>Ga0194132_10009178_pt1 | contig 13795 bp, 10 predicted proteins | sample TA2KigOf80mmetaG_FD_148612 | JGI IMG/M metagenome (GOLD analysis project Ga0194132, IMG submission 148612) | Freshwater microbial communities from Lake Tanganyika, Tanzania - TA2015054 Kigoma Offshore 80m | ecosystem: Environmental > Aquatic > Freshwater > Lake | place: Tanzania: Lake... | reverse complement strand
ATTATTTGATTATCAAGTAAGTCTTACACAAACATATTTTGATGAATCTCAGGATTACAAAAAAAATAAACTAGCACTTACCAACCCAAATAGGTTTTCAGAACTCGTCCAGAATTATAAAATTAAAAACTCTATAAATTTTGGATGTGATTCAATTTCAAAATTTAATGAAAAAGAATATTCTACATATTATTTAGATATGTTGGACTTTTTGGATCTTGTCGAAAAAAATTCTTCACTTAAAAAAACACGTTCCATTCTTGAGATTGGTCCTGGATTTGGTGCAAATATACATCTAATTGAACAAAACTATCAAAACATAAGAAAGTTTATTGTAATTGATATTGTTCCGAATGTATGGTTAGTAACTGAATATTTGAAAAGCATTTACGGTAATTGTGTTGTGGATTATCTAGAAACAAAAAAAATGAAAGAGATTAAATTTAAAGAAGATGTGAGTCTTGAAATTTTCGTCATTCCTCCTTGGGAAATTGAAAAGATATCAGCATCAATTGATTGTTTTTGGAATTCAAATTCATTTGTTGAAATGCCTCCTAAAGTTGTAGCAAATTATGCAGAACATTTTAAAAGAATTAGATCCAAAGAATGTAAATATGTTTTCATATCTTATGACAAATTTGATCTTAAAACTACATTCAATCCAGATTTAATTCTTGATTTTTTTTCAGATGTGAATTTCAAGAAATTAACTTTTCCATCATTTATAAAGAATGGACAAGAAAATTACTTTTATTTGGGAACAGTAGATTAATCAAATCAGAAGTTTTGATTAATCAATTTTTTTTAATAAATTTTTTGTACACAAGTGACAGGTAAAACTTCTTTAAATAATTTTTATCGTGCAAATTTATTTGCAGTTTTTATTATATGATCTATATCATTTTCAGTAAGATTTGGATGAATTGGTAATGTTACAATTGCTTTTGTAACACGTTCAGTTATTGGTAAAATATTATGTGAATTATACATTGTCATTTTGTGAATTGGTTTATAATGAATACCAACTTCAATTCCAAATTCTTGCATATTTTTTATGAATGAATTACGATTTTTTGTTTGAATCCAATACAAATGATAAGAACAATCATCTGTAAATGGTATTTTTTGTTCAATACGAAGTTCCTTTTCATATCTTTTTGCTATTTTTTTCCTGAACAAGTTCATTTTATCTAATTTTTTTAATTGGGCAATACCAATTCCAGCTGAGAATTCATTCATATAATAATTCCATCCTGCTTCCTTTACATCATATTTCATTCCATGTCTATTTGTAATTCCGCACCATCTTCTTGCTAACAAAGTCTTTTTCATACTCTTGAAATTTTTGCTATTTAACGAAATAATTCCGCCAGTAGGCATTGCAAGATTTTTTACAGGATGAAAGCTAAAACAAACAGCAAAACCATGAGACCCAACTTTTTGATTTTGATATTTTGAACCTGATGCATGTGCTGCATCTTCTATAAGGAAAATGTTATTTTCTTTACAAATTTTTTGAATTTCATTTAAATTACATGGCATTCCTCCAAAATGTACTGGTAAAATCACTCTGGATTTTGATGTTAACGATTGTTTAATTTTATCCGCATCAATGCATAGTGTTTGTGGATCAATGTCAACAAAAATTGGAATACCACCATTCAAAATTACTGCATGCGCGGTAGACACAAATGATAATGATGGTAAAATTACCTCCTTTCCTTTCAAATCAATTAACGATAATGCTAGATTTAATGCAGCAGTTCCGCTATTAACTGCTACAGATTCTTTTGCACCTACATATTTTGTAAATAATTTTTCAAATTTTCTTACATTTCCACTTCCGTCTCCAGATGCCCAGTAGTGACTTTCTAAAGTTTCAATAATGGATTTTTTTTCTAAATTATCGATATATGGATCAAATAATTTTATTTTCTTTTTCATGGTTTTCTCTTTTTATTTTTCATTTTAAGAAATTCTTTGTCTTCTTCTTTGCTTTTATTAATTCCTTCATAATAATCAACATTTTTGTTTATTTCTTTCAATTTTGGATCATTTTCCATTTGATAAATAATATCTTTAGTTAGAATTGGTCTGTTTTTTATCCGTGATGTGAGAATTCTAACCAACTTCAAATCTTCCATTCGGTCTACGGCCCATCTAAAATGTGACAAATTCTCTTTATTTTCTATATTCCAGATTTTTAATTTATTTTTTTTATTATATAGATATGGTGTTACATGCTCACGTTCAGATGGAAGCTTAGCATTTTTCCATGCTTGTTCTAAAGCTTTGAAAGAAAATACTTCAACTTCTGTTCCGCTTGGAAATGTTGGAACAAGAAAATTTGTGACATAATCGTATGAATTTGTTTGAAAAAATTTTATTGTTTCATCAACTATTGTAGGATCAATTAATGGTTTGTCTGCTGGAATTCGAATTATTGTAGATAACGAAAATTGTTTTGCACATTTATAAAATCTATCAAGAACATCTAATTCACTACCTCTGAAATAGTCAATATTTTGTTTCATAGTGAAATTACAAATTTTTTCATCTATTTTTTTTGTAGTTGTTGCAACAACAATTTTTTCTAATGATTGTGAAAATTTTAATTGATTTATTACATAGAATAACAACGGATTAACACCATCTGCTTTTTTCATAACTTTTCCTGGCAGTCTACTTGAATCCATTCTTGCTTGAATAATACATCCTATCATGACTTGGTGATTTTTTTTGAATCTAATAACTTATCTGATAATACTGGAAAATTATATTTTAAAATAAATCCCAATATTTGTTATAATATTCATCATTTTTCTTTACCCACATATCCCCTCTAAATTTTTCAGCGGCATCCCAAAATTCTTCTTTATTAATTTCTATATAATTACAAAATTCTTCTATATATTTTTCCCCACATTTTCCATCATATTTTTTTACTAACTCTACTCCCTCTTCTCTAGAAATACTACCTATTCTGATATCGTAGCAAACATGATCCATACATTGACCAAAACCAAATTTTATAAATTTTAAAAGTTGATTTACTTGTGTTAGATCTGAATCTAATTGATAATACGGTCTATATGTACCAATTTCGTTTCGATCAAAATTTGGTTCTCTCCAAATTAAACCATATTTTTTTGAAAACTCTGCATTTGTTTGAGGATCCCAATCTTTAATAAAATAATTAAGCCATATTCCTTTAATTCCTTTTTCTTCTAATTTTTTACGATTATAGTGATACAAAAAAAGATCTTTTTCATTAATTTCGTTACTAAGATATTCATGCCATCCTAGAGATAATGTGTTCATCTCATCTGCTTTCAATGCATTTGAATCTGAACCTACTCCAGTTAATCGAGTACCTAAAACTAATCCTGGATTTTCTCCCTGAATAATTAATGGTATTTCAAATTTTTCTGCAATGATGTATGTAGAAGCAAATAAACAAAACTCCGTAACTTTTACAGGGTTTAGATGCTTAAAAAAATCAAATTTCATAAGTTTCTTAATGATTTGAGGATTAGGCCGAATCGACATTACGTCAAATCCTAAATTTTTGATGTTCTCAATATTTTTTTTACCTATTTCAGTGATATTAGGTGGTTCACAATTTACCAATAAGCATCTTAAGTTTAGTTCATCACGTGCAATTATTGCTTGCCTGGTGCTATCTTTTCCACCACTAACGCCAATAACACAGTCATAATTACTACTAGAATTATTTTTTTTTATGCTTTTTGCAATACTTTGTAATTCCCCAAATCTTTCATTCCAATTAATTTCTTTTTTTTCCTTTTCCCATAAGCATGCACCGCATATATCATTATCAGTAAAATATAATCCAGGCCTAGAATCAGGTTGAATACAATTCTTACAAATTTTCATAATTGACTCAATTTACAAAGATATTTCAATATTATGTTCCAATTTACAGTTTCCCTAGTTTTTCAAAAATTAATAATCGAATTAATTATTGAAAACATTAAATTTTATACTTATTTAGTACAATTATGACGGAAGTATATTTTTTAAAAAATTTTAAACCGGAGATGACAAAAAAGCTTTCTAAAAGTAATGATGAGTCTATTATTTTTCCGTTAGATTATGAATCGTTATCTGTTTTGAATGATAATAAAATTGCATTTGAATATATAGATGATTTTCTTACTGATGATGAAAGAAAAGAATTATTTATTTTTTGTAGAAACATTTGGCAACACTATTCATCAATTAAAAATTCTAAGGTTAGTATTCATGGAATAAATGTCTTAAATTGTATAGATCGTAATGAAATTCATGAATATTTGATGGAAACGTATTCTGATATCTTAATGATGAAAACTATTATTGAAAAATATAATCCAAAAAAAATTTATGCACCTAAAGGAATAATTGCTATTTTAAAAGCACAAAATTTTAAAAATGATTTTATTGAAATTTACGAAGAAACTCCTGATGAACTAAGTTTCGATTATGTAAATTTTAGAAAAAAAATTAGTTTTATTAATATAAATTTTAAATTTTCAAGGAAGCATTTTAAAATTTTAAAAAATATTTTGGAACAATTTTATCCATTGTTTTTATCAAATCAGAAATTCTTAAAAAATTCTAAAGTAATTCTTTTACTTGAATTTGAACCTAGCTCGTATGAAAAATTACTTGTACAAATTCATGAGTCGGGATTTGTTCCACTATTGGCTAATTTTAGAAGGCCTGCAATTTCATCTTTTTCATCTTTAAAAGCTGTTAAAAGATCAAAATCACTAATATTGACTTCAAAAATGTTAAGATTAACTGAAAAAACCAACAGTCAACCTTCCACAATGCATAATATTTTGCAATCATTAGAAACTATGGATTTTGATGACTTTAATTATTCGTGTATAGTAAGTGACATAATAAAAAATAAAATTTTAAATGTTTTAGATACTAGACTTGATGAATACTTAAAACAAATATATTATTTTATTGAACTGGATAAATTTCAAAATATTAAGTCAGCACTTACACTTAATTTATCTGGAGAATCAGAAAAGATTTTTTCCAATATTAGAAAAAATATCCCAATGATTTTACTTCAACATGGTTTTTCAAATTATCATGATTTTAATTCTTATACTGATACTTTAGATGATTATGATTTATTAAATGATAGAATAGCAGTATGGGGAAACGAAATAAAACAGTATCTTTTAACTACTCGTAAATTAAAAAATGAACAAATCATAGTTACTGGTTCTCCTAGACATGAAAATTTTTTCGATAAAAAATTCCTTACAAATAAAAAAATTATTTTAATTACACTTAGACCTCTAATAAAACATGTTGAAGGAACTAAATTAAAATTACTTATTAGATATAATGAGATTTTAAATTCAGTTATTAACTTTCTAAATTCAATGAATGATGTTCAAATTATTGTCAAATTACATCCACAACAAAATGTACATAATCAAATCATAAAATCACTTCTAAGTGAATCAAAAGCAGATATTTTGGTCTTGCAAACAGAACCGATTAAGCCCTTATTAGAAAAATCTTATCTTTTAGTGAATATTTCCCCGGATAATTTTGATGTATCTACAGTAATTTTAGAATCTATGTTAGCTAAGACGCCAATTTTGAATATTAAATTACAAAAAAACTCATGGATATACGATTTTGAAAAAACTGGTGCTGTATTATCTTTTGATTTTGATTCCAATTTTAAAGAGACACTAATTCGATTTATTGAGGATGATAAATTTTATGATCAACAACTAAATAAGATAAAGGAATTTTTAGATTTCTATTTAAAACAGAATCAATCTCCATCCAAAAAATTGATAGATAACATAAAATGCTAAGTTCTTGGTCTTGCAAGTTTTATCATATTATAAAATCTGCATGTAGATAATTGTTATCTGATTAATCTTAAACTAATTTCGCTTTTTTAATTATATTTTTTAATTCTTCTTTAGGAATTTTATCCACAGTATTTGATGAATAATCTTTCATATTTTTTACATGTTTTATTCCAGGATATGCATTTCTTAATTTGGAAATAGGATAATTTGTTACATTGTCATTTAAAATCATGTACATGTTATTTATTTCCCATGTGTTCGGAATTTCATAATCATTAATTAAAACCTCATTTAATTTTTCACCTGGTCTTATTCCAATAATTTTTTCACCATGGTTTTTTAATAATTCAAAAAGTGCTATTTTTAATTCGCTTATTTCATATGCTCTAATTTTAGGAAGGAAAATCTCACTGCCTTTTCCAATGTATATTGCGTTAATAATAAATCCTAGTGCTTCATCCATCAATATACTAAATCTTGTCATATTATTATTGGTAATAGTAATTTTTTGCTTTTCTTGAATCTGTTGAATAAATTTTGGTACTACAGATCCACTACTTCCCAATACATTTCCGTATCTTACAGCAATAAATTTTGTTGGATGTTTTTTTGTATTAAGGTAATTATTTGCTGTTACAAATAATTTTTCCATCAATAATTTGGTAGCACCGTACGTGTTTAATGGAGAAACAGCCTTATCAGTTCCAATGCATATAGCTTTATCCACATTATTTTTTATGCAAGCGTCAATTACATTTTGAGAGCCAATCACATTTGTTTTTATTGCTTCAAATGGATTGTATTCTACTTTTGGTACGTGTTTTAAAGCTGCTGCATGAAAAACATAATCTACATCTTCAAACGCCAAGTTTAACCTTGATAAATCTCTTACATCTCCAATAAAAAACCTCATTCTCTTATCAGAAATTTTGGATTCCATTTCAATTTGTTTAAATTCATTTCTACTCAAAATTCTAATCTGATTGACATTAGATTTTAGAAGTTTTTTTGTTAATTCTTGACCAAATGAACCAGTTCCGCCTGTAATAAGGACGTTTTTTCCTTTAAACATAGAAAGTATTTTTTCGTCTCTCATCATGTTTATCAAAATTCTGTCGTATATTAAGAATTTTCATTTAATATTGAGATTAATCCTTTTGATTTCCAATTTTATAATTCACTGATTTTTGGAGATTATTTCTATCGCGTTATTTAATCAAATACAAAAATATGTTCTGTTATCAATGGAATCGTTAATTTTTCTTCTCAATTAGAATCTAAATGATGGATGTGTGAAATCAATTCATATATTGATTCTTGAAGAAGATTTAGATATTCTGAAGACTTATTTCATTTATGTCAAAACCTAATATTTTATTAATTGTTATAGATTCCTTACGCTCTGACAAGTGTTTCAGTAAACAAAAAACCTCCATTACTCCAACTATTGATTCATTAATACAAAATGGAGTATTTTTCAATCAGGCAATAAGTTCAGCAGCGTCTACCATTTTGGCCGTTAGCAGCTTACTAACCGGGGCATATCCTTTTCGAATTGGTTTAGGTGGTAGTTCTTATAGTAAACTCGATCCTACTATTCCTAATTTAGCCAAAATTTTAATCAAAAATGGATACTCTACATATGCAACGGCTCCTGAAATTGCTGATGATTTTGGATTAGTTTTTGATTTTCAAAACCCTGATGCCTCTTATGAAAACTATTATAGTTTATTTGCTGGATTAGGAGATGAAATTTTAAACAAATTCAAACATAATGAACTAAAGTCTCCCTGGTTTTTTTATATTCATTTGTTTGATTTACATACACCGGTTATAGTTCCACCTAATTTTAATAATGAAGAATTTGGTTTAAGTCAATATGAAAGAATGGTTTCAGCAATAGATGATTGGCTTTCTCATTTGATTGAGAATATAGATCAAGAAAACACAATAATTATCTTAACGTCTGATCATGGTGAATATATTCCAGTATTAGAAACAAAACAAGGAATAATAAATTTAGAATCTTCTGAAACAGAACAATCTTTATGGAAATTAGGTAATAAAGTACCAAAAAATCTTTTGCCGATTAAACGAAAAATGGGATCACTACTACGAACTTCAAGAAATAAATTAAAATCTTCAAAAATTGCATTTGACACCTTGTCTACATATGAAAGAAGAGTATTGTTAGATTCACGAATGTCACTTGGTCATAGAATGTATGATGATTTATTGAAAATTCCATTACTTTTTTCTGGGAGCAATATTCCAAAAAATCACATAATTTCAGAAATGGTAAGGCAGATCGATATTTTTCCAACAATTCTAGATGTTTTATCATTAGATACGCCTAATTCAATTGATGGAACAAGTTTAGCTCCACTATGGCACGATAAACAAATTAAAGAACTGACTGCACATATAGAATCTCCACCTTCAACTCAAAGTGAATCTATAAAATATATCGGAATAAGAAATAAAAAATACAAATATCTTAGAGATCTACAAAATTCGCCAAATTCTTTTGAATTATATGATATTATGTTAGATCCATTAGAAGAGCATAATCTTGCTTTAATTCATCCTGAAAAAGTCAATGAATTAGAATTAACACTAAATTCTATTAGAAATAAAAAAATTCTTCCTGAAATAAAATTTGATGAAAAAGAAAGAGAAAAAATAGATAATATCTTAAGAAAGTTAGGATATACTTAGATATTTTTACAGTTAAATTCTTTAAATTAGACTTTTAATACTTTAGCTTATAGGTGTAATAATTGAATAAAAACAAATATGATAATTATGACATCTATCGATCGAAATCCTATATTTTGGAATTTCTTCATAAAAATCTAAAATATTCTAAAATTGAAAAATTGTTTTACTTTAAGATAAAAGATTGGGAAAATAATCGTTCAAAAATACTTTCAGAAATCCAAAAAAAATTCTCAAAACCAATAATTGTTAGAAGCTCTGCTATTGGTGAAGATTCTATAAATAGTTCTGGTGCTGGTCTCTATCAAAGTATCCAAAATGTCAATCCTAAATCAAAAAAAAATGTGATCGAATCAATAGAAGCTGTAATTGATTCCTACAACAAAAAACAAAATATCAATCTACAAAATCAAATTTTAATCCAAACTCAATCTAGAAATATTATTACTAGTGGCGTAATATTTTCTCGAACTCCAGATATGGGTTCGCCATATTATGTAATAAATTACGAAGATGGAAATGCAACTGATAGCGTAACCAAAGGTACTGCTAATAATTCTGTAAGAATTTTTAGAAATGCAAATCTAAATAAACTTCCTAAAAAGTGGAAATTTCTTTTATTTTCTGTTAAAGAAATTGAAAAATTATTAAATTCAGAAATTCTTGACATTGAATTTGGTATAACAAAATCCTATAAAATCATCATTTTTCAAGCACGACCTATTGTTTCACTAAGAAATTTATCATTAATTTCGGAAAATCGTATTGAAAAACTCATTCTTAAAAATAAACAGCTTTTTAGGAAAAAATTAAACTCGAAAAAGCTTCCTGGAAGATTAACAATTTTTTCTGATATGGCGGATTGGAATCCGGCAGAAATAATTGGGAACAATCCTAACATTTTGGACTATTCTTTATATGATTATTTAATTATGGATTCAGCTTGGCATTTAGGCAGACATAACATTGGTTATCAAAGACTTTTTCATCAAAACCTCATGATTAAATTTGGAAATAAACCGTTTGTTGATGCTAAAGCTAGTTTTAATTCCTTAATTCCAAATCTTATTTCTCGAACAATGAAAGAAAAATTGATGAATTATTATTTAACCAAATTAATACATAATACATTTCTTCATGATAAAGTTGAATTTGATATTCTTTTTACATGTAATGAACATCTAATTAGCTCAAGAATGTTAGAATTAAATTTCTGTTTTTCCTCTCAAGAAATTAAAATTTTTAAAAATGTTTTAATTGATTTTACCAATAAAATTCTCTTAGATTTTCCTAAAATTTTAAGAAATAATGCAATCACAATAAAACAAATGAGACAAAAACGTTCAATCACATTAAAAAAATTAACCAATAGCCAGAGATCTTATAAAAATCTAATTTTAGCAGCTGAGAAACTATTGAATGATTGTATAATTTACGGCACTATTCCTTTCTCTACAATAGCGAGGATTGCTTTTATTGCATCAATTAATCTTAAAAGCTTAGTTAGAAATGGTGTACTTACTCAAAAACTTGTAGATGATTTCTTAAACTCCATTGAAACCCCTCTATCACAATTTCAAAATGATCAAATTTTATACATAAATAATAAGATTACTAAGTCATCTTTTTTGAAAAAATATGGTCATCTTCGACCTGGCACTTATGATATTACTGCACCCAGATATGACTCTGATTCCTTTTTCTTAGATAATTTAAAATTCAAAACTTCTATGTATCCCAAAAATCAATTCGTAAAACCCCAATCTGTTTCAAGCTATCTTGAGAAAGATGGGTTTACATTTACTAATATTGATTTTTTTGATTTTGCGAAATCTGCTATAATAGAACGTGAAAATTTAAAATTTGAGTTCACTAAAAATCTTAGTGATGCGTTAAAACTTATTTCAGAAGCTGGTACAAGATTAAATTTTTCTACAAATGAAATGTCTTGTTTAGATATAAAAACAATTTTTTCTGATGTTAAAAAATTGAACAAAAAACAACTTCTTTCTAAATGGAGAAAATTAATTCAACAACAGAAAACCCAACATGCTATAATGAATCATTTAGCGTTTCCTCCTGTTATTTCATCTGAAGAGGATTTTGATTTTATTACATACCCGTTATCAAAACCAAATTTCATCACCAGTAAGAAAATTTCCTCCGAATTAATATTTCTAAATAGTAATCATGAAAAAATTAATTTAGAAAATAAAGTCATTCTTTTAGAAAATGCTGATCCTGGATTTGATTGGATATTTTCAAACAATATTCTTGGATTAATCACGAAATATGGCGGTGTAGCTTCTCATATGGCTATTAGATGTGCAGAATTGGGAATTCCTGCAGCGATTGGTTGTGGCGAAATATTGTATCAGAAACTCCAATCTGCTTCAAAAATTTTGTTAGATTGTGATAATGCTCAGATTGTTATTCTTGAACATTCAAGTTCTGATAGGTATGTTGAAGAAAAACGAATATTGAAATTATTAGGGTATATTAAATAAAATTATGACTAAATCTAAATTTTTGAAAATTGGCATTACATCTAGAATTACTGAAAATACCAATTATGTAGAAAGAAGAGATGCCATAAGTCATGATTGGCCAAAATTTTTAGAAAAAATAAATGCATATCCAATTATCATACCTAATAGCATTTCAAATCTGCAGAGTTTTTTTTCTGAAATGGATTTGGATGGTTTTATTCTTTCTGGTGGCGATAACATTGGAGATAATCCTGAACGTGATCGTGTAGAAAAATCCATTATTGATTATGGAATAAACAAATTGCTGCCGATTCTTGGTGTTTGCAGAGGAATGCAAGTGATTAATGCGTATTTTGGCGGTTCAATCCATAAGATTTCTGGTCATGAACATGTGAACACTAATCACACTGTTCAACTTGAAAATAATAAATTTTTCACAGAAAGTAAGAATCTAATTCAAGTTAATTCCTATCATAATAATATTATTAAAAAAAATTCTTTAGGTAAAAATTTGATACCATTTGCTATTTCTCAACATGATGACACTGTAGAAGGGTTTTTTCATAATGGATTTCTTATAACTGGTGTTATGTGGCATCCTGAACGACAACAAACAATTTTTGATCAAAAAATATTTCAAAACTTTTTTTACAATTCCTACTGAATCATAATTATGAATGTAATAATTTTAGCAGCGGGAGAAGGAAAACGCTTATACCCATTAACACAATTTAATCCCAAATGCCTTACACGTCTTTTTGGAAAAAGTCTACTTGAATGGCAATTAGACGTTTTTCATAGTTTTGGCATAAATGATATATCGGTTGTAAAAGGATATTTATCTGAAAAAATACATTTATCTCAACTCAATTATTTTTACAATCTAAATTATAATCAATCTAATATGGTAGAAACGCTATTTTGTGCTCGAGAAAAATTATCTGATAGTACTATAATCTCATATGGTGATATAATTTTTGAAAAGAGAGTTTTTTCAAAGCTATTTCAATCTGAAGATGATATTTCCTTAATAATTGATAAAAATTGGGAAGATTATTGGAAAATTCGCTTTTCTAATCCTTTGGATGATGCTGAAAGCCTAGTGATAAATTCTGATGGATATATTACAGATATTGGACAAAAAACCAACGACATAAACTTGATTCAAGGTCAGTATATTGGCCTAATGAAATTTCAAAATGATGGTATCAAATTTTTAAAAGATTTTTATGATAATGCTAAGCAAATTTCAAAATCTGCAACAAATCCCCTTAACCCAAATCTTACTTTTGAAAACTCCTTCATGACTGATCTTCTACGTGGTATGATCAATAATGGATATAAAATAAAAGCCATACCGGTTTTTAATGGCTGGTTAGAAGTTGATTCATATTCTGATTTTTTAAAATACGAATCAATGTATAAAGATAAAACTTTATCCAAATTTTATAATATTGTAAATTAATTCATTCAATTTAATAATAGAATTATTCCAATGTTTTTGTGGCATCTAATTTTAATATAATTTTAATAAATTTGGATGGTTTTCGTAAAGACAAAATTGATCTCTGTCCTACTTTGAAAAAATTTAAAGAATCATGTTATTATTTTTCTGAAATGAATACAGTAGCGCCTTATACTTTTGCTTCATTACATTCTGTATTTTCTGGAACATATCCTTCAACGAATGGTGTAAATGGATACTACAATATTTTTCGTTTTAAAAAAGATGAACTTTTTACTTTTACGCAATTTCTCGAAAAATCTGGTTATTATACATGTTATGATATAATTGATGATTCTGTTATACCTGCGCAAGGATTCATTGATAAAAATGTGTTTAATGAAAAAACTGTAAATTTTAAAGAGCGTCACAAAAATATTATTCAACAACTTGCATCTAAAAAATTTTTTCTATTTTTACATTTTACTGAAACTCATAAGAATTTAGTCGATGCTGTTATTCAAAAATATAAACAAGAATCAAATGACGATGATTATTTTAAGAATATTGAGGAAAATGATGAACGATTTAACTCTTACTTGCCTTCATGCGATGATTATGTTAAAACAATAATCAATACTCTTAAAGAAGAAAAAATTGATGATAAGACTATTTTGATATTTTTTGCTGATCATGGTACAAGTATAGGAGAAAAAAAGGGTGAAAAATTTTATGGTGTATATGTTTATGATTATACTATCAATGTTTTTTGTATGCTAAAAATTCCAAATAAAGCTCCAGCACTTATATCAAAACAATGTAGTACAATAGATCTTTTCCCAACCATTATTGAGCTAGCAAACATTTCTGCTAATGAAATTTCTCAACTCCAAGGGAAAAGTCTTCTGGATTTTTTAACCACCCCTAATTCTCCTGATAGAGATGTATTTGTTGAAACTGGCGGCTTATATGGTCCTTGGCCTTCTCCAGAGAATCATAATGTTTTTTGCATCAAATTTAATTCAAAAAAATTAATCTATAATAAGTCTCCAAATACCTGGGAATTTTATGATCTCAAAAATGATCCTGCAGAATTAAATAACATCTATGATGATAACCCAGAATTAATAAAAATATACAAAAAAAAATTAGTTGACTATTTTTCAAAAAATAATATAGAAATTGATTCTCAATTGGATTAATCACTTCGATTAATCCAATCTAACAATTTTTCTTTCATATTTTTTTCAATATCTGTTTTTTCTGTAAAAATATTTTGTATTTCT
>Ga0194132_10009177_pt1 | contig 13795 bp, 15 predicted proteins | sample TA2KigOf80mmetaG_FD_148612 | JGI IMG/M metagenome (GOLD analysis project Ga0194132, IMG submission 148612) | Freshwater microbial communities from Lake Tanganyika, Tanzania - TA2015054 Kigoma Offshore 80m | ecosystem: Environmental > Aquatic > Freshwater > Lake | place: Tanzania: Lake... | reverse complement strand
CTGGTCGAACAAATGCAAACTCATCACAGTACAACAGGGTTATGGACATACCGCGACCTGTATTTTCTGTGGTGGTCTGTGCGATGATACGACTGCCATTTTCAAATTCCAAGGAACCTTTGTTGTACGACATAACTCCGGCACGGATATGATTGGGACAGGCTTCATAGGCATAACGTACCCGCTGCATGATTTCTTGTGCACCTAGATACTTGTGCGCGGCCACTAGGTTGGTAGAATCAGCTATAAACATGGCATGCCACAACAGATAACCTGCGGCCGTAGTCGATTTGCCTGTTTGCCTCGGCATCATGCTGACAGAGAATCTATAACGATGATAGGTATCAATTAGTCTGGCTTGGAACTCATATGGTCGATACTGTATCTTGCCGTGTAGTGGATGTTGAATATATAAAAAATTGCTCATGAAATACAAAGGACCAGTTTCAATGTCAGCGCATTTCATGAACTCATCAATCTGTTGCTCATTGTAGTACTGTCGGCGATGTGGTTGTTTGATCAGTACACCTTGAAGACTTTTTGACATATTGTTACTTACCAAAATATACCTATATAAATATTCTTATGAGTAATACTCTTGTGTTGTTTCAAGACCAACAATGTTTCAGCACAGTGCATCAATCTCTGGCCAAAGTTTGGCAAATTGTCCTAATTGATCTAGATGAAACTGTTGCTCAATGTCCGTAATGTGTTGGCGTAGTTGCTCGCGCAGGTCCGCTTTGACCTGAAGATTATCAAATACCGAACGCAAAAACTCTTGTTCAAGTGCAGTCAACAAACCTGAATCAAGAGCACCGTGTAATTCCAGTCTGGCCAAATTCACGATGTCTGTTCCCAAGCGAGAAGGATCTAGACATTCAGGTTGGTACAGACTTTGCCAGTGTATGGTCAAGTCCTGTCGCCGGGCAAATTCTGTAAGTTCTATTATTCTAGTGGCGCTGTAAATGTTATAAACCGCATGTATACCACCTTGGTGTCCTTTGGTTCTCATCAAAGTTTGTATTTTGTCAAGATTCTGCATCAATTGGGACCAAGTAGACCCATGTCTCACGTATTCAAATCTTGACTCAACATTGTCAAAGCTGATACTCCAACCCACTTTTGATCGTTTGCTTAATTTCTCAAAAATTTTATTGCTTGTTAAATCAACCACAGCATTGGTTATCAGTGTGACCATACAATCTTGAGGAATTACATCTAGCAAGCGTTCGTTTTCTTTCAACAGCAAAGGTTCACCACCCACGAGAGCTACTTCACGTATGTGTTCTTGATGTTTTTCAAGATAATCACATACTTGTTCATAGTGAGGTGTGGTACCTGACCTAACTTGCATTTTATGTAAGGTTGCCCACCGACTACTGCAAGCAGGAGCACAATAATTACAACTGAGATTACAAGTATTGTTCCAACGCACATCAATCAGTGTAGGTCGATGTTCACGATCTCCGGCTGTGGTGCAATCAAATTCGGAGTTTACTGAGTTGTGCCAATCACGTTCACTACGACCATAACGTTCGGCTTGCACACAGTTGTAACAGTAAACAGGATGTGGCTGACCCGAACGTATGCTTTGGCGTATTTGCTGCATGGTCTGACCATGCAGAATTTGTTCAATGGTCTGTGAATTTAAGTTGCCCAATATGTTAGGATCACCAGCACAACAGGTTTTGACATCACCGCGAGGATTAATATGCAGACCTCGCCAAGGTGCTGCACAATAAAATTTATCCATGCGTTATTTATAGGGGGGTTTCGCCGGTAAGATAGGGTTTAGCAAACCATAATTGGAACCAACGGTCGGTTCCGGGTTCAATGTGTTTTTGACGTTGCAAACGACCGATTCGTGTTCCCGTTTTTGAAATGTTGCTGCCTTCAAGAGGTTTTAATTTGCTTGGAGGATATACACCTTTACCAAATTCTTTAAATCGCATTTAATTGCACCACGATTGTTTGGCTTCTCCATAATATTCTCTAGCAAAACCATTTTTAATCAAGGCCATGCGTAGTGATTTACCGTCTAAAACAACATCTCCCAATACACGACCACCAAATTTGTCCCATCCATACAGAATGACTTGGTGCTTGGTGGATTTCTTCACAGCGTTTTGTGTGAATACAGTGGCCGCTTTTCCTTTTGCATCCTCAGACGGACATTGAGCCCTGTGACCTTTTTCTGGTGTGTCAACGCCGTAGATTCTTACTGCAAGTTCGGGTTTGAGTGGTGCCGGAAGAAATGGCGCCGCAATGACCACAGTATCACCATCATTTATTCTTACGATTTGTGCATCATATGTTACTCCCTGTGGTGTTTTTTGTGCCCAGGCAGGCACAGTCATGGCCAGGATTAATGCTATAGATAGATATAGTTTCATATCAGTTCCTAATTTTAAATTATCTCAAGTGTTAATGCTTACTCAATGTCTTGTGTGTTTTGCGCACCAAGTAGATTTTCATCGAGGATATCCTTTGAAGCCTTTGATGGGGCTAATTCTATTGACATCATCAGTTTCTCGACTGCCAGATGGCGCTATGGTCTTTATTGAGCCTTTCACGCGCTTGGCAGCATATTTTATTTTTTCATCTTCTTCATCGGTGTACCCAAACAGTACAGGACTATTAGATATAAATGATTCATTATCAGCTGTGTCAACAGTTGGAGAACCGGCCATGTGCAAGCTCATGCGATATAGATCATAATACTTGTCAAGACCATCGATGCGCATGGCACCAGGACTTGCAGCTACAAAATATTGATTTGGTTTTCCTTGACCAGCTTTGTGTTCAGATTGCTCTGTGATAAATTCTCTAGCTCTCACAACTGCTCCTTAGAACACGCTTTCTTGTGCCGAACTTTCTGTACCTATTTCTACGGCTGTGAAAGGTGTGCCGGTCACTGTGACCTTGTTGCCAGCACCAGCATAAACTTCAAACACTGTGTGGGCAGGGATCAATATTGCCTCAGAATATATGTTGCCTACGGCTGCGGCAGAACCCAATGCAGTGGCATAGGCTTGATATGTCACTGTATTGGCTCCGGTGGATATTTGCAATTTGTCTGTGTAGACAGTGGCATTTGATAATGATGTGTAAACGTTTGCGGCCATTGTTGTTCCTTTATACCAACTTATTTACTTTATTACCAGTTACGGCATGACCAATAGCGAGCTTTGAGTCGGCTACCGGGATTGGCACAGTTGTGTCTGGCTCTAAAACTTTTCCTGCGAGCAGGATTAGACTTTTTGATGCGCATGGTCTTGTCGCCAAAGTTTACTTTTTTGACATTGCCAGTCTTGGGATCTCGGACGTACACTTTGTACTTTTTTACATCTCCCGCCATTTTCTTACCAAGTTTTACTTCTCGACCTTGATATTCGGCTTCATCTAAATCATCTTGATTTGATTTGCCATGTTTTTTATCAACAAGTTCACGATGCTTTTCAAACCAGTCGGCTTTTTTCATGTTATATGCACGTTCAAACTGCCTTGGGGTCATTGACTTGTAGTCTTGATGCTCAATGTCAAGGTTTTTCATCTTACCTTCTTCTACTACTTGATAACCATAACTTTCTAATATGTCTACTAGCTTTTGATCTGCAGCAATGGTCAAGCGATCTTGTTCGACTGCAATGATGTAGCTTTCTATCAGGCAATCTTCACGGATGTTGATGGCAAAATCATCCCCCACAGCAGGATTTTCCATCCACTGTTCGCTCTCAATGATGTATTCTTGCAGAGATTTCATGAAGTTTTGTACTGTTTGTAAAGTTTCATCAAGTGATTTTCCATCTCAGATTCCGACACCTGTTGTGTAGGACCGCCACCGCCGCCGTTTTGTTGTGTAGGTATGGTGGTCATACCAGTAACTTTGTGTTGCTTGACGAGTCGGCGAGCTGCGTCGGCATTGCGATTTTTGTAAAATCTCATCAAGTCATTTTTCATCTCAGATTCCGACACCTGGTGTGTAGGTACCACTGGTATGGTGGTCATACCAGTAACTTTGCGTTTGTTGAGACCGCCAGAGATGGTGTTGGTCATGTAGTCAGCGGTTTGCATTTGTGGTTTAGGTTTGTTGCTGTGGTCTTCTTCCATTGAATCACCCGATGACGTGGGCACTGTTTCATAGCCACCACTGGATCCTAGGCCGGCCAGTTTGAGAATTTGGGCCAGTTTCTCGACATCTTCGTTTGTGGCCTCAACATTCAAGGTCTTATTGCCAAGATGATCAATGTGCATGTCGAGGCTCAGGCCTTCAGTAAGCACTGATTTGAGTTTTTTGTCATAGCTCTCTGCCATTTGGCTTTCATACACACCTTTGCCAAATATCATGCCTTTTTTGCTTTTGCCATTGCCATTGCTGGGTGCCGGGGCAACTGAACCGGCCACTGTGGTTTCTTTAACGCCTTTCTTCTTTTCTGGTAATCCTTTATGCTTGGTCTTAGCAAAATCTTTTGCATCAGACTTTTTCATTGTATCGGCAACTTGCGCAACTTCTGCACTTGCTGGTTCTTCACCTTTTTGTGCTGCGTGAACCATTCCCATAAATCTTTGCTGTGCTCGGCTAACAGCTTTTTCAACTATTGGTTGTCCGCACATTTCGCAAACGTGCTCGTCGTGTTCTTTAGCGATAGCAGGTTTTTGTAACAACTTACTCTTAACACCAGGACCTTTGGCACCAATCTTGCGACCGGTTCCTTTGGGGCGACCTCTTGGTCTCTTTTCCCCAGGAACCGGATCACTGTCATCTTCATCATCAATGGGACGGCGTTCATGACGCACACCTGTGTCGGTCTTGGTAAGAGTACCACCTTGACTAGTGCGCACAGTGTCGCCAGGCACAGCATCACGATCAAAATCATCACGGTTGGTGAATTCGCGCTCCGTAACCTTGTTGTGTGCTTTTTGAATTATGCTTTCATCTTTAATTCCTAATTTATCAAAGAGGATCTGTGCTACTTCATCAGTATCAAATTCATAAAAAAGTTCATCACCATCAGCCCCCATACTTCGAAACTCATCTATAGCACTATAGATATCGTCACTTGTTAATCCTTTTTCGTGGCCTATGCTGTTTGCAATCTGGTCAGCAACTTCTTGTTCATTTCGATGCCCGAGTGGAGGAAAACCTTCCGCCACACCTTTCACCTCTTTTTGCCTAGCAGCTTTTTTCATTGGCTCATTGCGATTACCGTCTTTATCTAGATCTAAAAAGTCAGGTTTGGCATTTTTGCCTTCCAGCAAATTAATTTTGGCCAATATATCGTACATGTTGTTCATTGGTTATTCCTTATCTGGCCGCACTGTGGACCGTGGGTTTTTTATTCTTTCCACCGATTGGACTCTTATTGTTCGTGGGAAAATCGTCTGTGGTCACTGCCCGAGGTGTTTTGCCCCCCGCCACTGTGAACGAACTTTTGTCGGCATTTTTTACTACCGCATGTTCTTTGGGATCGGCCGCGTACTCTTTTTTGAGATCACGTTGCTGTTTGTCAGGGGCTGGATAATCAGTGTCGGTGAGAACTTTTTTGTTTTCTGTGTTTTGCTTGTCAATTTCCTGCTTCACACTGTCATCATACTTTTTATCCACCATTATAATGCGATTGGGATCTAGGCCCAACAACTGCGCTATTTGCGTAATCTGTGGTGGTGTTGCTGGATAGTTAAAAGTAACATCACAGAAAGTCATGCTTTCATTGGGAAATTTGGGAAAATCCGGCAGGTTTTTTTGTACCGGAGTTTTCTTGCTGTCACTCATTGAAATCACATCAAACTGTTCTAATTTTTCTTTGAATGCCTTCATAAATCCATCGGGCATATCACCGGCTATTTTGATCCTATAGTCGTATGTGCGTTTTGATTCTGTTAAATATTCCACCAGTGTTTTCATCTTTTTCCCCTGTAGCATATTTAGCCTATTAAGGCTTCTTTGGTTGTTCTCGTCGTATTAGGTGCTGCAAGAGCTCATTGCGACTCAATATGTGTCCTGTACCAGTGGCAGTAGGGTTAGGATCATCATCAGCAGTTTGATCCAGCTTGGCTTTTTGCAACTGCAGTTGGATCATCTTGAGTTTTTTGTTGAGTTTGGCTGTTTTGGCTGTGATAGCATGCCCCAACATGGTACTTGCCACAGCAAATATTTCTGATGCATAGCGACTGTCGACCTGCATGCCTAGATCCATGAGACTGTCATAGCTTTCAGTGGCTTTTTTAGCCAGCTCATCTATTTCGGTGTCGGATGCTTCCAGCCCTTTCACAGCCGGCAACGCGGATTCTATTTTGTCCAAAGTAGCCAAGGATTCTGGCAAAATGGGCAGGGTGTTTTCAATATCATTGCCCGGCTGTGTAGATTCCGGAACATCGGCAACCTTGGGTGGCAGATCGAAAAGCTCCTCTAATCGACGGGTCATTCCGTATTTACTTGTTCAACTGTCCGGCCTTTCATTTACTTCTTACCGTTGCGGAAAATCTGGTCCTCTGTGATCACCCGGAACTGTATGCCTTGCCGGCGGCACCATTTAGTCGCCTGGTCCCATTTGGCATAGTTCACAGCCACTATGGCTCTATCTCTCATTGATGCTTTGCTTTCCAACACACTTTGTTTTTTTGGTTTGATTTCAATCAGTTCGTTTTTGACCTTGTTGTTTTGTGTCCGGTACTGTACGAAAAAATCTGGTACATAATTGGTCATTTTGCCCGTGAGGGGATTGCGGTAAGGAATTGAAATAGGTTCGCTGGCCCAACCCACCACGTTGTCATTGTTGTCACAAAAGCGCATGAACGCATGTTCCCACCCCGATCGATATTTGGGTTTGCCTTTGCCAAGATACTTTTGTGGATTCAAGATTTCAAAAAAACCTTGGGCGTAGTTTCTACTCATGGCAACACATTGCGAGCCGCATACTGGTTGGGAATAATTCCGGCATTGACGCCTAACAAAGTGGTATTGCTGCGTTGATTATTGAGAAAATAACAGAGAATGGTGGTTAACTTTAATTTATCTTGATCTTTTATTTCTGCTAACAGGTCCATGACTGGTCGTTTGCTGGACTCGGCGACTCTAAATAGGCTTATGGTGAAATTCTTTGCTGCAAGTGGATCACCAAATGCTTGATTAAAAAAACTAAGAACTGCATCGTACTGATCTACCGGCACGTCTTGTTCAAAAAGGTAGAATTTATCAAATAGCCTGACTGTGGCATCAAGGTCGGGATTAGAAAAGTTAACTGAGCTCATCACGAATTCCGTAAGTTAAATGTTAAGGGTTTGTCCGAGTCTGCGGCTGCCTAGGAATACTTATTATGGGCGCAGGACTGTTAGGCACTATAGGCGGTGTCGCGACTGGGGCTTTGGGAAAAATAAAAGAGTCAACTTTGTTTATCACGGCTGAAGCTTGTTTTGGCAATTCTTGTCGTGCCACATCCGTGAGCACAGCAGTGGCTTCATCTTTCACAATGGCTTTGAGATCTTGGCCTTTGAATGTTTTGTAGGCCGTGCCTGCTTTTTGCACAGCACGTATTACACCTTGTACGGATCCTTCTTGCAGGTCAGTCACAATGCCACCCACTGCGTCAACAAGACCACCGGGTCCCAATATAGTTGCACGACTGCCAGGCCTAGTTAAGGGGCTGGGTGTAGTATCATAACGAGCCTTATCAGCAAAGCCTTTGACAAAGTTACTGGGCCTAGCTCCATCAATTTTGCCTGCATAATATTTGACTGTTTCATAACGTACAGTCATCTGATGTTCCATGAATTGGTTGCCTTGACTGTAGTCATAGGTGTCATGCCTCCAATCAGTTATCAGAGGATTAATCAATACGTAGGCACAGAAGTTTTTCCCGGTTGCCTGTTGCCCGGCCGCAAAAGGTCTTCCTTTTGGATCCGTGCCGCCGGGTGTTGCCATGCTATCGGGTCCGTTGCTCAAGCCATATATGGTAATGTCTCTTAAAAACGGTGCTTTACCAGTGGGGCCGACCTTTCCATCTAAGGAGTTTTCACCAATGTATCCCCAATCATTGACTTGACGCACGGGTTCGTAAATGTCTCTAGCATTGTAAGCTGCACCACCACCCTGTGCTGCTTGACCTGGCGGGGGTGGAACATTTGTAAAATATTGCTGGCTTGGATCCTTGTAGTAATAGGAAAAATAATTGTACCACAAATTCCTAATGAGGTCGCTGTTATCATCATGAAAAGTAAATTGACAGGGATTATAGTTAATTCTTTTCTGTATCAACCGCTTGCGATTGTACTGGTTCATGACCTCTACATCAATGTCATAGGAAGGTAATTGAACTGTTTTGACCAAAAGGCCAATGTCTGATTGATTCTTGCCAGCTTCTTTAAAAATATTATTCAGCGCCTCAATTCCTGACCCGGGGGCCGTGTTGAGATTGAAGTAAACATGAAAAAGAAATTTGGGGCGCGGCGCAAAGTTATAATTACCCGCCCGAAAAGTTTTACTGGCGTGCTGGTAATCTCTTAGATAGTCACTGCCAAAAAACCCTTGCGCTACACCTCCTATGAACCCCTTGACCAACGAGGCCATGTCATTAACCTGTAGCCACGCTGCCCAGCGTTCTTCCTACTGTAGCGCCAAGACCTGATCCAATGGGAGTTTGAATAGCATTATCAAAACGCATGGTTAAAGTCATTGTTACTGGTTCGCTCGTGCCATAATTGAGATCATTGTAGTTAACTGCTTGCAAGTAACAACCATACAGTTCCCAAGTTTCCAGTACCACCGGAGTTGATGCACCATTACCACCATCAAGGATTTCACAGCGCGTGACAAATTTGTAATCAATGCCAGACCTTGCCGAGGCCATTTCCATGAAGTCCAACTGCTTCTGCACTTGCTCGCCCACCAATTTGGATACATTGCCAAGAGCATCATCACGCAGTTCGATTGCCACAGATTCCCAGCTGTACTTGCCAGCTAGATAAATGGTAGAGTTATAAATGGGTATATTCATTTCTTCAAAACTCACCGATGGTCTAGCAAAGCTAATTACCTGTTTGGTCAATTCTGTCCGCGGTGTGCTGACCCCAAAATTTTCAAATATAGCTCTAAAACGATATTTCAGTTTGGGCATCAACAGACCCTGCGCTTGGGCTGATTGGTCACTGGCCAAAGGCACGGTCATTCTTGTCAATGATGCAATGGACATGTTTGTCTCCTAATATAGAATTATTTATGGCAAATGAGATCAAAAAAAATGGGGCCTAAAGCCCCATTTTTCTGCATTAGCGATGCCGTTAGATAGTGGACGACGAGGAAACTACCCCCGAGGCAATCTCACCGGTATTCTTGATGCGAACCGGAATATAAATGAATTCAACTGCTTTCACGGGTTCAACAGCAATGTCAACGTAGAGTTCATTGCGATCAATACGTGCCGGTGTGTTGTTGCTTGTATCACATACCACCAAGTAATCATAGACACCGCGCTTGGCCACAAGATCGTTAAACATACTTTCAATGGCAGTACCTATTTCATCTCGTGTCTGCTGGTCATTGGGTTCAAACACAAAACTTTTTGCAATACTCTCTAACCTGCCACGAATAAAAGCTATCAGACGTGCTACGTTAATACGATCTAGAGCGCTGGGTGAGGAAGCCGTGGTCTTGTTACCATAGTTTACTATACCCGAGCCTGGCAGGAATGTAATTGGATTAATACCTTTTTGATACAAGGTATCACGAATTCCTTGTCGGAGAGCAGTTTGTACAAAAGCACCGGTCTGGGCATTTATATAACCTATCGTAGTTGCGTTGTCTACAACACCACGACGTGTGCCTGCAGGCGCTAGCCAAGGAAAGGAAGTTTCGTCACTGCGCAGAATAGTACGAAGCATCATGTGGCTTGCTGGCATCACTATTACCTTTCCTTCGAGGTCCGTGGTCTGACACGCAGGATAGAATACGCCAAGATAGGCATCGTGTGTTTTCAAACCCGTCTCGCTGTCAACATCACTGTTTGCAGAGTTGCTTGCCCAAACGTCGAGGTCGGTAGACGTGTCGGGCAAACGCAAAGGCGTGTCACCAATGACAAAACCAGTGTTGCTGCGCTCATTGTTCAAAGCCACCATGTTAGCCATCAACTCAGGATAGCCCGGAGCAGCCAATATGTTAAACTGACGCTGTTCTTCTCTTAGTTCTTGGTTGGCGTCTATGGAAGACTTCAATGCAGCCACCACTAGAGAACGTACAGCTTTGCGTCCCATGTATGGTGCCCCAGTATTCAGCAGACCACTGGCACTGACCCAAGCATCAGTGACTGTACCTGTAAATGATGGGTAAGCAGCAGTGTTGAAACGATTCACTGCAAATTTTTTGACGTTGAAACCCGATCGACGCAAGTTCCAAGCCAACAGGCCTGTGGGATAAAGACTATAATCAGGTGCATCGGGATCCAAGTAGTTACTGGACAACAAGCTGGTTATGGTAGGAACATCAGCTGTGACTGGATCGGTGTCTCCGTTGGTTGCCCAGCGCATGTCTGCAAACAATATACCATTGGGAGTGGTCGTATCAGTGTTGTCTATCGTAACCCACTGATCCACGCTATTCACTGACTCCCATCGCTTGATCATCGGATATCGTTCTAGATCGCTGGTGTCAATCCAAAGATCACCATAAACCAAGCTAGTATCATCGCTTTGTTTGGTAGGTGCTGTGGCGCTGACAATGGGCCCCGCGGGATCGGTATTAGTAAGATTGAAACCTCGAGAATCATTGGATACTGTGAGATAACCTTTCCAAGCAGTGCCATCATGTATCATGATGTCAACTTGGTCTGTGGCACTGTAGTACCACTTGCGATCCGCAACAGGATCTTCTGTTGGAGCCGTAGCGGAAGCCGTGTAAGTCAGTGGCACCCAGCTACTCAATGCCAAACCATTGGCTGCATCATTGGGAGTGACCAATTTAACTCCTTCAACCGATGTAGTGATTCCGGCATCGGTAACAGGAGTTCCGCTAGTGTCGACCAATACTATCACACCACCCAAGGTGTGTTTAATCTGCACTGCACCAGTACTGGTCACTGCAGCAGTTGTGTTGGCCACATTGGCTGCTACAAAAGCAGTGACAAAATCTGCTGCTGTGGTACCGGCCAAGGTAGCAGTGACAGCACTAGTCAACGTGTCGCTGTTTGCGGCACTGGCCTGTATGGTAAATGTGTTGCCGCTGGTAAATGTAGGTGATGTAGAGGACCCGGTCACAATGGTGGCCCCGGACTGCACTCTTTCAAAAAATTTCACAGTGAATGTATCATTGCCCGTGGTAGTGATATCATTCTCATTAACATCAAATTGTGCATAAAGTGACTCAGCCGCAATATTCTTTCCACCACCTGCTGGATCAAGGGCCTTGTTTGCACTTTGGTCGTTTTCGTAGAGAGGGCAAGTCTGTGTGACCCATAGATCTGTGGTTGCATTCCATTTTTTTACCACCAAGTCAGCTCCTTGATTGACGTTGTTGGTTTTCATCCAGATTGAACCAGTTGGATGTGGTTCTGTGCTAGTGGTTCTCCATTGTGGCACGGTATAGTGAGGTGATTGTTGCAGCACCGGGGCATAGTATAAGCGCGGTGTGATACCAGCACCAGAAAGCACACTGCCTGAGTTATTGGTAATATCAAGAATGCCGTTGCCATGGTCAGTTGAACCATCATTGGTGCCACGGCTGTCTACATAGATTTCTAACTTGCCATTCACGGCCTTGGCTTTCACACCAGCATTGCCGGCCATGGTAGAATTAATTGTAGTGGCCAACTGGGCCACTGTGGTGCCTGAAAACGTAACCAGCACGTCATTGAGATAAAAACTGCCCGATGTCAACGCAGGGTTGGTAGCTGTACCAATCACCGTGGGCCAAGAGTTCTTCCAATCATCGCTGCCAATCAACACCCATGAGTTAGCTGCCACAGCAGGATTGCTGACGGTATTGCCCGGGCTCTTATAGTAGCCTGGATTGTTGGCATTGGTAGCAACAATGGCATAGTCGCCAATGTTGCCAAGTGAGTTTTTGGGTACACCACTGCTAAGATCTGAGGCGCTGGTGATTACACGTGGTGTTTTCATTGTGAATGCATTGGTAACAGTACTCCACTCAAACACGCCCCACGCAGTTGCGACAGTATCTAACCAATAGGTACCGTTTGGGGGCTCACCAAGAGGACGAGTCAAACTAGCAGTAAGTTCGCTTAGATCAATGTCTGCACGTTGCACATAACATTGATTGGAAACTCCCAAAGCAGAGTAGGCCGCCATCAAACCATATTCGTTGAGTTCAAAGCCATTGATGGCTGAACCAGCACTGGTCTGATAGAAGAATGGGTTACCAAACGTAAGGGCCAAATCTCTCTGTGAAGATATTAGATAGACTTTATTTGCAGTGGCCGCTGTGGTGCCGGCTGCGACACCTGTGCCTGTACCACTGACTTTATTTTGCGCTGTTGCACACAAGACGAATGGAACCGAATTAGATGGAGCTGGTAAGTAATTGCTTTCATCAATGAGGCTAACTTCAACGCCTGGGGAGACTAGTGCCATGGGTGTATTCCTTTAATAAAAATATGCTATTCATATTTAGCGAATAGTACCAAAACCACCATCTAACCTTGCCCTTAATAAATACCTTACCGGGTTATCGTTGGAATAGCATATGAAAAATATAGGATTTGTTTACGAATCTTGGAATAAAATTACAGGAAAACGTTACATCGGGAGTCATGTTGGCAAAGATACAGACAGTTACTTTGGAAATGGAGTTGATTTTACAAAAGACTTTAAAAAATACGGTGCTGGATGTTTCGAACGAAAAATATTAGAGTATGCCGAGGATCAAAAGAGTTTGGCACACATCGAAGAAAAATGGCTGAGATCAGTGGATGCTAAAAATAACCCATCCTATTATAATCGTTCAAACTCTGCATCTGGCATTTATAGACAAGTAAAACAACTACCAAATCGACCACTGTGCTCGTCATGCCACAGCAGATTTGCGGCCATCAATTGCTACAGGCACGGACGAGTTTATTATAGATCAGTTTGTGACGACTGTGCAAGAAAGAAAAAGAAACATAAAGCACCAACGCCCAACTGGAAGTCGGCTGGTTATAAGAAAAAAATGGTGTGTGATAGATGCAATTTTAGAGCTAAAAATACTGCACAACTATTGGTTTACCATGTAGATGGCAATACTGCTAACATTGAGCTTAGAAATCTCAAAAGTATTTGTCTCAACTGCACCATTGAAGTTACTCGAGTGGACTTGCCTTGGCGGCGCGGAGATCTCGAAGAAGATCGTTGATTTGATTGTAGAGCTGATCTAAGGTTCCATTGTTGTCCAATACAGCATCAAACTTTGTGCCTACCCAAGATGTTTCACTGGCATGTATGTTGTATTTGGTTAAGATATCTTTGCTCAATGCCCAGCCTATGTGTTTGGGCCCGGCATTTACTGCCACCGCAGCATCATACCACTCGGGTTCAGGACCACGACAAACCCTTAAAACAATGCCGCATTGATCTCGTATGGCTTGGATTTCATTGGGGAATCTACAATCCGAAACCACTACATGATCTTGACTGTTGCGCAGTTTATTTTCCAAACTGGCTATCCAAATGTCATCATGGAATGCTCGACGGCAAACTTCAGTACCCCAATATTGCAGAACCCAACGCGGTGTTATGACTTGTTGCAGCCTTTTGGACCACCATTCATCCACTTGCTCACGCCATTCACGAGCTTGTTTGGTGCGCCCTTCCA
>Ga0194132_10009176_pt1 | contig 13799 bp, 15 predicted proteins | sample TA2KigOf80mmetaG_FD_148612 | JGI IMG/M metagenome (GOLD analysis project Ga0194132, IMG submission 148612) | Freshwater microbial communities from Lake Tanganyika, Tanzania - TA2015054 Kigoma Offshore 80m | ecosystem: Environmental > Aquatic > Freshwater > Lake | place: Tanzania: Lake... | reverse complement strand
GTCAGAAGTAAGAAAATATAGAAGAGCAATTTATTTAAAATATATTAAAAACGGATATGCTTTTTGGCCTGGCTGGACTGAAAGAAGAGAATTGATTGATAGAGATGATTTTAATAAAAATTTAATCAAGTAAGCAAAAATTCATTAAACTATTTAGTCGAATGGTTTTTGTACCATTTAATTGTTTTTTTTAAACCAGAATCCAAATTTGTTCTTTTTAAATTTTTAATTAATTTATTTATTTTTTCATTATCAAGAACTCTGTAGCTTGCAGAGGTCCTTTCAAAGAATTTAAAAATAATTTTTTTATTCTCACCAGAGATTTCTAAAATTTTTTTTCCAACAGCTAAAATCGTTGTTGGATTTCCTGAGCTGAAATTGATAGGTGTATCAATTTTTTTATTAAATGTAATGCGTAACATAGCATCTACAAGATCCTCAACATAAACAAAATCTCTAACTATTTTTCTATCGCCCCATATCTCAAGATTTTTTTTTTTTAAAAAAACTTTTTTAATTAAAGCTGGAATTACATGAGATTTATTAATATCAAAATTATCAAAAGGACCGTATATACTAGATGTTCTGATAATTTTAATATTCATTTTCTCTACTCTTTTATAATATAAAAAAAGCTTTTCTAAATATCTGTATAACCAACCGACTCCTTGGTAAATTGGATATGGATCTATATTTAAATTTAAATTACTTTCTTTAATTTTTTTATTTGAAGGTTGATAAATAGTAGAGCTACTAACCCAAACAATATTTTTAACTTTATTAATTTTACATGCTTCAATTAAATTAGATCTTATTAATACGTTAGATGATAATAAATTTGTTGAATTATCTTTTAATCCTTTAATACCTGAACCTTGCACAGCGCAGATAAAAACTATATCCTTATTTTTTGTAGATAAAATACAATCTTTTATTTTAGTAAAATCAAATTTATAGTAGTATTTTTTTAATTTTTTTTCTTGAATTTCACTTTTGTAACTTGCGGTAACTTTTGATTTTAATTTTATAAGTTTTATTAATAAGTTAGTACCCACCAGTCCAGAACCTCCAGCAACAAGAATCCTTTTATTTTTAAATAAATTTTTCATTTTAATATTTCATTATTATTTAATAATTTTTAACCAATAATTACAAAGGCGGATAGTGTAAACTTTGAACTGTCAAAATACTATTTTAGTAGTAATTAATTCGCCTTCTTTTTTTGTACCATTTTTTTTATTATAATTTCGTTTGATCCAATTTAAATCAATTTTTTTTATAAAATAATAAAAATTAACTCTAGCAAAATTATTCAAAGGTAACATTAATATTGGTTTGCTACTTAATCTAATTAAATTATCTTTTTAATTTTAAGTCCAGTCTACTCAAAAATTTCTTTAAAAGCTTGATTTCTTCAGTGATTGTCATTAACGCCACTAGAGGGAAATTCGAAAGTTTCACTACCCACCGGTAGTCTGAATTGTTTGACAGTATTTTTATAGTTTTCGTTTTTTTAATCTTGGTAATTGCACTACAACTACGCTATCCCCTCTAGTTGGATTATCTTTTTAATTTTTTATTTTTTATAATAAAGTCGCAATCGATTGTTGAAATATATTAATCGCTATCTATTCTATAAATTTCAGAAATTTTTTTTATTTTGATTAATCTAATTTTATTTTTATTAATGTTATTTTTTCATTTTTTAAAATTTAGTTTTTTTTTGATTAAATTATTCTTAGGCAAAATAATTATATTTTTCTTTAATCAAATTTTTTTCAGAAAGATACCATTCTAGAGTTAAATCAATACCTTCGTTAAGAGTTTTATTACAATTAATGCCGTAGCTGTTTGCCAATGAGGTGTCCAAAATTCTTATTTTATCGCCAGATGGCTGAGCGCTGTCATATTTAATACTTGGCTTATTTTTTATATATTTTGATGAAACGATCGCTTCGACTAAATTTTTAATAGAAGTTCCTTTCCCGCTCCCAATATTTATGGGTATATTAATATTTTTTTCTATCACTTGAATCATTGCCTCCGCAACATCTTCCGAATAGACAAAATCTCTAATGTTACTTCCATCCCCCCAAATATTTAAAGGGTTTTCACCTTCAATAATTCGTCTAATTAAAGATCCAATTACCATTGAGTTTTTTGGATTTATATTTATATGAGGTCCGTAAATATTAGCTGGTCTAATTACGTGCAGACTTTCAAAATTAAATTCCTTTTTATAAGCTTCTACTTGAAGCTCTCCCATTCTTTTAGCCCATCCTGCATATTTATCATGTTCGGATGGAAAGGTTTTCCACACAGAATCTTCTTTCATAATCGAACTTTCCCCATAAACACCATATGTACTGGTATACATATAGCGTTTTACGTTATTTTTCTGTGATGCGTAAAGTAAATTTACAGCGCAGTATAGATTTGACATCATAAAACTTCCTGGATTTGTAATATTTATTTTTGGGGATCCTGTAACTCCCAATAAGTTAAAAACAATGTCTTTATCCTTAGTAACTTCAAGACAATTATTTATATTTATTAGATCTTTTTGATAAAAATCAACATTACTGTTTTTATTTAATCTACTATCATCAAGAGAAGCAATTGTGACGTTGGCATTTAATTTTAATAATTTTGGGACTAACTGTTGACCTACCATTCCTGTGCCGCCTGCTACTAAGATATTTTTATTTTTAAAAATATTTACTTTCATAAATCTGAATAGTATTTCTTATTTTTTTATAATCTTTTTTATTAATTTATAAATTTGTTGAGCATTAGGAGGTAAATTATCAACATCAGGATGAAAGCCAGCAGTCTTATTTTTTAGACCTAGAGTTTTAATGGATTTTCCAGAAATGTTGCTTAAATCACTAGCAATAGATTTCGCTATACCGTCTTCATAATCATCATCAATTACCAATCCTCCAAATTTTGAATTTTTTAACGTTTTTATATGTCTTTCAGTTATTTTATAAGGCTTTATCCAAAACATATTTACAACACTTACTTTTATATTTTCATTTTTAAGAATTGCCTGAGCTTTTAATGCTTCAAATCTAGTAATTGATATGGCAAAAATAACTATATCTGATTTGTCATAAATAATGTCATTTAATTCTTTAGTGTTGTCATAACTTCCTCTATGTTCAGAAACGTAGATCACATCATCATTTTTCATAAAGTATTTATAAGTTTGTTTATATTCCTCTGGAGTCATTGGAGACACAATTTTAACTCCGGGCATTCTATAGTATAAAGAGTGATGTGATGAGCCGGCAACAGGTCCAATACCACCTTCCATTGCAATACCTCTTACTAAGATCGGGCAAGGTTTTTTCCAGATTTCTTTGCTTTTGCATGCATAATTTACAATCATAGGACAATTATACCAATTAAATCCTTGATATCTTATTACATATATAGGTCTTGTCATCATCAGTCCTGCTCCAACAACAATTCCGCTACCAGCAACATCAGCCATCGATAATTCAATCATGCCGTCTTTTTCGTACAATTCAGGTAAAGTACCACCAACCCAACCCACTGCAGTTAAACATTGTCCAAAAACCTTTCCTTTGTTTTTTAATAAGTGGTTTTTAATAATATCTTTTATTGTTTCTCTAAGATTTTTTTCCATATTTTTTCAATTTTGAATTTTGACACTGAATTTATTATATTTCCGATTTCTCCCATTTTTTTTATTTCAAATTTATATCTATCAAAAGTATCTTTTGAATCTTGACCTGCACCTGAATGCCAAAAAAGTCTTTTAGAATTAATATTGAGTAAAGTGATTTTTTTAAAAAAATTATTTTTTAATTTTATAATCTCATCTGGATCATCACTGATATTAAAGGCATCAATCTTAAATGATTTTGCCACATCATGCATATGCCAATTTCTTCTAATTTTTTTTTCGGTTAATATAGAAAAATTATTGTCTTCCACCACAAATAGAACCGGTAATTTTTTTGTGGATGCCCAACCCAATGCTCCAAGTACATAATCTTCCTCAGCTGAGGCGTCACCCATAAAAATAATAGTAGGTTTTTTAGAGACAAAACATGCTCCAATCCCGATGGGAACTTGCGTTCCCATATGACCATCGTGACCAAACATATTTATGTTTGGATCATGAATTGAGGCAGATCCACCCATTCCATAAGCGCAGCCTCTTTTATCTCCTAACAGCTCATAGATTAATTTCTTCACATCACCACCAAACGATAAATAAGTAGAATGGGCCCTATGTTGAGCAAAAATTAGAGGTTTCACTTTTAGTTGACGTAATATTATTTCAGATAAAGTTGCAGGCGCAAATTCTTGACCCGCAGATAGATACACAGGGAATTTAATTATTTTCTTTTTTATATTTTCAAAGACACATTGTTCGAAATTTCTGCATAAGGCAACTTTTTCAATAATTTTCTTTTTTAAATTTTTATTTTTCAATTTTTTTATTTACAGTTAAAATTGTCAGTTGTTTATTAATATTAAATGATCTTGAAAGTTTATTAACTGTTCTATGATAAACAATATCACCTGGAGATAAAACTGATCTTTTTTTCTTATCAACCAGATCACCATCTAGGACAGCAATAATAGTGTTATTATTATGTTTTTTTATTTTAGATATTTTTTCAATGGTAATTTTGCAATTATCCAGAAAATATTTATTAGAATAATTTGTTTTAGGAGTTTTAAATTTTAGAAATTTACTACTTAATTGTTCCATTTTTTCTCTGCCTTCGTAAGGTTTTTCTTTTCTGCCGTATCGGTCTTTAAACCTAACTAGATCATTTTTATTTATAGGGGTCTCTATTTCAAGTATTTTAGCAGTTTTAGAAAGAGCCTTAGTTGAATGAAATAACCCTGGTCTAATCATCAATTTTGCTGGAGATTTTAAAATTACTTTTTCATAAAATCCTAACTCAATTTCAACTATGCCATTTAACAAAATAAAACCAGTTTTTTTTAGTGGATGACAATGTAAGGATGTTTTGTGATTTTTATTGATGTTCAAATACCATGTAGCCGCAATTTTATTTTCGTGAATTTTATATTCATATCCCCAGGGTTTTCGCACCAAAACATTATTATACTTTTTTTGCATAAAAAAATTACCAAAGAATTTTACAACTATTTTATTTGTTGTTATAAAATTGCTCTAAAACGGCTTTCATCCATGGACCCATGTCTTTATAGTGTGCTGTGGTAATAATTCTATTATCAATTACAGCTGGTAAATCTGTGTATGTAGCTCCAGCATTAATAATATCGTCTTTCATGCTATAATATCCAGATATTTTTTTACCATGTACAATTTTTGCAGATATTAGCAACTGTGTACCACTGCATATGCAACCAATTATTTTATTTTCATTATGAAATTTTGTAATAAAATCTATAATTTTTATATTTTGTCTAACCTTTTCCATTGCTTTAACGCCGCCTGGAATAATTAACAAATTAAAGTCATCTGTTTTTATTTCTTCAATTTTCTTAATCGTTTGTTCTTTGTTTGATGGAATATCTGTTCCTAGAATCCCTTTTACGGCTTTTCCTTCATTTATGCATACAACGATTTTAAAATTTTCCTCTAATAGTCGATAGTAAGGATAAATAAATTCATGATCTTGAACTAAATTTCCAGTAATTATAACTGCGTTTTTTTTCATTATTATTATAATTTATTATTGCAATACCATTTTATAGTTTTTTTTATACCTATTTCTAAGCTAATCTTTGGTTTCCAGTTAAATTCATTTCGTGCTTTTGAGCAGTCTAGACAAATATACGTTTTTAGAGTTTTTTTGGTTAAATCATTTATTTTTTGGATGTTCTTTTTTGATATTTTTATAATTTTTTCGGTTAATTTATTAACACTAATTAATTTTCCCGAACCAATATTATACAAACCATATATTTTTTTTTGTTTGTTAATAATTATTTTTACAAAATCTATTAAATCAGATATGTAAATCAAATCTCTTTTTTCCTTGCCATCACCCCAAATTGTCACATTCTTTTTTGTTGAAAAAACTTTATTAATCAAACCTGCTAAAACGTGAGATTTTTCTAAGGAAAATTTATCATACGGTCCATAAACATTTGAATGTCTAATTACCGTGTATTTATTTATTTTTAATCTTGAATAAAATTCACACATATTTTCTACAAATACTTTCATGTGTGCCGCCCCAAAATATTTCTCATATATTTTTTTTGGATTAAAATCTTTTTCTTTTTGAGGTTTTCTTGTATAGGGATTGTACATTACAGAGCAACTAAAAAATATTACGTGTTTTGTTTTGTGGTCAAAACAAGACCTAGTCACCATAGTATTAATAATTGCATTGTCATTTACATGAATATACGGTTTGGAGATTATATCTTTAGCACCGGAAGTTGTCGCGGCAGCTTGAATTACTATATCTTTGTTTTTTATTATTTTATCAGTATTTTCTTTTTTTGTTAAATCGACACGAATCATTTTTACTTTTTTGAGAAAAGTTTTTTTTTTGAAGTAAGTTCCAGTTATTTGAAAATTTTTATTTTTTGAAAGTTCTAAAGCTAGATTTCTACCAATAAAACCGCTAGCACCAAGAATTAAAATTTTTTTTTTCAATTTAGTCTGCGTTTAGTTTTGATTGTTTTTATATGTTTATTTTTATAAGTAGGCAATTATTTTTTGTTTTAAATTAATACTAAATTTATAAGCATAATAGAGATTGTGTAAATAAATAGTATAATCAATAATTTTCATTGTTAATTATAAAAAATGTTTATAAGTTACAATAATTTAAAATAGTAATTATAAGTCTATTATCTAAAATAAAATAAGCTTTAAAAATATTTTATGTATAAATTAAATAACAATCAATTTTACTAGATGATAATTTCAAAAACCCCATTTCGTGTATCTTTTTTTGGCGGAGGAACTGATTTTCCTGTTTGGTATAAAAAAAAAGAAGGTTTAATTATTTCAAGCTCTATAGATAAATATTGTTATATTTTATTGAGAACTCTTCCCCCTTTTTTTTCATTTAAATATAGATTGAGATATTTTCAGACAGAATTGCAAAAAAATATTATTCAAATTAAACACCCCGTAATCAAAGAGGTGCTCAAGAATTTTAATAAAAAAAAGAATGGTTTAGAAATTTGTCATTTCGCAGATGTCCCAGCTCTTTCAGGACTTGGTGCTAGTTCAGCTTTTACCATTTCAATAATAAATGCAATATATTCATATAATAATAAAAAAATAACGAAAAATGAGATTGCAAAAAAAGCAATTTATTTAGAGCAAAAAATTCTAAAAGAATATGTAGGATCACAAGATCAAATTGCTACAGCTTTTGGAGGTTTTAATTTTATTAGTTTTAAAAAAAAAAAATTTTTTGTTAATAAAGTAAAGATTGATACTAATATTTTGAACGAGTTTCAGAATAAATTGGTTCTAATTCATACAAATAGTTCAAGAAAAGCTGATAATATTGAAAAAAAAAAAATGCAATCATTAGAAAAAAATACCAATTATTATTATAAGCTCTTAGAGATAGCTCATGAGGCAAAAAATGTTTTTTTGTCAAATAGCAGTAAAATTCCATTTGAAATTGCAAGATTGTTAAATGAAACATGGGTTGTTAAAAAAAAATTAGATAAAAGCGTTTCAAATTCTACAGTAGATAATCTCTATGAATTTGGAATGAGGAACGGAGCAATCGCTGGAAAATTATTAGGCGCTGGATCTGGTGGTTTTTTTTTATTTCTATCAAAATCTCTTCAAGAAAAAAAAAGATTAATTAATTCTTTTAAAAGAAATATGCATGTTAATTTTAAATTTGAGAACTCTGGTACTAGAATAATTTATAATAAAAAAGATTATTATGACTTTTAAATGAACTTAATAAAACAATCATATGAATTCTGTTAATAAATTTTTTAATCCTCTGATGAAAAATAATATTCTTACAGAAGATATTAACAGTGTTATTAATTTTTTAAAATCTAGACAAAGCAAAATTTTAACACACTCTTCAAATGTCAACAAATTTGAAGAGGAATGGTCTAAATGGTTGGGTGTTAAATATAGTGTTTTTCTCAACTCCGAGTCTTCTGCTAATTTATTAACTTTGTTGGCGGTAAAGATTCTTTATGGAACAGGAGAAATTATAATTACAACGCTCACTTGGATTTCAGACATAGCTTCAGTAATACAAAATAATTTTAAACCAGTATTCGTAGATATAAATCCTCGAACACTACGCATGAATGATGATGAAGTTTTAAAAAGAATTACAAAAAAGACTAAAGCTGTTTTTATTACTCACGCTCAAGGATTTAATGGATTATCGGATAAACTAATTTTAACCTTAAAAAAAAAATTAGATAAGGATATTACCAATACTGTGTTAGATGATATTTATAACAAAGCCAAAAATTCTGGAGCGATTGGAGGAAAAATATTAAGAGCTGGTGCTGGCGGTTTTTTTTTATTTTACGTTCCTCAAGACATAAAGAAATATTTTTTACAAAAAATGAATTTTTTAACAGAAGTTCCTTTTTTTTTGAAAATAAAGGAAGTGAGATAATTTTTAAAAAATTAAAGTAATTAATTATGGTAAAATTTAATCATCCATTGATGGATAATAATATTACTAAAAAAGATATTTTGAATGTTATTAAATTTTTAAAAAAAAATAAAAAGAGAGTATTTACGCAAGCTGAGAAAGTTAAGGAATTTGAATTAGCATGGTCGAGATGGCTTGGAGTTAAGTATAGTATTTTTGTTAACTCTGGTTCATCAGCTAACCTACTAACTTTATTAGCCTTAAAGATATTATATGGTCCTGGGGAGGTTATAGTTCCAACATTGACATGGATTTCAGATATTGCTTCGGTTATCCAGAATAATTTTAAACCTATTTTTGTAGATATTGACCCAAGGACATTATGTATGGATGAAAAAAATGTTATAAAAAAAATTTCATCGAAAACCAAAGCGGTATTTATTACACATGCTCAAGGTTTTAATGGTCTCACACAAAATTTATTAAATATTTTAAAGAAAAAAAAAATTATTTTGTTAGAAGATGTTTGTGAGTCACATGGAGCAAAATTTAAAGATAAGAAATTAGGAACATTTGGTTTGATGTCAAATTTCTCTTTTTATTATGCTCATCATTTATCAACAATTGAAGGTGGAATGGTATGCACAAATAATAAAAAAATTTATGAAATTGTTAGAATGCTAAGATCTCACGGTATGGTTAGAGAGAGTGGGAACAATAAATTTGAGAAAAGCATGGTTAAAAAATATTCATATTTATCTCCCAAGTTTATCTTTTTATATCCCGCTTTTAATATGAGAAATAATGAGATATCAGCAGTAATCGGTCTTAATCAACTTAAAAAGCTGACTGATAATAATTTAAAAAGAGTTAATAATTTAGAAATATTTTTAAAAAATTTAAATTCTGATTTTTATAGAACTGATTATGAATTAAAAGGAAATTCAAATTACGCATTTCCATTAGTCTTAAAAAAAAGTAATTTAAAAAATAGGGATTTATTAGAAAAAATTATGATTAGAAACGGTATTGAATTTAGAAGAGGCAATGCTGGTGGAGGAAATCAACTAAGGCAACCATATCTAAAGCAGTTCATTAAAAAAATTAATTTTAAAGATTTTCCAGAGGTAGAGCATATTCATTTTTTTGGTTATTATATTGGCAATTATCCTTCATTAAAAAAACAAAAAATTTTGAAAATTTGTCATATTTTGAATGAGATTTCTTATGAATAGAAATTTTAAAAAATGTTTAATCACAGGAGCAACCGGTTCTGGAGGAAGTTATTTAGTTGAGCATTTACTTAAAAAAGATAAAAATATAAAAATATTTGCATTATATAGATCCAAGGGTTATTTAAATCTTCTAAAAAAAAAATATAAAAATAATAATATTTATTTCATTAAAATTGATCTTAAAAATTTTTTTCAATTAAAGAAAATAACAAAAGATATTAGACCTGATCTAGTTTTTCATATGGCATCAAATGCTGACGTTAGAGGTTCTTTTGATGATCCAATCGATTGTACTAGTAATAATAATTTAATTACTGTAAATTTATTAGAAGCAATTCGTCAGATAAAGATAAATCCTGTAGTAGTAATATGTAGCACCTCGGAAGTTTATGGTTCTGTTACTAAGAAAGACATTCCTATAAGTGAAAATCAAAAAATTTCTCCTATAAATCCTTACGCAGTATCAAAAACTTTTCAAGATTTATTATCACAGGTCTATTTCAAGTCTTTCGGTCTTAGAATTATAATTACAAGAATGTTCTCTTATATAAACTCAAGAAGAAATAATTTATTCCAAACTGCATTCGCAAATCAAATTGCAAAAATTGAAATAGGTAAATTGAAAAAACTAAAACATGGAAATTTAAAAAGTATTAGAACTTTCTTAGATATCGATGATGCAATGGAAGCTTATTGGTTGGTAGCAAGAAAAGGTAGAATTGGAGAGGTATATAATATTGGTGGCAACAAAATAATTTCTGTAAAACAGTTTCTTAAAGAATTAATAAAATTAGCAAAATGTAAAATAAAATTATCCGTTGATAAAAATCTTTTGAGACCACAGGATGTTACTCTTCAAATTCCAAATTATAAAAAATTTAGTAAACATACAGGCTGGATACCTAAAGTAACTTTTAAAGAATCAGTAAAACGATTATTAAACGAATGTAGAAAAGAACATAATTAATTATGTAAAAAAAAATTTTGGTAACAGGAGCAGCGGGCTATATTGGTTCAATATTATGTACTGAATTAATCAATCATAGTTTTGATGTTGTTGCAGCTGATATACTAAAATATGAAAAAAATCATTTCCACATTTTTTTATTTAAAAATTTTAAATTTATCAAAGCAAATATTTCAAAACCCAAAGAAATAAAAAAATATTTTAAGGGTTTGCGATTTTATAATACCCTTAGCCGGTTCAGTTGGCGCTTCACTATGCGAAAAATTTAAATAAGAAGCCACGAGGTTAAATGTTGATGCAATAAGTCTAATACTAAACTATGCCAAGAAAAATCAAAAAATTATTTATTCTACAAGCAATTCGGGTTACGGCATTGGTGCAAAAAATAAATATTGCGAATAAAAATCTCCTTTAAATCCTATAGCACTGTATGGGATTACTAAAGTAAAAGATGAAAGTTTAGTTTTGAGTCATGGAAACAGCATTTGTTTAGGATTGGCAAAAATTTTTAGATTTACTAAAGAATAAGAACTGATTTATATGTTAATCATTTTGTAAAAAAGGCTGTTCAAAAAAATAAAATAGAAATCTTTGAGCCAAAGTTTAGAAAAAATTATATCTATGTAAGAGATGTTGTATCTGCTTTTATATTTTCGATTTAAAATTTTAATGTAATTAAAAATAACATTTTAATCTATGTATATCAACTGGTAATTTAACAAAATTATCTTTAGCAAAAAAAATAAAAAAAAATAATACTAAAAGAAAAAGTATATTAGAAATTCCGTAATATGTAAAAGTGGCAAAAAAATAATTGAGCAATAAAAATATTTAATGATTTGGTTTGCTTTTAAATGAAACTCAAAAGATTAAAAAAGGATTAAGTTCATTAGTGTCTTCATATAAAATTAACTTTATGTATTAAGAATATTAATAATTGAACTATCGGAGGTAAATTATTGGGTGCTGGAGGTAGAGGTTTTTATATTTTATGTTTCCAAAGATAATCAGAATTTTTAAAAATATGAGAAATTTTATAGTTATGCCTGTTGAATATGAAAATTATGGAAGTAAAATAATACTAGATACAAAAAAGTATTAAGTTTAATTAAATAATCTTATTGAAAAATATACTTAAATACCTAATTTGCTATTTATGAGTTTTACAAAAATAAATAAAAATAGTTTTATCAGAATTTTAAAAAATCTTTCTTTTGAAAGAGAAATTTTAAAAACTTCTAAATTATTTAAAGAATGCAGCCTATCTAAAAATAAAGTAATAGTTTTAGGAAATGGTGGCAGTGCATCTATAGCAAGTCACGTATCTGTTGATTTAACAAAAAATGCAAAAATCAGATCAGTAAATTTTAATGAAGCAGATTTAATTACTTGTTTTGCCAATGATTTTGGGCATGAAAACTGGATGAAGGAAGCTTTGAGAATGTATTGCGATAATAACGATGTTGTTGTCTTAATATCTTCTTCAGGTAAATCTAGAAATATTTTAAATGCTGCCAAATGGTGCAAAAAATCAAATATAAAATTTATTACGTTGACGGGCAATAATTCTAGCAATCCACTAAAAATAATAAACAAAAATGGAATTAATTTTTGGATTAATTCTAAGGCGTATAATCATATAGAAATAGCGCATTTATTTATTCTTTTGTCCGTTGTTGATTTAATAATTGGCAAAAATGTTTATAAAGCTTAGTTTAATTTTTAAAAAATTATAAATTAAAAGTAACAACTGTTATGTTCATGTTTAATTATCCGTTAACGGACAATAATATTTATAAAAATGATCTTTTAGAAAATATTAAATTTTTCAAAAAAAATAAAAAAAAATACTTATTCAGTCACAAAAAGTTGAGATTTTGAAAATAAATGGTCAAGATCATATGGAGTTAAATATAGTGTTTTTGTAAATTCTGGATCTTATGCTAACTTACTAACATTATTAATAATAAAAATATTATGAAACCAAAGATTTTAATCACAGGAGCTGCTGGTTATTTAGGCTCGATGTTAACAACTAAATTAGTCGAATTAGAATTTGACGTTCTAGCTGTTGATATTTTAAAATATGAAAACAATTCATTGTCACATCTGTATTTTTATAAAAATTTTAAATTTATTAAAGCCGATGTAACAAAAGCTAGTGTAGTCAAAGAAATTATCAAAGGAGTAAATTTTATCTTTCCTTTTGCCGCTTTAGTAGGAGCGCCATTGTGTGAAAAAGATAAAAAACAAGCAAAAAAATTAAATGTTAATTCTATAAAACTGATATTAAAATATATTAAAACAAACCAGAAAATTATTTATCCAACAACTAATTCAGGATATGGAATTGGAGAGAAAAATAAATTTTGCGATGAAAATTCTCCTCTAAGACCAATTTCATTGTACGGAACTACCAAAGCCGAGGCTGAGAAAATAGCTTTAAGTCATAAAAATACTATCTGTTTAAGACTTGCAACTGTTTTTGGATATTCTTTTAGAATGAGGACAGATTTACTTGTTAATTATATGGTTTATGAAAGTGTGAAAAAAAAAAGATTAGAAATTTTTGAAGCTCACTTTAGAAGAAATTTTATTCATATTAGAGACGTAGTTGCTGGCATGATTTTTGCGATTGATAATTTTTTCCTTTTAAAAAATAATATTTATAATTTAGGTTTATCAAATGCTAATATTACAAAATATCAACTAGTAAAAATGATAAAAAAAAATATAAGAGATTTAAAAGTGACTATTAAAGAAAATAAAAAAGATCCTGATCAAAGAGATTATTTTGTAAGTAATGCCAAAATTGAGAAAACTGGCTTCAAAGCAAAAATATCATTAGATAGAGGCATAGAGGAACTTATAGGAGTATTTAAAAATTCTGAAAACAAATTTATTAATAATTATTAAATTATTAATTTTTTATAGATTCTGGTTACTTGTCTTAAAAGGTTGTTTTGATCGTACTCAAAATATAGATTGCTTTTTATTGCGGCGATT
>Ga0194132_10009174_pt1 | contig 13801 bp, 14 predicted proteins | sample TA2KigOf80mmetaG_FD_148612 | JGI IMG/M metagenome (GOLD analysis project Ga0194132, IMG submission 148612) | Freshwater microbial communities from Lake Tanganyika, Tanzania - TA2015054 Kigoma Offshore 80m | ecosystem: Environmental > Aquatic > Freshwater > Lake | place: Tanzania: Lake... | reverse complement strand
TTCGCTTTCTTGCTCCAAGCCTTACCACAGTATAACCACGTAATCAGTTACTTGCTATCACTGCGGATCACATACTATCACCGGCGTTTTCATTTGCGCTGGAGCAGATTTGGAGCAAATCCATCCAGCGATCGATCACGGCAATGTCCCGGAGCGTGTTGAACGAAGCGCGGTAGCGGCTTGGGCGATGCCTGGGACGGATAGATTTTCCTATCCGTTCTAACCGCTCCGAGGATTGACACGCTCACCGGTCCAGCGATATGTCTCCGGGCAGAAAAAAAGGTGGTTTGAATTTCCTATACATATCCATATGCATATAAATATAAATAAACTTCGTCGCGACATAATTGCGTTTGCCGCCATGACACTGTTGGCGGTAGCGGGTGTTGCGGCTACCGCCGCTGCCCAAAAGGCAAGGTTTCATCTGCAGGAAGCCACGATTGCGGAGGTCCACCAGGAGTTCAGAACGAAGCGTTTGACGGCGACACAGTTGGTGAATCTCTATTTGAAACGGATCGAAGCTTACAACGGGAGATGCGTGACTGGTGACGTTGATCCGGCGACGGGTTTGCAGCTGGGCTCGATCCGGCCGATCGAGAATGCCGGCCAGGTTAACGCGCTCATCACGCTCAACTTGCGCGGCAAGCGGTCGAAGACCGATAAGAGCGACAACGATCCGAAGATGCCTGACGCCTTGGAAACGGCGCAGAGTTTAGACGATCATTTGCGCCGCACCGGAAAGTTTGTCGGGCCGCTGCACGGGATTCCTTTGGCGGTCAAAGATCAGTTCGACACCTTCGATATGCGCTCGACCAGCGGCGCGGCCGCTCCCTATGCCAACGATCGGCCGCCGCGCGACGCGGAAGTCATCGCCCGTTTGCGCCAGGCCGGCGCGATCATTTTGGCCAAAGCCAATCTCGGCGAATACGCTTCCGGAGTGCGCAGCACCGACGGCGGCACGACGTGCAATCCGTATGACACCACGCGCAGTCCGGGCAGCTCGAGCGGCGGACCCGGTGCGGCGGTCGCGGCGAATCTGGTCATGTGCGCCATCGGCGAAGAGACCGGTGCGTCGGTGCGCAATCCCGCTTTCAACAGCGGTCTTGTCGGCGTTGTTGCCACCAACACGTTGGTCAGCCGCGCCGGGCTCATTCCCGCGTCATTGACCGATGACCGGCCCGGCGTTCTCTGTCGCAACGTGCGCGACGCGGCGCTGGTGCTGAGCCAGATCACCGGCTACGATCCGCGCGATCCGGTTACCGCCGCGAGTGTGGGTCACAAGCCGGCGGAACCTTACGAGCGAGCGGCGGCGCCGAAGAGTCTCAAGGGTTATCGCATCGGCGTGGTTCGCGAGTTCATGCAGCCGCTCACCAAAGCCGATGAGGAGATCGTGCGCGTCGCCAATCTGGCCATCGCCGAGCTGGCCAAGACCGGCGCGGAGATCGTCGATCCTGGTCCGGGCGGGCAGTTGTTCAAGAACGCCATCGCCGAGCTGGTGCCGTCGCTTTATACGCCGATCCTCGCTTCGACGTTCAGAGATGCGCTTGCCGGGACATCGGTCAACAACAAAGCCGTCGATTGGCATGGCAACCCGCAGGCGCTGCCGCCGGACGCGACGCTGCGCATCATCGTCGATGCCGAGCCCAACGCGCCTGGACAGTTGCAGTTTGCGCTCAACAGTTATTTGCGCGAGCGCGGCGATAAGAACATCAAGACGATTGACGATCTGTTGGAGAAATCCACCTTCTATGATCACCCGCCGATCGAAGGCTCGACCAACCCGGCCAAAGTGCGCTTGCAGGACGCGGTGACGCGCACCGAACGGCTGCGCAAGAAGAGCGATAACTCACCGTTGGTGCGCCGGACACGGATTACCAACTTAGATATCACCGACCTGCACGCAAAGAGAACCATGATCCAGATGCTGGTGAACAAGGTGATGGCCGATCACAAGCTCGACGCTTTGGTCTATCCGACCAAGACCCTACCGGCGCCGCTCTTGGGCGCGCCCGAAGAACCGCAGACGATCAAATCGGTAAGCGAAACCGTAACCGTCATGATCGATGGAGTGGAATACCAGCGCAACGTCGAGCGCGTCCTCGATACGCGCAACCGGCGCGCCTGGCGCCTAAGCCCATTCGGCGGCCTGCCGGCAGTGGCCGTGCCGGCCGGTTTCATGCGCGAGGTGTACGATCGCAAAGCGGTCACAAACCCGGACGGCAGCGTTAGAGTTGGCGACTACGACGGCCCGAAACCAGTCGACTTGCCAATGACCATCGACTTCTTGGGACGCCAACTCAGCGAAGCGACGCTGCTCAAAATCGCCGCCGCCTACGAGAACGTAACGCGCCATCGCCGGCCGCCAAAGAGTTTCCCACCGCTGCCGGGCGAGCCATAAGCGCTATGTTGTGACGAAGCGTGATTCTATGGGCGTTGGTTGCGTAAGTTCCTTTGCTAACTAGGACCGCTGGGTGGTCGTGGCGATTGACAACCTCTTGCGGGAGTCTGGGGTCAGGTCTTGAATCTTGCTGTCCCGCCGAACTGACTGACTGTAGCGACCTCTACGGTTGTTCCGCAACTACTTTGTGATTGATCCAAAACGCCGCCGTGCCGTGCATGCGTGCGGTCTTGCGAGCGACTTTGGCGGCTCAGCTTAGAGCACGGCCGCCGGCCGCCGAAAATTCTTGTGGTTCTTTTTGTACTTTTTTTCGTTTCATGGTCCCTGGTCCAAGAGTTTTGGCTTGGTAGCCGAGTTGTCATATGAGCTCCAGCGAGGGGCTACCAGGCGATAGGATGTTTCGAAGTTGTACTGGCTTCGGGTAAACCGCTTGATTACGTCGGACCGTGGGACATTGTGCTCGCCTTGCTTGACTCTCCTGGCGATGCCTAGCAGGGCCAAGTTTGCTTTTAGTTTCAAGAAGCGACACGAAAAGTTCTCTTTTTCCAACCGCCGCCGACAGCGTGCTCTTTCTAAGTCTTGCATCAGACAAAGATCGGCGGGAGCCCTTCGGTTGCTAGACCGTAGCGTTCGAAGACTCGGTCGTGGGAGACTAAACGGAGTTCTTCAATGCTCGCCTGGGCGACGAGCATGCGGTCAAACGGATCGCGATGGATCTTGGGCAGGTGAGCGACGCGCGCGGCATGCTGCAAACTTACCGGCAAGGCTTCAAACCCGTTGTCATGGATCGCGGCCTCGAATTCATCAACGGCGACAGCTATGCGTCCCAAGGCCGATTTGATGGCAACTTCCCAGACCACCACCGCACTGGCGAAAACTTCATTCCGAGGATCGGCGATGAGGTCTCGCGCTGTCTTTTTGAGTTTGCTGTCATCGGCCAGCCACCAGACAAGTACATGTGTGTCCAAGAGCAGCCGCACCGTCAAGATTTCCCTTCAAACGCATCCAGCAACTCATCGCTGAGGGGGGCGTCAAAATTTTTCTTGACGCGGATCTTGCCCTTGAGCAGTCCTGGCCGGCGAGCTTCACGCGGGCGCGCGTAAGGCACCAGGCGCGCTAGGGGTTTGCCAGCCTTGGCAATAATGATCTCGCGGCCGCCGGCTGCAAGATCGACCAATTTTGAAAGCTGTGTCTTGGCCTGATGGATATTGATTTGTTCCATAATAGACTAAGCTTAGTTTAGTTCGATAGTAAACGTCAACTACCACGGAATTCGTTTGGAGGGGTCCGGGCTGACAGATATCGGGTCGTTTGCGCACATAGACGTTAGCCGGGTTTCTAGGCTTGCTTTATTTGATATTTGCCTCTTGAACGAACGAGAGCCCCCATTTGAAAAGAGGGGGAACCCAGATAAGTTTTGCCACAATTCATCCGCTCGATAACGAGAAGACCCGCAAAATTAATGCAGGCATGATAGGCACCACAATTGACAAGCAACAGCGACCTGACAGATATTGCAGCCGATTCTGCTTGCATGCAAACTAGCTTCGCATGCCGCCGCCCTTAGTTAGAGAGAACAGTCCGGGCTATTGTAGCTCCGATTTTAAACCTGGCGATTTCGACCAAGCGTTCTGCTCAAACGGGTCTTCGACCTTAACATCGAGCGCTGCCCCAACTGCGGCGGCAGCTTGAAGATCATCGCTGCCATCGAAGATCCGCCGGTGATCGACAAGATCCTCAGTCATCTGGGCCTACCGACCCGTGCCCCGCCGCGCTCCCCCGGCGCGGCGATTCAATCTATTCCAAACGACCCGACGAGTCGAAAACCGGTTGCCAATGCGAGCCGACGGACGGGCTCACTCTGAGTACGAGCAAGTCGCGCGAAAAGGAACATTTCGCGCGACTCCGACCGCTGCGGCGCCAGAGCCGACCCCGGCAAAAGCGTAAATTTCACTAACCGCTCCGAGGATTGACACGCTCACCGGTCCAGCGATATGTATCCGGCAGAAAAAAGGTGGTTCGAATTTCCTATAGATATGCTTCGTCCACACAGCCTCCCAAGCTTTGAGCGCTGCGCCATGTTGTAGATGCCCCGCGTAAGACGCCAGCAGCGCATAAAATGTTCGGCCACTGCCGTTCGCGTCCAAGCGTCTTATATCGATGCGCTGCGCCAGCCCGCCAAATGCGCGTCGCACCCTCGCCCGCGCAAACTTTTCAACGTTCGTTCTCAAGGTGCTAAGCGTCCGCCGTCGCAGACGTTAGTTCCACCAGGTTTTCCAGCCGACAAAATCGATGCCCTGCGCTGCCGCAACGCCACTTTTAGCGCTTCGGTTTCTTCGCGAATGTCATGCAATAGATCGATCTTATCGCGACGCGCGTTGGCCTGCACTATGAGCTTGAGCACTCGCCGCGCGCCATCGCGCAAGTCCGCTCCGAACGAATACTCAGCGCGAAAATTTCTGCACCATCTGCTCAAAGTACAAACATAATTCGGCAGATGCTCAGTCTGACCCCAAAAAAACCACAAGAAAACCAAGAATTTTCCGCGGCCGTCGGCCGTTTCAAGGCGCAGGGCCGCCGCTCGAGACCGACAATCGCGAAATTGTCACCGCCTTGCGTGAAATTGCCGCCGACCTGGTAAGAAAAGCCCCTGCTAAGAGGCAATAGAGACAGCCGGTCCAGGCCGAAACTCGCACGAGATCAGAAAAAGCCAAACTTCCGACTAGCACCAGGGCCAAGTGCCAGCTCGCCGGAGGAGCCAAGTATTTTGACTCCACCGGCCCGGAGCTCGGCCACCGTTGTGTTAGAGCTTTGCTTGGATTTCGCAGAAGCGAAAGCGGGAAGGCAAAGCCCCTGCGCTTCGCTCGTACGCGAGCGCCGGTTAGGCTGCCTTGATCTCAATCCTGCGCGGCTTGGCCTCTTCCGCTTTAGGCAGGTTGAGCGTTAGCACGCCGTTCTTCAACTCGGCGGAAATTTTCGCCTGATTGACCCGGTCGTTCAGCTCGAACTGGCGAAAGAAGTTCACCAGCCCGTATTCGCGATAGACCGGATCGCCGGGGGCGACATGAGAAGCCTTGCCGCGAATCGTTAGTAAATTGTTTTCCACGCGCACGTCTAAACCTTCTTTTGACACCCCGGGCAAGTCAGCTTTAACGACCAGGCCCTCGCCGTTCTCAAAAATATCCACTGGCGGCGTGATGTACTGCTCTTGGCTGCGCGTGTCTTCTCGACCGGCCACATTCTTTTCCTGGGCGCTCGTTGCAACGGTTCTCTCAGCCATGTTCGATCCCTCCTTTTGCGTCAAACGACTTTAACGCTGATCTGTTTGGGTTTCGCTTCTTCGGCCTTAGGCAAGGTGATGACCAACAAGCCGTTCTTGTATTCAGCCTGTATATTGGCTTCATCGACCTCTACGGGCAGATCGATCGTGCGGACAAACTTCCCGCTCGCCCGCTCATTGCGTGCGGTATATGCAGCTTGGGGTCTTTGTTCCTGATCTGCAGCCGCTCGCCTTTTTGCATGGCGAAAATCCTCGGCGCGTAGCGGCAGCCGGTGTTGTCGATGACGTTGAGCTTCTGCGGGTTGGCGGGAACAATCGGCAGCGCCGCGTCTAAGAACACGACGACGTTTTTCAGCCCTCCCGCGCCATCGATCGCATAGGTTTCGTTGGGCAAAAACTCGCCGCAATAATCTTGATCTTTGCTCACGACCACCGGCGCTAGTTTTGGAGGCACGTCGATAAATTTCACTTCGCCGTAGATCGTGCCGGCGCCGGAAATTCCAGGGGCGCACAGCGATAGAAGGACCGCTCCGAAAGTCGTCAAAGACCATTTAATCACAGGTGCACTCCCAAGTTGCGATAGCGCCACCCACACCCACGGCGGGGCAGCCGCCGGCAGTCGGCGGTCATCCTAGATTCGTAAGCTGCAAAGTCAAGTATGCTACGCAGCGGACTGCGCGATCGGCGCCTCTGCTCGGGTTAGCTGGGGGGAAAATCTGCCACGGACGTGACAAAACAGGGCAGACTGGCGCGGTTTAGGGAAACCCTCTTTCGTGGGGCGACGCACGGCGCCTACTGCACGCGTCGGATGACGACTACTTTGCCAAGCAGCTCCGGCGACGCCGCAGCGACGGCCTCTAACTGCACTCGGGGGCCAACCGCTTGCAGCAAACGCGCCCCGTTGGCGGTTTGCACGAAACCTTTTGCGCGCAAAGCGTTCATCGCACGGAAGCGCGCTGTTAGCACGGCTTCGTCAATGCCTTCTTCGAGGTTGATTACTTCTGAAGCGAAGCGCTCATGCAGGTGTGCTGGCGGCTCACTCCTAGTGGCTCGGCGCTGTCGCAGCTGATCGGCATCGGGCGGAAACAGCACGGCGGGATCGACTCGGCCGTGCAGGCAGCGAACCATCGGCGCGTCCGGCTCGATCTGGCGCAGCCGTGCTTCGATGGCCGGCAGCGCTCCGTCGGGCACGAGGTCGAGCTTGTTCAGCACCAAAAGATCGGCCGAGGTGAGTTGGAACTCGAACGCGCCGTCGAGATCGCGTCCCTCCAGCACTTGCTCGGCATTGACGATAACGACGGCAACGTCGCCGCCGCTCCATGACTTCACCGGCTCGCGCCAAAGATGCACCTGCACGTCGCCGGGAAGCGCCACGCCCGAGGTCTCGATAATGATCTGATCGGGCTGGACCTTTTCATGCAGCATCTCCAACGTGGCGACCAGCTCATTGGAAAGCTGGCAGCAAACGCAGCCGCCGTCGAGCTCGACCAGCGTCTGGCCGTCGGCGCCGAGCAAAGCCTGGTCAATGCCTAGTGAATTGTATTCATTGGAGACCACGGCGACGCGCTTGCCGGCGGACTGCGCCTGGCTCAGGAGCCAACGCACCAGCGAAGTTTTGCCGGAGCCGAGAAAACCGGAGACGATCAACGTTGGAATCACACAGGCAGATTGGATGATGGTGGCGGAGGATTCAAGCTCAGACCGACAGCCGCCATCTGACGCCATATTACTTGCGGCGTTTTCTCCGTTCGGGGCGCGCGGGTGCCCGCTGCACGCTTGCGGTTGATCGTTCGAGTCGCTGCGCCGGTGCGCTTGCGGCGCGACGCTTCACGGGCACAAATGCCAGCGCGCCAATGCCGAAGAACACCACGCCAATTGCCGGAACAATCCAGATGCTCGGCCGGATACCCGGCGCAAGCACCGATACGTCGGGGTTCACGGGGTCATAATAAACCGGCCAGACCTGCTCGCGCGGGAAGCGCTCAAAGATTGCCTCGGCCGTTTCATTGGCCGGACCGAACCCCCGAGTGTTGTTATAGTGAACCTTGTCGTTAACGCGATAGCGGTAAACGAGTTCGACGCCGGGCCGCGCCTCCGGCGGCAGCGGCGTGGTGCGTGCCGCCTGCGCGGTCTCATCGACTTCGACGCGCCTCATCCATTCCCCCTCTGCGCGCGGCCAGGAGTTGCTGCGTTGGGCATGGGACGTCGGGCGATTGTTGAAATTGCTGCCGGTGGCGCTTTGTTCGGACGCCAACAGCGCCATCACAAGGAGAATGACTATGCCGAGGAATTTCATCGAATGTTGACTATCATGTTGCTCCATCGATTGGCAGTCCGCGCACAGCTTTGCGCAAACCTGGGGCATGGCGAATCGGCACTTCCGAGGGCTTTTCCACGTTGCTTGGCATTTTTGCGCTGCATGGTATTTTCAGCAGCCCATCAACAGCGGCGCACAAAGAGAACCGCCGAGGCGCACACCCCCATTTGGGACCGATGCGTCTTCCCCTAATCGAGTGAGACGGGGTCCGCCAAAATCCTTCTTATGTAGCAGTGGCAAATAAATTGGAAGGTGGTAGGAATCTCTCAGGAGGCTCTTATGAAGAACCTAATTCGTCCAAAGCTTTCGACGTTCATTGCGGCGGTGCTCCTGAGCGGCTGCGCCAGCAGCACATATGTGCCGTTCATCCGTGACATCAAGGAGCAACCGATCGAGGGCAGTTATTGGTTCCAGCAGTTTACGCTGTACAATCCGGCCGATATGACAGCGGATTGTGCGATCTCCCGCACGGGTCAAAAGCTCGATCTCAACTCCGGGTCGGACTTGGCCGACGTCTGGCGCAAACACTGTCGCCCGACCGGAAACCCGGACCAACGATCGGACAGCAACTGAGACCTCCGCGCAGGGGCCAGCTACAACGGCCGGCCGGCTATCGCACGCTTGCAATAGCCGGCCCGATCCTTGCCATAGCTTCCTTACTGACTAATCAAAGACGAAGGCAGCCCCATCGAATCATGGTTTTAGATTCTAGGGAACGTCTTATCTTTTTTGCGAGCTTTCACGTTCCAGTCGCTCTCGCCAACAAACGCTGCATTTCGCCCGCGGGGTATTACTCCCCCCTGGAAACCCCAGCTAGCTAAGCCCACCCCAAACTGCGGGGAATCCTAGATCGAATCCCTGGCAGGTTTTTTGTTAATCCAGTCTTCGTCCGGCGCGCCGAGTAATCTCGCGCCGATTCTAGTCGATTTACGCCATAAGTTACTCGAAGGACAGAACAAGTTTGAGCCTATTCCACAAAAGCGTGTTCACAGTTGCGCTCGGGTTAGTCGCTGCGATTTTCGCCGCGGCTTGCAGCGCTAAGCACTTCATCGAAACAGCCCGCCTCGAAGAGGCGTTTGGCCGCCATCACAGCGCAGTCGCGAAAAGCGCTGCGCGGATGTTGCGGCCGGAAGACTTCAGAACGCCCACGGCGGCACCAGCGCAGCGCCAGCTGCGCGCCTTTGCGCAGGAGCTGAGCGCGCCGGAAGTTGCACGCATCGCGGTTTGGAGCCGCGATCAGCGTGTCCTATTCTCAGACCACCAGCCGCTCATCGGTAAACGTTTTCCCGAGCGCAGCGACCTGGCGCGAGTCCTGAAGGAGGGGCAGCCATCGTTCGAGCGGCGTGAGCACGATACACAAATGTTCGCGCAGGCTGGGCCAAGCGACTTTCTCGACGTCTACGTGCCCATTCGCGCCGGCGCCGGCACTGCGATAAGCGGCGCCGTTGAAATTTTCCTAGACAGCCAGGCTATCCTCGCCCCAGTGCAACGCCAGATACGCTATACCGTTTTGGCCCTGGCCCTGAGCGGCCTCCTCGCCTTCGGCCTTGCTTTCTTCCTGAGATCGATCATCCGCCGCGCCCACCAGGAGCGCGCGCGCCGCGAAAAAGTCGAGAAACTCGTCGGCGAGCTCGCCGGCGATGCTATGCAGCTCGACTTCGGTGCCTTAACCAAAAAACTGCAGGACAAAGCTCGTGATCTGTTGAATGTCGACATCGTCGAAATCGAAGTTTGGGACAAAGAACAACTCAAAGCCCTCACCGGCGCGGACGCCGAGGGGATGCCTATCGGCAAGAAAACGGCGCAGGACAGCGAATGGATTTTCAAAAACCGCCAACCGCTGCTCATCCAAGATATCGGAACGACCGCCGACACGGCTGCCCCCGTGCAGCTCGGCCGGCGCGGCGTCAAAGGCTACTTGGGTGTGCCGCTCATTAGCCGGAACAATAAAACTGTCGGTGTCTTGCGCCTGCTGTCCCGCTCCACCGGAAATTTGTCCGGCGAATTGGAGCTCCTGCAACAACTGGCCAGCGGCGTCGCGCTCGCCCTGGAAAACCTTCGCTTGCAGGAGCAAAACCGCGAGCAGGGGCTCAAGCTCGACATCGCCGGGCAGAAACTCACCGATCATGCCACGGAAATCACTCGATCCACCTACGAAATCGAGCAACTGGCACACGCGTTGTCGCGCGACTTACAGGAGCCTTTGCGCGTGGTCGCCAGCTCCATCAACCACTTGGCGAAAAACTACGCCCCCAAGCTGGACGCCACCGCACAGGAATGCATCCATCACACCCTTGACGGCGCCAAGCGCATGCACACGATGATCAGCGATGTGCTGGGCTACGCCCGGGTTGCGGCTAACCATGGGAGGACATTCGCCCCGGTCGATAGCGCCGCGGTGCTCCGAAAAATCCTGGAACGGCTGCGCACCGCCATGAGCGAAAAGGGCGCCGTCGTAACCCACGACAAACTCCCCGTCATCGAAGCCGACGAGGCGCAGCTCGGGCAGCTGTTAGAAAACCTACTGCGCAACGCGATCAAATACTGCGCCAGCGGCGTGCCGCGGGTGCATGTGAGCTGCGGCAAGGACTACGGCTTTTGGTGCTTCAAAGTGAAGGATAACGGCGTCGGCATCGAGCCAGAGTTTACCGAGCGGATTTTTGCCATCTTCGAGCGCCTCCATACCACCGAAGCGTACCCCGGCACGGGTATGGGTCTATCGGTCTGCAAGAAAATTGTTGAAGGCCACGGCGGCAAAATTTGGGTCGAGTCCCAACCGGGAGCGGGGTCGACGTTTTGTTTTACCGTGCCGTTCAAGCCTGCGGCGAGCCCACCGCGCACGAGCGCAAAGTCGAGCAGCCCCGGCTTACGCGCCGAGCGCTAAGAGATATCTCCTGGCGCTGACGCGTTCGCGTGCGCCTTCTGCTGCACATCCAAGTTGACCAGCGCCAGCGGCGTCTCGGTTTCTTCGAGCATGCCCCAGCTCTTGACCCATTCGTAGGTGCGCTGCAGCTCGTCGGCCGGAATCGGCGCCGGGTCGGTCACCAGCAGACGGCTTTCGCGCAGGTCTTCGACTTTCAGTGTGCCGATCTCGGGGTCTTTGGCTTTGTGATAGTCGATGAAGTAGTGCATGTAGGCTTTCTTGTTGGCGTTGATCCGCCGCACCGCTTCGCGCACGGCGCGGTTGAACGCCGCGTAAGTCTCGGCGTCCACTTTGTCGGAGGCGACTTCAGTGCCATGAAAAAATGCGCCGCAGAGCGCCCGGCAACCGTTCTTTTCGGCCAGTGATAGATAGGGCTCCGTCAATGTCGTCGCTTCGATCTCACCCTTCATCATCATGTTGTAGCGGTTGCGCGACCCGCTAGGGGCGCGGACGACCTTGATCTGATCGCGAGTCAAAAAACCTTCCAGCAAATGCAGCGCGATGTAGTGCGTGCCCGCAAAGAACGGCACGCCCACCGTGCGGTTGGCGAGCTGCTGCGGCACGAGCACCGGCGACTGCGGCCGCACCACGATGGCAGCATAGGTAATGATGGCGCGCCGGCCGATTTGCCGGCTACCCGCCGAGGTGGCGCCGACGCGGCAATAGTTGCCCCATTCACAAGCGTTGTACATGTCGGCCTTGCCTTGCTCGAATAGAGTTCCGTGGCTGGCGAATGGCGTGACACCTTTGGTCGAATCGACGTGCTCGTTGACCTCCTTGACGCCAGCTTCGTCGCGGTCGGCCCATTCGATCTGTAACCCTTCCTTCTCGAACAGTCCTTCGTCGTAGGCCACGAGCTCAGGCAGTCCCTGAAAAGGTGAAGTGGTTTCCAATACGAGCTTCTTCATTGATGGCTCTCCAAACTTGGTTTCGGCCTTATCTCTATTCGATTTCTAACGCCGGCACCTATGGCTGTCAATCGCACCGATCGCCCGATTCACTACCACCTTTCGTTGCGCAGCGTCTTTGTGATAGCCGTGGATCACCGCCTTAAGTATCCCAAGTCCATCGCCGGATTTAAGGTCAGCAATGTGCGCTTCCATCTTCGCGTTAGTGGCATCCAGCGCCTGCGCTTTGGTGAGCCGCTCGCCGAGCCGCGTGACCAACGTCAAGCCCTGCTCTTTTTCTGAAAGGCCGACACTGTCGTCAAACAGTGTAAACTGCTCTCTCGCCATCGGATCCGTTCCTTTGGTCCGGCCTTACACGATCGTTTTGTCAAAACCTTCGACGACTTTACTACGCGGCCTATTGCAGAACAAATCCATTGGCGATCATTGCGAACCAGGCAGCGTCCAAGAGTGTACAAGGCGTCCGCGCTCGTCTAGGATGAGAGTCATGTTGGACAATTTCCTGCAGATTCTTCCGGAAGTCATCTTCGACGCGGCCGAGCGATTAGGCGGGCGCTGCACCGGCCGTTTCATCCCCCTCAACGCAATGGAAAACCGCGTCTACGACATTGAGATGGAAGAAGGGCCGCACGTCGTCATAAAATTTTACCGCCCCGGTCGCTGGGAGCGCGCGACGATTCAGGCGGAACACAATTTCTTAAACGCTCTCGAGGAAAGCGAAATTCCGGTCGTCTGTCCGCTGACCGACGATCAGGGTGACAGTTTGTTTACGATCCATGACGTGATGTTCGCCATCTTCCCCAAGCGGCCGGGCCGGCTCGAGGCCGAGCCCAACACCGAGCAGCTCACCCGCCTCGGGCGCTTTCTCGCGCGCCTGCACAACGTTGGCGCGGCGACCAAAGATGCGCCACGCCTGCGGCTGGATCCTCACAGCTACGGCAGCGAGCCTTTAAAATTTCTACTCGCCGGCAACTTTGTTCCAAAGCAGCTCGCGCCGCGCTACCAAGCCATCGCAAGCCAAATTTGCGAGGCCATCGCCCCTCGCTTTGCAACGGTCGAGTACGTGCTCCTGCACGGCGATTGCCACTCGGGAAATATCCTGTGGGATCGCGACGCGCCCTACTTCATCGATTTTGACGACATGCTCTACGCGCCGCCGGTGCAGGACATCTGGATGATCACCGGAGGAGACGATGACTACGGCAAAGAGCGCAGAGAAGTACTACTTGAAGCGTACGAAGAGATGCGACCTTTCGACAGGACCACGCTGCGACTGGTCGAGCCGTTGCGCGCGCTGCGCATGATGCACTTTGCCGCGTGGATTGCGCGCCGCTGGCACGACGGCGCTTTCAAATCGGCATTTCCCGCATTCGGCACAGAACGCTACTGGGAGGAACAGATCGAGGCGCTTGCCCTGCAACTGGAAAAAGTCCAAAACCAGACGACCAGCCTCTTCCCTTGACCCGAGCAGTAAAGTCGCGGGAGATGAAAGAAGAGAACCAGTAGTTTTTTAAGGGTTTCAGCAAATACTTTATTGTGCATGCAATTTTAGAGCGACGCTGGTGGACCCCTCTCGCTTTTCAACTACGGTTTTTCCAACTCGGTCAAACGGCTTTTCGCCGGGTTCGCGTAGGGTGAATTGGGATATTGCTCGACGATTTGCCTGTAGAGTTTCAGCGCGTGCGGCTTGTTGAACTGTTTCTCCTCGAATTGCGCCGTTTCGAATAAGTCCTTCGCTTTATCGCCGCACCCCGCGAGCAGTGCGACTATCAATGCCACAAGCAAAATTCGCCGCATAAACAATTCCTTTGCTAAAGCCATAAATCGCCCACGAATACCACGAATAGGGTCTACCATCGGAATTTAGCAGGTAGCGGTAGCGCTGGGAATCAAGTAGAAGAGATTCGACGAGGGTGTGGCTCTTAGGGTCAGTGGCCTGTGTATTCAGGCTCACATAGCCTGAAATGCCGCCCTC
>Ga0194132_10009173_pt1 | contig 13802 bp, 11 predicted proteins | sample TA2KigOf80mmetaG_FD_148612 | JGI IMG/M metagenome (GOLD analysis project Ga0194132, IMG submission 148612) | Freshwater microbial communities from Lake Tanganyika, Tanzania - TA2015054 Kigoma Offshore 80m | ecosystem: Environmental > Aquatic > Freshwater > Lake | place: Tanzania: Lake... | reverse complement strand
TCCTCGAAGCCGGCGCGGTCGACGACGAGGCCGCGGTCGCGGAGGATGTCCTCCGTCAAGTCGAGCGGGAAGCCGTAGGTGTCGTACAGCTTGAACGCGACGTCGCCGGAAAGCGTCGCGCCGGGCTTGCCGCCGAGCTTCCCGACCTCGTCCTCGAGGAGGCCGAGGCCCTTCTCGAGCGTGTCCGCGAAGCGCTCCTCCTCGCCGGTGACGGTGCTGCGGATCCGCGCCCGCGACTCGACGAGCTCCGGGTAGGCCGGGCCGAGGACCTCGATCGTGCGGTCGGTGACGGCGCCGAGGAACGGCTCCTCGAGCCCGAGCACGCGGCCCTGGCGCGCGGCTCGGCGCAGCAGGCGGCGCAGCACGTAGCCGCGGCCGTCGTTCGAGGGGAGGATGCCGTCCGCGATCATCACCGCGACGGCGCGCGCGTGGTCCGCGATCACGCGGAACGCGACGTCGTCGGCGCTCATGCCGCCGGCATAGCGGCGGCGTGCGAGCTCCTCGGTCGTGCCGATCAGAGGCCGCAGCAGGTCGCAATCGTAGTTCCCGTTCACGCCCTGGAGGAGCGCCGTGACGCGCTCGAGCCCCATGCCCGTGTCGACGTGCTTCTTCGGCAGGTCCGTCTTCGAGCCGTCCGGCTTGCGGTTGTTCTGGATGAAGACGAGGTTCCAGATCTCCATGTAGCGGGCGCAGCCGCTGTTGACGCCGCACATGTGGCCGGGCGGCAGGTCGCACATGTCCGGACCGCGGTCGAAGTGGATCTCGGAGCACGGACCGCACGGGCCGGTCTCGCCCATCTCCCAGAAGTTGTCCTTGTCGCCGAAGCGGAGCACGCGCTCGGCCGGAAGGTCGGTCACGCGCGGCCAGAGCGAAGCAGCCTCGTCGTCCGTCGTGTAGACCGTCGCGTAGAGGACGTCCTTCGGCAGCTTCCAGACGCGCGTCAGGAGGTCCCACGCCCACTCGATCGCCTCGGCCTTGTAATAGTCGCCGAAGGACCAGTTGCCGAGCATCTCGAAGAACGTCTGGTGGTAGACGTCGCGTCCGACGTCGTCGAGATCGTTGTGCTTGCCCGAGATGCGGAGGCACTTCTGCGCATCTGCGATGCGAGGTGCGCTCGGGCTCTCCGTCCCGAGGAAGACGTTCTTGAAGGGCACCATCCCCGCGTTCATGAACAGCAGGGAGGGGTCGTTCTCGGGAACGATGCGCGCGCTGGGGACGATCTTGTGCTCCCGCTCGTGGAAGAATTCCAGGAAGCTCTGACGGATTTCGGTGCCGGTCATGTCCGGAAAACGCTAGCAAAGGCCCCGGAACGATTCGACGGACCGCAACCCGGAGGCGCCACGACTGTTGCAAAGGGGGTCGACGAGCATCCAGAGACCGTGCCAACCAAGGAGGTGAGATGGATTCCGCCAGAGCCGTGATGATCGTCGGGCTCGCCGCCACCCTCGGCTGCGGCGGCCCAGAGGGCAGCTCGAACTACACGACGTGCTCGCAGAGCACGGATTGCCGGACGGCGCGTTGCACGGTCGTGGACGAGTGCCTCGTCGACGAGTGCGAGTGGGAGCTCACGTACCAGTTCGCCGGCGAGGAGTACGAGAGCAACTGCACCTTCGGGACGACCTTCACCTCGACCACCTACCCCATCAACGGAGGCTCGGGGCGAGCCGTGGTCGAGCGGGACCTCGTCCAGTGCTTCTACTCCTACGACGTCCAGTTCTTCGACTACGACGAGGAGCAGAACTGCAGCACGATCGCCGAGTGCACGCTGCAGGAGCTCGAGTGCGCGGCGTCGCCGGATGGGCCGAACTGCACGATCGTCCAGCAGACGAATTGCGCACTCGGGGCGACGGCGGAGAACGAAGCCGAGGGGGCTCAGCGCTGAATGTAGCCGAGGGCTTCGAGCTCCCTCTGCACGTCGCGGCGGAGACGTTTCGGCTTTCGCTTCCGCTCGTGCTTCGGTGAGCGCTCCGCGGCGAGCGTTCGCGCTTCGCCGTGACGCTCCTCGAGCTCCCGCTCGAGCCGGTCGGCGACCTCGCCGTGCGAGCCCGCGAGGTCGCTCGACGCCGTCGGATCCGCGACGAGGTCGTAGAGCCGCCGCGTCTTCTTCCGCGGATCGACGAGCAGCTGCCAGCGATCGTCGACGAGAGTCCGCTGGGACTTTCGACCGGCGCCGATCTCGGCGAACGCGGCCCGCGCGCCGTCGATCTGATCCGCACCGCGCACGACCGGTGCGAGGCTTCGACCGATCGCGTCCCGCGAAGCAGGAAGCCCGAGCAGGTCGAGGATCGTCGGGACGACGTCGACGAGCTCGACCGTCTCGCCGACGACCTGCGGTCGCGCTCCCGGAGCCCGGATGACGAGCGGCACGCGCAGGTTCGGATCGAGGTAGAGCTGCTCGTGCCCGAAGCGGCCGTGCTCGCGCATCTCCTCGCCGTGGTCCGAGACGATCACCACGAGCGTGTCGTCGAGGAGGCCGCGCTCGCCGAGCCAGTCGAGGAACGCGCCGATCCGATCGTCCGTGTAGCGGATCCCCGCGTCGTAGCGCGCGATCACCTCGACGAAGTCGCGCTCCGACATGACGATCTCGCCGCTCTCGACCTGCCGGAAGTAGTCGGCGTGCAGCGGCATCGGATAGGCGTGCTCCGGGTCGCCGAAAAGCGCCACGTACTCGTCGGGCGAGACGTACGGCGTGTGGATGTCGTAGCAATGCAGGAAGAGGAAGAAGCGATCGACCGGATGCTCCTCGATCCACTTCCTCGCCTGCTTCCCGAGCACCTCGATGCCGACGCCTTCGTCGGCGTAGTGGTCGAAGCCCTGCGCAAAGCCGAAGTCGCGGCGGACGTTCCCACCGTCGACGAAGCCCCACGTCGCGAAGCCGGCGTTGCGCAGATGCTCCGCCAGCGTCTCGGGCCAGTCGGCGAGCGTTCCGCGGAGCTTCGCGGCGCCCTTTCCGGAGGGCCCTTGGATCAGCGTCGGCTTCGTCAGGACCGCCGACGGATAGAGCGACGTGAAGAGCGAAGCGTGCGACGGGATCGTGCTTCCGGCTTGCGCGACGGCGCGGCGGAAGATGACGCTCTTCTTCGCGAACGCGTCGATGCGCGGGCTCGTCTCGCGCTCGTAGCCCCACGCGCCGAGATGGTCGGCGCGGAGCGTGTCGAGCGAGATCAGGACGACGTTCTTCGGCGGCTTCGCGGAAGCGGAGCCGGCGCCCGCTCCTGGACTCGCGCCTCGCGCGCCCGCGTCGCGCTCCGCACCGCGTAGCGCGAAGGCGAGCGCCGCCGCGACCAGGACGAGGGTCACCACGGGAATCAGCCGCAACGGCATCGAGCTCACCGCCGGCTGCCGCCTACTTCTCCTCGTGGTACTCCTCCTCGGTGTTGACCGCCCAGATGTTCTCCTTGTCGGTGATGCCGTCGCGGATGTTCTGCACCGCGACGATGGCGGTCAGCATCGAGTGGTCCTGGTTGTTGTACCGGTGCATGCCGTTCCGGCCGACGAGGAAGAGGTTCTCGAACGAGTCGAGGTAGCGCCGGGCGACGTCAAACTCGTCGTACGCGCCGAAGTACGCGGGGTACGTCTTCGGGACGCGGATGACGACGCTGTCGAGCACGTCGCCGGCGTGGATCATGTCGATCTTCGCGAGCTCCGCCGCAGCGAAGCGCGTCAGCTCGTCGTCCGGCATCGACCAGAGGTTGTCGCCCTCGTTGCAGAAGTACTCGAGCCCGACCCAGATCTTGTCGGGATCGGCGACCATGTAGGGACTCCAGTTGTTGAAGATCTGGAGTCGGCCGACGCGGACGTCGCGCTCCTGCACGTACACCCAGTTGTCGGGAACGAGGCCTGCCGGCATGCCGGGCCGCTCCTCGCCCTGCACCTTCATCTTGTTCAAGAGGAGCCCGACGGTCAGGAAGTCGCGGTAGATGAGCCCGCCCGCGACGCGGCGCACGTCGGCGGGGACGTCCGCCTCGAAGCCCGCGACGAGGTCCTTGATGGCCATCGTCGAGAAGACGTAGTCGCCGGCGACCGTCTCGATGTCGCCCGTCGCCTCGTCGCGGAAGTCGACCGCGGTGACGCGCTTTCCCTGCGTGTGCACGCGCACCGCCTTCTTCCCGTAGACGATCCTTCCACCGCGCTCCTCGACGATCCGCGCGACCTCCTGCCACATCTGGCCTGGGCCGAGCTTCGGATAGAGGAACTGCTCGATGAGGCTCGTCTCCGAGCCCTTCTGCTCGATCGACTCGTCGCGCGGCTTCACGAGGTTCTTGATCGCGTGCCAGATGGCCGTCGCCGCGGAAAGTCCCTTCACGCGCTGCGCGCCCCACTCCGGCTTGATCTCGTTGCACGGGACGCCCCACACCTTCTCCGTGTAGTCCTTGAAGAACGTGCGGTAGAGGCGGTCGCCGAAGCGGTTGATGAAGAAATCCTCGAGCGAGCGCTCCTCGCGCTGCGGCGTGACCTTGACGCGGAGATAGCTCAGGCCGATGCGGAACGACTCGACGAGCCCGAGGTTCCGAAGCGTCCGCTCGGAGAGCGTGATCGGGTAGTCGAAGAAACGCCGGTTGAAGAAGATCCGCGAGATGCGACGGCGCACGAGCATCACCTCGTCCGTCGCGTCGGGATCGGGACCGTTCGAGGAGGCGTCGACGTCGCGAAAGCGGTTCCGGTACGCGATCCGGACCCTCTCGTTCGAGGTGCTGCCCTGGAGGGGCAGGATCTTCTGCCACCAGTCCATCACGCGGTCCGAGCGCGAGAAGAACCGGTGTCCGCCGATGTCGATCCGGTTGCCCTTGTAGTTCACGGTGCGCGCGAGCCCGCCGACGTCGTCGGTCAGCTCGAAGACGAGCGGCTGGACGTCGGTCGACTCGAGGAGCTCGTAGGCGGCGGTGAGCCCGGCGGGGCCTGCTCCGATGATGATCGCGGTGCGGTTCGACATCGAGCCGAGATGGTCGCGTCCGGGCGGGCTCATTGCAACGCGGCTCGCTCGGGGGCCGAGGGCCCATCATCCTAGTAAAGCCCGCCGCTCTCGCATATGGGCGCGCGGTGGCAGGTGTTCCGGGTGAGGGGAGCACGAAGTGCCGCGACGACTCGTCGGAAAGCGCCGCGGCCCGCGCACGGGCTCGGCGCCGTGGTCGGCCTCCGCCCCCGATGGCGCTCCTCCCGCTCGTCGCCCTGGTCGCATCCGGGTGCATGGTCGGTCCCGACTACCGGCGTCCGGATGCGCCGCTCGCCACGGGCTGGATCGAGCGGGCCGATCCGCAGGTCGACGAGCGCGCTCCTCCGACGGAGTGGTGGCGGGTCCTCGAGGATCCAACGCTCGACGCGCTCGTCGATCTCGCCCATGCGCAGAACCTGTCGCTGCAGGCCAGCTCCTTGACGGCGACGGCCTTCACGCCGATCAAGGTAGCTCCACGTAGCTACGAGTGTCCATCAACGGGAGCAGATGGCAGCGAGGATCTACAGGAAGCGCGTCACGAAGAGGCCGTACACGTTGATCGCGATCGAGAGCCCGAGGAGAAGCCACAGCGCGACGCGCCACCCACGGCCGGGCCGCGCGAAGGCCGAGAGGGCGACCGGGATCAGCAGAGGATACAGATCCTGCATGTAGCGCGCGCCGTACTGCGCGCTGCCGCTCCAGAAGTAGAGGAGATAGAAGCCGACCATCGGCAGAGAGCCGGCGAGAAACGCGAGCACCCACGTGCGCCGCACGTCGGCGAGGAAGATCCCGAGGAAGAAGGGGCTCATCGCGAAGATCGACTGCCCGCCGCCGTAGAAGCGAAGCCACGGGAACTCCGGGAGGAGCCTCGGCATCTGGTAGGTGTAGACGGGCAGGTTCCCCCAGAAGTACTGCGTCCCGAAGCGCGGCACCCTCAGCCCGTACTCGCGCCACGCGGCTTCGTACGGCGGGAAGAACGGATCGCCGAGCGTCGCCCACTGGAACCAGAGCACCGCGAGAAGCGGCGGGAGGGCGCCCAGCGTGAACCAGAGTCCCGTGCGGATCGCGCCGCGGAGACGCGCGCCTCGTGGTGCTGCGTCGAGGAACGCGAGACCGAACGCAATCGATGCGATCGAGATCGCGTAGCGCGACTGCGCCGCGACCATGAAGCAGAAGCCCGCGACGACCGGATGGCGGATCGCGAGCAGCAGCGCCAGCAGCAGGAAGAAGTTCCCTTCGCTGTGCATCAGCAGCCAGACGTCGCCGCTCGCCGCCGAGTACAGCATCGGCGTTCCGATCGCGTAGGCGAGCGCCGCGACCCAGGCGAGCTTCTCCACTCCGGGAAGACGACGCACGAGGAGGTAGAGGAGGAACGCCGAGCCGAGGATCAGCGCGGTGTTGATGTACGGCTGCGTCAGCCCGCCCTGCGTCGCCCAGACGAAGGGCACGAGGACGAAGCTGACCATCGGCGGGTAGCAGATGTAGTCGCGCCCGTCGTGGCGGAACATCTCGAGCCACGGCAGGAACGACGGCAGGTACGTGCGCCCCTCGAGGAGCTGCTGCGCGAGGAGGAACGGCGCATTGTACGCGTTCTCCGGCGGCGTGATCCAGAGGAGCGCCGCAGAGAGAGCCGCCGCGAGAAGAAGGCCGGCGACGACCTTCATGCGCGCCCGAGCTGCTCCGAAGCCGCCGCGACGACCTCGTCGACGGTGATGCGCTGCATGCCCGGCCGTCCGGGCTCGTCGGGGCGATGGATCACCGTGTGGCCGGTGCCGTACGGCGCGTAAACCACCGGGTCCTTCGGTCCGAAGAGCGCCACGCACGAGACGCCCGTCGCCGCGGCGAGATGCATCGGACCGGTGTCCGCCGAGACGAAGAGCCGCGCCGCGCGCAGGAGCTCGAGCAGCTCGAGGAGCGAGTGCGTCGGCGGACCGGCGATCACACGGCCTTTCGAGTCGCCGCAGACTGCACGCGCGAGCTCTTCTTCCCCCGGTCCCCAGGTGACGACGACGCGTCGCTCCAGCTCGGCGTCGATCCGCCGTGCGAGCTCCCCGAAGCGGTCCGCAGGCCAGCGCTTCTCCGCGCCGTGGCCGCTCGTTCCCGGGTGGACGACGACGATCTCGCCCGCGGCGAGGCCGCGCGCCTGCAGGAAGCTCGCGACGCGCTCACGCGCCTCGGGCGGCGTCGGCGGGAAGACCCACTCGCGCTCCGTGCCTTCGATCCCGAGAGGCCGCAAGAGCGAAGCGAACTTGTCGACGCGATGCAGGCGCTGCGGCCGCGGCGTCACCTGCTCGGTCGAAAGCCAGTGGTTCCCCTCGTAGTCGTACCCGCGCGCGAAGCCGATGCGGCGCCGCGCGCCCGAGAAGAACGAGTGGAGGCCGCCTTTCAGGTTCCCCTGCACGTCGATCGCGACGTCGTAGTGGCCGTCGCGGATCTCCTCGGCGTGCGCCTGAAGCTCGTCCTTCAAATGCGCCCACTCCGAGGGTCTTCGCATCTGCTCGCGCAAGCGACGCCGCGGGAAGACGTGCACGCGGTCGACCATCGGATGACCGACGAGGAGCTCGCTCGTGCGGTCCTCGACGACGAATCCGATCGTCGCGTGCGGGCGAGCGCGGCGCAGCAGCGAGAGAGTCGGCAGCGTGTTGACGACGTCGCCGAGCGCGCTCAGGCGGATGAGCAGGAAACGCGACGGGGACGCCGGGTCGTCTCCGACGCTCGCGGCCGCGGATGGCGCGAACGGGGTCATGAACCCCTCCTCCTTAGAACATCGGTGCCCGGCGCGCTTGCCGCCGTTCGGATCGGCGAGCCGACCAGCATGCACCGGCGATGTCCCCGTCCGAGCCGGTTTCCGAACCGCGCCTCGGTTCTGCTATCCTTTTTCGGTGGAACCGGATGCCCGTCGGATGGCGGAGGCGAGCCGCGAGCTGATCGAGGAATACCGAGATCGCTGCCTGTGGTTCCTCCGGAAGGACTACCGTCCGAGCGGACCCGAGGAGATCCTGCGCCTCCTTCGCTACATCGAGCGCTACGGCGATCGTGACGGCTACCGCAGGGCGGCGGAGATCCGACAGTGGCTATCACGCGGTTCCAGCGCGCCGTCTGCCGCCTCCTAGCCCAGACGCGGCGCGCGTCGGGCGAGTCCTACGTCGCCGGCGGGGTCGCACTGAACGAGCTCCTCGCGGCGCCGCGCCGCTCGCGCGACGTCGATGTGTTCCACGACACCGAAGCCGCGCTCGAGGCAAGCTGGAGCGCCGACCGCCGAATCCTCGAGGCGAGCGGTTTCGCCGTACGGGTGCTCCGCGAGCGTACCGGTCTCGTCGAGGCACGTGTCTCGAGCGGGCGCGATGCCGTCGTCGTCGAATGGGCCCGCGACAGCGCCTTCCGCTTCTTCCCCCTGCTCGAGCACGCCGATCTCGGCCTCGTGCTGCACCCTTTCGATCTCGCCACCAACAAGGTACTCGCCCTCGTCGGTCGTCTGGAGGCACGCGACTGGATCGACGTCATCGAGTGCGATGCGCGCCTTCAGCCCCTTGGTTACCTGGCATGGGCCGCGTGCGGGAAGGACCCGGGGTTCAGCCCCAAGAGCATCCTCGAGCATGCGGCGCGCGGTGCGCGCTATGCGGCGGTCGAGATCGATGCCCTCGACTTCGAAGGAAGCCCTCCGGATGCAGCCGATCTCTCGCGCCGCTGGCACGCGATGCTCGCCACGGCGGACCGGGTGGTCGACGCGCTGCCGCCCGAGGAAGTCGGACGCTGCGTGCTGCATGGACGCGATCAGCTTTGCCGCGACGACCCGCCCGCTCTCGCGAGCGCTCTCGAAGAGGGACGCGTACGGTTTCGCTCCGGCTCCATCCGCGGGGTGCTTCCTCATCTGGCTACGGGTCGAAGGGAGACGTAGGCGTCGGCCCGCTCGCAGGCCTCGACGCGGCCATCCGGAGCCACCGCTGGAAGGCCCCCTCGATCCCGTCGGCCTGGTACCTGACGCACGGGTGCCCGTCGACGAAGCTCGCTTCCGCGCGAGCCGCCCGCTCGTTCGGCCGCGCGCTGCTGACCGCCTTGGACGCCTCGGTACCGGTCATCCTCGGCGATCCAGGACACACGTCGCACTCGACCGCCGAAACGCTGGTCCGCCTCGGTCGATGGATCGGCGACGTCGAAGGATATGGGAACGTGGTCCTCGCGGACCGCGCCAGGGACATCGCGATCGTCGGCCTCGCCCGTTCGAGCGCCGATCTCCGCTACTCGCTGGCACCGATCACCCGCCAGGTGAAGTCGCTGCCGGTGGCAATCGACGCGCCGGCGGCGCGGGCGCCGATCTTGAACGCCGAGGCCAGTTCGCCGCTCTTCGCCGTGGATCGAGACACGACGGCCCTGGAGCTCGAACGGGCTTGGTCGCTTCACTCCGGGGGCTTGGACCGCCTACGACCTGATCCGCACGGAGCGCTTTCTCGACGCGGACACCGAGCTGACGCGGCTCGCCGCGGAGCGAGAGGCGTTGAGCGAGGCGCTCCGTTCCTCGCCTTGAAGGCCGTGTCGTCGTTGCGCGTCGCGGCCGGGTACCGGCCCCCGCAGGCGAAGCCAAGGTCGCCGATGAGGATCTTCCGAGGGCGCCCTACTGGTTCAGTGCCCGGTGTGCTCTCCGGCGTCCGCGCCGCCGTGTCCGCCGTGGCTCGCGTGCGACGAGGTGCACCCGGGGCTCGGTCCGAGCGCGATCTCCGTGTAGTCCGAGCGGCCTCCGCCGGCCTTCGCCGAGAAGAAGCTGCCCACCGAATCGCCGCCGCCCGCGCCGTCCTCGAGGTAGTACGAGCCGATCAAGATGAACATCTCGTTCTCGGTGCTCTCGCCTCCCGTGATCCGGCAGGCGTCGCAGTCGCCGTCGCCCGCGCCGGGCGAGCTGTCGCACGCCGCGTCGTCCTCGCTTCCCCGGCACGCTTCACCGACCATGCCCTCGTTCACGCAAGCGGTCGGGTCACAGCGCCCGAGGGTCTGCTGCGCGCTGAACGGCACGCGCGAAGCACGGGTGACCTTCTCCGGATTGGGCGAGCCGTCCTCGTTCACGCCGTTGTTGTACAGCGAGCAGTAGCGCAGCGTGCGCTCCGCCACGTTCGGCGAGTCGAAGGCGAGCGGCGGATCGAAGTTCTGGTCGACCGGATCGTTGTAGACGAAGCTCTCGTAGATGCGCGTGCCGTCGTGCAGGTCGACTGTGAAATGCTTGCCGTGCTTGTGCGTGTGCGAGCTCAAATTGAAGAGGCGCGCGCCTTGCGGGAGCACCTGGTCGTTGCACACGAGCTGCGTCGTGTAAGGCGCCGCATTCGCCGAGAAGATCATGCTCGTGTTGAAGATGCCGCGAATCGGCCAGCGCTGCTCCTCCGGGCTCGCGAAGTAGTAGTTCAGGCGGCCCCGCATCGGATGGTCTTCGCTCGTCAGGTTGAACGCGTGGCTGTTCCAGAACAGCACGCCGCGCATCGGGATCTGCGCGAAGACGCCGTCGGCGTACTCGTTCCGCGACTGCGACTGCTGCGAGCCGCCGATCGGGAAGAACGGCCGTCCGCCCGTGTTCGGACCGAAGCCGATGCACGCGAAGCCGTCCCGGAACTCGCTCGAGCACTGGCCCGATCCGCAGAACCCGAGGTCGGTCGGCTCGCACGTCTCGCCGGCCTTCTCGCCGCTCTTGCAAGTCCACGCACCGAACGACGGGTCGTCGAGCTGATCGACGCCGATCTGCGCGTAGTTGAGGATCAGGTGATGGCTCTGCGGATCCTGCCGCAGCTCGCGCGTCTTGAAGCGGAAGAGCTGCCCGGTCGGATCCTTCATCTCGTCCGGCACCTGCGCCGTGATGTCGTAGTACGAAGCGAAGCAGATCTCGTGCTCGCTCGCGGCCGGAAGGTTCCACTCCGGCATCACGAGCTGAATGCCCTCGCCTTCCGCGGGCGGATCGAGCGGGCGGATCGTGATCGGCTTCGGATCGGGCAGGCACGCTCCGAGGATGTCCTCGGTGCCCGGCACGCTCGCGCTCTCGGGGGCGCCCGCGTAGATCCACATGCGGACGAGCTCGAGCTCGTCCTCGCTGAGCGGCGGAAGGCCATTCGGCATCGGCGCGCCGGCGATGTCGTACTCGCCCGGACGCGTGGCGGCGGCGAGCTTCAGCCAGAGGAAGCTTCGCTCCTCGTCGCCCGGCGTGACGCGCGGATGGGCGCTGCCGAGCGAGCCCTCATCGAGGAGCTCGCGGTACGCCGCCTCGGGCCGCAGGTCGAGACCGCCGATCGCGCTCGAGCCGTGACAGACGTCCTGCGTGCAGCCGTGCCGCTCGAAGATCACGTCCTGGATTCCTTCGAACGTGCTGTCGTAGGACTTGCCCTCTTCGCACTCCTCACCGGGCACCGGCGTCGGATCCGGATCGACGATCGGTGTGCCGCCGCCCGAGCCTCCGCCTCCTCCTCCACACGCCGCGAGGGTCGCAGCGAGCAGTCCGACGAGCGGGATGATCGACCGGGCGCAGAGCTTGTGCGACGTGATCACGCGATCCCTCCTGGCGGTGCGGCTCCCGGAATCCGAGAGAATCCGCGGCTGTCCAGATACCACGGGCCAGCCGGCGCGACCATGCGGTTTCGGCGACGGCGGCCCCCACGGCGGGTGAGGGGATCGAACCCGAGGGCGAACGGTCGCCGCAGCTCGCGGGCTGAGGGCGGAAACCGCCCGGACGGCCCAAATCGCATTCTCGGGTCCATCTCGATCGGCTAGGGTCCCCGCGATGCGCACCTCCGCCCCGCTCGCTCTCGCCGCCGTCCTCCTGCTCGCCGCCTGCGGCGGGGGCAGCGACGGTTCGTCCCCCTCGGATACGACACCCACCCCGCCGCCCGAGTACGACTTCTCCGCGGTCGAGCAGGAGATCGACGACTTCATCGCGGAGACTCCAGGAATCGAGGGCGCCGGCGCGGTCATCGTCCACCGCGATCACGGCGTGATCTTCCAGCGCGGCTTTGGCGCCTTCGAGGAGAGCCGCATCTACCTTCTCGCATCGTCGAGCAAAATGATCACGGCCGGCGTGCTGATGCGCCTCCAGGACGAGGGCATCCTCGACGTGAACGAGCCGATCATCGACGCGGTGCCCTGGGGCGACGCGAATCCGACGATCACACCGGCGCAGCTCGTCTCGAACAGCTCGGGCCTGGTCGGGCTCGGCCCGAACCCGACGTTCGGACCCTACCTCTGCCAGTACATCTACTCCGGGTCTCTGCAGGACTGCGGGCGCCAGATCTTCACGACTGCGGGCGACGACGACATGGTGATCCCACCCGACACGGAGTTCCGCTACGGCGGCGGCCAGTGGCAGGTCGCCGGCGCGGTCGCCGAGATCGTCTCCGGCAAGAGCTGGGAGCAGCTGATTCGCGAGACCTACGTCGAGCCCTGCGGCCTCGAGACGCTCGGCTTCAACAACCACTTCGTGCAGCTCGTCTCCGAGGCGGGACTCTTCAGCTATCCGACCGCGTTCGCGAGCGACCCGGCGAACCTGCAGCCGACGGCGAACCCCAACATGGAAGGCGGCGCGTACGCCTCGATCGGCGACTACGGAAAGCTCCTCCTGATGCACCTCCGAGGCGGTCTATGCGGTGAGAACCGCGTGCTCTCGGAGGAAGCGGTGCGGCAGATGCACGAGGACCGGATCGGTGCGGCGTACGATGGCTCGACCGGCGGCGGCTGGGGCGGCTACGGCCTCGGCTGGTGGGTCGATCGCGAGGGCGGCAACGTCGTCGACCCGGGCGCGTACGGCGCGTTCCCGTGGCTCGACGAGGAGCGCGGCTACGGCGCGTTCCTCGCGATGGAAGCGACGAGCGCGCACGGCGCGGTCCTCTATGAGCGGACCGTCGACCTCATCGAGCAGGCGATCGACGGGGCGGAGTAGCTCGCATGTCGCCGGGCACGTGCCAGGTGACGAGGTCGCGCGAGCGTGCGACGCCGAGCTTTCCGTGTCCGCGGAGCGCGAAGCGCTCGCCATCGTCCGAACCGGCGTAGAACAAGTAGAAAAACCCATCGTACTGGCGCCAGTCTGCGAGGTAGGCGGAGTTCGCGTGCATGACCGAATTCCAGCTCTCGAAGGGAACCGCGAGTAGCGTCCTGTCGACCCACCGGGTCCAATCGGCGAGGTCGGCGCCGTCCCCCTCCATGCGGTAGAGAAATGGCTCGTGATCGCAGGTGTAGATGCGAAAGGCGGGGTCGTCGGGACAGCGGTTGGGTCCGGGGTCACGACCGGTAGCGATCATTCGCCATACGCCATCGATGCGCAGGAACTGGTAATTCTCTGCGAACTCGCCAGGAGCTCCAGCGTCCGCGGGCGATTCCGGCAGCCACTCGCGATCGAGAGCTCTGCTCTCCGACCGCGTAACGTGGAAGCTCTGGATCTTCTTCCATCCAAGAAAGAAAAATCCGTCTGCGAGCGCCAGCGCACCGTCGATATTGCGCAGCGTCGCATCCAGCAGGTTCGGCGCCAGATCGACGGGTGCCGACCAGTCGAGCAGATCGTCCGAGGTCGACAACCGCAGCACCGTCGCGCCGCCGCCGGCGCCCGAGTCCGATTGGTAGACCATGTGCCACAGGTCGCCCAGCTTCGTCACATCGGGCGAGCTGGTGCCGTAGCCTGGGCCATTGATGTCGAGATCGAAGAGTGACTCGTACTCGCGGAAGTCGCGGGTACGGTAGAAATAACGCGTCTTGCTCGAGGTCTCCGGGTCATCTGCCTCTAAACTGAAGTTCCCCGACTCGCCAGACAGATTCCTGCGTAGTCTCGCACAGTTACCCTGGAAGTAGAGTGCGTCGTTCTGTCTACGGGCGGATCTCGTCAAGGAGCGAGAGGGCGCGTTGTTGCGGCGCA
>Ga0194132_10009171_pt1 | contig 13803 bp, 14 predicted proteins | sample TA2KigOf80mmetaG_FD_148612 | JGI IMG/M metagenome (GOLD analysis project Ga0194132, IMG submission 148612) | Freshwater microbial communities from Lake Tanganyika, Tanzania - TA2015054 Kigoma Offshore 80m | ecosystem: Environmental > Aquatic > Freshwater > Lake | place: Tanzania: Lake... | reverse complement strand
CACCTTGCCGTCGGGACCCGGGGATACCGTTCCTTCGTTCATCAGCGTCGGCGGATCGTTGCCGGGGCCCATCTGAAAGCGCGGCATTTCCGTGCCCAGCCGGCCCGCGAGCAACGGATTGTAGAAGTGATAAACCTCGACTGTCTCGTCGGTGAAAGGATTATGCCAGGTCTCGAGCGGCGTGCCGGTGCGAAGATCGGTGAAGTAGCCGGTCTCGCGCGACTTGAGCCTGAGGAATCCGGCCGGGTCGTATTCGGCCAGCAACACGCCGGTGCCGGCATAACCGAACACCGGGATCATGCGCTGATTGCCGACGCGGGCATACATCAGGCCGTGAAACCCGCCGATCACCGGCGTTTCGTAGCCGGCCCACAATTTGCCGAAGGCGTAAAGGTTGTCCTTGGGATCGGTCAGATCGAGGCCCGTCGAGGGCTGCTGCGCCAACGCCGGGGCGGCAGCGAAACCCGCCAGTGTCGTCAGCGCGTTGCGGCGCGTGCTCAGGAGGTCGGAGACAAACAGCGACGACATCATCATGCCCCTGCCTTGGCTGGCGCCGGCTTGCGCGTGCGCTTGTACATGCCGAAGGTCGAGTCATTGGGCTGCTTGCCCCAACTGTCGACCGACGGCGCGTCAAGGTATTGGCTGTAACCTCTCTCGGCCTTGGCCAGAAATTCCTTAGGCAAGTCCTCGATCCGGTCAAATTTGTGAGTCTGGCAACGAAAAAACAGATGACCCTCGGTCTGACCCATCAGCATCCACGGAAACCACGACGCCAACCTCACCCAGGTGCCGTGGGTCGGCACCGACGTCAGCGCTTCGTTGTTGAGGTCTTCGATGCGGCAGTGGCGATGGAACACTTCGCTGATACGGACGAACTCGCCCGCCGATTCGCGCGGCCACTCGGCCGGTTGCAGCTCTGATTTCACCGACTGGTGCACTTCGAATAAGGACATCGCCCAGTCGCTGGCGAAACTCCACGGCGGATTGAACGGCTGGCGCACCTTGGTGCCTTCCATGTCGAATTCGAAGATCGGCGCCGTGTCGGCGTTGACGAACATATTCTGGATCGGAAATGCCTCGCACTTTTCGCCGTTCAAGGGATTATCCCAGGTCTCAAGGTACGTGCCGGTCTTGAGATCTTTGTAAAACGCGAGTTCGCGGTTGAAGACGCGGTAGCCACCGTTCTCGAGTTCCTTGGTGCGCCGCACCCCAATTCCTTCGATGCCCAAGAGCGGCTGCAGTTTCTTGGAATCGCCGATCACTGCGAAGGCCGTGCCCGAATACCAGCCCACCGCGACCTTGGACGGGTCGGTGTCGGCGAACACCCGCGTGAAGGCGCGCAGGTTCTGTTTGGGATCGTTGAGGTCGATCCTGAGCCGCGGGTCCTGAGCGGCCTCTGTCGGCCCAACCGACAGCCCCATCGCCGCGCCCGCCACCGATTGCAGCGCCATTGATTGCAGCGCCGAGCGCCGCCCCAATTGACCGCCCGAATCGAGACCGAACAACATGAGTGCCTCCCGCTCTTTGTGGTTCGAGGATATTATAGCAGCCAACTGTGCACCATTCGGCCATGGGGTTGATTGGATGGATCGGCAGACACGAGCTTGGGTACGCTGCCCCGCATGAACGCTTCCGCGAACACCGCCGCCTCCGACCGCTCGCTGACCACGGCGATCGGTTGGATGCTGCTCATCGTCGTCGGTAACATCCTCTACACCGCGTTGCTGATCCCCGAGACGCCGATGGGCTCGCTGGGCCGCAATCTGGTCGACCGCATGCATATGTCCTGGGGTCTGGTCGCGCTGATCCTGGTTTTGCTTCGCTTTTGGTTGTTATGGCGCGATCCGGCGCCTGCGACCGACACCGCGTCCGGAATCATGCGCGACATTTCGATCGCGCTGTACATCGCGGTTCTGCTTCTTTGTATCGTTGGGCCCATTCGCGGCTGGGGCGAAGGGTACAAGGTGCCGTTTTTCAATCTCGGCACGTTGCCGAACCTGGTTCCGGCGATCTACGAAGTTCGCGTGGTCGCCGGTTATACGCACAGCGCCATCAGCTTTTTCGTGACCGGATTGATCCCCGTCGCCCTGGTGATGGCCGTCGTCTTGGGATGGCGCACCGGGCAACCCTTCTACCGCCTGTTCCCGCGGTGAGACGACCGTGAACTATCACCCGACCGCCAAGCTTGCGATCCGGATCGCCCTGGTCGGCGCCCTCGCCTATTCGTTCTGGCTGCCGTATTCGTTTTTCGGCGTGCTGCCGTTGTTCACCTTCAGCAACGACTACGCCGCCGCGGAAGACGCCAAAGCGGCCGAGCGGCGCGGCAGCGCGCCCGCCGCCGTCAAGATCTTGGATGACGATATTGTCGGCGACGGCAAGATTTTCGCGAGCGCCGAAGAACTTGCCGAGGCCCGCAAGGATTGGGTGTGGTGCGGGTTCTGTCATTACACGGCGGCGGATGCGCCACATCGAATCGGCCCCAACCTCAACAGCATCATCGGCCGGCGCGTCGGCAGCAAGACAAAGTACTTCTATACGGTAAGCTTTCGCGAGGCGGCTGCGGCGGGAAAAGTCTGGAGCGAGGAGAGCATTGATGCCTTCCTTGCCAACCCGACCCAGTTATATCCGGGTAACCGGATGCGCTATGCTCCGGTGACGGACCCTGAAAAACGAAAGCGGATTCTGAAATATCTGAAAGCGTTCTCATAGCCAGGAGACAGGCATGTATATCAATTTCTGGTACTGCGCCGCGACATCGGCGGAACTCACCGACAAGCCGCTCAAGACCACCATGCTGGGTCAGGATTTCGTCCTGTTCCGCGATGCGTCAGGCAAGGCGCACTGCCTCTCGAACATCTGCACCCACCGCGGCGGAAACTTGGCGGGGGGCAAGATTCACGGCGACTGTGTCGCGTGCCCCTATCACGGCTGGCAGTTCAACGGCGCCGGCGAGTGCGTGAAAATTCCGTCGATCGGCAAGGATGGAAAAATCCCGGCCCGCACGCGCATCGATGCCTACCCGACCGAAGAGCGTTACGGCTTGGTGTTTGCGTTTCTCGGCGATGCGGATGAGTCGGAACGCGTGCCGATCATGGACATCCCCGAATATGGCGAGGATGGCTGGCGCGCCAACCTGATCACGAACTCGTACAAAGCCAGCTACGAGCGCGGCCTCGAGAACGCGCTTGATCCCGCGCACAACGAGTTCGTTCACCCGACCCACGGCTTCTCGGGTGTGCGCGACGACTATTCGGTGCGCCCTTACGAGATGCGCGACATGCCGCACGGCGGCGGGTTTATCGCCTTGTTCAACGCGCCCAAGTTGACGTCGAGCGAGACCATGAACAAGCTGCGCAACTATGACGGCGACATGGAAGCCGGCTCGTTCTATGTCGGCCCGCATCAAGTGCTGACCACCATTCACATGACACCGACCAACTGGTTTCACCAATACAGCTATCGCACACCGGTGCACGAAGGCTTGACCAAGACCTACTTGATCAACATGCGAAATGCGATGACGGCGCCCGAACACGACGAAATCATTATCAAGCGGCAGTTCGTGGTGCAGGAGCAAGACATCGTCGTGCTGGAAGCGATCGAACCGCTGGTGCCACCGCATTCGACGGCGCGCGAGTGCCTGATGCCGGCCGACAAAGCGATCGTGCACTATCGCCGCTATCTCGACACGCTCAACACAAAGGGTTGGCGGATCGACAGCGTCCGCGTCGCCGCCGACAAGGGCCGCGTCGCCTACGCCATTCCGAGCCCGGGCCGGAAACAGGCCAAAGGCTGGGTGATCGATCCGATTCCCTTGGTTGATGGCAAGCAGTTTCAGAGTCGACAGGCGGCGGAGTAGTCGTCGAAGCCGGACTTGCCCAGAATATGGCGCTTCGGCTCGCGGCCTCCGAGAATTTCGCGCTGGCACAACATATTCTCGATCTGGTCGCGTTATGCCTGGGGGCCAGTCGGGATGCAGAAGGCATCGCGTCGCAACGTGGTTTGGCCGCCGCCCGACTCGATGCAATTAAGGCAGATACTCTCGCCCTGATCACCGAACCCGACCTGCGCATCGCGACCATGGCATCGCGACATCACGTCAGTGAGCGGTACATTCAGAAGCTGTTCGAAGACTCCGGTGCCACATTCACCGACTTCGTGCGCGAGCATCGGCTGATGATGGCCTGGCGGGCCCTCCGCGACCCGGTCAACCACTGGCGCAAAGTCAGCGACATCGCTTCTTCGGCTGGATTCTCAGATATTTCCTACTTCAATCGCGCATTTCGCGTGCGTTTCAACAAGACCCCGAGCGACTGTCGGCAGGACGCCATTTCAGCGACCTAATTCCACCCGTACACTGATCTCCGGTTGGCGAAGCTTGCCCCGTCCGGGTAGCACTGCTACTTCGGTGGGGACCCTGGGGAGTGACCGATAATGGTGATGATGAAGCGTAATACAACGATAGCCACGTTGCTCGGGGCACTGATCGCCTATCCCGAGGCTGTCTGGGCCGAAGACTTCGCCTTTTTTAAGCTGATCAAGAACGGTAAGGTGGCGGCCGCCACGGTGGCCAAGCATTGCGAGACGCCGGACGGCCGCGTGCGCGCGCTGTCGACGGCTTCGCTCAATCTGACGCTCGAAAAATTTCACGAGCGCGTGCCCTACAAGGATCGGCAGTACACCAACGTCAATTTCAGCCCCGGCGAGTGGAACGGGCAGGTCTACAAAGCGATCTGCCCGGGGCTTTACCAGATCAGCGTCGATTTCATCGCCACCGACGCCGACGGCGCGACCGATAGTGACGTCACCGTGCATATTCACCTCTGGCGCAAGGCACCGCTCAAGGAAGGTCAAGAGACCCAGGCCCGGCCCGGCGAACTCGCCGGCGTCGCGTTCAAGGCAGGACCAGCAGCCAAGGGCGCCGGCCATGCCTCGGCCATCGTCGTGCTTGGCACCGGTGACGAGATTTCGACCCATTCCCTGACGGCGCCCAACACCAAGCGCAATTTTGAGCGGATCGAACTCAACATCCATCGTATTCAGGCGATGGCCGAGCACGCCCGTGATTACGTCGAGGCGGAATGGGAGGCCGATCGGCTCGCCGCCGAAAAGGTCCGCTTCGCCGAGATGCCCGCAGGCTAACGATATTTGGCGAGACGATCCGCGAATCCAGGCTGCGCCATCTCAAGTTTCCCTGGTCCAATCTCCGCCATCAACGCCTCGAAGCTGTCTAAGCGCTTGCCCTGATACGCGGCGAGCAGCATAAGCTGCGGCTGATCCTTGTCGTATGGCCAGTTGCGAAGCACGACCATCGACTTGGTCGCCCCCGATACAGTGCCGTCGGCGGCGGCCGTCGCGGAATAAATGATCTGCTCGCTGAGATCGCTGGTCGCGGCCGCCGTGCGCGTCCGCAACGCGAAGCGCTCCTCGATGGCCAGTTCACCGCCATACGCATTCCGCGCGGCGAGTGCGCCTCGCAAATCGGTACCGGGCCGTGCCTGCTCTCCGGCCGGAAACGTCATTCGGCCGTCCGCACGATACTGATAGGTAACGACGACCGGCGCACCGGGCGTCAAGGCCACGCGCGCGCCGCTGGCGGGATTGATGAATCCATCAATCAAATTTTCCGTGTCCAACTCGGTCGCATAGGCTCCTTCCAGCGTCCGAACGACGACCGAGCCGTCGTCTCTACGATCGGCCACCACGCACGACGCCATGATGTTGGCGTGTAACGGCGTCATCTGATAATCGGCCAACAGATACCGCGTCGCGCGAGACAGCCAATAGGCTGGCGCGCCATCAGGATTGCCGCGAATTCGAATGTAATTCTGCACAAGATCGCCGTTGTTAGCCGCGAACGCTTGCCGAGCGTTCGCAAGCAATGATGCCGCGGCAAGCGCGAACAGCGCGACCCGCCGATCGAGAGCGTCCGGCACCTTCACCACCCGATGCCGTAGCAAGTCTGTATCCGGCGCACGTTGTCGCGGATGTACTGCTCGTAGCCCCGCATGTAGGCGAATTCGGGCAGGCGGACTTTTTCCGGGATGTCGTTGGGCGGCATGCCGTCGTCGATGGCTTTCTTCACAGCCACCATGAGGGCCTCGACATAGCGCCGGCGTTCCGAGATGGATGACGGATGCGACAGCGTGATGCCATGGCCGTTGACGATGGCTTCGACGTTGAGGGCCTCGATCTCCTTCAGCGAGCGCACCCAATGATGCGGCGAGTAGTCGGGCATATAGGCCATCGGCGCTCCGCCCGGCGTCATCAGATCGACGATGAACCGGTACTTTCCGCCTTCGACATCAGGCCGCATCGCGACCATGCAGTCGCCGTGGTTAGGACCGAAGTAGAGCAGATCGATTTTGTGATTGCCGAGCCTGAGCTCGTAACTGCCCGGGAACGTAATGCCGGGCATGACGATGTCGGGATGCGGTAAATCCTTGAAGTGTTTGGCGCAGTTCTCGTGGGCCACGACCTGCGCACCCTCGTCCTTGAAGATCTTCGCGCCCGGCACGTGGTCCCAGTGTTCGAGGCTATATACGACGTATTTGACCGGCAGGTTCGTCACCTTGCGGATTTCGTCGCGCAGCACTTTCGCGGCCGTCGGACCGATCGGATCCGCTACGATCACGCCCTCGGTCGTCACCAAGAAGAACGTGCGCGTACCGGTGTAGCGGAATGCGTAGAAATCCTCGGCGATCTTCTCGGTTTGGTGCCCTTTGACGGAAAAGGCGCTCCACGCCGGATTGGGCGCAGGCTTCAACATCTCGGCCCGGCTCGGCGCGTCCGCAGCCACCACCGGTCCCGCCGCAAGCATTGCAGCCGCAAGCACAAGAGATTTCATATCGACCTCCTCACCAGCCCATTTCGTAATAGTGATAGATCCGCTCAATTGCGCGGCCGACCTGCTCTTTATAACCGCGAACGTCCCTGAACTCGGGGAAGTCGGCGGCGGCGATCATCTCATCGACCGTCTTGCCCTGGGCATAGAGCGGCTCGACGTAGGCCATCAGTTGTTCGAGGAATTTGCGGCGCTGGGTTACAGCGTCGCGGCCGCCGAACGGAATACCGTGTCCGCCGACAACCCGTTGCCAGTCGGGCCGCGCCTCGAATTCGCGCAGCGTCCGAGCCCACTCCTTCGGGTCGTAGTCGGGCATGAAGCCAAGACCGATCGAGTAGGGCGTGACCAGATCGTTCACATACAGCACGTCGGCACCCTCAAGCTGCATCACCAGCATGCAGTCGCCGTGATTGCGGCCGAAGTACATCAGTTTGAATGTGTTCCCACCGAGCTTGAGATCCTCGTTCGCGCGAATCGTTCGGTCGGGCCGAACGATGTCGGGATGGGGCGTATTGGCGAAGTGCACCAGACAGTTCTCGTGCGAGATCACGGTGGCGCCTTCGTCCTTGAAAATTTTCCCGCCACGAGCGTGGTCCCAATGCTGGTGCGAATAAACCAGATACTTGACCGGCTGGTCGGTCACCTTGCGGATGGCGGCGCGGTAGTCGGCCGCGAACTTAGGATCGACCGGATCGGTGGCGATCACGCCTTCGGACGTCACCACAAAGATGCTGCGCCGGCCGAAATTGCCGTAGGTGTAAAGCCCAGGCGCGAGTTCGGTGGTCACGCGCTCGCGGTAATCGAACGGAATCGTCGACGCCTGACCCCAGGCGAGACCGGGGCAAACGAGGGCCGCGACGACGACGGCACGAAACAACGTCATGATGCTTCCCTCTGCTTCCAGGCGCATGCCAATATCGCTTCCATCATAAGACCAAGAACGGGGGATGCACATGGTAACACCGATGCGGATGGCGACGGCAGGCGTCAGCGACCTCAACCAGGCGCTGAAGCTGTTCCGCGACGTCATGAAATTGAAACTGGAGCGGCGCGGCACGGTTTCGGCCGGCCTGCTCAAAGCCTGGAAGTTGCCGGCCGCCACCAAAGCCCGGTTCGCGGAGCTCTCGTGCAAGGGCTATCCCGTCGGCTGGCTGCGTCTGGTCGAATTTAGGCCGACGCCGAAACAAAAAGTACGGATCGACCACGGACCCGGCGCGCGCGATACCGCCACCGACGTCGGGCCCAAGGCGCTCGATTTCTATGTCGCCGACCCCATCATGAATTCGGTGCGCAAGATCGAGGCCGCCGGCTACACATTCCGCTCGCCACCCGTGAAGCACCAGATCGCGACCTCAGTCAGCGAAGAGTGCCTGTTCTCGGGCCCCGACGGTATTCCAGTGTTGATCATGGTTGGCCATGTTCACGGCCGGACCTCGTTGCGTGCCGGCTCGCCCGACGGCCCCTTCAGCGAGATCCCGACGATCTCGATCTGCGCCGGCGATTTGAAGAAGACGCGCGCATTCTACAACGGCGTCCTCGGACTCACGGCCGTGACCGACGCCGAAACACCCGACGAGTACCGCGACCTCGTCGATAAACTGACCGGTGTTCCACAAGGCACACGCGTACACTTTCTGCTGTATGGAAAACCGCCGGAAGCGAGCGGCAAAATTCTGCTGGTGCACTTCTTCGAACGCACCGGTAAGCGCCTGGTCGGCCGGATGAAGCCGGGAAATCTCGGTTTCACGCTCCTCACCCACGACACGAAGGAGATCGACGCGCTGCATGGCCGGCTCAAGAAATTCGGCGCCAAGATCGTCACGCCGCCGACAGTCATATCTGGCGATGGGAAACCTTACCGCATGATGATGGTGAAGGGCCCGAACGAGGAAATGTTCGAGTTCACTGATTTCTCGCGGATCAAAGCGGCAACGCCGAAGAAAAAGCCCGCGAAAAAGGCGACACCAAAGAAGAAAACGAAGGCCAAGAAAAAGAAGCGGAGTTAACCGCCCTCCTCCTCCGCACCGCGCGGACCACGGCGCATTCTGCGGCCGTCTTGAGCACCCACCCCCGATTCAGGGGACGAGGGCTGCGCGGCTTTTGGCGGAATCCAGGTTTTCTTTTGCCAGGTTGCGGCCCGCGCGCGGCCGGCGTCGCGTTCGCTCGCGCTCAATGCAGTCTCGATCGCGCTCAACGCCGTGGGTGCCATCGGTTCGAACCCGAAGCGCGGCATGCCGGCGCCAAGCTGATACAGCGCAAGCCAGTAGGCTGCTTCGGCCTTGTCGCGCGCGCCATCCGGACCGAGGGCATAAAACTCGGCGAGACGCCCCTGTGCTTCGGTCCAGCCGCCGTCGGCGGCGCGGAGCAGCCATGTCAGCGCTTCGTGATGTTCGGGCGTATTGGCGCCCGGCGCGACTCGCGACAGGCAATCGCCCAGCGCAAACTGCGCGCCTTCATAACCGGGTCCGAGATTGGCGACGGGGCGGACAATGTCGATCGCGCTCTTGCAATCGCCCGCCTTACGCTTTTCGAGGCCCGCGATATAAGCCGCGTTGGCCCCAGGACCTGGGCGAACGCCGGCGCCGGGTCCAGCAATGCCTTGCGAAAACGCTTCGGCCTGCCGCTGGGCCGGTCCGCGCCGGTCGTTGCTACAGGCCTGAAGGCACAGGAGTGCGGCGAAAATCAAAGCAATCTTGGCAATTCGCATGGTGTCCATTCCTTGTCGGCCCCCTATGCCGCCTCAGTCCATAGCACATCGCGACACTGTAGCGAAAACGCGCGGCGAAAACGTGTTGCTACAACAGAGCCGCTTCGCCGACACTCGGCATCATGACGTCGACTGTCCTTATCACCGGCGCCAACCGGGGCGTTGGCCTTGCCTTCGCGCAAAAATACGCCGCCGACGGCTGGCGGGTGATCGCGACCGCACGCGACCCGGCTGGTGCTGGCGAATTGGTCGACCTTGTCTGCGCCCACCCTACCCGCGTCCGCCTCGAAAAACTCGATCTTGAGAATTTCGCGGAGATCGATTCGCTGGCCGCGTCCTTCGCCGGCCAGCCCATCGACGTGCTGCTGGCCAACGGCGCGCTCACGGGCGGCCCAGCCGACACTTTTGGCCAGACCGATTATGACCATTGGGCGCGTGCGTTCAGGATCAACACCATGGCCCAGCTTCGCCTGGCCGAAGCCTTCGCGCCGCACGTCGTCGCCAGCGCGCGCAAAGTCATGTTCTTCGTGTCGAGCCGCAAGGGCGCGCGCGTATTCGGCGGCGTGGTTGGCTACATGTCGAGCAAGGCGGCACTCAACTTTGTCGTCTTCCACGTTGCTCACGCCCTGAAAGACAAAGGCGTTATCGCGGTCGCTACCCACCCCGGCCATGTCGCGACCCGCGCCGCCAACCATCGCGGCGCGCTGACGCCTGAACAAAGCGCCGATGCGCTGATGAAGATCATCGCCCGCCTCACGCCCACCGATACCGCCAAGTTCTTCGACCCTGACGGGTCTGAGTTGCAACTTATCACGCGCCAGATGAACCCGAATGCCTTCGGCGCCATGAGCGCCGCCGACAATGCGACGCTGTCGAACGAACTGGCGGCGGGGCACAAACTCGGCACCAAGCGCTGATGCCAACGGCATTGATCACCGGCGGCGGGCGCGGCCTTGGGCTGGGCTTGGTGCAGATTTTCCTCGCGGCCAGGTGGGAGGTGATTACGACACTGTGGCCGGCGTCGCGGTCGGAAGCGATCGACGTCATCCATGGCCAGTTTCCAGGACGCCTTCAGATCGAACGGCTCGACCTGGGCGACTTCGCCTCGATCGACGCCGCCGCCGCCGGGCGTGATCATGGATCGCTCGGCCAAATCGGCGCTCAATCAAATCGTTTTGCAATTGGCGCTCATGCTGAGCGAGCGCGGCATCATCGTCGCTTGCGGCCATCCTGGAGCGCTCAAATCTGAGGTAAATCGCGGCGTCGGCGCCTTCACGCCCGAAGAAAGTGCGAGCCATCTATTCAAGATCATCGATCGGCTGACGATGGTCGACACTGGGCAGTTCTTCGAGCCCGACGGCACAACACTTCCGATCGTGACGCGCCAGATCAATCCCAACGCCTTCGGTGCGATGCCGGCCGCCGGACGATCAAACTTTCGATCGGACGGCCAGCCCTAACTCACCGACCTCAGTTGCTCGCTGGTCACGCGCAGCCGGGCCGCCATCTCGCGGGCCATGTTGGCGGTGAGGCGCGCCGCCAAGGCCGGCTCCTCGGCCAACAAACGGGCGAATGCCGCCGCATCCATTTCGTAGACGACAATCGGCGTCGTCGCGGTCGCATCGGCCGAGCGCGGCTGGCGTTCGAGCAGCGCCATTTCACCGAACATCACCCCCGGGATCAGCGTCGCGAAGCGGATCACGCCGCCGCCGGGACGCGCGACGCTGATGGTGACGGCGCCCTTGGCCAGCAGAAACAGCGAGTCGCCGGGGTCGTCGCGCTTGAACAACTCACGCCCTTCGGAAATTTCGCGACGTTCGACGAAACGTCCCAAAGCCTCGACTTCCGCCGGCTTGAGTCCGTCGGCAAGGCAGAGCTCGGCCAGCGCCAATTCCCGATTGTCGCTGCCGCCCTCGGCGTACACAGCAACCAACCGATCCTCGGCCCATTCCAACGCCATATCGACGTCCGGAAAACTGCCGACCAGCTTGAACAAGCCGGCGCCGCCGATGGCCGCGATGAAGCGACCGTTCTCGTCGTCGCGGGTGACATGCGCGAGCAACAAGGCAATGCCGCGGGCGGTGATCGTGCGGGCCAGCAACTGCAACAAGCGGACACCGGTCGCGTCCATCTCCGAGACTCGACGGAAGTCGAGGATCACCGTTCGGGCCTGCCGGGCGTGCAGTTCACATTCCGTGACCAATGCATCGGCCGTGCCGAAGAACAGCGGCCCATCGAGCTCAAGCAACACCACTTCCCGGCCATACCTGGCGAGCAATTCGGCATGATCCCGATCGCGAACCTTCAGCGATCGCCGCACCGAGGCGTCGGTCACGCGCGCGACGATCAGTTTGCTCATTTTGGTGACGAACAGGAACATCGATACGGCAACGCCGGTCACGACCGCCGTGATCAGATCGGTTGCGACCGTGGCGACCGCAACGATGACGACGACGGCGAGATTGGCGAGAATTTCGCGGCGATACGATACCGAGTCGGCGGCGCGAAGACGCGACACCAATTCGCGGCTCCACGAGTCGATCATGCCGACAGCGACCACAACCAGGATCGACGCCAGCACGACCCGGGGAATCGTGCCAACGTAGGGTCCAGCGGCAATGGTCGCGACCAGCACGATCGCGGCATGGAACACGCCGGTCATCCGCGTGCGCGCGCCGGCACGAACGCCGGCGGCGCTGCGGGCCACCGCGCCCGAGCTGGCAAGCCCGCCCATGATCGCGGAGACCATGTTCGACAGTCCCTGGCCGATCAGCTCGCGATTGGAATCGTGGCGGCTGCTGGTCATGGCGTCGAGCGCCGCCGCCCCCATCAACGAGTCGATCGAGGCGACCATCGCCAGCACAAAGATGGTCGGCGCCAGCGCCGCGAACTGCGTCCAGAACCACGGGTCCGAGATCATCGTCAGCGCCGGGCCGAGCGCGGTCGGCGCAAACGTTGCCGGCGGCAGTTCGCCGATCACGGGACCCATGACGTCAAGGCCTTGAAACGCGGCAAAGCCATAGTAGGCGACGATGCCGAAGGCCATGCCAGTCACCAGCGATGGCACGAGGCGCGAGATGAAAGGGCCAACGACAATGCCGGCAATGGTGATGGCAGCAACGATGGCCGTCCAGGGATGGAGCAGGTCCGGGATCTGTCGCCAGTCGGCCCACAGAAAGTGCTCGGGCAAGCCAAGAATGTTCTTGGACTGACTGATCAAAAGCAGGATCGCGACGCCGTTCATGAACCCGGCGATCACCGGATAAGGCACGAACTTGATCGTGCGGCCCAGTTTCAAGACGCCGAAGACAAGCTCCAGCAATCCGATAGCGGCGATGGCGAGAAAGACCAGCGCCAGCGCAGTCGGCAGGCCTCCGTGGGCGTCGAGATCGGGAATCGCCGCGACCGACGCGGTCATGGCCGCCATGATGACGGACGTGGATGCGCGCGGGCCGCTGATCAGCAGCGGCGTACCGCCCAACAGCGCCGCGACGCCGGCCGCGAAGATCGAAGCATACAATCCCGCCATCGGCCCATAGCCGGCCGCGGTCGAACCTAGCGGCGCGAACACCATCAAACCGTAGGGAATTGACTCCGCGATACTGATAACGGCCGCGATCATCGCGCCGGAAAAATCGCCTTTGGCATGGGTGAAGGACAGCCGCGAAGCCGGATTGGCGGGCGCTGGTTTCGCGTCGATGATTGTCTCGGCAGGAGCCATGGCGCTTGGTTAAGCGTTGCCAAGTGCGACCGCAATCCTCTAATCGAGTCGGCGAAGATGACCGCGTCACCCCCGCCAGCTCCCGACCGCAAACGCCCGCCCGTCCAGGACCCCGAACGGCTGGCGGCGGCACTCCGCGCCAATCTTTCGAAGCGGAAGTCGCAGCAGCGTGAGCGCCGGGAAACGCCCGCGCCTGTGGAAAACTCGGGCGAACCTGAGAAAACGCCATAACTTGAGCCGCTGGACGGCGTCGGATACAAGATCAAGGAGCTTCAGCCAGCGCTGCTGGACGCACCCCATCCGACCAAGGCCTTCCCATGCCCGTGATGCCCGACACCTGGATTCGGAAAATGGCAACCGACCACGCCATGATCTCGCCGTTCACCGAGAGCCAGCGGCGTGACGGCGTCATTTCCTATGGCGTGTCGTCGTACGGTTACGACGCGCGGGTCGCCGACGAGTTCAAGATTTTCACCAATGTGGACGCGGCGATGCTCGATCCCAAGGATTTTTCCGACCAGGGCTTTGTCG
>Ga0194132_10009170_pt1 | contig 13804 bp, 14 predicted proteins | sample TA2KigOf80mmetaG_FD_148612 | JGI IMG/M metagenome (GOLD analysis project Ga0194132, IMG submission 148612) | Freshwater microbial communities from Lake Tanganyika, Tanzania - TA2015054 Kigoma Offshore 80m | ecosystem: Environmental > Aquatic > Freshwater > Lake | place: Tanzania: Lake... | reverse complement strand
TGCCACTGATCGCCGGCAGCCAGGTCGTCATGCGTCACCGCTTCGATGCAGCTGAATCCCTGAAGCTCATCGATCAGCACCACGTGACGAATGTGCACTTGGTACCGACACAGTTTCATCGACTGCTTCGCCTTGCCAACAAAGACCGCGCGGCGTTCAGCGGCAGTTCGCTCAAGGTGGTCTGGCACGGTGCAGCGCCCTGCCCTGCCGAGGTGAAGCGCCAGATGATTACCTGGTGGGGGCCGGTGGTGCGTGAGTATTACGGCAGCACCGAAGGGTCCATCGTCAGCACGGCGACTGCGGAGGACTTCCTTAAGCGGTCCGGCACCGTGGGCCAACCTTCACCGCTGGTCGAGATTACCATCCGAGGCGAAGACGGTTCGGTTCTTCCGGCAGGACAACATGGCCAGATCTATGTGAAGAACCGAATGGGTACGGACTTCGAGTACCACAACGCTCCGGAGAAGACCAAGGCGGCCCATCTCGAACCCGGCGTCTTCACCTTTGGAGACATCGGCTACTTCGATGCGGACGGTTATCTCTATCTCTCCGATCGCAAGATCGACATGATCATCTCCGGCGGCGTGAACATCTATCCTGCGGAAATCGAAGGAGTGCTCGCCATGCATCCGGCGGTTCAGGATGCAGCGGTGTTCGGTATTCCGAACGAAGAGTTCGGTGAAGAGGTGAAAGCGGCAGTGACGTTGACGCCGGGGCACAGCGCGGGCGACGCCCTTTCGGAAGAACTCATCCAGTGGGTGCGCTCGAAACTCGCTGGTTACAAGGCGCCGCGCAGCATTGACTTTGAATCACAAATGCCGCGCCAAGAAACCGGCAAGTTGTACAAGCGTTTGCTGCGGGACCGATACTGGCAGAACAGCGAACGCAAGATCTGATCGGGCGAATTCGATTGAGGTGATTTGTGGCTAACTGGTACGAACGCAACATCCTTCCGAAACTCATCGACAAGGCCTGCGGCCAACCGCCGATGACGGAGCTGCGGGGTCGTTATGTGCCCCGCGCCCGTGGAGATGTGCTCGAGATCGGCATCGGCAGCGGTCTAAACCTGCCCCACTACTCCGACGAGGTCACCTCAATTACCGGCGTGGATCCTTCGGCGGAACTCAACGAACTCGCCCGCGAACGTGCATTGGCCTTGAACAAACCGGTCAACGTGATCGGTGTCTCCGGCGAGTCGCTGCCGGCGGCTGACAACAGCTTCGATTGCATCGTCTGCACGTGGACACTCTGCTCCATACCCAATCCCTACCGCGCGATTGCCGAGATGCGTCGTGTGCTCAAACTAGGTGGAGAACTCTACTTCGTGGAACACGGCCGCTCCGATGATGCCGGCATCGCCAGGTGGCAAGCCCGCGTCGAACCGTTGTGGAAGATCATCGGCGGGGGCTGTCACCTCACGCGGCGGGCTGATGACATGCTCGCGGATGCGGGGTTTTCGATCGTTGAAAAAACCGTCGGTTACGTACCCGGGCCGAAAATCGCGGCGTTCATGATTCACGGGGTGGCAAAGTTGCGTTAAGGAAGGCCTGACCAATCAGCCCTTCCTTCGCATAGCCGGCGCGTCGCGCTTCGTCGTCGCGCGGCTTGCACGAATCCCTTACCATCCCGGGCCTGATCAGCGCCGCTAATGAATGGCGGGGAATTGCTGCAATCAAAGGGAGAGCCGGTACCCATGAGCACGAATGCACAGCCGTTGCCTGCAGCAGGGGCACCTCGAAATTACCGCTATTTCGATCTCGTCATGGCGGGATTTGTAACGGTATTGCTCTGCTCCAATCTGATTGGCCCCGGCAAGACCTGCATTCTCTTTGGCATCACCTTCGGTGCCGGTAACCTGTTTTTTCCGATCAGCTATATCTTCGGCGACATCCTCACCGAGGTGTACGGCTATGCCAAGGCACGCCTGGTCATCTGGGCCGGATTCGGGGCGATGCTTTTTGCGACGGTGATGAGCTACATCGTCATCAACATGCCGGCGGATCCGAATGAACCGTTCAACACCGTCATCCAACCGGCGCTGGAAACGGTTTTCGGCAACACCTGGCGCATCGTTGTCGCGTCCATGCTCGCGTTCTGGGCGGGAGATTTTGTGAACAGTTTTGTTCTGGCGAAGATGAAGGTCTGGATGGAAGGCAAACACCTTTGGGCCAGAACCATCGGATCAACCGCCATGGGCCAGGGTGTCGACAGCCTGATCTTCTATCCCGTTGCGTTCTACGGCATCTGGGATACGTCAACCCTATTCGCGGTGGTGGCGTTCAACTGGATGTTCAAGGTGGGCGTCGAGATCTTCTTTACGCCGGTTACCTATAAAGTGGTCGGTTTCCTCAAGCGTGCGGAAGGTGTCGATCACTATGACCGCAGCACGGACTTCACGCCGTTCTCATTGAAGACCTGAGGAAACCTGTGTCTGCCTGGTGGTGGCGAAGGACTGGTTCAGGGTAACGTCGTCACTGACCGATTCCAGCAGCTCAGCCGGCTTCCGCTCAAGACTCCCGAACACTCAAGCAGACGAGTCCTTCAATCCGCTCAATACCTGCATTGAAGATTCCCGCGGTGTCGGCCGTTGCATCAGCACGCCGAAGAGTGAGTCTTCAGTTGCGCGGTTCAGGACCACGATGCTGATCCGCCGATTAGAACTGTGGTAAGGATCCTGGGGATCAAATGGCACCGAAGAGGCGAGCCCCACTACCCGGCCGACCCGCCGTTGATCCATGCCACTGTCGAGAAGCGTACGCCGCGCAGCGTTGGCACGATCAGCGGACAGCTCCCAGTTGGTATATCCCGCGTCACCGCCGTACGGATGCTGGTCCGTGTGACCACTGATGCTGACGCGGTTCGGAACCTGTTCGATAACTTTGACCAGCTCTCGAATGATGCTGCGGCTGTAAGGTTTGAGTTCATCACTGCCGCTGTCGAACATGGGTCGGTTATCTTTGTCGATAAGCTGGATGCGCAGCCATTCTTCTGTGAAATCAAAGATCATCTGATCCTTGTAGGCCTTGAGTGACTGGTTTTCCGCCACGGCGTACTCAAGCGATTCGAGCAGTGCGTCCAGTTGTTCCTGTTCGATCTGTTCGAGTATCGCCTCCACATCACTGACATCACTTTCCGAATTCGAGCTTTCCTCCGGTTGGGCATTGATCACTACGGCCCCCACCTGGGAGTCGGAACCGCCCATGTCGAGAATCTGTGAGCTCGTACCCCCGGCACCGGGCACTATGCTGGGGTTCTGGAAATAATCCTGGATAGCGCTGCGCTCCTGTTCCGTGATCGAACCTAGGAGCCACAACAGCATGAAGAATGCCATCATCGCGGTCACGAAGTCGGCATAGGCAACTTTCCACGAGCCGCCATGATGGCCATGCGCATGTATTTTGATGCGCTTGATGATGATGGGTCGGGTATCTGCCTCTGCCATGTCAGCGACTCGGGTTGTTTAACTTTCTGAACATCGGCCTTTCTTCATGTGTTCTTCAGGTTCCGCATAAGTCGGTCGTTCGCTGTGGAGGATCGCCTTGCGGCCGAACTCCACCGCAATCGCCGGGCTGAAACCCTGCAGCGACGACACCATGCAGGTCTTGATGCACTTGTAGAACTGCGATTCATCCCGCGCCACATGTTGTAGGAAGGTCGACATTGGCGCCACGAAACCGTACGCAAGCAAGATACCGAGCAATGTACCGACGAGCGCCGCGGCGACATGGTGACCAAGAGCTTCCGGCGGGCCACCGAGCGACGCCATCGTGATCACGATACCGAGTACGGCGGCGACGATACCGAAACCCAGCAGACCGTCCGCCCTCCGCGTCAGCACGGCTGCCGTCAATCCACCTTCTTCATGATGCGTTTCAAGTTCGACATCCATCAGAGATTCGAGCGCGAGGGGTTCGGTAACGCCATCCACCATCAGGCGAAGGTAGTCAGTGATGAACTCGATGACATGATGATCAGCACAGATTTTTGGGTACTTGGTGAAGATCGGGCTGGCATCGGGTTTACCAACATCTTCTTCCGGCTTGATCATCCCTTCCTTGCGGGCCTTATTGAGGATTTCCAGGATCATCGACAAAAGATCCAGGTACATCGCCTTGTTATAAGATGAACCTTTGACCAGCTTGCCGAGATTGCCACCGACTTTTTTTAGAACTTTTCCCGGGTTGCCCATCACCATGGCGCCGATCGCAGCACCCATGATGATCAGCACTTCATAGGGCTGCCACAGCGCACCCAGTTGACCATGGGACAGCACGAAGCCGCCGGCCACACAACCGAGTACCAGAACAATGCCCGCGATCAGGTTCATTCCGTTGAAGTCCTTCCGTCTCTGACGTGCAGATTCCGTGGTTGATCCTGCGTTCGTGGCTCGGTGACTTAGTGTCAAAAACCCGGCAGCACGAACGGCCCGCGTAAGTCTTCAGAGCACGTACGTCTTCAGAGCACGTGCGTCTTCAGGTAAAGACTAGCAGTGGATGGGAAAGTGGGTGGGAAGGGACTAATCCGGTTGCGGTTGGGTCTGAACGAAGGCATCGTCCCCCGAACCGACGCGCCTGCAGGAATCGCGCTGATGAACCCGAACGAACCGGAATCACCCGACACAACGCCGGCTTTTCGCTGGCGAGTGCTGAAGTCCGGGGATATGGAGATCTATCACCACGAGCGGCTGGCAAGCGCGCTGCACGGGCGGCAGAAGAGCACGCTGCTGAGCCGGGTCACGTCCGCCTCAGAAGCGGACGCGCAGCGGCTCATGGCACGCGCGACCGGCAACTACAAACGGGGAAATGAGCGCCGGGCGAGCGAACATCCGCGTAATAGATGAATCGCCCGGCGCTGTGCAATCCACGAGATCAGTACGTAATCGCCTGATCCAGCTTCACCCACCGTTTGTTCTGCACCTGCGACAGGACACTCTCTTTGGCACCGGAGTGCCGCTCCGGCCCGAACTGGATGCGGTATCCGAAGATGTCGGTGTAGTCGGCGATGCTCTCGATCGCGGTGACGAGTGCATCAGTGGTGAGGTTCCTGCCGGCTTTTTCCATGGCGAGAATCATAAGGTCCGCAGCGCGGTAGCCTTCCATGGCGGCGAGCCCGGGATCTTCGCTGTAACGTTCGACGTAGGCATCCCACCACGCCTGCACCTCAGGCGACTTGGGATCGTCGGCATACAGGTTCGCCATGTGCACGAACGCGTAATAACCCTCACCGGCTTCATGGTCCGCGATCACCTGCGCATACGCCGCGTTGTTGCCTACCCACGAGACGCCGGTCCAGCCCATCTTCCGCGCCGCTTCGAGCACGAGGATGGTGTCGCGGTGCACGGTACCCATCAGCACCAGATCGCACTTCGCTTCACGCAGTCGGAGGATCGCCGCGGTGAATTCCGTCTCCGTGGGTTTGTGTGCGGAAGTCGCGGCCATGGTTCGGCCCATGTCTTTCAGTTGATCTTGTGTGCCGGAGAGGATTTCCTTGCCATAGTCGCTGTCCTGGTAGATGGAACAGACATTCTGTGCGCCCTTCTGTTCGATGAAGTACTTCACCGCCGCACGTACTTCATCGTAATAAATACCGCGCTGGGTGAACTTGAAGCGGTGGAACGGTTCGATCACCGAGCGGGCGCCGGTGATCGGAAAGAGGTTCGGGACACCGGCCTCGAACTGCTGCGGCATAACGGCATTGTTCAGCGGCGTTCCCACCGACAGCAGCATGGCGAAGATGTTGTCGCGGTGGATTAGCTTGTTGGCCGCCTGGATGGCACGTGGCACCTGGTACTGCGTGTCTTCCACCACAAAGCGGATCTGGCGACCGTGCACACCACCTTTGGTGTTCTGTTCATCGATGCGAGTGCGCGCGGCGTTGATCGAGCCGACGCCCCAGATCGCAGTGGCACCGGAGAAGTCCGTATACGAACCGACCACGATCTCTGTATCCGTCACACCACGCTGCTCAACCTCTACGGTACTGCCCGCTGCATCGAGTGCCGCACCCTGCACTGCATCGCCTGAGGCGGGTGCGGGCTCGCCACCGCACCCCGCCATTACCACCAACGCCAGCGCGCCGATCCATCGAATGAGGTTCATTTCTTTTCTCCTGCGTACATGGCCGCAATCATGTCTTTGTACTTTTCATTCACCACCTTGCGCTTGAGCTTCATGGTGGGTGTGAGTTCTTCATCTTCCGCATCGAGCAGCTGATCGATCAGCGCAAACCTCTTGATCGTCTCAACCCGCGCGAACTTCGCATTCACCTTTTCGATCTCGGCGCCGATCAGGTCCTGCACTTCTTTGGTATGGCAGAGGCTAGTGTAGTTGGTGAACACCACATTCATGTCCTGCGCGTATTTGCTGACGTTGTCGAGGTCGATCATCACGAGGCAGGTAAGGTAAGGACGCCGGTCACCGATCACCACCGCATCTGAAATGAACGGCGAGAACTTCAGCTGATTCTCAATTTCGCTCGGCGTGATGTTCTTGCCACCGGCAGTGATGATGATGTCCTTCATCCGGTCCACAATGTAGATGAAACCGGCCTCATCCACCCGCCCCACATCGCCGGTGTGCAGCCAACCATCGATGATGGTATCCGCGGTTTTTTCGGGCTTGTTCCAATAACCGGGAATGACTCCGGGACCACGGATGAGTATTTCCTTCTGTGGTGACAACACCACGTCGCACTCGATACAGGCCTTGCCCACCGAACCAATGCGGGCGTTGCCTGGCCAGTTTGCAGTGGCGAGCCCGGTACATTCTGTCTGCCCGTAAACCTCGTACATCTCTTTGCCAAGCGCCCAGAACCAGGCGATGAGATCCGAGGCGATGGGCGCCGCTGCGGTCGACAGCCAGCGACAGTCATTGATGCCAAGCATGATCCGTATGTTGCGCAGCACCAGAACATCGGCAATGCGAAACAGCAGTTCTACGCCAAGCGGAGCCTGTTCTCCCCGCATACGGAACGCTGCACGCCTCTGCCCGATGCCGATGGCCTGCGCGTAAGCCCATTGCCCGAGACGTGTCGCATCCTTCATGCGAATCGTGACCTGGGAAAACTGCTTCTCCCACACACGCGGCACCGCGAAATGCACCGAGGGTGCGATCTCCTGTTGATCCTGCTGGAAGGTTTCCATGTCCTCCACAAGATTCACCACGCAACCGGACTCAATGGCTGCCGAGGTATAGAACATCCGACCCGCCACATGGGCGAGCGGCAGGAAGCCCAGCTGTTCATCATCCTGCCGCATGCCGTAGATGTCCTGCAGGTTACGCATCATGAAGATCATGTTGCGATGGCTGATCATCGCGCCTTTCGGTGGCCCGGTCGTACCCGAGGTATAGGTGAGCACCAGCAGATCTTCCGGCCGTGTCGCCGTTATGCCCTGATCCCAGTCGTGGGGGTGTTCTGCATCCCAGTTGCGGCCGAGGGTTATCAGTTCATCGAATGACAGTACCTGGCTGTCCTGGAAGCTCCGCAAACCCTCCATGTCGAAAACGATGATCTTCACGAGATCCGGCAGTCTCGACCGCACCTCGAGCACTTTGTCGAGCTGCTCTTCATCTTCGGCGAAATAGAAGCGCGTACCGCTGTCGGCGATGAGGTACTCAACCTGTGAAGGCGAGTCGGTGGGGTAGACGCCGTTGGTCACGCCCCCAATACCGATCACGCCGAGATCGGCAAACAGCCACTCGCGGCATACTTCCGAGGCAATGGAGCAGCGGTCACCCCGCTGCATGCCCAGCGACTTGAGACCAAGGCCTACGGCGCGCGCCATTTCACCCCAGTCCTTCCAGGTGTATTCATTCCAGATACCGAAGTCCTTTTCGCGCAGCGCCACCCGATCGCCCCAGCGATTCACGCGATCGGCAAAGAGTGCGGCCACGGTGTCGCAACCATCGATACTCTGTGCTTTTTGTTCGGCACTCATCGCCAGGTTTTCCGTTGTTTCCAGCGACGACGCCCACGCACACCCTGCTCTTTCATGCCGAGATAAAACGCCTGGATGTCGGTCGAAGCTTTCAGCCGTTCGGTGGCGTCTTCCATCACGATCCGGCCGTTCTCGAGCACATACCCGAAGTCGGCCACTTCCAGTGCCATCTTCGCGTTCTGTTCGATCAGCAGAATCGTGACGCCCTGTTCGCGGTTGAGACGCACGATGATGTTGGCAATCTCCGCGACGAGTTTTGGCGCGAGGCCAAGGGACGGCTCATCGAGCAGCATGACGTCAGGCCGCGCCATCAAGCCGCGCCCGATGGCGAGCATCTGCTGCTGTCCACCGGAGAGGTATTCAGCCTGTCGGTGCGCAAACGATTTCAGTATCGGGAAATAGCTGTATACGAGTTCGAGGTCTTCGGCGGCGCTGCCGACACGACGTGCCCAGGTACCCATGCACAGGTTTTCCACCACCGTGAGGAACGGGAAGACTTCGCGACCTTCCGGCACGTGGGCGAGACCTTGCCTCGCCACCCAGTCCGGATCCTTGCGCGTGATGTCCTCACCATTGAGCGTTACAGTTCCCTTCTGTGGCTCCATGGCGCCTGAGATCGTTTTCAGAATCGTCGTCTTGCCCGCACCATTGCCTCCGAGCAGCGTGACGATGCTGCCGCGCCGGACTTTCATCGACACGCCGCGCACTGCCATCACCGGGCCGTAATAGGTTTCGATGTTGCGCACTTCGAGCAACGGGCTCTCGTTGTCGTTTGTCTGGGCGACTGTCACATCAATCCCCGAGATAGGCCCGAACCACTTCGGGATGGCTCTGCACCTCGGCAGGCGTACCGATGGTAAGCACCTGCCCGTTCGCCATCGCCATCACCCGATCCGAGACATGCGCCACCAGATTCATGTCGTGCTCCACCATCACGATGGTGATGCCGAGTTCTTCATTGATGTCTTCGAGCCAGAAACTCAGGTCCTCCGTCTCTTCCGGATTGAGGCCGGAACTCGGCTCATCGAGCAGCAACAGTCTTGGCCGGATACAGAGTGCCCGGCCGACTTCCACCAGTTTGCGCACCCCATAGGGCAGATTGGCGATCACCTGGTCCCGCCACGCTGTCAACTCCAGCAGATCAATGACATCTTCCGCCGTCTTGCGGAACTCGAGCTCCTGCTTCCGTACCGAAGGCAGGAAGAGCAGATCAGAGAGCAGGTTTGACCGGCGATGCACATGGCAGCCGATGAGCAGGTTCTGCAATACCGTTTCGTGTTCAAAGAGCTCGATGTTCTGGAACGTGCGCGCGATACCGAGTTCGGCGATTCGCCACGTGGGTACTCGAGAGAAGTCCTGCCCTTCCAGACACAGGGTTCCCTGGTCGAGGTCATAGAAGCGGCTGATGAGGTTGAAGACCGTGGTCTTGCCAGCACCATTCTGACCGATGACGGAAAACACTTCACCCGGTTCGACCCCGAAAGAGACGTCATCGACGGCCTTCACGCCACCGAAGTTGACCGTCAGGTGTTCCGCTGTGAGCAGGCTCACTTGAGCCGCTCCGTGCGCAGGAACCGTCGCTGCCGTTTATAGGTCGACTTGCGGTACAACGGAAAGTCTTCGAAGTAACGCCGGATCTTGAGCCAGCGGCCATACAGTCCGTCCGGCTCGTAGATCAGAAAGAGGATCAGCAGCAGGCCGAAAATCCCCGGTTCAAGCCCGGGAATCGAACCGATGTTCGCCGGCACATGATCCCTAAGAATCGCAATGCCCTGCGGTAGCAGACCGACAAAGATCGCACCGAACAATACACCGTGCAGCGAGCCGAGCCCGCCGACCACCACCATGAGCAGCAGCTGGATTGAGGTATTGAGGGTGAACGCATCCGGCGCAAGGTAACCGATGCGATGGGAGAAGAGCGCCCCTGCAAGCCCGGTAAACGCCGCTGAGAGAGCAAATGTCAGCATCTTCGTCCGCGCCACGTGCACGCCCATACTCTGCGCGGAGGTTTCTGAATCGCGAACCGCCACCATGCTTCGCCCGGTGGGTGACCGAAGCAGGTTCATAGCGGCGAGCACCGCGAGTACGAGTACGACTACACACACATAGTAGAACGTGATCGGTGAGGCCACATCGAACCCGACGAGCGTGCTCTGCGGCACCGCCATGCCGGCAACTCCCCCGGTCACGGATTCCCAGTGAACGATCACCTGTTCGACGATGACGGCAAAGGCAAGTGTGGCGACTGCCAGGTAGATCCCGGTCATACGTAGCGCCGGCAGACCGATCATTGCGCCAGTGACGGCACTCACCACTGTAGCCCCGGACGCAGCCGCGACCCAGGGAGCACCCTGCTCGAGCAACCACGCGTGGGTGTAGGCACCGATCGCCAGAAAGGCCGCGTGGCCGAGGCTGACGAGCCCGGTGTATCCCATCAATAGCATGAGCCCGACACCCGCGATGGCGTAGATGAATACCTGTGAGAATTCGCCGAGCAGAAAGCGGTCCAGCCACAACGGACCAGACACCACCAGCAAGACCAGCAGCGCATACCAGAACACCTGCCCGCCATGTGCGAACAGGTTGATGTCCTGGTTGTAATGAGTCTTGCGGATGAAGCGCATTAGTTGTCCCGGCTCATACCTTCTTGCGCTGCATGGTGGCGAAGAGGCCTTCCGGACGCAGAACGAGAACGATCAGCAGCAACACATAGGCGGAAAGGTCACCAAACCCGGGCATCAGGTACCGCCCGCCGAACTGTTCCATCAATCCGACCAGCAACCCCCCGAGCAGCGCGCCGGGCAACGATCCAAACCCACCGACGATGGCGGCCGCGAAGGCCTTGATACCGATGAAGCCCATGAGTGGATCGATGAGCGTGATGGGCGCCGTCAGGATGCCGGCAATGGTGGCGATCACCGCCGCAATCGCCCACACCAGGCTAAAGATGCGTTTGACGGGAATGCCCACGTAAAACGCCGCGAGCTGGTTTTGCGATGCGGCCTGCATGGCGATGCCGAGGCGCGTGAAGCGAAAGAACATGAAGAGCAGCAGGCAAAGCACACTCGTCCCGACGATGATCGCGATGTTCTCATAGCCGATCACCACCCCACCGATTTCCACCACTTCACCGCTCCAAGGGGTCGGCAGCGGTCGGGGTGAGTTGCCCCACACCGCGCCGGCGAACGCCCGCAGCACAAAACCAAGACCGATGGTGAGCATCAATACCGCGAAGTGCGGCTCACCTATCATGGGTCGGAGGAATATCCGTTCGAGCAGCGTTCCGATCACCGCCATGGCGATGATCGCGGCAAGCACCGCCCAACCGAAGGGCCAGCCCCACAGGTGACTGAACGTCAGCGTCAGGAAGGCACCCAGCATCATCACTTCGCCTTGGGCGAAATTGACCATCTCCGTCGCCTTGTAGATGAGCACGAAGCCGAGCGCGATGAGGCCATAAACACAGCCTTGCGACGCGCCGCTGACGATGAGCTGAAAGACCTCCACTGCCGATTCCGACCCTCTGCGAGGTCGGCTATTCTCCGGGGCCAACCACGGGATGTCACGGGGCGATACCAATCATGAGCGGAAGACTAGCCGGACGGCATGCCGTCATCACACAGGGCAATGATTTCATGGGGCCGGTCACAGCCGAGGTGTTCCGCAGCGAAGGTGCCCGGGTGACCCTCGACACCCGCGATCTCACCGTTTCAGGTGCCTGCGAAGCGCTGATCGCATCCGCAGGCCCAATCGACATCCTCATCGCCAACCTCGCCGGCCCGAACTACTCGGGCCGAACCATCGCCGAACTCGATGATGACGCCTGGCGAAACGCGTTTGAGACCATAGTACATCCGCTGCATCGGCTGGTGCGGGCGGTGCTGCCGCAGATGCGGGAACGCCGCGCCGGCAAGATCGTGGTGTATGGATCAGCCGTAGCACTTAGGGGTCTCAAGACCCTCGCGGCCTACAGTGCCGCCCGCGCTGCACAGGTCGGTTATGTGCAGGCTGTGGGTGTCGAGGTGGCTCCGGACAATGTGCAGGTGAATCTCATCGCCCAGAACTATGTGGAGAACCCTGCGTACTATCCGAAAGAGCTGCAGGAGAAAGCATCGTTCCAGACGTCACTCAAACGGCAAGTGCCACTCGGCAGACTGGCACGGCCGGAAGAGGATGCGAAGTTCGCCGCTTATCTCGCGAGCAATGATGCGGATTTTTTTGTGGGGCAGGCGATTCCGTTTTCGGGGGGGTGGGTGCAGAGGTGAGGGTGCAGAGGTGACGGCGACGGCCGCTCCGATCGCGGCCCCTACATCGATCAGCCGCCCTGCTCAACCCTTTTCCGCAACCGCTTCAGACTCTTCACTTGATTGCTCGCGAATTGCGACATCCATCGATCACGCACCTCGATGAGGGGCACTTCGTCGATGATGTAGCGCTGCTCCTTGCCCGAACGTTCGACGGCAACGAGCCCACATTCGCGCAGAATCGGCAGATGGCGGGAAACCCCCGGGCGCGAGATTTCAGCGACAGAGTCGGCGAGCGCACCAGCGCTTAAAGATCCATTCGTAGCGAGAAGTTCAAGGATCTGTCGCCGTGTGGGGTCGGCCAGACCAACGAAAACGTCCCTAACTTTCAATGATGCGCCTCAGAGCGATCAGGTGTTTGGTCTCCCAGCCGGATTCATCCGCCACGAACTCTATATGCGGCACAACACCGGCAACTATGCCGGCGCCATGCCCTATGGCAATCCGGTGCAACCGTTTGAACATGCAGAGCACCCTGAGACCAAACGCCGCTTTCGCAATCTGGTTGAAGTATCAGGGCTACACAAACATCTGGTTCTGATCGAACCACGATCGGCAACGGAAGCGGAACTCCTGCGATTCCACACACCTGACTACGTTGCAAAGATCCGGGAACTGAGCGCCGGCATCGGTGGTGATGCGGGTGCATTCACCCCCATCGGCCGCGGTAGTTTCGAAATCGCCGTGCTCTCCGCAGGTGGTGTGCTGACGGGACTCGAAGCCATCATGGAGGGCCGCGTCGATAACGCCTATGCGTTGGTGCGTCCACCAGGACACCATGCACTGGCACACATGGGTATGGGTTTCTGTGTCTTCGGCAACGCCGCCATCGCGGGCTTTCTTGCGCTGGAACACTACGGCTTGCGCCGTATCGCTTTCGTCGACTGGGACGTTCACCACGGCAACGGCACGCAGAGTGCATTCTGGGAGAACCCGCGCGCACTGACAATTTCGATTCACCAGGACCGGAACTTTCCGGCGGATGAGGGCCATATTCACGAACGCGGCGCAGGCGCGCGACTCGGCTTCTCTATCAATGTGCCATTGCCACCCGGCTCCGGGGTCGGCGCGTACGAAGAGACTTTTGACCATATCGTCATCCCTGTCCTGCGTGCCTATCGCCCCGAACTCATCATCGTTCCCTGCGGATTTGACGCCGGTGGTTGCGATCCGTTTGGACGGATGATGATGCACAGCGGCGGCTACCGTTCGCTCACAACCAAGATGCTGGCCATCGCCGACGAACTCTGTGATGGCCGTCTGCTGCTTTGTCACGAAGGGGGCTATCACGCCCCCACCGTTCCGTTTCACGGCCTCGCTGTGCTCGAAACGTTGTGTGGTGTACAGAGTGGCGTTGAAGATCCGTTTGCGAAGGTACTCGCCCGGCTTGGTGGACAGGAGTTGCAGCAGCACCAGAAGGCAGTGATCGAGCAGGCCACCCCAGATTTCACAATCCTGCCCTTGCGCTAGGTATCTGTGGGCGGATCCCGAACACTGCTCCAGCATGACAGTAAAAATCCGTTCTCCCTGGATGCGATGAGATCGCCCGGGCTCTCTACCCCCG
>Ga0194132_10009168_pt1 | contig 13805 bp, 12 predicted proteins | sample TA2KigOf80mmetaG_FD_148612 | JGI IMG/M metagenome (GOLD analysis project Ga0194132, IMG submission 148612) | Freshwater microbial communities from Lake Tanganyika, Tanzania - TA2015054 Kigoma Offshore 80m | ecosystem: Environmental > Aquatic > Freshwater > Lake | place: Tanzania: Lake... | reverse complement strand
CGTCGCTTATGTGAACGTCGGGGGCTGGATTGAAGGAAACTGACTGAGTTCCGATTTCAAAAAGGAGGCCGCAATGATTCCCACACTCTACACCCCACCGTTCATGGGGTCGTCCCGCCGCCGGTTCATGGCGGGCGTCTCGTCGCTGGGTCTCGGACTCGCCGCGATTCCTGCATTTGGTGCCACCGAGAACGCCGCGCGGGAATGGGACATCGTAATCGTCGGCGGCGGTACGGCCGGCATTCCGACCGGCATCTTCGCGGCGCGGCGCGGCGCCAAGGTCTTGATCATCGAAGCGTCGCAACAGCTCGGTGGTACCCTGTTTCTGTCGACCGGGCAGATGAGCGCGGCCGGAACAAAGCTTCAGTCCGGCAAGGCCATCATCGACACGCCGCAAATGCATTTTGACGACGTGATGCGGATCAGCCGCAAGACCGCGGACCCGACGCTCGTCAGACTTGCTGTATTCAATGCCGCCGACACCTTCAACTGGTTGACAGAAAACGGGCTGCAACCGCTGCCGGAGCATCCGGTTCTGGGCCTCACCCACGAACCCTACAGTGCCAAGCGCTATGCCTGGGGCAAGGAAGGCGGCATGTCGATCCTCGAGGTCATCGAACCGCTTGCCATGGCAGAGATTAACGCCGGTCGTCTCGTCGTGCAGCGTGCCACGCGGGCGCGCGAGTTGTTGCAGAGGGACGGAGCGATTGTCGGCGTGCGTGCCGAGGACGAGAACGGCACCATGGTCGACTTCCGCGCCAAGTCGGTCGTACTGACCAGCGGCGGCTATGCCTCGAATCCGAAATTATTTTTCGAACTGAGCGGCGTGAAGGCCTACGGAAAAGCGTCATACCCTTACAGCCAAGGCGATGGCTATCTCATGGCGCTGGCCGCCGGCGGCTACACCCGCGGCAAGGAGAATTACATCTGCGGCTCGCCGCGGATTCTTGCCGACACCGAAGAGCCGAGCGAGCCTTACTCGCGTTTCGTTCTCCATCCCGAACAGCGCCAGCCATGGGAGATCCAGGTCAATGTTCATGGCAAGCGCTATGTCGCCGAGGACAACCCAAGCGTCGATCAGCGCGAAAATGCGCTCGTCAAACAGCCCGATCTGCGAACATGGCTGATCTTCGATCAGGCGATCTTGGATGCCGCGCCTGTCGGCATTGATGGCTGGGACAGAAAACGTCTTGCCGACGAATTCAATACGCACCCGATGTTCAAGAAGGCCAACACGATTCAGGAGTTGGCTGCCGCGGCCGGCGTCGACGCCAAAGGACTGGCCGAGACGATCGAGAGGTACAATACGGCGGTGGCAAGCGGCAAGGATCCCGATTTCAATCGCAAGCACTTGCCGTTGCCCATTGCCAAAGCACCGTATTACTCCGTGCGTCAGAACGGGATATCTATCACCTCGACGGTCGGGATCGGCGTCGACGACAAGCTCCGGGTGACGCGCAAGGATGGTCGCGTGATTTCCGGGCTCTATGCGGCTGGCGAAATTCTCGGTTCGGGTCAGACTATGGGCAAGTCGGCGGTCGGTGGCATGATGGTAACGCCGGCGCTGACCTTTGGCCGCCTGCTCGGGCAGTCGCTGGTGCCGCTACCGTCGTGATGCGACGGACACTTTGCGGATACTGAAGTCGCCGGCGCAGCTCACGTAGACGGTACCGTCACGCCCAACTGCGACCCCTGCCGGAAGGCCAATCTTGTCTGCCGTCGCCGTAACGTGGGCCTCGAATGGCAGGCGGTCCGCCAGCGTTTGGCGGTTATTGGACTTGGGATCGATCGCAATGAGCCGTCCGGCGCCGGTTTCGGCAACCGCAATCCGCCCATCAGCCATCAGTGCCAGGCCTTCCGGCTGTCTGAGCCCGCGCGCAAGCTCGGTCTTGGCGCCAGTCACCGGATCGATCCGCAACAGGTGTCCGGCGTAGGCATCGGTGACAAGAAGTGCACCGTCGGATGCGCGGGCAAGACCAACCGGGCCATTCAAACCACCGGCAAGAGTAGTCGTTCCAGCGGCATCAACTCGCGCGATCCGCTTGCCGACGATGTCCGCCACCGCGATCGCGCCGTCATCGAGCAAGGCGACGCCGTAAGGCAATTTGATTTCCTTGCTTTCGAACAGGACTTTCTCGCTGGCTCGGTCGAGTTTCTGAACAACGCCGAGCCGTGCGTTCGAAAGGGCGATCGCGCTGTCATTGATTGCGAGATCCGACGATCCGCCGGCACGAAGGCCACGGGTAGGATTCTTCTTTACCTCGCCGGTCACGGGATCGACATCGCGAAATCCCCACGCGTCTCCCGCATGTAGAACTTCTTTGCCATCACGCACAGCCATCGAAAGTCCGGCCAAAGACGAGAATTGTCCGCGCACGACATCGCGGCGGGCGCCTGAGGTGGGGTCGAACGCAAAAATGCTGCTCTCGCTGGGGCTTGAGGCGTAGATCGTCCCGTCTGGACCCACCGCTAAGCCATCGGCCCCACCTGAAATGTCGGTGATGGGCGTGCTGACGCCAGTCTTGGGATCGGTGCGCACCAGCTTGTGATCCTTGGATATCGTGATCAGCATGCCGTCGGGCGCGACCTTGACGGCGCCCCCGTTGTCGTTGGCGACGACACGAAGTTCTTTTCGATCGATGTCGATCGCGACAGTCCGGCCGCCGCGCTGCGGCGCGTACAGAATGCCGTCAGGACCAAAGGCGAAACTGTTGACGTCCGGCATGTCCTTCATGATCAGCCGGCGAGGGGTCTTGCCTGTCGGATCATATTCGTAGATCGCATCCGCTAGATTCGATTGGGCCGCGACCAATCGTCCGTCGCGACTGAAGGCGACCGGATTTGCAGCCGGAAGGTCGTTATCGAGCACGACAACGGGGCCTCCGGGCTTCATGAATCTGAGTCCACCAGTGGCGATCGCGGTCCAGGCCATTTCGCCATTCGGCCCAAACGCGATGTCGTCGCCTTCACCCCATGGTGCTCCGACCGCGAGGTCCACGTCTCCGGTCTTCGTGTCGATTCGATAGATCTCTTCTGACGTCGTGCTGGTGGCGTAGAGTTTTCCGTCCGTCGGATTCCACGCGATGCCGTTGACGCGTCGGACGATGTAGCCGTGGGATTGGCCGGGGACCAAGACTGACGCGCTATCGGGCGGCCCAGTTAACGACGTGTCGGCTGAACACGAAGACAAAAGAGCGGACGCAGCCAGGATCGCCATCCAATTCGGAAGCCGGTCAGTTCGCGTTACTTTAGCGGACGCCCTCATCCACTGCCTCCGGGGTTTCGGCGTAGCCGTTAATGAATACCGGACGTTTACGTATTGGCCAACTCATGCTGCACTCAGATTTCGCCGGTTGCAAATCCGGAAACGGTTTGCACAATTGCTGGCCAAATGACCTAACGATAATACGAGCTTGAGAAAAACGGGACCAATGTGAGCGGGACGCCAACGCCCCCGAAGCTGCCAGCAGACGAGCTCTTCCAAGCAGGCTTGGCAGATCTAGCCGCGCGACGTGTTCAGGACGCACGCGCCAACTTCGCCCGATGTTTTGAAGCGGGTTACTTTGCCCCTGATGCGCTTGTGTTCTTGGGTGTTTGTTCATTCCTCGAATCCGATGAGACCGCGGGCGTCGAGTTGCTCTTTCGGTCAAGGGCGACTGGCAAGCTTTCACCTGATTTCTTGCCGCGGTTGGGCGAGCTTACGACGGTCTTGGGCGATCCCTTGGGCGAGGACATCTGGCAGTTTCTTAAGCGCTATCGTGCGATTCCGTGGCAAGCGGTTGGCAGCTTGATCGGAAGTGTTCGGCAAGAATCGGTCGAGCCGTGGTTCTATTCGCGCAGCGCCATGAACCTTTTTCCGCGCCGCCAAAAGGAGTTTGGGAATCTCGAAGCGGTCGTGACCGAGTCGATCCTGACAGGGTTCTTGCCTGAACGCCCACTATTCACGCCTGGATCGCGTCTGCTCACAATGGGGTCTTGCTTTGCTCAAGAGTTGCGCAATTACCTGGTGACTCAAGGCCTGACCAGCGATTGGTTGACGGTACCGCCGGGCCTCAACAATACCTTTGCAATCCGCCAGTTCGTCGAGTGGTGCCTGACCGGGAATCAATCGTCTGACGCTTATTGGTATGATGAAGCCGATGGCGGTGGTGCGCAAAAGTGGATTCCTGAAGGGTCGTATCTTCAGTACCTCGACATTTTCAAGAGGATCGACGGGCTTGTCTTGACCGTCGGCCTCGCAGAGGTTTGGCACGACGTCAGCACGGGAGGCGTCTATTGGCGTGGTGTTCCCAGCTCGATCTATGATCCGGAGAAGCATAAATGTCGGATGTCGACCGTTCAGGAAAATGTCGACAACCTGACCCGTACGATTGCGCTCTTGCACGAGGCCAGACCACAGTTGCCGATTATCGTAACGTTATCCCCGGTGCCGCTGCGGGCAACATTTGAGGCCATGTCATGCTTCGCGGCGGATTGCATTTCGAAGTCAACGCTTCGTGTTGCCATTGATGAGGTCATGAAAAAGAACTTGAGTCATGTACGCTATTGGCCATCATTTGAAATCGTGCGTTGGCTGGGGGCGCACATCGACCGCGCCATGTTTGGCGAAGACGGCAACACCCGTCATGTCAATCGTTTCACGGTGAAGCTCGTCCTCGACCAATTCATGAAGCACTATTTTTCTGGGACGACCGCGACCCGGTCGAATTGAGGCCTTATCCGCCGCGATTTTCCAAGGCCGATGTCACCGCCGATAGAACCAGGTTCGGGTCAATTTCGACATCGTCATTGACGTTACTCGGCGTCTCCCCGATCGAACGAGCCTCAATTCGGAAAAAGTGTTGCCCGAGAATTCGGCACAACGGGTGCTGAACCCGCATGGCCGGGGCGGGATGACCAATTTCGACGATGCGCGATCCACTCGGCGCCAAATAACTGACGGCCATTCCGGCGCCAAATCCTCCGACGATGCATTCGGATTCCGCGGCAAGGTCGACTTGCTCACGAACCGACAGTGCTGAGGGAAGAATGCATTCGAAACCCAAGGAGCCGAGTCGACTCAGGATTTCGGTTTCGTTGACGATCCTTCGGCGCGCTGCATCCGCGCGCGACACAAATATTCGGCGGGTTTTTTTCCTCGGTTGCGCGTGCGCGCCCAGTGCATCGCGGAGCCATTTCACGGCTCGTCGACTGATCTTGATTTGCTGACCGCCCAAACTGCCGCAAAACGGCATGTCGGGAATCCACAATGTCTCGAATTGCGCAAGTTCGTTTTTTCCAACGCGGATCGTTAGACTCGGTTCTCGACCGAGCAGCCTGAGTGTTTCCAATACACAGGCTGGCGTATTGGCTCCGACGACGATCGGCAAGGATTTCAAGTCAGGCCGATGATCGATCAAGGCCAGGCGCGAGGCATGATTGAGCAGCCAATGGCCGAAATTTGGACTGTCGCCAACCAGTACGGCAGGCCCATGCGACGTCATATCGGTCACCTGTGCGAGGCAACGTGTACCAGTTGCGACGATGAGGGGCGGCAGCAGCTCGGCCGCATCGTGGCGGACGGCACGATTGGGATTGAAAATCGTACGATTCCAGAAGGCGTGGCCGGAGGGTGACGCGACGCCAAAGGACTCGCCGATCACGAATCCAGATCGTAGCTCGGCGACAAACGTCGGCTCGTATGTTGTTGTGGCGAGGTCAATTGCCTTAATCGGTTCAAGTTCGAAACCGTTAGCAGGGGCCACGTGGAAGCCGTTTGATCGGCAATACCCGGCAAGATCGAGATGGTGCGCGAGTAGCACAACGCGCCCTTGCGGCAGGCTTTTTGTCAAAGCCGCGAATGCAGCGACAGCACTATCAGGATCGCCATCTTCGAGAAGAGCCGATGCCAGCAATTGAATTAGCGTGGCGGTCGGGAACGCCCTTTTCATCCAGCTCTTGAGGAAAAAGGCCTGTTCCGGCGTTGCTGGCCGCTGTTTGAGATCCAGAGCCAGCTCTTCCAGGGCGCCTTCAGGGTTGATTTCAGATAGGCGTTGAATTGCCGAGCGTCGCGCGGCGATCGCTCCCGGCAATTGATTGCTCATCTCTGATCGAGCCTTAACTCAATCCGCCGGTTCTTCGCCCGTCCGGCCGGCGTGCCGCTTCGGTCAAGCGGTTGAAACTCGCCGAAGCCGGCGGCGGCCAGCTGATCGGGGGCGATGCCTTGAGCACGCAGGAATCGCACGACCGACAGCGCTCTTGCAGTCGACAATTCCCAATTTGACGGGAAGAGGGCCGTGGCGATGGGGTTGTCGTCAGTGTGCCCGTCGATCCGCAGCACCCAACCGACATCGGCGGGAATCTGCCGCGATACCTCGGTCAGGGTCTGGGCGATCTGGCCGAGTTGCCGTTGACCTTCGATTCCAAGTTCGGCCGAGCCTGACGCGAAGAGCACCTCGGACTGAAAGATGAAGCGATCGCCGGCGACGGTCACGCCGGGCCTTGAGCCCAGCACATCGCGCAGCTTGCCGAAAAATTCGGAACGATAGCGTTGCAGCTCCTGGACCTTGCCGGCCAGTGCGCGATTCATGCGTCGACCGAGGTCCGACACTTGGGCTTTCTGCTCAGCGGTCAACTTGTCGGACGCGTCAAGCGCCGCAGAGAGTTTCTCCAGTTCCTGGCGAAGCTCCTCGATCTCCTGCGCCATGAGCGCGGCCTGGGCCTTGGCCTCTGCAGACAGGCGCCGTTCTTCGGAAATCGCAGTGTCGGACCGCGCGACTTTGACGCCAAGGTCCTTGGCTTGCTGTTCGAGCTGTTCCTTCAGCGTTTCGAGGGCGCGCACCTGGCTCTGCAGCAGCGCGATATCGCCGACTTTTTTGTCGAGGTCCTCGCGCGTCACCTCGATCTCCTTCGACGCAGTGGCGAGTTGAGTCGCCAGGTTCTCGGCCTCGGTTGTCTTTGACGCCAACTTGTCGTCGAGCTCGACCTTGAGCTGCGACAACGTCGTGACTTGCGCGTTGGCGGCGCCAAGCTGTTCGGTCAGCCGGGCAACGTTGGTCTCCAGTTCGGATCGCGCCTGTTTTTCCAGCGAGAGCATCCGACCCAATTCGGCGACCGTGGTGTTGAGCTCGCCGATGGTTTGCTCGCGCCCCACCAGAACGCGGCCCAGAAAGAACTGCCCCAAGACAAAAACAAGTAATACGAAAATGATGATGATCAGCAGGGTTGACAGGGCATCGACCCATCCAGGCCAGATATCGACAGCCGTTCGCGGTCGTCGCCTGGCGGTCAGCATCGGGCCTAACCTTCGCCGACGTCGCGCGCGGCCGAAGCGACGGTCTTAGCCAGGAGTTTGATCTCGGTTCTCAGTTCGCGCACGATCTCTTCGCGACCTGCCTCGACGCCTGAGGCCATTCGCGTGATGGCGGCGTCGATACTGCGCAAATGGCCGCGGCTCGTATCGTCGATGGCGGTAGCCGGCGCGTCGGCGAGCTTCTTCAGCACCGGCGCCATGTCTTTTTGTGCTTCAGCGAGCTTGAGCAATACCTGAGTTTCGGTTCGCATTTGGTCGGCCAGCGCGCCAAGGCGGGCGCTGAGGTCGGCCATCTGCTCGCTCGACGACAGCCGGGCTTGCTCGCTCCGGGTCAGCACGCGCTCAAGCTCTTCGAGGCGTTCCGCCGTCTGCTCCAACAAGGCTTCCGTATAGGCCGAGACGCCTTGCTCGCTATCACTGGGCCCCGCGCCTGATGACAGCCTGGTTACGCCCGACAGCCATTCTTCGAGTTCGTTGAAGAATTTATTCTGCGCCTGGCCGGCTTGCAGATCGAGGAATCCCAGCACCAGTGAACCGCCAAGTCCGAATAATGACGATGAGAACGCCGTTCCCATGCCCGCGAGCGGAGTTTGGAGGCCCTTCTTGAGTTCCTCGAACATCCCGGAGGCGTCGGTGCTGCCGACGTTGAGGCTGCCGATCACACCGCTCACGGACGATACCGTGCCCAGCAGGCCCCAAAAAGTTCCGAGCAAGCCCAAGAAAATGCAAAGCCCGGTGAAATATCGCGACAGCTCGCGGCCTTCATCGAGCCGCGAGGCAATGCCGTCCAAGAGCGTTCGCATCGCCGGCGCGCTCAGCATCAGGCGCCCACGTGTCCTTCGCTCGGCCAGCATGCGGGCCATCGGCGACAACAATCGAAGTTCGACTTCGGCCCCCTCGGTACGTTGGTCGCCCAGCGTTTCTTCGCTGCGATCCGCGCTTTCGCGGAACTTGTCGATCCAGCGCGCTTCAGGCGCCAACAAGAGAACCTGCCTAAAGTTGAGCGCGATCCCGACCAGGATGACGGCAAGAATTGCGCCGTTGAGCGGAGGGTTGACCAGAAAGATGCCGAGCAACGTTTGATAAATGAGCCCGCATCCGGCGCCGACCGCGGCCAGGAACAAGATCATCCGTGTGAGGTACGTCTTGCCGTCGCTCAACTCAGCACCTGTTTGGTGGGCGCGAACTTGAGATCGTGCGCAGTTCAGCGCCTAATGGCAATGGCGTCGACCCGATCGGCTGGTCCAGCGTCGCCCTGATCGCCAAGTGCGCGGACTTCGATTCTCGTCCGCTCGACCCCGGCGTCGATCAGCATGTTCCGCACCGACACAGCGCGATCGAGTGCCATGCGGCGGGCCTTGCTGGTATTCTTGTCGGGGTCGCTCGCGTAGGCCAGCAACTGAACGCGAAGCGCGCGATCGTCGGACATGCGTTTGGCGAGTTCGCCGACTTTGCCTTGGGCTTCGCCCGAGACCGTCGCCGAACCGGCGTCGAACATCAACGCCACCATTTCAGTGGTTTCGTCGGTGGGAATGTTTTGATCCGCGGGCGGCAGTGCCGCTGCCTGTTCCGGAGCAGGTGCCGGCGCCGGCGCCGTGTCGCGCGCCAGCGGCGTATTCATCGGACCCGCGGGTTCGCTTGCCGCAGTTTGAGCGGCTGCGGCGGATGGCCTCGGCAACTCCGACGTCGCAGGAGGCGCCATCGCGGGCGGCGGCGCGGCGGCCACGACCGGAGCTTCACGTTGCACGGGCGCAACAGGCGCGGCCGCGGGCGGCATCGGTGCAGGCGGTGTTGGCTCCTGCGATCGAGCGACGACCGCTGCCGCTGGCTCGGCCTTGGCTGTCTTCTTTGGCGCTGGCGACGGCGAGGGCGCGCGCGGTGCGCTGGCCTGTTTCATCGATGCCGGCGGCTTCAGCTTAATCAAGCCCGTCGCAGGCCGGCTGATCGGATTTGTGCCAGGCGGCGGAGTCAACACGATCCGTCCCGGCACCGGAGTCAAGACGGTGGGGTCCGCCGTGCTCTGGTCGATTGCACCCAAATCGACGCTGACGCCATCAGACGTCTGTGCCCGGGCCGCAGGTCCAATCGAGATCAGGCTAACCGCAAGGGCCAAAGTCGCAGCCGATTTCAACAAGTTCTCCATCACGTGCTCCCAACCAGGACTGACTTCGGTACCCGGCACATTCGATCTCGAATGAAGGTACAACATGGCCTTTCCGCGGCACAACCGTGGAAAGTCCGGTTTAGCCCCGAATCAAAGTGCGAAGCGGTTCTTGGAGGGCCGTGTTTGAGGCAAGGACATGACCCGCAACCATCGGATCGACGGCACTGAACGGGTCGGTGACGGTGCCTCCGGCCTCTCGGACCAGCAAAATGCCGGCGGCAATGTCCCACGGTTTGAGGCTTGTCTCCCAAAATCCGTCGTAGCGGCCAGAGGCGACAAACGCCAAGTCGAGGGATGCCGTTCCCATGCGGCGGATGCCGGCGGTGGCGGCCATGATCCGGCGCTGTTGTCCCAAAAACACCTCGTGTTCTTCGGGGGTCCCGCGGCCGCGGAAAGGAATGCCGGTCGCGATCAATGCATCGTCCAATTTAACGCGCACCGCGACACGAAGCCGGCGGTTGTTCATGTATGCGCCGCCGCCTTTTTCGGCAACATAGGTCTCGTCCGTAATGGGGTTCATCACCACGCCTGCGATCAATTGGCCGGCGCGCTCCAGCCCGATGGAAATGGCGACGTGCGGAATGCCGTGTAGAAAATTGGTGGTTCCGTCGACCGGGTCGATGATCCAGCGATGTTCGGTGTCGTTGCCCTGTATAGCGCCGCCTTCTTCGAGCAGGAACCCGAAGCCGGGGCGGGCTTTCGATAGTTCGGCGACCAGCGTCTTCTCAGCTTTGAGGTCGGCCGCCGAAACGAAGTCGGCCGGGCCTTTGCGCGAAACTTGGAGATTTTCGATTTCGCCAAAATCGCGTTTTAGGGCCCGTGCGGCCTTTTCGGCCGCAGCGACCATGACGGTCAGAAGAGCGGAGCGGGGGGCCATCGGCGCTGCCCGATGTCGCGTGCCTTAATCTTTCGCGCGCTCGACGTAGCTGCCGTCCTCGGTATTGACGACAACGCGCGTGCCGGACGTCACAAAAGGCGGCAGCATGATCTTGACGCCGTTCTCAAGCTTGCCCGGCTTGTAAGACGACGACGCCGTCTGGCCCTTCACCACAGCGTCGGCTTCAACGACCGTGAGCACAACGGTCTGGGGCAGTTTCACGGAGACCGGCTTGCCTTCGATGAAATCGACCAGCACCTGCATGTTGTCTTGAAGGAATGGCGCGCGCTCGCCGATCAAATCGCCTGGGACGTTGAACTGGTCGAACGTCTCGTTGTCCATGAACGTGAAGATGTCGCCGTCGCGGTAGAGAAATTGGCACTCGTGCTCGCGCACTTCGAGCCGTTCGACCACGTCCGCGGTACGCCAGCGAGCTTCCGATTTGACCCCGGTCGCGACATTTCTCATGTCGACCTGAATGAAGGCGCCACCCTTGCCCGGCTGGAGCAGCTGAATCTTTAGCACCGACCATTGCTTGCCCTCGTGGTCGATGATCATGCCGGCGCGAATGGTGTTGGCTTGAATCTTCATGGCGTGCGTCCGCGATTTCGTTGATTTGGCGCTGATTTCTCTGGGAAAAGTGGCGCGCTTGTATCAGGTTGATTCCGTCGAGGCAACCCGCCAACCGGGTCCGAGGGCATGCAAAAAGACGCTGAAATCAAGGGTCAGACGCGCTGGTGGAGCGCCGAAGAGTTGGCACGGAAGCGCCCGTTTCTCGAGGCACGCCGCGCCGCGCTCAAGGCGGTCAGGGCACACTTCCAAGTCGAAGGCTTTGCGGAGGTCGAGACTCCGGCGCTACAGGTCTCTAGCGGCATCGAGCGCCATATCCGGTCCATGACGGTCGACCTCGCGGAGCCGTTCGGCGGATCGGCGAAGATGGCGCTGCATACGTCGCCCGAGTTTGCCATGAAGAAGCTGCTCGTCGGCGGTATGACCAAGATTGCACAAATCTGCCGGGTCTACCGCAACGGCGAGCGCGGGCCCTTGCATCACCCCGAGTTCACCATGGTCGAGTGGTATCGAACGGGCACCGACTACAACGCCATGATGAACGATTGTGTGGCGATTGCGGGCAAGGTCGCCAAGGCGGCGCAGCGCACGATGGAGCACGACGGCCTCTTGCACCATGGTGACACGGTCTGCGATCCGGACCGTCCGGCCGAGCGCCTCACGGTCAGCGATGTTTTCGCGCGTCACGCCAAGATCGATCTGCTCTCGACCATCGACGATCACGCGGCCTCGACGCCGAACGCCGACAAGTTACGCCGTGCTGCCGAAGGCATCGGCGTTTCCTGCCAGTCTCAGGACACCTGGGAAGATCTGTTTTTCCGCATCATGCTTGATCGGATCGAGCCGCAGTTAGGTAGAGAGCGCTTGACGCTGCTGTGCGATTACCCGGCCTGCCTTGCCGCCCTGGCGCGCCGCAAGCCGACCGATCCTCGTGTCGCCGAGCGATTCGAGCTTTACGCCTGCGGCGTTGAACTCGCGAATGGCTTCAGCGAGTTGACCGATGCGGTCGAGCAGCGCCGCCGGTTCGAGCATGACCGCGAACTGCATCGCGTGTTGTATGGAACGGCGCCGGTGCTGGACGAAGATTTTTTTGCCGCACTCGACTCTGGTTTGCCTGACTCGTCCGGCTGCGCGTTGGGATTCGATCGTCTCGTGATGCTCGCCGCGCACGCGCGGGAGGTCGCAGACGTGCTGATTGCGCCGGTCGCGACCGCGCCTCAGAGCTGATCGGTCGGGTCGGACTCGAATCGAAAAATCGAGATCAGAAAGGGGGGAGTTCGAATAGGCCCATTTTTTGCGGGTAACTTGCAGGTCGTGCTTGCAAAAGCCCGATTCCTGTGGTTCTTTCGCGTCGCCGAAGTTTATCGGCGTCAACCATAGGAACACAGAATGGCTGCGAAAACCCCCGCGAAACAAGCTGTCGTAACCCTCAAGCATCTTGCCGCTGCTCTCGCTGAGCACGGTGGGACGTCAAAAAAGGCGGCACTTGATACGTTGTCCGAACTGGTCAACCTCATCACGAAGCACCTCAAGAAGGGCGACAAAATCCGCGTTGGCGGTCTGGGCGTATTCCAGGTCCGCAAACGTCCGGCGCGCATGGGACGCAATCCGGCGACAGGCCAACCGATCCAAATCAAGGCCAGCAAGAAAGTCGCCTTCCGCGCAGCGAAAGAGCTCAAAGAAGCCCTCTAAGGCCTTCTTTTAGCATTGTTTTTACGGCGCGCCCCGCCTGGTGAAAACCATGGCGGGGCGTTGTCGTTCTGGGGTTTGCCACGCTGTCACAGACGTGGCGCCCGGACTCGGCGAAGCGGCTCGCCGATCGGTGAAACCGAGTGCAGGCGCGGCAAATCGACGATGAGTCATTTCAATTTCCCGACATCTGTCGCCGGCAATCCAAGACCGGCTAAGCGTATGAACTTCGTGGCGACGACGCCCGGCGCAAACCGCCGGTCGGCGCAGCCATCAGGATTGTCGCACGATCCCGCGCCGATGCGACCGTCATCCAGCGTGACCTCGACTCGGGCGGAGCGGATTGCCGGCACGAGTCGGGTGTAGGCCGGATCCTCCTCGACCCCGACCTGGGCCGCCTGGCCTCGGATCACCGGATCGCAACGTTGAAGGGGATCAACTGTTTGGCTGCGAAGGACTTCTCTGGCTGTTGCCAGGCCAGGCGCATCGCAGGATCGAAGGTGTGGACGGCAATGCCGCCGATCTCGCCGATGGCGATTAGATCGGCGCCAGCCGCGAATTCTGCGAGGGTATTGATGTAGTCGGGCGTGGCCCGCTCAGGTGAGGGGGCCACGACCAGGGCGAAACCGCTGCGTCGTTACTTTTTGGCGGGAGCAGCCGGCGTCGCTGCCGCTGGTGCCGCTGCGGCGGTCTGCGCACCGCACGCGGAATCCACAAATTCGAGGGCGGTCTGCTTGTCGTCGGCCTTTTTCAGGCCATCCGCTTCACGGCGCATTTCGGCGCAGTAGTGAACGTAGCTGCCGTCGCAGGAGCCGTTGGTGCGGGCGTTGAATTGCTCGTTGTTTTCGGACGGGACCCAAGCCTTATGTTCCTGGCCTTTTTCCTTGGCGGCGCGTGCGACACGGGCCTCATACTCGGCGCGGTCACGACGGGCGCGACGCTCGGTCTGGATGGCACGGCTGTTGGAGCAGGCGGTCGATCCGTAGATCGCGACCTTCCACAGATCGTCGCTCGCGGTTTGTGAGAATGTGCCGAGTTTATCGCACATCTCACCGATCTTCGGGCTGCAATGCGGCGCTGGTGCTGCCTCTTCCTTCTTGTCGTCTTGCGCGAATGTCGGAGTGGTCAAAGCGCCCGTCAGCAGGCTGGCGAACATGGCGGCGAGAAGCGTCTTCGTGGTCATGGCGACATCGTCCTTAACAGCGAAATTCGGC
>Ga0194132_10009166_pt1 | contig 13807 bp, 10 predicted proteins | sample TA2KigOf80mmetaG_FD_148612 | JGI IMG/M metagenome (GOLD analysis project Ga0194132, IMG submission 148612) | Freshwater microbial communities from Lake Tanganyika, Tanzania - TA2015054 Kigoma Offshore 80m | ecosystem: Environmental > Aquatic > Freshwater > Lake | place: Tanzania: Lake... | reverse complement strand
CTTAACAGCTTCTATTATTATATTTAAATTACATTGAAATTTATATGGTATATAATATATGATATATCCAGTTTGTTTAACAGCTTCTAATATAATTTGATAATTAAATTTAAATTTATACGGAATGTAATATAGAACATATCCATTATTTTTAATTGCTTCAAGTATTATATTATAATTATGTTGTAATTTACAAGATGCATATATAAAAGAATATGCATTATTTTTAACAGCTATTAATACTATATTATAATTATTTTTATATTTAAATGAAAGAAATTCTAAATTTAAACCATTTTGTTTAACTAATTCTAATGCATGATTGTATTTCATAATATATAATTTATAAATATATTTATTTAAATATTATAAATTACAATTATAATAACACTTATGATTTTTAATTTTAATATAACAATTAGAACATGTTGTATGATTACAATTTTTAAATTTTATTTTAATATAATTTTTATCATAACATATAATACATTCTTCATTAGGATCAGAAATATTATTTAATTTAATTTGTTCACAATAATAATTAATTTGACTATCTAAATATAAATAATTATCATCAATATTAAATTTTTTAAATAATTTATATACAGAAATATTATTTTTATATATATTATATAAATTATCAATTAATACAACATTATTTAATGCTAGCCCTTCATTGATTAATTTTAGTAAAACATTATCATTATTATCATTATTATTAATATCGTTAATATATATTAAAATACTATATAATAATATTTGTGTAGTTTTTGTTAAATTATCATTAATAAAATTATATATTAAATTATAATTTTTAATTCTCAACATAAATTCAATATATAAACATTCATTTTCAAAAGAGAAATTATATTTTTCACATAATTCAATAATTGATTTAATATCATTATTATTATTATAATAATCAAATAATTTAAATAATGCCATTGAATCAATATTATTATCTATTGATAAATGATAATATTTAATCATTTTATTTATTTTATTTTTATTTTCATAATATAATCCCATAGTTTCATATATATTTGAAATATATTCATATGTTTCCATTGAATTGTCATCTATTGTAGATTTATAAATTATTAAATTTAAATATTTTTTCATATTTTTAAAATCATTTATTTTATAATAATATTTTCCTAAATTATATATTGAACTTAAAATATTGTTATTAACACCTATTAAATAATATTTTTTCATATTTTCAAAATCATTTATACTTTCATAATATTCACCTAATTCTGTTGATACATAATAATTATTGTTATTTACTGCTAATAAATAATATTCTATCATTTTTTCTATATTATTTTTACTTTTTTCATATAAGCCTAATTCATATAATGCATCTTTATTATTTTTACTAGCAGCTAATAAATAATATTTTAACATTTCATCTGGATTGTTTTTAAATTTATAATAATTACCTAATTCATATGCAGCATTATCATGATTAGTACTTGCTAATGAATAATATTCAATCATTTTTTGAATGTTTTTATTTTCCAAATAAAAGTTACCCAAATTATACATAGCATTATAATTATTATTAATAATTGCAATTGAATAATATTTTTCCATATTTGTAAAATCTTGTATATTATAAAAATAGTTTCCTAATTTATTATATCCTTCAAAATCATTATTATCAATTGCCATTATATAATATTTTTTCATATTATCAATATTTTTAATTTCTTCATAATATTGTCCTAAACTTAACATTGATTTTGTACATTTATTTATTATTCCTAATTTATAATACATTTCCATTTTATGTATATTATTAATACTTTTATAATAACTTCCCATATTTTCATATACATCTTTAATATTATGTTTAATTGCTTTTTTATAATATTTTATTATATTACATGAATCTTTATTTATAATATAATTATTAAATATATTTTTTAATATATTTTTGTAGTGTTCACTAGTTTTTGATAATTCTAATAATAAATCTATATTATTACAACTTAATGCCTCATTATAAAACTTTAAATAATTTGTTATATTATTTTTTTTATCATAATATTGTGCTAATTTATACATTGATGAACTATTATTATTTACTTTACCCATATAATAATATTTTAACATATCTTGTATATTATTTATTGTTTCATAATATTTTCCCAATTTATAAAATCCAACATCATTACCCAATCTTGTAGCTTTTAAATAATATGTTTTCATTTTAACAGTTTGATTATTTTTTTTATAATATTTACCTAATTTTAATATTGCTTGAATATTATTATAATCACTTGCCATAGAATAATATTTTAACATATTAATTGTATCATTATTTTTTTCATAATATTTACCTAAAGTATACATTATTTTATTATTTTTACTGGAATTTTCAATGGCCATTAAGTAATAAACATGCATTTTTTCAAAATCATTATTTTTCTCATAATATTCACCTAATTTAATCATTGCATCTACATTATTTTTTGATATTGCAATTAAATAATACTTTTTTAAATTTTCTGAATTATTAATTTTTTCATAATATTTACCTAAATAATAGCTACCTAATATATTATCTTTATCATAACCCATTTTATAATACTTTTTCATTTGATTTAAATCATTTATTGATTCATAATAATCACCTAAATTAAATATTGCAGTAATATTTCCAGCATTTATTGCCATTAAATAGTATTTTAACATATTATCAATATCATTTATACTATAATAATAACAAGCTAAATTATTCATTGCATTTATATTTTTTTTATTAATTGCTAATAAATAATATTTAATCATTTCTTTTATATTATTTATTTTATAATAATATAAACCCAAATAATTTAATGCATCAATAAAGCCTAACTCAGCAGCTAATAAATAATATTTTTCCATTTCATCAATATTATTTTTTTTTTCATAATATTTACCAAGTTTTAGAATAGCTTCTAAATTATTATATAATGCAGCTTGTTTATAATTATTTAACATTTTTAAAACATCATTATTATTTTCAGATATTAATCCAATGTCATAATATTTTTTGCCAGACATTATTAATATATAATTAATATTTATTTAATATTGTATTAATAATATTAATTATTCAATTTTTTTTTATACAGCATTTTATTATTATTTATAAATTTACATAAAACATTTATTTTAATATTTATTTTTAATAATTTTTTAATATAGATAATATTATTATTATTAATTTTATAATATTTTTTAAATACTTTAAATATATTATTTATTTTATTATTATTTTTATAATAATAACACAATCTAGATAAACATAATAATATATTTTTTTTTATTCCCAATATATAATATTTTTTCATATTATTATAATTTTTAATTTTTTCATAATGTAAACCTAAATTATATATTGCATTATTATTTCCATTTTTAATTGCCATTAAATAATATTTTATCATATTTTCATAATCATTTATTTCATTATAATAATTTCCATAATTAAACATTATTACATTATCATTATGTTCAAGTCCTAACGAAAAATATTTAATCATATTATTTTTATCATTAATTGATTTATAATAAAGAGCTAAATTATTTATTGCTAATAAATTATTATTTTTTATTGCCATTAAATAATATTTTAACATGTTTTTTTTATCATTTATATTTTCATAATAATAACCTAAACTAAACATTGCATTACTATTATTATGTTTACTTGCCATTAAATAATATTTTTTCATGTTTTTAATATCATTATTTTTATAATAATAATAACCTAAATAAAACATTGCATTATTATGTTTATTTGTTTTAATAGCCATTAAATAGTATTCTTTCATATTTTCAATATTATTTATTTTTTTATAATAACTACCTAAATTATACATTATAGAAGCTTTAATTTTATTATTACTTTTTTTATTATTTAATAATAAAAAATAATATTTTTTCATATTTTCATAATCTTGTATTTTATAATAATAATTTCCTAAATTATATAATGCATTAGGGTCATTATTATTAATTGCCAATAAATAATATTTTAACATATTATCAATATCATTAATTGTGTAATAATAACATCCTAAATTATTAAATACATTTTTATTATTATTATTAACAGCCATTAAATAATATTTTAACATGTTATCAATATCATTTATACTTTTATAATAACATCCCATATTATACATTGCCATATTATTATTATTATTAATAGCCATTAATAAATATTTTTTCATATTTTCAATATCATTAATTTCATAATAATAATAACCTAAACTATTCATTGCAGATATATTTTTATATTTAATTGCCATTAAATAATATTTTTTCATATTTATATAATCTTTATTATGATAATAATAATTTCCTAAATAATACATTGCTATATTGCATTTTTGTGATATTCCCATTAAATAATACTTTTTCATATTTTTAATATCTTTAATTGATTTATAATATTTACCATAATTTATTATTGCATAACAATCATTATTATTAATTGCTATTAAATAATACTTTTTCATATTTTCTATATCATTTATATGTTGATAATAACAACCTAAATTTGTTGCAGCTTTAATATTATTATTATTAATAGCCATAATATAATATTTTTTCATATTTTCAATATCATTTATTTTTCTATAATAATTACCTAATGCAAACATAATATTATTGTCATTTTTATTTATACCCATTAAATAATACTTTAACATATTTTCAGTATCATTTATTTTATTATAATATAATCCCATATGTAATAATGCTTCTGAATTAGTATCGCAATTAATAGCCATTTTATAATATTTTATCATACTATCAATATTATTAATTGATTTATAATAATTACCTATTTTAAACATTGCTTTACTATTATTATGTTCACTTGCCATAATATAATAATTTAACATTTCATCAAAATTTTTAATTTTATAATAATAATCTCCTAATTCTATCATTGCATCTATATTATTATGATTAATAGCTAATAATAAATATTTAACCATTTTATTATAATCTTGTTGTTGTTTATTATAAAGTGCAATAGTTAATAAATCTGTTTTTAAATTCATTATATAAATATAAATATAATTATTTTTAAATTAATTATTACATTTATAATAACATTTGTCAGTTAGTGTATAACAATTATTACATATATTATGATTACAATTTTTAAATTTAATATTAATATTATTATTATTTAAACATATAGGACATTCTGATAATTTACTATTTAATGCAAGTTGATTATTATAATATTCAACTTCATCATTTTTAACAATATAATTATTAATAACATTATGATTTTTAAATAAAACATATATTCGTAAATAATTATTTTTATAAAATATATTTAAATATTTAATTAATTTTTCTTCATTTAATTTATTACCTTCAGTTAATGTTAATAATAATAATTCATTATTAATATTAAATCTATCAAGTAAATATATCATATATGCATATAATATTATATTTTTATTTGTTTTAAAAAAAGTTTCCAAAATATTAAAATTTGTTTTATTTATATTATGTTTTAATATATTAATATATGTTTTCTCCGATTTTGTTGATTCATAATATTTTGTAGTAATATTAATTATATTTTCAATTTCATTTTTATGTTTAAAATATATTATTAATGTTAATAATGAATATAAATAACCTTTATTAATTGCCATTAAATAATATTTTTTCATATTATCAATATCATTTATTTTACAATAAAAAGTTCCCATATTATGCATTGCCATTGCATTATTATTATTAATAGCCATTAAATAATATTTTATCATATTATCAATATCATTTATTTTTTCATAATATTCTCCCATATTATTCATAGCTTCACCACAATCATTTTGTATAGCTAACTCATAATATTTAATCATATTATTATAATCTTCAATTTTTTCATAATATTTACCCATATTATTCATTGCTTTAATATTTTTATTATCAATTGCCATTAAATAATATTTAATCATATTATCAAAATCATTAATTTCTTCATAATATTTACCCAAATTATTCATTGCATTAGAATTATTATATTTAATAGCCATAAAATAATATTTTTTCATATTTTTATAATCATTGATTTTATGAAAATAAAAACCATAATTAAACATTGCCGTAGTATTTTTATTATTAATAGCCATTAAATAATATTTTTTCATATTTTCAATATCATTTAATGATTTATAATACTTTCCTAAATTACACATTGCATCAGAATCATTACCTTTTATTATTGCTATTAAATAATATTTAATCATGTTATTATAATCTTTAATATTTTCATAATATTTTCCTAAACAAAATATTGATTTTATATGATTATTTACCTTACCTAATAAATAATATTTAATCATATTTTCATAATCTTTTTGTTTTTCATAATATTGTCCCATTTCATATATTGCATTAATATTATTTCTTGCAACAGCTAATAAAAAATATTTAATCATATAATTATAATCTTTATTACTTTGATAATACATGCCCATTTTATACATGGCTATATCATTATTATTATTAACAGCTTGTAAATAATATTTAATCATATTTAAATTATCATTATTTTTTTTATAATATTCAGCCAAATTAATCATTGAATTAGAATTATAACAGTTAACACCCATTAAATAATATTTTTTCATTAAATTAATATTATTTATATTTTCATAATATTTACCCAAATTATTCATTGATTCACCATGTTCTTTACTAACACCTAACAAATAATATTTTAACATTTTTTCAATATTATTTATTTTTTCATAATATTGTCCTAAACTAAATGTAATATCACAATTATCATTATTTGAATATGATAATAACATTAAATAATATTTTTCCATATTTTTCATATCATTATTACGTTCATAATATTTACCTAAATTATATATTGCATTAATATTATTTTTAAATATTGCTTTTAAATAATATTTTTTCATATTTTCATAATCATTATTTTTTTCATAATATAAACCCAAATTATATAATGCATCTTCATTATTTGGATCATTTTCTAATACCATTATATAATACGTTTTAATATTTTCTGAACTATTAATAAACTTGTAATATTTACCAAAATCTAATGTTTCTAAATCATTATTTTTAATTTTTATTAATATGAATTTAATTATATTTTCTATATTATTTATTTCGTTTTCATAATAACTTTTTAAATTATATTCACTGTTTAAATCATAATTATTACATTCAATACTCATTATTGCATAATTTAATTTATTTTCAATATTTTCAATTTCATTATAAATTATTTTATTATTAAAAGTTAATAATTTTTCTTTTACAATTTTTATTATCATTAATAAAAATTTTTTTAAACTTTCATAATTTTTTGTTTTATTAAAATATGTTCCATAATTATACATTGCATATATATTATTATTATGTATTGCCATTAAATAATACTTGCGCATGTTGTATATATCATTTATATTTTGATAATAATTTCCCAAATTATTCATTGCAGTACTATTATTATTTTCTATTGCCATTAAATAATATTTTTTCATTTTATCATATTGTTTTATACTTTCATAATATTCTCCTAATTCTAACATTGCAGAAATATTATTATGCTCTATAGCAAATAATAAATATTTTATCATTTTATTATAATCTTTGTTTTGTTTATTATATAATGCTATATCTAAAAAATTATTCTTACTACTCATTATTATTAATATTAATAAAAAATAATTTTTAAATTATATACATCTATAATAACATTTTTTTGTTATTAAATAACAATCAATACATATATGATGCACACAAGTTCTAAATTTTATACTTTTTTTATTATTATCTAAACATATAGGACATATATCAATTATTTTATTTAACTTTAATTCTTCTTCAAAATATAATATATCATAATTTTTTATTATATAATTATTTATAATATTATGCTTTTTAAATAAAATATATATTTTTAAATAATCATTTTTATATAATATATTTAAATATTTAATTAAATCTTTTTCATCATATTTATTACCTTCATATAATATTAATTTTATATTTTCATTTGTATTAATATCTAATAAATATATTAAATATGCATATAATAATATATTTTTGTTTTCATTTAAAAAATTATATAATGTTTCAAAATTAATTGTATTTATGTTTTTTTTATAATAATTTATTAAATTATATATTCCATTATTATTATTATTTTTAATTCCCATCAAATAATATTTTATCATATTATTATAATCATTTATTGATTCATAATAATTCCCCAAATTTATCATTGCTTTACTATTATTATAATCTATTGCCATTAAATAATATTTAAACATATTTTCAATATCATTTATTGTTTCATAATAATATCCTAAATTAAACATTGCATCATTATTATTATTTATTATTGCCATTTTATAATATTTAAACATGTTATTAATATCATTTATTGATTCATAATAAAAACCTAAATTATACATTGCTAAATTATTATTGTTTTCTATTGCCATTAAATAATATTTAAACATATTTTCAATATCATTTATTTCTTGATAATAAATTCCTAAATTATTCATTGCATCATTATTATTATTTTCAACTGCCATTAAATAATATTTTAACATATTTTCAGTTTCATATATTTCTTCATAATATATCCCCATTTCATACATTGCTTTATTATTACCATATTCTATTGCCAGTAAATAATATTTTATCATGATTTTTATATCACCATTATTATTATAATATTTACCTAAATTATACATTGCTTTATTATTTTCTTTTTTAATTGCCATTAAATAATATTTTAACATATTTTTTTTATCATTAATCATTTCATAATAACAGCCTAAATTATTCATTGCATTACTATTACCATGTTTAATAGCCATTAAATAATATTTTTTCATATTTTTAATATCATTTATTGATTCATAATAATCACCTAAATTATACATTGAATTATCATTTCCCAGTTTTATTGCCATTAAATAATATTTTTTCATGTATTTAATATTATTTATTTTTTCATAATAACATGCTAAATTATTCATTGCTTTACTATTATTTAAATCAATTGCTAATAAATAATATTTTATCATATTATTTATATCATTATATTGTTCATAATTATATCCCATATTAAATATTATATTACTATAATTTAAATTGTTCATTATTATTTTATATATAAAAAAAAATTATATTAATGAATTTGTACGCATTGTTATTGCACGACTTGCCTGTCTTAATGCTTCTTCTTCAATATCACTTTCAATATATTGATCATTTGAAATATTTTCTATAATTTGTTTAACTTTTTCTATTTCAACTATTAATGGATTATAATTTAACAGTGTTGTTATATTATAATCATTAATAATACAAATATTTTTAAGAGAATCCAATTCACTTTCTAATAATAATAATATACCATTAATTTGTTCATAATTATTATTTAAAATATTTAGTGATATATCTTCACTAAATTTAATTAACAATCTTTCAAGTTCTGTATTAATACACTCTAAATTAAATACTTGTACATTATTAATTGTACATAATACTGATTTAGTGTTATTTTTAACTTTTATATTTATTTCATGATTAATATTTATTAAAGGATTTAATGGTATTTTTCTATTTTTATTATTTAAAATCTGATAATATTCATTATTTATTATTAAATTATCAGGAATATTTATTTTCATATATTCTAATAAATTTGTTAATACACGTTCAATATCTTCAATTTTATCTATTATATTAATTGTTTTTATTTTTGAACATTTTGAAATATTATTCATTAAATTTAAACTTTGACTTCCAATACCACAAACATGCAATGTTTCATTTGTAAATTTATCATATAATATACTTTTATCTGAATTATCTTCACCATCTGTTAATATTATAATATTTGTATCACTATTTTCACATTTATTTAATAATGCTAATTCTAATGCTGGTACTATTAATGTTCCTCCATGTGAATATAATTTATTATTACCATGTATAATTATATTTTCATAATTATCATCAGTTATTAAAATATCTTTATATATTAATTCTGATTTATCATTAAATACTATTAATGTAAATTGTATATTAATGTTTTTTAATTTTAATATTAAATTACTATATGATTCTTTTACTTGATTAATACGTTCGCCTAACATACTACCACTAATATCTATTACCAATTTAATTTTTTTATTTATAATATTTTGTGTTTTTACATTTATATCCATATATCCACAATATTTATTATTATGTAATATAAAATACGGCACACATTCAATTTCATAATTCATGTTTATTAAATATTTTATAATAATAATAATAATATATTAACATGTTATTATTTCAATTTTTTTCTATATTATGTAAATGCCAAAAAATAAAAATTATGATAATTTATTAAATGAAAAAAATATTTGTAATAATGATGTTGAAATTTTAGATAATAATATATATAATTTTACTCAAAATGATATCGATTATATTTTTATTAATCTTAAATTAATAACTAAAATTGAAAGTGGTAACAAAATTTGTATTAATAATAATTTTATTAATATTGATACAAGTTATTTTAAACCATTAACAAGATGGTATAATGATATAAATAGAAATGATAATTTAAATTTTATAAAAAATATTATAAATAATTCATTTTCACTAAGCGAAGAATTAATAAAAACTAATAATACATCATTATTAAATAGATTAAATAATGAATTTAAATATATTATTCCTGGATTAATTAATTATAAACAAACATATTATGCAGATAAACTTTTCCAATCTGAAATTGATGTTTTAATTGAAAATATTAAATATAAAATAGAACAAAATAATATAAACTAATCTTTTAATACATAAATATTTACATATTCATGAATAAAATTTGATTGATAATTATTATAATATGATTCTACATTTATAAATAACTCTTCAATTATATCCCACATTTTATCTGTTCCACAAGCTGAATCTTTACATTCTTCACCTATTAATATTAACTTTAGATTTTTATTTATACTAATTGCTTTCAATATAATTTCTTCTGGTTTATACCATTTATCTAAATGGAAATCACATGGTGCCCAACATAATAATAAAACATCAAAGTTCGGTATTATATATTCAACTTGTATAATCTCACCGGTTATTAATTTTTTATTTACATTTTTATTATTTTCAAAAGGATTATTTATTATATAACATTCATGGAATATATTTTCTGGTGGTTTTGTTTCTGTACATGTAACATTTGCATTATAAAAATATGATAATAATGCAGCATATATTCCAACACCAGAACCTATTTCTAAAATATTTGTATTTTTATTTATATAATTTTTAAATATTTTTATATTATCACCTGGAAATTCATGATAACAATTAAAATAAATATTCCATCTTTCAAATATTGATTTATATTTCCCATAATAATAAATAAACTCATTCATTACACGATACTTAGATGTTTCAACTAAACATGTAAAAACCATTTTTAACTTTTATATCAAAAATAATAATTATTATTTTAAAATTTCAATTTTTATTATATGTCTCTTAATAACACCTGACTTAATATTAACTGATTTATTTCAGATTGTTTTTCTTTTATTATTCTTTCTGCAAGTTCTGCTCTTTCTAAATATTGTTTTCCTTTTTTTTCTGCATTATCTACTTTGTCTAAATATTCTTTTAATACACTAACTGAATTACCTCTTATTTTATCCAGTTCATTAATTTGTTCATCCTTTATTTTTAATGTTCTATTTAATTTTCTAATTTCATCATCTTTTAACTCAAAAAATTTATTTAATTTATAATATTCTTCATCTTTTGCTTTAAAATTTTTTATATGTTCTTCTTTTATTTTTAATGTATTATTTAATTTTTTTATTTCTTCTTCTTTTAATTCTAATTGTTTATTTATTTTATTATTTTCTTTTTTACAAGTATTAAAAGTTTTTTTTAAATTTTGATATTCTAATTTAGTATCATATAATGAATTATATAATGGTTCTGTAACATGTTTTAATTCTTTTGCATGTGATATTTTTAATAAAGATATTTTATTATTATTATCTTTCATTAATTCATTATTAATATTTTCAATATGTATACACTTTTGTAATGATAATACTTTTAATGTTTCTAATTCATTTTTCACTTTTAACATCAAACTATCAACATTATTTAATTCCAGATTTGTTTTACTTAATATATTACTTAAATTTTCTATGGTTTTTTCTTGATCTACACTTTTTTTTTTATAATATTGGTTTTCTTCTTTTAATTTAATATTTTCTTCTTCTAATTCTAATGTTTGATTATAATATTTAAATGTTTCTTCACGTATAATATTCATTTCCTCACTTATATTTCGTGGTAGTGATTCAGTTTTATAATATACATAACGTGGTGCAGGATCAATATATATAGAATCATAATAATACATTTAAAAATGTTAATTAATACAGTTAAAAATATTTTAAATATTTATATTTTCAATTTTTTATGATTTAAATAAATAATAATATTTTATATTAAAAATGTCATTATTAAATTGGATTAATAAAAATAAATTAAATTATTATTTAATATCAAAAAATTATAATAGTATATCATACTTAAAAAATAATTTATATTCTATTAACTGGTGTGGATTATCAGAAAATACAAATTTAAATGCAATAAATTTTTTAGTTTTAAAAGAAAATAAGTGTAAAATTAATTGGCTAAAAATTTCAGGTAATTCTGCTGGTTATAATATATTAAAAAAAAATATAAATAAAATTTATTGGGACAAACTATGTACCAATAAAAATTATAAATCAATTAAACTTCTTGAATATGCACCTTATATTAATTGGTTTAATTTATCATTAAATCCATGTGGAGTTCATATATTACAAAATAATATAAATAAAATTAATTGGTCAAATTTATCTTCAAATAAAAATGCTATTTCTATACTAGAAAATAATATTAATAAAATTAATTGGATTAATTTATCATTAAATACTAATGCTATTTCTATTTTAGAAAAAAATATTAATGAAATTTATTGGGAAAATTTATGTTTAAACTTAAATGCTAATAAAATATTGGAAAATAATATTGATAAAATTAATTGGGATTTTTTATCATTTAATACTAATATGTATGCAATTAAATTACTGGAAAATAATATTAACAAAATTAATTGGAAAAACTTATCTTTAAATTATAATGCAGTACATATATTGGAAAATAATATTGACAAAATTAATTGGGATAATTTATCTTTAAATTATAATGCATATGAATTATTAAAAAATAATGTTCATAAAATTAATTGGAATAATTTATCTTTTAATTATAATTCAAATATTATTAATATTTTACCATTAAAATGTAATTTAATTAATTATGATGGTTTATCTTCTAATCCAAATATTTTTCACTAATATTAAATTTAATATTAGCTTACACATAAACTTCAGTTGATATTTTATTTTTAAATTTTAAACAACAAAATAAAATACTACAACGTATACATAATATACAACAAAATAAACTTAATAATATAATTAATATAATAATAATAATATCAGTTATAAATATTACATCCGCATTTAATAGTAATGTTGAATTTGTATAATTCATTTATTATTTATTATTAAATATAAAACTATTAAATTTTTTTTTTTTCAATTTTTAATTTAATTTTAATATTAATGATTAAAAATAAATTTATTGAAAAAAAAAAAATTATTGATTTTACACCTGGATATTGGATTTA
>Ga0194132_10009165_pt1 | contig 13807 bp, 12 predicted proteins | sample TA2KigOf80mmetaG_FD_148612 | JGI IMG/M metagenome (GOLD analysis project Ga0194132, IMG submission 148612) | Freshwater microbial communities from Lake Tanganyika, Tanzania - TA2015054 Kigoma Offshore 80m | ecosystem: Environmental > Aquatic > Freshwater > Lake | place: Tanzania: Lake... | reverse complement strand
TGGGGTTCGTTGGTGTCGGCTTGGGGTTCGTTGGTGTCGGCTTGGGGTTCGTTGGTGTCGGCTTGGGGTTCGTTGGTGTCGGCTTGGGGTTCGTTGGTGTCGGCTTGGGGTTCGTTGGTGTCGGCTTGGGGTTCGTTGGTGTCGGCTTCGGGTTGCTCGGTGTCGCTCGACGCAATCTTCGACTCGAGTTGCTTGATCCGCGACTCCATCGCCGCTATCTTCTGCTCGAGTTGCTCGGTCTCTGCTTCGGGTGTGTTGGTGACGGGGCGTCGAATCGCATCACCCACTTCTCTAAGACCTTTGTAAAGCTGTAGACCACCAGTAGCAACTAATAGTGGGTTGGAAGTTGCGATCCCCCCCGCAATGAGACCCAAGCCCGTCCCAGCCTTCTTCGTTGCATCCCACAGGGCCTCGACTTCATCGAATCGGGAGTCGAAACGGGTCGTAAGTTGGCCCGCGAACCAATCACGGATTGACAAAGTTCTCCCAACCTTCCACAAATTTGAAAGACGCGTATTCAAGTAGAAGCAGATCTGGGAGAAACTCGAAGAACTGGCGTCTAAGAACTTTTTCGGAGAGTCCGCGATCCTTTGCAAACTTTGCGGTCATAGAGGGCACGTCAAGGTCAACTTGCCAGTTGATTATCAATTCAGCCACTTCGTCTGTGTCTGCCGCCATGAACTCGTTTGTGAGAGAGATAAGGTCATCTACAAACTGAACGCCAATTCCGCGCAAGGACTCAAGATCCTCTTCCTGGCTTCGTCCCAGCAAGACAATTCGCCGTAAGCGGATGACTTCTTCCAGGAACTTCTGGGGCTCTGGTACACCGATCTCGGGAAGGTGTTCAATTAGCCACGATAGATCTACCGCCGATCTAAGAAAACGCAAGAAGGCTCCTATACCGGTCTCAGGTACATAGAACAAGTCTGAAGCCAATTGCACTCGAAGCGAGGCGGCAGGATCATCTGACTCGACCACCTCTCCGATGAGCGCAACGTAAGGGCTGGTGCCGGTGGCAACCCAGGCTGGCTTCGTCAGATTGTCACCTCAGGCTGGGGGAGCAAACTGAAAGCGATGCGGCGGTCCGTCGGGCAACGCGACGACAACTTGACCGACTCCTAGGCGTGAGAGATCCCAGTCTTCAATGACGGATCCATCGATTCGCTCTTCGGAAATCCCGCGCGACTTCAATGCAGCGTCAAATCGAACAACTTTACGATTTGATCCAAATCGATCCCTCACAAAATCTCGGCTTGCGCGATCGTAAAGGCGAAAAGTGAATACTGTTCCGAATCCCGATAAGACGCTGCTACCGCCGGCCTCGCCATAGCGAGCAAAGACTTGTCCCACATTCTGAGTGCCAACAACAAACCGGAGGCCAAGACTGCGACCGAAATTGAGTCCGGAATCGAGGTTCTCCAGCTTTGGTAACAGGGCGAACTCGTCCAGCACAAAGAAGACCCTTCCTGAGGCTCGGTTGCGACCGAGAGATTCCTTGAGCGCGATATCAAGAATCGTTCTAAACACGGGTGTCACAGTCTCACCGGCTGCGACGTCGTACTCAAGAAACACTGCCCCACCGCCCTTGGAGCGAAGAAAACGGCGGATTGAGAAGTCGCCAGCAGCCCCAAATGCGCCCTTGAATGTCGATCGGATCATCTGCTGCATGAAGATCAGCACAGAGAGCGTGGTGGAGGAGCCCTCTTTGGCGATGTACTGCAGCACGCCACGCAGGTCCTCGTGCGGTTCAATGAGCGCATGCATCTGTGGAACGGTCATGGTGTCGGCAATCTTGCGGATGTCTGAATTCGAAAGTGTCGCATTCGCGCGCCTCGACGCTCTCACGAGGGCAGCAAAGAGATCTTGAGCAAGCTGAGGCCAGATTGCGTTCTTATCACCGGCCGCTTCTTCGGTCGCCCCGAACAATGTGCCGGCCATCTCTTCAACTTCTGCATCCGGGTCCTGAGCTAGTTCTAGGTCCGAGAAGAAGTTCCAGAGAGCGTGACCCTTCTGAGGCGATGCTTGATCGGACGAAATGACTGTGTCTCCGTCATGCCAGAACCTCGCGAGGTAGTCACCTTTGGTGTCAAAAAAGACAAAGATGTCATCCGGCGCAGCGTTGACTCTCAGTGAGTCAACTAGAGCCGACATGCCGACGGTCTTGCCTGTACCGATGCCGCCCATAAAGAGGATGTGTCGACCTAGAAGTGGGTCGTCGAACCCGACTGAGGTGCTGTCAATTCCACGCACTAACACGGTGGGAGAGACCGCCCCGAGATTTCCTTTGGCGTCAGTTAGCTCCCAGCCCTCAAGTACGAGAGGTGCGTATGCGTTCACGCTCCCAAACTGCCCCGACTTTGGAGATCAAGCACTACTGCGCCAATCTCTAAGAAGAGCTCTCCTGCCTCGTCAGTTGAGTCCACCGACGGGGCGGAGAGCGCATCCATTATTCCAAGCCTCGGGAATATCACTCGTACGATTGGCGTTAAGAATATGGAGAATACTCCAACGATTGCGCTGCGAATCGGACCCCCCGATTGATGTGCCATGGAGATTGCCACCCCGCCTTGTGACCGACTCGAGATATCGAACGTTACTGTCTTGGCCTTACGACCTACAACGAAAACAACTAACGCAATCAGGAAAAAGATCGGGCTCGACGCGGGGTTTGCTAGAAGAGTAATCAGCCCAATCAGAACGAGCAAGGGCACAGCCACCAAAGCAAGTCCTGATAGGCCGCGGTTCACATAATGAGTTATTGCCCCCACGTCGTTCAACTGAATCTCACTTGCGTGCCTGCTGGATCCGAGTTTGTTCTTTGCTTCGGCGAGGTAGATGACTCTTGCGTCGGTGATGACAATTCGTGAGCTGACTCGACCCAAAGGACCCTTGGCCGACGTCAACGTAACATCACGCTTCTTTACTTCTCCTTGTGCTAACCGCAGCGCAACCGGAGTATCCTCACTGTTATCTGGGCTATTCATCAGAATCTCACTTTCAGGGTTTGTGGTTAGTAAATACTCTTCATTTCGACTTAATTAACGAGCGTAGAGACTCAAGTGTGACATAACTTGTAGCACAGAACGAGGTGTGCCGCAAGTGAGAATTGGGGCTCAATTGGCGACCTCAACTAGGTCTTGTCGCGATGGGCCTTCGTGCGACTAGTCCCAAGACTGGGGTCCGGCTACCACCGTGGTAACCAACCGATTTGCATCACAAGACGTGATCCCTGGCCCTCATACCTCAGCACAACAAGACCCGCCCCCTGTCACGCCAAGCTCCGGGCTGGCATGTGTGGTACTATGTGGAGTAATTCAGAAGGATCAAGCATGCAAAACAACTCTGGTCGTTTCAAATTCGACGGCGGTGCGGCTACGTACGTCGGAACAGCAGTACTCGGCTTTCTGTTGACAGTTGTTACGTTCGGGATTTGTTACCCATTCGCTGTAGTTCTCATGCAGCGCTGGCGTGCCAAGCACTCTTTGATCGACGGCAAACGGTTGATCTTTACAGGTTCTGCATGGGGATTGTTCGGAAGATGGATTCTCTGGCTGTTGCTCATTATTGTGACTCTTGGAATTTATGCGTTCTGGGTCGGACCGCGGATTCAACGATGGAAATGGGAACACACGGATTTTGTCGCTGCCGCATAGGCAGAAACTGAGCTGACAGGGGCTTGAAATACCACGTCAGACAACAGCTTTGTTGTTTCGAATCGACCATACTCAGCTCCAGAGTCGCCACGTTTTCGAACAAAGTGTGTCCTTCTCTCTGCTCGGCGCTCGTTAATCTCGGCGTCGGCGCAGGGTCGACCATCAGCCGCAAGGGGGCTTCAATGGGCATGTTTGATTCGGTGGTTTGGGACGATGGGCGCACGGCCCAAACCAAGTGTTGGGGTCGCAGCTTGCAGGTTTACACCCGGGGTGATGTGGTGCGGCTTGAGCCCTACATATGGACGGGTGAATCGGGCGAGGTGCTGTGGGCGACTACCCCTGACGGACGGCCTCCCACCAGTTATCAGCTCGTTGTGCGTGACAAGGGGGTGATCCCTGGTTCGTTCATCACGGTGATCGACGGCCGCCTGTTCGCGTGGGATGGCGAGCGCCGCCCCGAGCTACCCCTTGTCGATAACCGAGGTTGTCCGAGTGATGGGTCGCACCAGCCGTTTGCGACGGCCGTTGAGACGTCGGTCTACGACTTCGAAGAAGAGGATCAAGAGCAATGAGCCCGATTGCTGATGGCTGCCGAATGGGATGCAAGTGCCCCGCGTCCGTTGAGAAATGTGTTCGCCTCGTGCTAGGAAATTGATCGTGGGCAAGAAAGCCTTTGTCATCCTTGATCTCGCGAGCTTTCGTCATGAGATAGCCGATATCAGTCGCCGTCCGGGCCAACAGGCTGATCTCTTTCTGAACAACGTGTACGCACTTCTTGAAGCTCGCGGCTATGAGATTACGGGTTTGACAGTGGCTTTGCCGCTGGTTGCAGTAAGCGAAGTGCCTGACGTTCAAAACGAACGGACGCGTAGAGTCATTGAGCGCAGTCTCAAGTGGAAGCAGCGTGAGGCAAACACCCATCTCAGGGAGAAGCGGCTCAGTTTTGAAGTGCTGCAAGGTGGGTTTGATGGCGAACGTGAGGTCGGCGTTGACGACCTCATCGTGGTGCGTGCGCTCATCGAGGCAGAAGCGATTCGGTCGGATCGCAAACGGGAAGGTGAGGAAATTCTGATACTCTCCCACGACTCAGACCTGCGGCATCTCTCCCAGTTCACTGATGGAGTGCCGACGCGCATTGTGGGGCGGAGATCAAAGTTCAATAGAAGGCGAATGAAGGCAAGTCAGGTCGAGTTCGAGGGCTTGTCGGACCAGGAAATGCGCTTCTTGAGCTCGCCAGATGCGGTGCTTCCACAAACATCGAAGGAGCTTTCGGAGGAACGGGTAGACGTGCAGCCCGTCGCGGCCCCGAAGATCGTCCAGTCGCCAACCGTTGCGGTCGTCGACGGATATGGCATCGCGTGTGCTGCCGCGTCAGTCCTTAGTCTCTCTGAGTTGCCGAGCGCGCAGTCGGTGCGTGAGACACTTGAGGACCTGGGCTTTCGGGACGTGAATTCCGTTCAGTTCGTTCTGCCAGACGTCAACCTCAATGTGAAACCAAGAGCGGGTCAGCCCGGTCTCTCCGGATTCGCGAGGAAAGCGTGGACTGCACGGGATTCACAACTCGACGGTCTTGCAGGGGATCTGCGGAGTGATGATGATCCAGGAACCGAAGTGGTGCGAGGAACTCTTGCCCCCGCTGTCGTGCCAGATAACGCACGGATCGATCCGACGCGTCGCGAGTCGCTGCGCCACGCCAAACAACATTCGACGCTGATCACCGCAACGACCGTTCGTCAGTGGTTGCAGGCTGAGGCAACGGAAATCGTCGTGATCACCGATGTTCCCGACGTCGTCGTGGCTCTTGAGTACCTGACCACAAAGCACGGTCACATGCGGCCAACTCAAATCGTTCGCATGGGCACTCGAGCTCGGCCGATACATCCGCAACTAGGCAGACGGCACTACAGATTGCCATTCATTCTGCTGACGGAGCGACGCCTTGCTCAGTTGACGAGAGTCTCCAGTCGCGGCGGTCGCGAATTGCGATCTGCGATCGGTGTGTCACCGGTGTCCAATGGTCTGCTTCATGAGCAGTGGCAGGTTGTCGGTTTCGAGCCGGAGGTTGACGGCTTACGTGTGCGCAGCATCGTTGAGCCTCAGGTTGAGATGGTCATTATGGACACGTCGGTGCTGGAACTAAGTCTCGACGATGTCGTTGACGGAAAGACTCTCGATCTCGCAATCTACGGAAATCCCAACATGCCCGTAGATCCGCTCATCGCTTTAGTCGGCGGGCGACAGTCAAAGCTTTCCACTCGTCCACTTGTAGCCGAAGTGACGGGTCGAGATTCTGATGCAATTCACTTTGATCTCAACAGTGATGGCGTCCCGGACACGAAATTGCCGGTTGGGCACGATTTCAAGCCAGTTCGTGCGGGTGCTAAGGCAATTCTCGGCTACCTCCATGGAGACGCAGCGACACTTCGGTATGTCGCAATTCAAGATCACAATGCAGCGCAGCCTATTCGCGATGAAGAGATGGTGGTCGTCAAGTCAGCTCAACGTGATGCTGCTGTGGCAACCATCAATGGCCGCGAAGTTGCAGTGCACTCCGTTCAGCAATCAACACTGATAGATCTTCACGAGGGAGACTCGGTAATGGTGATTGATGTCGGTGATGTGAATTCGCCGCACTATGTGGTGATATCGAGCAACCTTGGCAAGAGCCAGTTGGTGACAGAAACGATGTAGGAATTGCCAATCTACGTTCGAAGTGCTTGCTTCGTCACCGTCACACGGCGTTCGTCGAAGGCGGCGCGTTGGCTGCGGGGGAGTTGTCGGCGTAGTCGGCGGGATGCGCGGATGTCGCCGTAAGTGTCAAGTTCGAGTGGCGACAAGTTGTGGGTGAACGCCAGTTGCGGCAGTCGGCGTCGCACGAGGGCGATTTCGTCGCGGCGCATTCGGCGGAGGCGACGCACGATGACAAAGAACAATGCGATGTGTCCGAGCAACAGCACGGCGAGGGCGGGGTTCACGCCCGATGCGTTCCATGAGGCGTGCAGCAGGATTGCCGGCACCAGCCCGCGCAGTGCAGCCATCCGATGCATGCGCCCGTCGCGCGCCGACTTGCCGACGGCCAGCCCCACCCAGAGGGTGAAGTAGGGGTGGGCGAGCGGGGAGAACAATCCGCGCAACACGAACACCAACCCGAGTTCTCCGTCGGTGATTGCCTGCGAGAAGTAGATGACGTTCTCCACGATCGCAAACCCGAGCCCCACATAACCGGCGTAGACCGCGCCGTCAAGTGGTGTGTCGATCTGGCGGCGTTTGGCGGCCCCCAAGATGCCGAGGGTCTTCATGATTTCTTCCACCACCGGTGCGCTGATCACGAGCGCTGCGTTGTCGCTGACCGTCGCCGCGGTGTACTCGTTGGCTGCGCTCGCCACCAACGTGGAGATGCCCGCGCCCCACAAGAACGCATTCCAGCGCATCGCCCGCGGCTCGGGTTCGAGCTGATCAAGCCACACGAACGCGGGGATGGTGTACACCAGCGGAACCAGCGCGATCACGATTGCCGACGGTGTGTCGGCCGCATACGCGACCACCGACGCCACCGCCACCACGAACGCCACCGCCAACGGTTTACGAATTCGCAACGTGGCGGGCTGGGGCATAAATGAGCACACTAACTAGCCCACCGGCCGGTGGCGTGTCTACACTTGGCGAGGCGTGTTCCTCATCTCACTTCTCGTCATCGTGCCGATTGCTTACGTGTTGTCGGGTCGAGAATTGCCAGTCATCGTGGTGGATCTCCTCAAGCAATACGTGCCGGGTGACAAGGCGCCAAGTCGTGAACTAGTGGCGTGGGGAGTTCTCGCCGGGGCCGCTGTTGGTGTAACTCCGCTTCACAAGGTGATTCGCTATCTCGCCACGGTTGTGCATGAATTGGGGCACGCATTCACTGCAGGCATCCTGGGCGGACGCCCGAAACACATCACTATCTCGACTGACACAACTGGAATGGCAATGTACGAGCCCCCAATCCATTGGGACCGTTTCCGCGCATCGATAGTTTCTGCCGCGGGCTATCCGGCACCAGCGATTGCCTCGTTGGCAGCAATCGAAGCAATCCAATCCGGACACTCAAAGGCATGGTTCTTCTTCTCGGGTGGCACGCTGGCTGTCGCAATTGTGGCGCTCATCCGAAACTTTTGGGGAGCGTTCTGGACGGCAGGCGCAGTTGGTGGCTCGTACTACGCGGCACGTGAACTACCAACCGAGTTTCTGGGCGCCATCGTTGCTGCCATCGCTGGTTTTCTTGCTGTTGAGTCGTTTCGGCACGCATTCACTCAGTTCTCGTTAAGTAGGTTCCGAGGCACTCACTGTGACGCCGAGAAGATTTCGATGTTCCTGAGACTCCCGCTCCGCACAACAGCGTTTCTGCACCTAGCTGCCACGACGGCAATCGCCGCTTACGCGGTGCGACTTGGTGTTGAGCCCCACTGGGACGAGATTCGCTCAACCGTCGAAGACCTGATTCGTACCAGCTAACAGAGAATCGTCCGTGAGCAATGCGCCGTTAAGTTCGGCTAAAGCGCAAATTCGATGGCGCCATCAGTTTGGGTTCCCTCAACGCTTACGTTACGGATCAGACTGCGCGAAAAATCTGCGCCGTCTAACTCGGCATGATCAAGAACCGCGTCGGTGAGGTTGGCACCACGAAGACTGGTGTCGTTCAGAGTGGCCTTTGAGAGATTGGCTCCGGTGAGATTTGCCCGCTCCAGGTTGGCTTCGTCGAGTTTGGTTTCTTTGAGGCTCGCATCGGTGAGGTCGGCCCCGCGCAAATCTGCACCAGTGAGATCGGCTCCATCCAGGTTCGCAGCAATCAAGTTGCAGCGCTCGAGATTGGCTTCACGCAAGTCGGCGCCGCTCAGGTTCGCCCCTTTCAACTTGGCGCCCTTGAATCGTGCGCCAGCGAATTCGGTCTCACGCAAGTCCGCATCTTCCAGATTCGTACGTTCCAGGTAGCGGGCATCTTTAGCACCGTGCAGTACAGCTCGTTCGAGTGATGCGCCGCGCAGCATCGCATCGGTAAGAACAGCTCGGCTGAGATTCGCCCGCTTGAGGTCAGCCCCCTCGAGGCTTGCCGAAACGAGTCCGCAGCCCGACAAATTTGCGTCGGTGAGATTGGCACCCTCAAGCACTGCCTTCGTAAGGTCGGAATCGCGAAGATCTGCGCCGCGCAGGTTGGCGCGGGTCAACTTCACTTCACGAAGTTTTTGGTGAGAGAGGTCTTTGCCTTCAAGCTCTGCGCCAGGGTAGAGCCGATCACCATTTGTCGACGTATGTTCAGCCATCTCGTCTATGCGCTCGGCTTGCTGCCCGATTGCCACCGCTTAAGAACACGCTCTCGCGCGGCATTCTCGCGCTCGGCCTTTGAGCGCCGCCGTCCATATACGCGGCGTTGCATGAGAACTTGCAGCGACCAAAGTGCCAGCGCCGCGCCCCCGAACGCTGCCATATATATGAGTATCTGCGCTCCGACTTCCGACCCTTGCACCCAGAACAACTGACTGGCTCCTGCAACCACGATCAGCAACACGAGAACTGCTCCGGCAAGTCGTTCGGTGGCGTCGCTTAGCGCCCACCACTTCGGCAGCACCACGCTTGCACCCCAGCCACGTTCTGCCTGTTCGAGGACTGCCTCCGTCTCGGCCTCGAGTCGCTGTTGCAACGAGGCCCCTTCCTTAACTGGGTCAGGGTCTGGGTTCGGGGGATTGTATGTGGGGTCACGTTCTTCAAATCGGTCGTCACTTGGCATGACACAGTCATACCAGAAGGGACTGACGGAACTCCATTGGAGTCCCTCGGTACGTTGATGCGACTACGAAAGCAGCTCGGTTACACAACGAAGATCCCGCATTTGCTGACTGGCAGCGACCGTGCCAGGATTGTGGCGTTGGAAGCGTTGGCCGTTGGTAGTGGAAAGGGGCGCGGAGATGGAACATTCCGGTGCGTACTACCAGCTAGATGACCTGAAGAAACCGTTCGTCAGGTATGAGAAAAAAGCGGAAATTGATCCTTCAAAGATAACAGCGACATGTGTTGTTGACGATACCGAGCATGGCTTGGCTATCGCATTGGTGTGGGCGCATCGGTCGTCGACTGGTTCACAACTCTTGGCGGGTATGAAGTCATGGAGTACGAATAAGGGTTTGGAGCGACTCAGAAATCGTCTCACCCAATTTGATTGGAAGCGTCTCCGCAACAACTCGATTCGAATTGAGGTTCGGGGCGTCAGTGGCGGCCTCCACCGTGGCTTGCTGATAGACGAGAGTGGCCTGAGAATCAAGAAGAAGGTTCCTGAGGAGCGACTAGTCGTGAAGAATTCTCAGCAACAGGTGGTACTTTCGATGTACTTCGTAACTCCTACGGGGAAGCGGGTGGGAGTCTCATTCTTCGGCGTTCCGTCAGTGGAAGCCGGTCAGGTAACGGAGTACTGCACCATTGCGCAGGCTGCATTGGACTCATTGGACGGTTTCGGGCCACTCAGTAATGAGCTCGGTTCTGCGTCAATCGGGAAAGCCCCGCACGACATTCAAGTTGGAAGAACTAGTGAAGATCGTGAAGCTGCTGTGCGCGCAAGCACGTCTGCGTCGAGCATACGTAGTCCCAGAAGTATTGATTCGGCGGGGCGAGAGTCAAGTGTCCAACGCCGTTCGATCAGAGAAACAGTTTCGCTGCTGCGTAGCTTAGTGACCCGATCACCTTGGCTCGAGCTTCGGTACGCAGTCGAGCTGGTCGCGTTTTGGACGATGATTTATTGGCAAGTCTTTAGTGCTGACTGGCGTCTCTTGCTACCCGTACCCATTGTTCTTCTGATTATCGCCATGGCCCAGTCGCCTCTAATGCGGATGGCAGAAAGGCGAAGTAACGATCCCACACTGGTGAGACGAGTGTTTTTGTCATTGATGGCGATTGGGTTGATCGTGTCACAGGCACTTGCATTTTGGAGTGTTCCAAGCTCAAGCAAGTCGGCAGTATTCCTCTGGATTTATCTCGCGGCGTTTCAGATTCGAGTTGTCACAGCGCTGGCTCGACATCAGCTCAACGCAATGAGACAGATCGTTCTTTCGTACCTTGACCCAGTGCATTGGGTACAAAGCGGCGATGTCGGACGCTATGAACAGCTCACCGAGCCACTGCGAGGCGAAGGAACGAGATTCGGCACGGATGGTGGCAGACCAATCGAGGCCGAAGGGCAGTCACAGATCTCACTACTAATTCGGCTGTTCTACGGAGTTATCGGCGCAATTGTTGTAGTTCTCACATACTTCGCCATCGGAATGCGCTTTGCTGTCAAAGATGTAGACGGCGAGTTCATTTACGAGAACAACGAGGGCTTTACCGCAGCCCTCGCCCTCCTAATCATCGTTACATCGACGGTCGCCGTGCAGATGTTTGCAGATCTTGCCAGGGTGATTCGTGAGCGAGACGAAAACTTTGAAAGAGAAATCAGCAAACTTGCCATTGCACTTGGCAACGTTGAGTCCGGGCTCTCACGAATTTGGGGACATTTATTGGAGTATCTGCCAGATGTTAGTCGAACCTTTAATACCAACCTCCAGACGCTATGTGGGGAGTTGTCGGCCAACGATTCTGCAGCGAGCAGTGTGCTGGAACGCGGGGTGATTTCGTATGGCCAGTATAAAGATGTAGACGAGAATCTCCAAAGATTGAGCAATTCCAGCGCTGTCGCAAAGTGGTTCGGGGACGGCTACTTCGATGCTGGGCCAATCGAGTCAGACGTCAGAAGGCTATTGAGGCAGCTCGCCTCTCGACTTCACGATAGAAAAAAAGACTTTGCGAGTAATCTCGGGGTTCTTGCGTCAATTCCATATGACGAGAAGGTGTTCCTCGTCTCACTAGAGGCTCTGTCGATTTCGATGCCGGAGCGTGTGGCCGAACTTCGCAATATCACTGAAGAAATGATGAGTGGTGTCTGCCTAAGGACTTCCCGTTACCTCGAACAAATGAACCAGCCCCAAGCATTTGGAGCTGTGCTGACGGGGTGCGACAATCTTGATATTGACGCGTCTTACTTTCTTGACGACCGTTTTCTCTTCGCAGAGCTCATCGGCAGTGCCGGCTTGCAAACACAGGGAAAGGCAAAGTCGGAGATTCGTGGCGAGTACGCTACGAGACTTCGTGATGCTGAGTTCGCCAGAGTCATGTACATAGCGGCATGGCTCTCTCAAGTGAACTCTTACGTACCGACGCGACTACATACCGTCTTAGGTGTTGAGCCGCCGACTCGGTTTACGAACAAGGTCGATTACGTTGCTCGAGTCTTGGCTAGTGATATTCCAAGGGTGTTTGCGAGTGAGGCCCCACTTACGCAGGAACAAGTTAGAAAGCTTCTCACAGATGATGATGAAGGGGGAACTGCCGAGGCGAGTGATGCATTCAGCAAATTGGATGCATGGTTACTTCGGGCAAGCCTTTCTATGCCGGAGAGTGCGATCCACTGCCTCGTAAGAGCTGCGTTGGCGCGAAAGAAGCGAATGAAATTTGTACAGTTTGAGACTTCTGCTGACCGCTGGCAGCCGAAGCGTGTGATGTCACTTTCGATAGTCCCCAAGTACTCGGATCGTGTAAGGCATCTGCGCGCTCTTCTGGAGATTCCCGATAGACCACAGAACTCGGTCCGCATGCGTTCGGTGCACGACGAGCTCAGGCGGCCCGCTAATGAGCTCGAGAAGAAGGAGGTAGCCAGGTTGGCTCTTGAACGGGACTGGGTCGATCTCGATCTCGTTTCAGCCCAGCGGCTGGCCTTGGTCATGCGAAGATGGGACACCTTCTGCCAAGTATTTGGTCCGACCAAAGGAATGTCAAAAATCGCTCTCCATCGTGACATTCTTGGGTACGGGACGCCTCGCACCAGAGGGTCCGAGTCGCGCCGTGAACCGCGGTATTTCCAAACGGTAGGAAACAATGCGTTTGATGAGGTCAGACAGTGGTACGAAGACAACGACCTGAGATGGCAGGATATCCAGCCATCTGTCCTGTTTGGAGAAAGACTAACTCAGCTCCACAATAGATTTCATCGCTACCACTGCCTACTCCGGCTCGTCAATGGCGCTGTGACAGTGAGTAGAGACGAGTTTCGAAGACGCCCTAGATGGTACGTTCAAAGAGTTGTGATGGCGATTGATCCCGGACTCACTTCGCTGATTGGTGACGGTGAAATAGCAGATCAAGACGATGAGCTGCCAAAATACCCTTTACAAGCACTTATTGACAAGACAAAGAAATTCTGTATGGACAAGAATAATGATGACGTTCTGACTTCTCGAGGTAATGGATTCTTTTTGGATCGCAAGCAGCTCTATGAATGGCGTGGTCAACCGCTGCCAGAGTCAGAAGGTGTGACGTTAGTGAGTGACCGGGTCACAGAGTTTGATGATCGAAGCGACGGTTTCGCGGTGTGGGCGTTCGGCGAATTGCAGGAGAGCGACGATTGGTCTGAAGAGAGTTCAACCCACGATGACGCCGAAGATTCGGAACGGAACTGTGAGTACGAAGAGTGAACCGGAGGGTCCCATTTTGGTCATGGCTTCGTCCATGAGCTCTGCGTAGCCACTTGGGATAGTTATGGCCAAGCGGAGACGTCGAAACCAAGAAGGAGAGACGACTCGATAGATTTCACCGATATCAGTGCTTACTTCGACTCGCAAACGGTGAGTCTGCGATTAGTCGGAGTGACTTCAAGGATGTACGTGATCTATGGAAACATTTGCGGGAGATTGTGGAGTACATCAGTCCTGGCCTATTCAGCCTGCTTGAAGGAACGGACACAGGCGACCTCGCGGCAGTCGACGCCAAGAGTGGTCTTTCGGCTCTCATCTTGAAGGTTGAGGAATACTGTAAAGATCCCCAGAATGACGCAGCACTGACCTCAAGAGAGACTGGCTATTTCGTAAACCAGTCGGAATTGGATGAATGGAGGAAGTCGTACTTGAAGCGCCAAGAGAATCTCAAGCAATCCGACAACTTCTCTCTTGACCTTCTTGGCGAAGCTGTTGAATCCGACCAAAACGTTTCAGAGGACGTGTTTTGAAATGAGTCAGTGAGGTCGAGGCTGGCTCGTTTGCCCGCGCGCCACAAACTCGCTTTGTATTCACTTCGGCAGCACCACGCTTGCACCCCAGCCA
>Ga0194132_10009163_pt1 | contig 13808 bp, 12 predicted proteins | sample TA2KigOf80mmetaG_FD_148612 | JGI IMG/M metagenome (GOLD analysis project Ga0194132, IMG submission 148612) | Freshwater microbial communities from Lake Tanganyika, Tanzania - TA2015054 Kigoma Offshore 80m | ecosystem: Environmental > Aquatic > Freshwater > Lake | place: Tanzania: Lake... | reverse complement strand
TGCACCTCCCGAATCACGTGCGCCGCATCCCGCGCGAACGACGCCGCCGTGTACCCCTCGGAGGGGTCGGCGATATCGATGAGGTGGTGGGGAATGCCGCGGCGCAGCGGCTCGGGGACCTTGTCGGTCCCGATGTCGAACCCGCGGTACACGGCCGTGGAATCGCAGTTGAGGACCTCGCCGCCGAACGCTTCCGCGAGCGCGATCCCCAGGGCGCTCTTCCCGCTCGCGGTCGGACCGACGACCGCCAGCACGACAGGCGCGGCCCGGCGGTCGTCGCCGCTCACCCGCGAACCAGCGCGAGCACGACCAGCAGCCCGAGCACCAGCAGCAGGCCGAGCAGCTGGACCCGCCTCGGCATCAGTACCGCCCGGGATCCTCGTTGTAGAAGAACGTCACGGTGAAGAGCGCCATGTCCGACGGGTACTCGGGAGGCAGCGGCTCGGTCGGATTCGACGTCAGGATGGCGTTGTAGGCGGCGGTGTTGAAGGCGCCGACCTCCGACGGACCGACGATCGCGATGTCGGTGATCCGGCCATCCTTGTGGATGTTGAACTGGAGGACGACGCGGCCGCGCAGCAGCCAGGCGGCGCTCGGCACGAACCAGTTCCGCTTCACCTGCGCCACGAACCGGCGGATCCACGGGCCGAACTCCACGCCCTTGGTGTCGAACTGAATCGACGCCCCGGGCTCGCCGCCGCCACCCTGCGGGTTGTTGAAGGCCTCGTTCTCCACGTAGCGCTGCAGGTTCCGAAGGGCGTCGCCGAGCGGTGTGCCGCCCGCGACGCGACCCTGCTCACGCGGGCGCTGGTAGCCGGTGTCAGCGGGCGGAAGCGGCTTCGCATCCGCCAGGCTGCCGGACTCGTTCGTGTCGCTGCGCGGGGGCGCATCCTCGACCCCGCGGGCCGCCGCCCCGTCCTCGACGCGCTCGGCGGAGTTGCCTCGCGAGAACGGCAACGGGTTCTGCGGTTCGGGCGCGACGACGGGGGCGCGCGCCCTGCGATCGATGTCCGACAACTCACCCCGATCGGGGGGCGCCGGTGCCGGCACATCGACGGGCGGACGCACGAACACGAACGTCGGCGCTTCCTCCGGCTCCGGCGCCGGAACCCGGGCCCTGGCCTCGGCCAGTTCCTCCGCGCCCGGCTGGAAGAGCGCCAGCGTCGGGAGATAGAGAACCACGACGAGACCGACCAGGTGCACGACGATCGACAGCAGGACACCCTCGCGGCGCGAGATGGCCCGGCCGACGATCGCCTCGTCCTGGTACCGGTCGTCGATGTCGAAGTGAATCAACGGCGTGGGCTGCAATCATAACAGCCGGCAGCACTTGTCCGTGCACCGCGCACGGTGGCACCCATCGACGCGCGCTTGGGGCCCTGGCCGGAATACGGTTGCCGACTCCCGGGCGGCGAGGCGCCCGGATCGCCAGGCGCGAGGAGGGAGCAGGCCGGGTGCCTGTGACCGACGAGCCTCGCCGCGAGGCGGGATGCATCGTCGGCCGAGATGGCAACCTTATTCCGGCCAGGGCCCTTAGCGCGCTGCGGGTTCCGCCCCGGCATCACCGGTGTCCCCGACCCTTGTCCCCACGTACAGATAGACGATGCCGAGACTCAGCGGGACTGCCGAGGCGTCTGGAAACCCTGCCCGTCGGAGCAGCGAACAGAACGCCTCGGGGGATGGAAACGCCGACACGGACGCGGGCAGGTACGAATAGGCGGCGTCGTGCCCTGACACGCCGCGGCCGATCCGCGGGAGCAGGTACTTGAAATACCAGAGGTACAGCCGCGAAATCCCGGGCACCTTCGGCACACCGAACTCCAGAATCACCAGCCGGCCACCCGGGCGCAGGGCCCGCGCCACCTCCCGGCACGCGTCCTCCGCGCGCTCGACGTTGCGGATCCCGAAAGCCATGGTGACGGCGTCCACGCTCGCTGACGCCACCGGCAGGCTGGCCGCATCTCCACGAACCAGCGCAACGGCTGCCGCTTCTCCCGCGGCCACCACCTTGCGCAGGCCGCGCGCCAGCATCGCAGCGGCGAAGTCCACCCCCACGACCCGGCCGGCCCGGCCAAGGCGGCGGGCCAGCAGGGCCATGTCGGCAGTACCGCTGCACACGTCGAGGAGCACACCCGGGGCCGCCGCGTCGAGCGTCCTGATCGCGCGCAGGCGCCACCGCCGGTCGAGCCCCAGGCTGAGCGTGTGGTTGAGCAGGTCGTAGCGCGGCGCAATGGCGTCGAACATCCGCGCGATGCGATCGGGCTGCTTGTCGGGAAGTTCCTGGCGGCTCACCGGTCTCTCATCTCGCGAAGTACAGGGACGCCACCGTGCACACCAGGTACACGATGCCGACCCATCCGTTGAGATCGAAGGCCCGCTTCACCTGCGACAGATCGTCGGCACTGACCAGCGACTGCTCGTAGGCGAGCAGCAGGCCGACCAGCACGACCCCTCCCATATACGCGGGCGGCAGCGCCGCAGCCTGCCACAGCGCCGCCATCGCGACGACGGTCGTCACGTGCATCAGCCTGGCGATCGTCACCGCGCGACGCGTCCCGAAGCGCACGGGGATCGACCGCAACCCATGCGCCCGATCGAACTCCAGGTCCTGGCAGGCGTACAACACGTCGAACCCCCCGACCCAGGTGCCGATCGCCAGTGCCAGCACCCAGGGCTCCCAGCCGCCCCGGCCGCCGGCCGCCAGCCACCCGCCCACGGGCGCCACGGCCATCGCCAGTCCGAGAAACACCTGGGTGTAGGACGTGAACCGCTTCGCCAGTGAGTACCAGAAGACGATGGCCAGCGCCACGGGCGACAGCAGGCCGCACAAGGGGCTCAGCCGCCAGGATGCGAACACGAAGACCGCGGCCGCCACGAGCACGAAGACCGTGGCTTCGCGGGCGCTCATCGCGCCCCGCGGCAGCTCCCGTGCCGCCGTGCGCGGGTTCAGCGCGTCGTAGCGCGCGTCCGCCAGGCGATTGAAACCCATCGCCGCGCTGCGGGCTGCCACCATCGCGACCAGGATCCAGCCGACCTGGCCCCACGCGAACGGGTGCGTGCGCCACGCCAGCACGGCACCCAGCAGCGCGAACGGGAGGGCGAAGACGCTGTGACTGAAGCGCACGAACGACAGATACGTCCCGAGCCGCTCGGCGATCACCATCGCGCGTCCCTGACCGGGTCCCGCCCCCGCGACGCGCTCACACCCTCACCCAGCGCACGTGCCGGGCCTCGATGCCGCTCACCAGGTACTCCTCCACGTCGGAGACCTCTGGCGGCACGTCCACCGACAGCAGCTCCGCGCGCCGTCCAGGCTCGATCGCGCCCAGCTCGTCGCCGAAGCCGAGAGCCTGCGCACCGATCAGGGTCGCGCTCTCGAGCAGCCATCGCGCGGCCACGCGTGGCGCGAGCCGCCTCGCCTCCGCGAGGTCTGCGAAGAGGTTGAGGTCCTCGACGCTGGCGAGGCTGTCGGTCCCGAACGCCACACGCACCCCGAGCGCGTAGAACACCTCCACCGGCGGCTCCCCGGCTCCGACGTACTGGTTGCTTCGCGGACAACACACGACCGTGCCCCCGACTGCCTTGATCCGTTCCAGGTCCGCGCCGGTCACCTGAACACAGTGCACGGTCAACACGCCGGTATCCAGGAAGCCCAGCCGGTCCAGGTACGTCACCGGGGAGCAGGCGGGCGGCTGCCACTCGGGATCCCACACGCCCAGCGACGTCAGAATCTCGCGCCAGGGACCACTCCCGGACGCGAGCAGCTCCACCTCTTCCTCCGACTCGGCCACGTGCACGGTCGTCGTGCGGCGCGTGCGCCCGTCCAGGTCTTCGCGGATGGCCCGGAACAACGCGGGCGCCACCGAATAGGGCGCGTGCGGCGCGACACTGACGCGCACGTCACCCTCGTCCCTTTCCGCGATCTCCCGCCGCACGGCCTTGACGGCCTCCACCGGATCATCCGGCCTGAACCCGATGAGCTCGCGAAACACCACGGCAGGCATGCCGGCCGCCTTCAGCCGGCGCACGGTGGCCGGCGAGTTGGCGATGTCGCCGATCAGGGCCGTCCCGAACCGTCTGGCCTCGACGATCGCCTCGTCGATCGCCGCCTCCACCAGCTCCGCCGCCGGCTCCGCGGCCCGCCGGGCCATCAGCGCCCTGACCCACGTCGTGAAGGCGCGGGTGCAGGGTACGAGCCCGCGCAGGTACGAGAGCTCCAGATGGGTGTGGGCGTTGACGAGTCCGGGCAGAATCGCGACCTCACCGAGGTCGATGTCGCCGGGTGCGCCGTTGGACGGGCCGACCAGAGCGATCCGGCCACCCTCGATGCCGATCAGGCCGTCGCGGATCGGCGGGCCGACAATCGGGACGACCCACCGGGCACGGCAGGTGGTCATTCGTCTGCAGGCGACCGGCGGCGGGCCTTCTCGTGACGGCTCCTGGGCTCGTAGCGCAGCAGCTCGGCCGGCACCGCGGCGTCACCAGGCTCCCGCGCGGTGGCGAGGGCCAGCATGCGCGGCAGGTCGCGCTCGCGGACGATCGGATCGCCCAGCACCTCGTAGTGCATGTTCCGGCGCTTCGGCACGAACCCGGCGTCCTCGACGTTGGCCACGATCTCGAGCTCGTCCATGCAGTAGGCGGCGCCCGCGGCCCGGACGACGTTTTCCTCGATCATCACGCTGCCCATGTCGTTGGCGCCGAAGGCCAGGCTGAGCTGACCGACCTTGCCGCCCTGCGTGACCCACGACGCCTGCAGGTTGTCGACGTTGTCGAGGACCAGCCTCGCGAGCGCCAGTGTCCGGAGGTACTCCACGCCAGTGGCCTCCACGCCTCCGCGCTCGGTGTGTTCCGGCTGGAAGCTCCACGTGATGAACGCGGTGAAGCCGCCGGTCTCGTCCTGCAGGGCCCGAAGCCGCAGCAGGTGCTCGATCCGTTCCTCTTCCGTTTCGACGGTGCCGTACATCATCGTGGCCGTGGTCCGCAGGCCCGCCCTGTGCGCCTCGCGCATCACGTCCAGCCATTCGTCCGCGCTCGCCTTCGTATGGCAGTGCAGTTCCCGGCGGACGCGATCCACCAGGATCTCCGCGCCGCCCCCCGGGATGCTGTCGAGCCCCGCGGAGACCAGCCGCCGGATGACCTCGCGGGCGGCGAGCTGCGACAACCGGGCGATGTGGAGGATCTCCGGGGGCGACAGGGCGTGGAGCTTGAACGAGGGATACCGCCCCTTGACGGCCCGGAACAGGTCTTCGTACCACTCGATCGGCAGGTCGGGGTTGTGCCCGCCCTGGAGCAGCAGCTGCCCCCCGCCGACGGCGATCGTTTCATCGATCTTGCGGAAGATCTCCTCGAAGCCGAGCACGTAGCCGTCCGCCGCACCGACATCGCGGTAGAACGCGCAGAAGTTGCACTTCGCGACGCAGACGTTCGTGTAGTTGACGTTGCGGTCGATGATGTAGGTGACAATCGGCTCCGGGTGCCTGCGCAGCCGGACCTGGTGTGCCAGCTGCCCCAGCAGATGCGTCGGCGCCTGCCGGTACAGCGTCAGCGCCTCGCCCGCACTGAGGCGGCCACCGCTCCGAACCTTCGCCGACAGCGCTTCCAGCATGCGTGAACAAGCCCGACACTCGCCCGTGCCGTCGCAGGGGCCGGCCTCAGACCGGCCCTCGGACAGCTGACCACCCTCGCCGAGGCTATTGTGGTCCGCCATAGCTTCAGCGGCGGCGGAAGCTGGTCGCCACGCGTGTCAGCACGGCGGGTTCCGGCTCTAGTAGAACTCCACCCGGCGGCGACCGGCGAGCCCCAGGTCGGCAGCGGCATCGAGGAACACCTGGAGGCCTTCGATCTCCGCCTCACCAAGGCCGTAGCGCACATTATCCCTCAGGTACACCATCGCCCTGTCCGCCACGCGATCGTCCCCCCTCGCCCACTCGCTGGCGATCTCCCGGGTGGCGTGGATCCCTGCGGCCTGCGCCGCCTGGAGCCCCTCGATGGCTCGCCGGTCCACCTTTCCGGGCGCGCCCGTCCATGCCGCATACACGAACGGCAGGCCCGTGAAGCGATCCCACTCCGCGCCAAGATCGATCTTCTGTACGCCCGTCGGGCCGCTCCCGGCCTCGAGTGCGGGATCGCCGATCAGCAGCGCGGCGTCGCACGCCTGCAGCATCGTCCCGAGATCCGGTGCGTGCGGCACGAGCCGCGGCTCGATCCGGAAGTGCCTCGCGCAGAGCACTCGCAGCAAGGCCACCGACGTGCGCGAGCTGATGTCCAGGGCAATCGTCCGTATGGCCGGCAGGTCCCTGGCGGTGAAGAGCGCCACTGACGCGACGGGCCCTCGGGAACACACCCCCACCCCCGGCACGAACCGGTAGTCGCTGCGTCCCAGGTACTCGATTGAGGGAATCAGCCCGACGTCCACTTCCCCGGCGTGCAGGAGCGCCGCACACAGCGCGGGCACGTCGTAGCGCACGTGCCACCGCTCCGGTGCGCGCTCCAGCGCCCACGTCAGCGGCCGGGCGTTCAGGTAGCTGACCGCACCGATCCGCAAGGCACCCCCGGACTCCGGCCGCGCCGCGGCGCCGTTCACTTGAGACCTGCCGCCGGGCACCGGGCTCAGAGACACCGGTAGAACGCGTCCCGCTCGATCGCCTCGAACCCGGCGGCCTCGATGTTGCGCCGCACGTCCGCCAGGACCGTCCGCCTGCCGCCTTCCGCTGCGCCATCGTCGGCAGAGACGTGATCGAGATCGTCCGCGCCGAAGGTCAGGGCAACCTGCGCGAGCTTCGGACCGTAGCGCCGCCAGTCCACCTGGACGGCCACGGTGGCGGGTACCGCCAGACGCGCCAGCGCCACCATCCGGACGTCCTCGTACCCGGTGGTCGGCCGGAACGGGCTGAGCACCATCGGCAGCGGGTTCACGGCCGCGACGGCCGGCGTGCGCGACGCGAGCCGGCGGGCCAGCAGCAACAGGTCCAGGCGGGCGGAGGCGGGGGCACGATCGACCGTCAGCCGAATCCCGGTGAACCCGGCGGCCGCCGCGCGGTCCAGCGTCTCCTCCGGCGACGCGAGCCGATCGAGCGGGACCTCCGACAGCAGGTCGAGCCCGGCCTCCCGAAGGGATGCGAGCCGCTCCTCGAGCGGCGCGCCCGCACCCACGTCCGCGAGATCGGCCAGCGACCAGCCCGAGACAGGAACACTCCCCGCTACCGCTTTCGCCGCACGCACGGCGGCACACGCCGCCTCGTTCGACGTGAAAGGGCCCGTCAGGCGCACCTCACGCGCAGCAGGAGGCGGCTGTGACGGTTCCCGATCCCCGGCCACGTCGGCCACCCGCAGGTACGACACCCGGCTCCCGCGCACGCGCCGCCGCGCGCTGTCGGCCAGCATGCCCAGGCCGAGCACGTCCCGCAGGGCCGCCAACTCACGGAGTTCCGCCTCCGGAATCGGCTCGCCGGCCCCGATGCGCCGGGCGGCCGTCTGCACGAGGTCGCCGGTCGTCATACCGCCTGCTGCATTTCCTCGGCCACGCGGGTTGCGAGCGCCAGGGCGCTCCGGCCCGCGGCCCCGGTCACCCTGGGCGGGCGCCCGGCCCGCACGGCATCGACGAAGTCTTCCAGCTCGAGCGCCAGCGGCTCGAGCCGCGGCACCTCCAGCGGGCCTCCCTGGATGAGCGGCCGGCCGTCGCTTCTGGTCAGCCGGTACACCTCGACCTCCTGCGCGGCGTAGTCCACCGACACGTAGGCATCACGCTGGAAGAAGCGGATCTTGCGCACGCGGTCCCGGCTGATCCGGCTCGCCGTCAGGTTGGCGATGCACCCGGACGCGAACCGGATCCGCACGTTCGCGATGTCGGTCCGGGGGGTCAGCACCGCCACGCCAACCGCCTCGACGGCAGCCACGTCCTGACCCACCAGCGCCAGCAGCAGGTCGAGGTCATGAATCATGAGATCGAACACGACGTCGATATCGAGGCTGCGCTCGGGAAAGACGCCAAGCCGGTGCACCTCGACAAAGCGGGGATCCTGGATCAGCGGCCCCGCGGCGGTGACAGCCGGGTTGAAGCGCTCGGTGTGTCCTGCCGCCAGCATCGCGCCGTGCCGCTCCGCGACCGCGACCATAGCGTCCGCCTGCTCGAGTGACGCGGCGATCGGCTTCTCGACGAGAACCGCGATGCCGCGCTCCAGAAACGGAAGCGCGACCTCGAGGTGCACGGCCGTCGGCACGGCGACGGTGACCGCATCCACCTCGCCCAGCAGGCCGGCGGCATCCGTGAACGCACGCGTGCCGTACTGGCCCGCGATTGCGGCGGCGCGATCCGGCCGCACGTCCGCCACACCCGCCAGCGCCGCTCCGCGCATCGCGGAGAGCAGCCGCGCGTGGTGCTGGCCCAGGTGTCCCACCCCGACGACCCCGATGCGAACGGGGTTCATGCGCGCCTGTGCACTGGTTCAGTACTCGTACTCTGGACCGCCCGCTGCCCCGCCTGGTGCGTCGGCTCCGGTCTGCCGCGCGACCGGCCCCGCGTCGCGCCCCACGATGGCGATCCCGGCAGCGTCGGCGGCGGCCAGCACGGCCGGCCCGTCGATCAGCAGCGTCCGGCCCGCATCCACGGACAGCGTCGTCGCTCCCGCCGCCCGCATCGCCTCGATCGTGGCAACGCCCACCACCGGCACGTCGAAGCGCATGTCCTGTCCCGGCTTCGCCACCTTGACCACGCGGGTACCGGGACCAGCCAGCCGGCCTGCCCGGGCGATCACCTCGTCGGTCCCCTCCATGGCCTCCACCGCCACGACGGCCCGAGCCTTCACGACGATCGTCTGTCCGATGTCCGCGCCCGCCAAGACGTCCGCGGCCCGATACCCGAAGTCCAGGTCGCCCTGCTCTTCACCTGTGGGGGGCCGGCGGGACAGGGGGCCCCCGCCGGCAAGCAGCGGCGCGATCAGCACCGTGGAGTCGAGCAGCTCGATGCCATTGTCCGCCAGCACACCCGCCACGGCGCCGATCAGTCCGTCCGTGCTCCGCGACGCCAGGCGCCGCAGCAGCGAGAGCATCGTCAGGTCCGGGACGATGCCGCCGGCGAAGATCTTCGTGTGCTTGACCTGTCCCGCCATCACCGCCTGCGTGACGCCGGCCGCCTTCAGAAGACGGATGCAGCCACCAAGCTGCCCGAGCGACACCCAGTGGATGGCGGCACCCGCGCGATCGGCTGCCGCGTTCAGGTCGGGCGAGGCCTCCTCGCTGGCCGCCACGATCGTCACATCGTGCCCCTGCGCCCGGGCGGCGTCCAGCACGAGAAACGGGAAGCGCCCGTTGCCGGCGATGAGGCCCAGCCGCACGCCTCAGTCCTCCGCGACCAGATCCTCCGCGCGTCGTCCGGGTCGTCTCAGGATGACGCCGCGCGTCGAGCTGCGGATGAACTCCACCAGATAGGCCACCTCCGGGTCGCTCAGCATCGGATCCGCCTCGATCGCCACCAGCGCACGGCTCGCGTTGAGCTTCGACTGGAGCAGGTACCGGTAGGCCTGCTTGAGGCGGGCGATCCGGTCGCTGGAGAACCCCCGGCGCGCGAGGCCGATCGTGTTGACCCCGAAGATCCGCGCGGGACGGCTGCCGATGGTCCGGCCGAAGGGGAGCGCGTCCTTGGTCACGACCGAGTAGCCGCCAACGAACCCGTAGCGGCCCACCCGGCAGAACTGATGGACGGCCGAGCCGGCGCTGATGTTCGCGTAGTCCTCGACGGCGACGTGCCCCCCGAGGGTGGCGTGCGGGCCGAAGATCGTGTGGCTGCCGATCACGCAGTCGTGGGCCACGTGGACGTAGGCCATGAACAGGTTGTCGTCGCCGATCGCGGTGAGGCCGCCGCCGCCCTTCGTGCCCCGGTTGATCGTCACGAACTCGCGGAAGACGTTGCGCCGGCCCACCACCAGACGCGTGCGCTCGCCCTGGTACTTCAGATCCTGCGGTGCCAGCCCGACGGACGCCATCGGGAACACGCGCGTCTCGTCGCCTATCTCGGTCCAGCCCCCGATCACCGCCGAGGCGCCGATCCGGCAACCGCGGCCGATACGCACCTCCGGTCCGATGACGGCGAACGCCTCGACCGTGCTGCCCTCGCCGATTTCGGCGGACGGGTGCACGCGGGCACGCGGATCGACGAAGGCCGCACCCGGCTCGACGGCGAGCAGGATGTCGGCCTCGGCGACCATCTGGCTGTTCACCTTCGCGACGCCGTGCGCCCTGGCGAGGCGGGGCTTCGTCCGTCCGAGCGTCACTTCCAGGCGCAGGCGATCGCCCGGCACGACCTGCCGCCGGAATTTCGCGTCCTGCACCCCGCGCAGCGCGACACGCGCCGTCGGCGAGACCGAGTCCCGCTCGAGTGCCAGCACTGCCGCGGCCTGCGCGAACGCCTCGATCATCAACACGGCGGGCATCAGCGGCTGACCCGGGAAGTGACCCGGGAAGAAGTCCTCGTTGACGCTGACGTTCTTGATCGCGACGAGACGCGCCCCCGGCTCGTGCTCGGCGACGGTGTCAATCAGATACGACGGACAGCGGAACGACAGCCGGCCGAGCAGCGCGTGGAGGTCGACAGACACGACGTGCGTCAGATCCGGCCGGACCCGCGGACCGGGCCGGATGTCACTGGGCGGCGTCGAAGCGCTTGATGACGTCTTCGGTGATGTCCAGGCCCGGATGGGCCCACAGCAGGCCTGCGTCACCGCCGAAGACCATGTGCAGCCCCTTGGACTGCGACACCTCGGCGATCACCGGCTGGAGCTTGCGCAGGAAGTCGTTCTGCAGCGTCTGCTGGAGATCCTGGAGCTCCTTCTGCGCGTCCTGCGTCGCGCGCTCGATCTCGGTCTGCTGCCGATCGATCCGCCGCTGCAGCTCGGCCGCGGCCTCCTGGCTCAGGACCGTACCGCCCGAGGCGAGCTTCTGCTGGTCGGACTGCAGCGCCTTGTTCTTGTCGTTCAGCTCGGCGACCTTCTTGTCGTTCAGGGCCTTGACCTTGTTCGAAGCCGCCTGCCCGTCCCTGGACTCCCCGATGACCCGCTGGATGTCGATGTAGCCGATCTTCCCCCCGTCGGGGAACGGCACCACGGGCGGCGGGGGGGGCGCGGCCTGCGGTGCCGCGGCGGCCGGCGCGGCCGGCTTCTCCTGCGCCCATGCGGACGGGGCCAGCGCCATCCAGGCACTCAGCGACAGAACGAGGACGGTTCCCCGGATGCCCCCAACAGTCACGGCTCTCATGCCCATCGGTCCTTTCCTCTCCCCGGAAATGGGGAATTATATGCCAAAACCCGCACGGGCGGCGCCCCCGGTCACGGGTGGCGCACCGAGACTTCGTAGGCGGCGTCGGCGGTGAGCCGGCCACCGGAATCGTAGATCCGGACGCACAGGTTCCCCACACCCGTCGCCGTGCCGGTCACCACCGTTCCGGGCTGGGCGTTCGCGTTGCTGATGATGCTCTGGCAGGCGATCCCGTTCCACGTGCCCAGGTCGAGGCCGATGGCCACCTCGGGCGACAGGGCCACCAGGGTGGCGGTGACGGTGCCACCGGCCTGCGTCGCGAACGGGTGGTTCACGGCCCCGTTCCGCGTCAGCGTCCCCGTGAACACCTGGGTGGTCGGCACCGGCGTGGGCCCCGTGGGCGGCACCAGATCGACGGTCTCGCACGCCGCGCCCGCCAGCCCCACCATGAGCAGGCCGCTGGACAGCCAGGCTGCCCGCCTCCGCGCACCCTGCCCGGACCCGAACGTCTCTCCCATGCCCATGGCCCTGTTCTGGATCCCGCTAGAAGGTGGAGCCGACCGCGAAACGGAACGTGAAGTTCTTCGCCGGCCGCAGGCTGTTGTCGAGCACGCCGCCGCGCTGCGGATTCGAGGCGAAGATGAGCCGGAAGGGCACGTTGAGCACCGGCATGAAGAACCGGATCTCCGCGCCGGTTGACGTCTTGAACGCGCTGGTCTGGCCGATGACACGGCTGATCGGCCCGGGAGCATTCGGGTCGATGAGCAGCGTGCCCGCGAAGGGGTCCTGCAGCAGCGGCGCGGCGGGGAACACCTGCTCGGTCAGGTTCTCGTGCCGGGCGAACCCTTCGCCGAGGTCCCGCACCTGCCCGGCATCGTAGAAGAGGATCAGGCGCACCGGCCCGGCGATGGAGATGATGTACTCGGCGTTGAACAGCAGGCTCTTGTTGCCGCCGAGGATCAGGCCCGGGTTCGACGGATCGCTCGGCCCCACCGTGCGGATGTCGTAGCCGCGAATCGTGTATTCGCCGCCCAGATAGAGCTTTTCGAAGATCGGCAGCGAGGTGGTCGACCCGATGGGCCGGATGTACTGGATCTGACCCCGGACGCCGAACGAGGTCCGCGAGGTGTGCGGCACGAACCACACGGCCTCCGCCGTCGGCTTGACGAACTTCGTGTTGCCGCCGAGGCCGGCCAGGTCGAGCGACAGCGTGAAGCGCTTCCCGCGATTCGGGAAGATCGGGTTGTCCACCGTGTTGTGGATGAAGCTCGGCGTGACCTTGCTCACCGTGCGGCGGCCCGACTGCCCCACCAGCAGCGAGTCGTACAGGTACGGATTGCGCTGGATGAGCAGCAACTGGCTCGCGCTGAGGTTGTCGAGCGACACCTCCGAGCAGCCCCGTTCCAGGTACAGACAGGTCGAGTCGAAGAACGCCTCGTTGATGTCCTGGACGCTCACCCCCTCGTAGCTGTAGTTGAAGAACATGCGGCTGAAGGCCGCGACCGGGAACCCGAACGTCAGGTTGCCGCCGGTGGCCGCCTGCGTGAACTGCGAGATGTACTGCAGCGTGCGCTTGTAGATGTCGATGCCGCCCGAGATGTTCCGCTCGAACAGGAACGGCTCGGTGAACGCCAGCTGGTAGTTCTGCGCGCGCGAGCCGGCCTGCATCGACACCGTCAGGCTCTCGCCGCGTCCCAGGAAGTTCGAAGTCTGGAACGCCAGCTGTCCGAAGAACCCTTCGAACTGCGAGACACCCGCGCCGAACGTGATTTGATTGCGGTTCTGCTCCTCGAGCTTCAGCGTCAGGTCGACCATGTTGTCCTTGCCTTCGGTCTTCTTGACGTCGATGGCACGCTGCTCGTCGAGCTGCTGGAAGTAGCCGAGCTGGTTGATCCGGCGGACGCTGTACTTCAGCGATTGCGTGTTGAACACGTCGCCCTCGAACACCTGCATCTCGCGCCGGACCACGTTGTCCCGCGTCGTCGTGTTCCCCACGAAGGTGATCTTGTTGATGAAGTACTGCTTGCCCTCCTGCAGGCGCATCGTCACGTCCACGATCGGATCGTCGGGGGGCGGCACGGCAGCCAGCGCGGGAGGCACCTGGCCCGGCGCCAGTCCCACGCCCGTATCGCGCGGCCGGGTGTCGGGATAACCGGTGAACTCCCAGTACCCGCGCGCCCCGTAGATTTCCCGGGCCGCCTCGAGGCCCTTCCGGACCGCCTGCTCCTCGTAATACGCGCCCTGCTTCAGCGCGAACAGCGGGCGCAGGCCCTCGTCACTCAGCCGCTCGTTGCCGGCGAACTCGACCTGCCCCACGCGGAACCGCGGCCCTTCGGTGACCGGAACGCGCAACTCGACCCACCGCGTCTCGCCATCCGGATCGGTCTCGATCGTCCGCAGCTCCGGCGCACCCACGCGCGCCTGGATGTACCCGTTGTTCCGGTAGTACTGCGAGACCAGCTCCGCGTCCTCCTCGTAGCGATCCGCCTTGTACAGGCCGCCGCTCCCGAAGAAGAGCTTCCACCACGCCTTGGTCCTGTTGGTCTTGAGCGCGCCCCGCA
>Ga0194132_10009161_pt1 | contig 13809 bp, 9 predicted proteins | sample TA2KigOf80mmetaG_FD_148612 | JGI IMG/M metagenome (GOLD analysis project Ga0194132, IMG submission 148612) | Freshwater microbial communities from Lake Tanganyika, Tanzania - TA2015054 Kigoma Offshore 80m | ecosystem: Environmental > Aquatic > Freshwater > Lake | place: Tanzania: Lake Tanganyika... | reverse complement strand
GCCACCCGGCCAGGCCACTTGGCACACTTGGCCAAGTCACATTGCGCTGCACCACCCTCGAAATGTCCTTGCAAGGTGAGTTGATTTGGAGCTGATGCTCCACCCTCCCTTTTTTTTTGAAGCTCGAGCGGGCTTGAGGTCACAAGCAGCACTGCGAAGCTACGGTGCAAATGCCTTACAAGAAACGCACGAGTCCAAACCTATGCGTCGCTGCGGCTCACCCACCCACCCGTAAGTGGTGCGGCGCCCACCCACCCGTAGGCGGAGCCGGCTCAGCTCGACTCGGCAACGTGCGGAGCCCACCCGCCCGTAGGCGGAGCCGGCGCAGGTCACGCGTAAGAGCCCCCCGCCCGTAGGCGGAGCCGGCGAAAGTAACCATCAACCATCAACCGCGACTGACGTCGGGCCCGGAGCTGCCGCTGCGGCTACGCCTGGTGCCGCGGCCGCCGGAGCTGCCTTCGCAGCTGGGCGCAGCTGCTGCCGCTGCTGAGCCGCCTCCCTCGGAAGCAATGTCGCCCCCCTGGGAAGCAACGTCGCCCCCGTCGGCAATCGCCGAAGGCTTTCCCCAACCGTGGCCGGGCACGGCTGCTGCGGGCACGGAAGTCGCACAAGGCATCCCGACTAGGCATCTCGAACAAGAGGCACTGACGAGCATGCAGATCAAGGCCGTGAACTCCGCAAGAGTGTTCTCAAGGCCAAGATGAAGAGCGGGATCTCCATGGAGTGCCGGCCGCCCGCGTGGCATCCGCTGGTCTTAGCAAGGACATCTCAAGTAGCAGTTGCTGCTTGAGATCTCGAAGCTGATTCGCCAAATCGACGTATCGCGCTTTGCATTCCCGCGGGGCGGAACGTTGCTGCTCGCCCAACTTGTCAGCTGCCGTCTTCAAGGCCTCGACTTGCGTTATCAAGATGGTACGAGCATTAAGCCATTTTTGAAGACAGTCTTCTCCTGGCGCCTCTTTTGCCCGCGCAATCGCCCTTGTTGCCTCTGTCATCGCCGTCTTTGCAGCATTCTGTTGCCGCATTCGCTCCTTAATAGCATGGTCAACAACAACCTTAGGGGCCACCTGAAGAGTGGCAAAAACGGCACTGTCCCACGGAATTTTCCACTTTTTGTTAGCTGGCGGCCGCCATGCAGTGGAAGCATTGTGGGACAGGTATGGAGGACCGCCAACGTGATTGCCGAACCACCAACCCTCGAAAGTTGGACCATCACGGTTGTCCCAATAATACATGAAGACGTCTGCCTCCGTTGTCATCTTCTTGTATGCTGGACGCCCATGGTTTGAACCTGTCAGCTGGTAATCTCCGACCAAAATGCACATCCTAAATTCCAACGTTGACGGGGCTGTAACCGAAAAATATTCAGAAATAGGTTTGAGGGTCCCAGGCCAACAAAAACGGGGTTGACCTTGTAAGCTGCCAACAGCTGCTGATTGTGGTTGCTTTTGTGCCTGAGGAAGCTTCGGGACCTTGATTTTCGGGCGTTGCTTGAACGGAAGCTTCTGTAACTCCTCCTTGACCAGGCATTCGTACCGGGGCTCGAGCACGACCATCCATCGGTGCAAGCGCCTGTCCCGCATGGCCTCGACGACGAGGTCGTAGCTCTGGGGTTCGACGAAGAACAAGGCGCCAGAGTCGTGCTCGCACGACTTACCGATCTCTGCCAGGGCATCTCGGCAAGGGCGCATGGCACTGCACTCCAGCAATTGTGCCCTGAACCTTTCCACCGCACTTATGCCAGCCCTTTTGGAGCCAGCACTTCTGAGAACCACCAGAACGCTGCTCATGGTCCGTGCAACGTTTTCGTCAGCCGTGGCCGACGCAAGGTTTTTTCGTCAGCCGTGGCCGACGCAAGGTTCCCATAGGCACCGGCGAGGCGGTGCCGGTGCCGACAAGGGCAGAGTTGTTGCATTTGCATCACACTCTGCGAGCTGAGCTTGATCCGAAATGGCTACAGATCCTCCCGTCGCTCTCCCCGCATCTAAACGTGAGATGTTTGGCCGAGTCCGATCCCCGGGACCCCCTTAGATCGCCGAGGCTCGCCCTTGAACAAGCCGCACGATCCTCCCCACCCGCACCGAAATACTAAATCCACGCATCTAACACATCAACGCGGTTTAGGTGACGGAGCGCTCGCGTCGGGGCGGAAAGGGGCGGGGAGGGGGGCGGGATTGAGGGCCAGAGGGCTGGCGGCCTGAACATCGCCAAAAAGGTGGTGTCGGGATGGGATCGGATGGGGTGGGATGGGCTTCGAAAGACGGCGCGCTTTGTCAACCCACGGACACGCATACGTCGCATAGCCACGTCGGACAAAAAACTGTCGCTCGTCGGGCACGAATTGAATTAATAATGTACTAATGTACGTCGCATAGCCACGTCGGACAAAAAACCAGATATCCCAGATGTTGCCGAATGTTTTGTTGCTTTGAACCTCTTTTCCGGCCGAAGTGGCTATAAAAAACCGAAGCCGCAACGTAGCCCCAGCCGTAGCCGGGGACTGCTGAAACTGCGGAGAGCCGAAACCGCAACATAAAGCCCCAGCCATAGCCGGGGACTGCTGAAGCTGCGTGCCGCTCATCTGCCTCTGCTGGAGGCGTCCTTGCCGCACTCCTCGAAGAGCTTCTGTATGAAACGATTGCCACTCCTTCTGTGACTGTGAGCTCCTCACTTCGGCATGAGTTGATTTGGAGTTGATTTGGAGTTGATTGGGGAGTTGAAAATGAGTTGATTGGGAGTTGATTTCGAGTTGTGTCATCTGCGTTGCACCAAACTCGGCAATGGTGGGGCCACCCGGCCAGGCCACTTGGCACACTTGGCCAAGTCACATTGCGTTGCACCACCCTCGACATGTCCTTGCAAGGTGAGTTGATTTGGAGCTGATGTTCCACCGCCCCTTTTTTTTTTGAAGCTCGAGCGGGCTTGAGGTCAACCGCTGTGATCACAAGCAGCACTGCGAAGCTATGGTGCAAGTGCCTCACAAGAACTCCAAAACACACGAATCCAAACCTACGCGTCGCTGCGGCTCACCCACCCACCCATAAGTGGCGCGGTGCCCACCCACCCGTAGGCGGAGCCGGCTCAGCTCGACTCGGCAACGTCCGGAGCCCACCCGCCCGTAGGCGGAGCCGGCGCAGGTCACGCATCAGAGCCCCCCCGCCCGTAGGCGGAGCCGGCGCAAGTAACCCGTCGGCAACGCTGGACCACAAACAAGCGGCACACTTCGATCCAAGTACTGTCGACGGCTACCAAGAACTCCCTGCACACCAGTCTGCACGATGACCAAGCATCCATAAAGTCGCCTAGACGCAAGATACGGGTGATCACCGTAGAAGACCTCAGGTGGACAAAGATTGCCATCCATGCTGGATTCGCCAAGGAAGAGATGATCCGGACCGTTGGTTCCGTGGAGGACTGTTGTCGTGAGACCATCATCAGCATGTTGATTCGGTCGACCCTCGACAGTTCCAAAATCAAGCCACGCGCAAGGGACATCTGGAGCTGCGCTGCGCAAGACCTAGCACAAGTTTCTAAACCGAATCGGCTATGAAGCAACATACCCTAGATCGCCGGGGCTTGACCGGAACATCACCCGTTTATTCGTATTTTTTTTTGCGGTTTCCGCTCCGTCGCATTGGCAATCGCCGAACAGGCCCTGAACAACACCGCCTGTGCTTCAGCGAAGGCGAGCTGGCGGCAATGGCTCACGCAGTTTGTCGCGGAGTTCCTGCGGGTAGCCACGCAAGAAGTTGCCGAGCAAGCCCCACAAGCGCTGCAAGCGTCGAAGACGCCGGGTCGCTGTCACAAGCCGCCGCCACCGACCCGCGGCGCGTGCTGCGGCCACTGGGTTTTCGTCAGCCGTGGCCAACGCAAGGTTTTCGCCAGCTGTAGCCGACGCGACAGGCTGCGCGAGGCCGGCAGCTGCCGCCCATTGCAGACGAGGCACTGCCGGCGGCCGTCGACAAGGGCAAGTCCCCATAAGTCAATCTGTAAGGTGCACTTTTCGAGCTTGATCCGAAATTGCTACAGATCCTCCCGTCGCTAAAAAAGACCCCGGTGTCTTTTACAGATACTCTCTTGCATAGCGGACGCTGGATAACCATGCGAAAAGAGTTGTCCAGTGAGCACAGAGTACGGTTCTCAAGCTCTAATCTAAGTATCTAGAAGGTGAAAGGAAACCCGGACCTCTGACCCTTACACTGCTCCTTTTTCGCCGTCGCATTTTCCTTCATGGTGGCGGATGCTGGATGATTACGAAAGCAAAAAAGAAAACGCCCCTTCAAGGGAAGCTGCGCAGCCCACCCATAGGCGAGCAACGACATGCTCAAGAGCTGAACTATATCCCACCTGTAGGCGAGAAAAATGGTGCAGAATTCACACAAAAAACCCGTGGCGGCCACGTTTCTCAGCCTGCCACGCACGTCCATCCTCGCTCTCCAGCCAGAGCTGCAAGGCTGTACGCTTGGTGGAATCAGCTCTGGACTTGGCTTGGCGTCGGGGGTCCTCCTGAAACAGAGGCAGGGCCTCAACAACACCGCCTGCCCCTTTCGCCTTGAACACGTCCACCACGGCACGCACGCCCACGCTCGGCCGAGCAACAGAAGCTCGGGAAGCCATAGCCTCCCTCAAGCCGGCTTGGGTCGCGAAATCAGCGAGAACATCGTCGTCGGAGCTCGTCTGGTTGCTCTCCGAGTCATCGCTGCTCTCCGAGTCATCGCTGAAAAAACCGTGTCGGCCGGACTCCTCGAGGCTATCGCAATGAAGTCGCCTGGCACGGTCAACAGCCCCCGAAGTCTTGATGCCGTGCAAGACCTGTTTCACACGTGACTTCTCGGCGATCAAGGGCCGGCGGCCCATACCGAGCATAGCCTTAGCCACATCTCGGCAGATGGCTTCGTCTCTCGGATGCCCTAGGCACGCCATTTTAGCGTCACGCAACAAAACATCGTCCATAAGGGCACCTGCATCAGTGTGCCGTGTCGCTGCCCACTGCATGTGCATCAACGTGCCAACGCGCTCGCATATGGCTTCAGGACTACCCATAGGCCTGCAGAAATTGTGGATGCGAGCAGCGTGCCAAGCATTTCCCGGCACTCGGGATCCCTCTCCTGTAGAAAAGAACGGCTCCATATCGATGGAGGCAGACACTGCACCCCAATCCAATCTCTCTCGCAGACGTTTGAGATGGCAGAGTGTGCCAGCCTTAGCCGGCAAGACCAACATTGCCAAGCCACCGGCGAGCGGCTCTGTTAGATGGCACCTCCAAACCTTCGCCACTGAACTGCGCATCATGTGGGGTCTCAGTCGCCTCTGGTGAGGAAACCCGACGCAAGCCAAATGCCCAGGGGACACAAAAAACTCCTGTTGCTTTACGAAACAACTCGAAATACTCGCAGCAATCTTCAGAACCAACGCGTGCCGAAGGCTCTCGCCAGCCGTAGCCGGCAACCGAGGAGGGACGAAAAGCTCATCCAACTCACGCACTCGCCTTCCAAAAACAGCACGCGTAAACCATCCATAGAAAGGCTTCGGCTCCAAAGGGTGCACCACCGCTCCTTCAATTTGCCACCATTTTCGACTGATACGCCTCGGGGCCAGCCGTAGCCGGCGACACAAGAGCACGTACTGGTACTGCAACTGCTGCACCGTGGGCCACTCAGGACGCACTCCCGGCCACAACTCAGCTGGGGGCCAGTCTGTGTGCTGCAAGTAGGGAAGCAACATGCTCGACAGAACACCGAACTCCTTAACAGCAGCAGGAGTTGGCAACTTGCAGACGAGCTTGTCCCAATCGAAGACGACAGCCATGGCCGTCACTGCACGACGCATCCCTGCGTTCGAACCTTCTGCACCAAACATGCTTGTGTGCTCATCCAGCAACTGCCTGACGAATGAAGATGCCGCCCGCAATGCTCCATCCAATTCCTCAAAAACCCATGCCAACTGTGGCGACAAGATACATCTTGAATGGTCTTTGGTGATTCTTCGTCGGAACATCTCGTCCATACCCGGGATCTGGATCAGCTCATCCCGTCGGACAACTTGGAACCGTAGGGGGCACTCGTCCGCGGTGCCCACGGGAGTGCGGGCGAGCCCGACCCACAAAGGCGTCTGGATGCGTTTCTCACCCATGAGCGAAATCATCCTTGTAGAAAGCCCAGCTCTCATAGAAAACCCAAATGCTTGGCGATGGCCCCGACGAGGGGCTCTGCCTGGCATCCTTCTGGCACTACGAGAATGAAAGTCGCACTGGCAATGTGGCCCCAAGACCTCAAAGACGTCTGGGTCATGGGAGGGCAGTGCCCCCAATTCAACACCATGAAATTTGGGGGTGCCACCCGTCACTCTATCAAAATGCAAGAAGCCGTTCAGGGCCAACCAGAAAGTCGGGATGCCTCTGCCGAAAGCCTGCTCCGAACCACCCATAAACAATCTGGCAGGAACACCACAAAACCACGCACTCACAAAACACCGCAGATCCGCAGGAACAAGATGCTGCCGTAGCAGCACGAGGATATGCAGAAAACGTCGGGCATCCCGGATGCTCTCAGCACATAGCTCGAGAGATCTAATGAAGTGCCTTTCCCGGTGCCATAGCAACCATGGTTCAAACGAGGAGTTCTGCACAAGCAAAGCCCAAGGTGCAACCACTCGCGACATGATATCCTTAAACAGCGTCGCGAAGGCAACAAAATCAAGAGCAGTGAGTCTGCGACCTCCATCGACCAAGTCACTGATGAGAGGACCGCTGAACTTCATTCGCTTGTGGGTAAATCTGCCATGAATGCCCAATGCGTACGCTGGGAAATTGTCTAGCAAGTGGCCGGGCTCCCGAGCTAAAGCCACGACCTTCCGAGAAAGACCCGGTAAGGCACCAGACCGCAACTTAAGATTCGCAGCCATAGCCGCGCCCCTAAGGATAGCCCGCCCTTCTGCCAGGCCGAACCAATTGTCCATGAGCTTGCACACATCGAACAACTCCTGCGCTAACGGCGACTGCTTAATGCATCGGGCGAGAGCGAGGTCGATCCGGTGAAACTTATCCCACTCTGTCGCAGCATGCAAATGCTCACCGTCCGCCAGCCAGGCATCCCGTTCCTCCGTGCTCAAAGGCTGGTCCGCCAAGGATGGCAGAGGTGCGTCGTCGCCCAAATCACGCAACGGGTCAATCAACGGCCCGTAGACCGCCCTCCAAATCAACTCTGCGGCTTGCGTTCCAGGGTTGGTCCTGCCGGAGCCTCCCCGCACCAGTGCACCATCTCCACCGACTAGGCAGAGGCAGGTCCGTAATTCTTCCGACCGTATTTCATGTGGCTTCCGAGCCATAGCCCGAAGAACAGCCTTCATAACAGCAACGCCGCCATGGCCCTCATCCGGCATTGTCCACGTCAGGAAACCAGGATGCAAGCGTCCATCGGCTGGGCTAACTGCATTGTAGCACACGACCAAGACGGAACCATGCCGGCCAAAGCAATTGACTCCGGCCACGGGAATGCCATCCAACAGAAGAGCGAGACCGCTGCGAACACCGAGACCCGGCAATGAAGCTCGTAAGCTCTCGGTGTCCATACTCTGGACTCTGCGAGCGGCCAGAAAGATGGCGTCCTTGGCGAACTGGAAGCCGTGATGTCGGTGCCCGACCTCCACACCCGCCATAGCCAGCTGAGCTACTCGTCGCGTGTACGAGAGATATCCATCCGTACCTAATGACAGAGCCGACCGAACGAGAGTCGTTAGCACGGACAACTGCACCTCGTGGTCGTCTTGGGTCGCCCCACCCGTAGGCTGGTCTGCCCGCCGAGCAACCATTGCCTGAGGTTCCCAAGCGCTGTCCCTCATTCGAGCCACCACCTCGTGCAGACGCCTCTTCGGCATGCCTGAAAAAGTCGCCGCAATTCGAAGGGGCATGGATTCTCGTTTTCTCCGTCCACAGAATCTAGCCAATTCACGACTCAAGTCCTTTGGCAATCGCTTCGCAACCAAGTAAGTGTTGCACAACAAGACTTGGCTCTGTTCAGTCGGCGGGCTCGTGCGGCTGAACCACTGACCGACATTAAGACCCGGCCTCCAGCCTCTCGCAGAGGTCGGCGGCTCAACGTCATCCTCAGCCATGGCCAGGACAATTCGCGGCTCTGACTCCTCATCGCGAAGCTCTGACTCCTCATCGCTAGCCATGGCCAACAGAGGCGGACGGCTACTGGCACTCCCTAGGGCCACTGGCCCCTCCGAATCAGAACCATCGTCCGATGTGCATAACAAGCCCGTTGATGCAGTCGCTCCAACTGTAGGGTACTCCTCAGCCGTAGCCGAAAGGGAAGGACAGATCCACAACGAATGGCTGCTGGCCGTAGCCAGCACTGTTGGCACGTGATCGTCAGAAAAGTTAATGCCGCTGGCAGCTTCCTCCTCCGTCAAAGCGTCAGCCATCGCCGCAGAGGAGATGGCAAAGCAACTGACGGAGAGTTGCAAACTTTCTAACTCTTGAGTTGCAAACTTTTTTACTCTTGAGGGAGAAATGGTTGGTCTGGTCTTGAGATTGCAGCTCGCCCACTACTTCTTCGTAGTGGTTTGCTTGCCGTGGGACGTGGCACGTGGCATGGCTGGGGAGTGGGAGACATGGGGAGGGAAGGGGACATGGCACCTCGTTTCTTGTGTTAGCCAACCCTGGGACCCAGCACGCTCTGCCGCACGCCCTTTCTCCTGGCGAAAGCCCGCCAACAAATGCTGCAACGGACAAGCACACTGAATCGTCAAGTATCATGAATGAAACTGGCACGCGACGAGAAGCTGAAAGCGACTTCACACGAGGCGGCTAAGCACACACACGGCGCAATCATGTCATATGTGAAATCAATCTGCATCTGCTTACCACACACTGCACCAAAAAATGACTAGACAACAATGCTCTCGCAGATCGCAACGAACTAGCGAAAGTACTGCTCTCATAAGGGGCGCTCGTACAATAGCGGACTTGGAGGCAACATTGGCACTGCGGGGAAACCGGGACCTTACATGAATTGTTCTCTTTTAAATTTCTTAGATCTTTCGGCGCAATGTTGCTTCCAATCGCAAGGAGGACTGACTCAAGCCCCAGCCATAGCCGAGAATAGTGGCAAAGAGGAACCGCACACTACGGGCCGCCAGCCCAGCCATAGCCGAGTGGGCGGACTCATGCAATCACGACATCTTTGGCGAAGACATCTTTCCTCGCATCCTTGAACATCTGCATCACGTAGTGCTGGGAACCCCTGGAGCTGGGTTGCTAGCTCCTCGCTGTGAAGGCTCCCTAAGAATTGGCAAAAGATGCGGGGCAAAGAGGACTGGGGAGAAGTGGAGTGCCGACAGAATGGAGGGCCTGGAGAGGGCATGGAGAAGGAGGGCTGGGGGGGTGGGGAGCTGGCACGAGGAGGGGAGGCGGGCAAGGGTGGGGTGCGGGAGAGGGAAGGGCTGGGGGAGAGGAGCTGGTACAAGGGGGAGGGCGGGCAAGGGTGGGGTGCAAGAGAGGGAGGCCTCCTCCCAGCAGAGATGCTAGCAGTCCAAACCTCACCGCCATTTCGTAGGGGGTGTGCCCCTTGAGGTTCTTGACGAGGTGCCAGTCGGTGTCAAGGGCAAGTAGCTCCTGTCAACTGCACGGGCACACGCACTGCTTTAGAAGAACGACAATGTTTTGAAGCTCCAATCAAAGGCCATCACAGAGAACCAAAAAAACGGACTGGAAAACGGAAGTTTCAGCCGTGAGCCAAAAAAAAGCCCCCTGCCCCTGGAGGCAACATTCGCACTGGCGGGGAAACGGGGACCTTACCTGAATTGTTCTATCTTTGAGGTTTCTCTTAGTGCAATGTTGCTTCCAGCCGAGGGGCTCTAGCGTAAACAATAGTCGCAATGAGCTGAAAAAATAGACCGAGTACGTGAAGCGATAAAAGTGACTAGGTTTTTTTTACAGACTCAGATTGTTTTCAGCTCACGAGACAAACACACAAAAGTTGCGTCGGCAACCCCACCCTTAGACGGAAACAAGAAGAAGCGACAAAGAGCTCAGACACGTTTGGACTGGCCGGCGAGCAAGACAATTTGTTTCCCGGTGACCAGCGCGATACCCGTAGGAATCAACTTGCCACCTTGCTCCGTGATGATCCATCGGAGCTGCACCTCGGCAGCAGCCACAGCCACTGCTTTGGCGATGGCTTCGTACTCCATGCGCTCACCCTCATGAGGTATGTAGCTCATCACCTTCTTTGCAACGAATGTGGCAGGTGCGACCGCCTTAGGAAAGGTGCCGTGCTGGTAGAGCGCCGTAGCACTCGTATCTTTGATCAAATCCTTTAACGTCAGAAACGTGTGAGCACCAGCCGTAGCCGGCGTAAGGACTACGTCGCTCGCCTTGCGGAAGGTGAACGCCATGGCCGGTGGCGCCGGCTGGTCCGCGACCGACCCCTTAGAGAGGACGTGGAGCACCGTCTTCGGGGGAACCTTTTTGTTCCCCTGCGACTTACTCACCAGCAATAATCCACCGCCAGCCATAGCCAACTCCCAATCGCCATTCGCCTTCAACACCTTCACGTCAGTGCCAGTGGCAGCCGGAGCCACCACCGCTGGTGCACTCCCGGACGCAGCCGTTGTCGTTGCAGTCGCTGCCACAGATGCAGTCGCTGCCACAGATCCTGCTCCTTTGGCCGCAGACCCCGTTGCCGCTGCTGGCACTGGCTTTGCTGGCTCCGGCTTCGGCGGTTTGGGCGCCGGCGCTGGCTTTGGCACGTCGTCTGCGGAGCCCGAAGCAACCGTAGACGCCACTTTCGCCTGCTCCGCGAAAAAAGCGTCCAAAGCGCCCTTGAACTTTTTCGCGGGAACAATGTCACCCGAGCTCGTAGCCCGAAACCGCTCGCCAAAGTCGCAACACAGAACCGCGCCGGTGGCAATGCCACAGGCGTTGTGAGTGTGAACTTGCATGCGCAGAAAACCATCGTTGGGCCCTTCGCTCGGGACGACGTCGACCCGTAGATTGGCATACTTTCGCACATTGCGGTAGTCGCACAACAAGCGGCCCGCACCCATAGGCACGGCGAAAATGGACGTGGATGCGCCACTGTCATCCAACACCCCGCATACGTGGATCAGGGGGCAGTCGAGCAGAGCCGCATTGCCTCCCGAATTCAAAAACTCAGACACCCGGGCAGCACTGGAAAAGAGCAAGGCCGAGATCGGGCCTATGTAGTCTGCCTCGCGGAATCCGTGCGTCGCCACCAGCCGCTTCACACCGCCGTCGTCCTGCACGGACAAACCATATTTCTCCAGCTCGGCCGCGAGCAACTTGGGAACCGCCTGCTCGAGAAAGTCTGTGGCTGGACCATGGTCCAGCCCAGACCTCCAGATCTCACCCGTAGGCTGGACGTCGTAGAAACGGACTGGCTGCTCAGCAGGTGCCTCCACCGTAGCAAATGAAAGATCCTGCACCAAAACCCGTTTCTGATGCTGGGAAGATTGCTTCTCGACCTCGTACATCGCCTTGAGGATGGAGGTGCGGAGTAGCTGCTTCCCATGGGAAGCGCTATGCTCCGACACCCTGGACAAGACGACGCTGGTGCTCATGTGCAAGTCGTAACCTGCCAGAATCGCTGCGGGATGGGCCGTGGCAGCGATGTACACCAAGTGGCTGATGCTCTCGCTGCCTAACACCCCGGTGTACAAATGCTTGTAGAACTCCCGCCCATAAGCGAAAGGCCACAAATCCCGGATGCAAGCGCGGTCGCTTGGTGGCATAATTATTTCCTCCTTCCGGCCCTCTGCGTCGGAGTCATCTTCTTCGCCGACATCGTCTATTCCCACCTCGCAGTGATCCTCGTGGATCTCAACATTCTCTTTGTCCTTGCCCCCGCTCTGCGTCACGGCCATGGCCATCTGCTCTGTAACTGAGCGCAGAGGACACAAGCGGTCCAAGCACCGGAGGCGTACCCCCTCCCGAGCCTTAGCCCGGCACGCCAAGGCATCGATGGCATTCGGGATATTCATTGTCTTGTGGGACTCTTTGTCGACGCAGACCCATGCCGTCTGCTGCCGACGCCTTTTCTGGGCCGGACCGCAGGTCAACATGACAGTGTACTTCTCAAGACTCGGGCATTCCGTAGCCAACTTACTCCCCACCGCATGGACGAGGTCATAACGATTCAGAACGGGAACAATCAAGCGGACCTTAAGTGGGCTTCCGCCTGCTTGGCCATGGCCATTCTGTGCAAGGAACTGGCCGATCTCTGTTAAGTGCTGCAGCACCACTCGCGATTTGCTCGTGCCGCAGTCGAGCAGAATAACCACTCGTGAGCCTTTATGCAAAATGGGGTTCAATTGCGCGCCCACCATCTCGACGGAGTCGTAGTAATTGAAGCGGTTCATGACTGCGTCGGTTTTCGTGACAGCCGCCGTCATTGCCGTATCTTCCGCTTCCAAGCCAGCCAACAGAATGCCGGAACCCGTGGACTCCATCTGGCCGTCGCCGGCCGCCGCCGCCGCCTTGGCCTCCAAGTCGCCGGCCGCCGCCACGTCGCCGGCCGCCGCCGCCACGGCACTCCTCCTGGTGGCCTCCAAGTCCTTGATAAGGATGTAGCATTGTTCCACCCCCATATGGTCAGGACCGGTGCCCTCGAGCCGTAGCCCGAGTTTCATGCAAGACAATATCTGCAGTCTCGCCCTGCCAGACATTAAGAAGTCGGCGACACGGTCGAAGGCTGGGGACTTCGCTAGAACACCGTAATCGTTCCGCTTGTTCTTAATCCACGCCTCCGCATGTCGCAGAGGCGAACAGATCTCATCCACAAAGCTCTTTTTCGAAAAGGCGAACCCATTCAGAGCTTCCTCCTTGTAGATCGCGACCGCCGCGAGCCTTCCCTCGTCGGTTAGCCGCTTGGGACGATCCGAGCCTTGGCCCGAAAAAAATTTGTTTTCGTGGATATAGGAATTCGGGATCTGAGCCTCTTCCAGAGCACACAGCACTGACGGCGGCAGCGTGTCTGCTGCGACAATCATCCGATAGATCCAAGTCCTCCGGCCAGCCCCGTAGATGCTGAGAAGCTTAGTCTGGGTCGCCGCCCATGTGCCGCCTGGCTCTCTTGCTTTGTAGCGGAGCGCCACGCCGACCAAGTCGCGGAGACTGGTTTTTTTATACTTATTAGCTTCCTCGTCGTGCGCTTGCACACAGTACGCGACCCGTAGATCCGCGTCCTCGGGGTCGCTGAACTCTACGAAGTCCACCAACACACCCAAAGTGAGAGCTTCCACCAGTAAGGCAGACCAGACGTCGCTGTCCGTCTTCCCGTCATCGGTCGCTTCGTCTGCGTCAGCCTCAGCGATGTACTGAGAAGCCAACTCGTTCAGAGCCACAAATGTGTGTTTCCCGTCGAGCAACAAGTTTTTCCCATCCTTGGGCGAGATTATGAAATTGCCGTGGGCCTTCAAGAGCTTGGGCCGGGTCAACAAGTTGATCCCGTACAACCCCTTCCGGAACTGGTCCTTTAACTCGGCGACACGGGCGCGGTCCAGCATGCGCCAGCCAGACTCCTCGCCGACGCACACATCGGACAACTTCACCCGCTGAGACTCCGCCAAGACGTTCGGCGCAACAACCATGGTCGTCTTGGCCTTCTTGGTTGGCGATGCCATTGCCATGGCAACAGAAAAGCGAAAGAGCTGAGAGCAAAAAGGCCACCGACGTGGCCTAACGCTGCTGATAGCGAGAATTGCTGCGGAACGACCGCGACAGCGAGAGAAGAGAGAGAGAGAGAGAGAGAGAAGAGAGAGAGAGAGAGAGAGAGAGAGAGAGAA
>Ga0194132_10009160_pt1 | contig 13811 bp, 13 predicted proteins | sample TA2KigOf80mmetaG_FD_148612 | JGI IMG/M metagenome (GOLD analysis project Ga0194132, IMG submission 148612) | Freshwater microbial communities from Lake Tanganyika, Tanzania - TA2015054 Kigoma Offshore 80m | ecosystem: Environmental > Aquatic > Freshwater > Lake | place: Tanzania: Lake... | reverse complement strand
ATTAATCCGCGGGTGAACATCAGTGATCCGAACATGTATGACATCCTGGCGGCTAGGTTCAATAGGGGCGCTGGCGCGGTAGGATAATCATCACATCGCGCTCGCGTTCTGACGGATAAATCGAGAATCTAATGCGGTTACGAACCCTTTTGCTGACAGTCTCAGGCCTATTCGTAGCGGGGGGCGCCCTCTGGTTTTTCAATCTCGACAAAGAGACCCGTGGACTGCTTTCAGCGTTTCCGACCGATTCCGACGTACTGAGTTGGAAGCAGGATCAGCGCCACGCCGCGTTCCGTGCCATGGATCGCCTGCCGCTGCTTGCAAAAGCGTCAGAAATTTCCCCCTCGCCCGAACCTTTGAGCCTTCCAGTCGGGGAGCCGCTCGATATTCCAGCGGTTGAGCAATACATGGCAAGTCAGCACACCGCTGGGCTCGTGATTCTGCTGGACGGAAAGATCCGATTTGAGCGCTACGGTCAGGAATTCGACGCCGACGGTCGGTGGACGAGCTTTTCGGTAGCCAAGTCTTTCACCTCAACCTTGGTCGGAGTAGCGATTCAGGACGGCTACATCAAAAGTCTAGAAGATAAGGTCAGTCAATATATTCCCCACTTGCGCGGTTCAGCCTATGACGACGTCACCATCCGCCAGTTGCTGACCATGAGTTCGGGTGTCAGGTGGAACGAAGACTACGAAGATCCCGAAGCGGATGTCGCCAAATTCAGTAACGCCAAAGCCGACCCAGGCGTGGACGCGACGGTGAGCTATATGCGTAAGCTGCCGCGCGCGCATTTGCCAGGGACCGTTTGGCACTACAACACCGGTGAGACGAATCTGATCGGGGTTCTCGTGTCGTCAGCCACCGGGAAGTCTTTGGCTCAGTATCTCCAAGACACTATCTGGCATCCAGCGGGCATGGCGGCAACGGCGACCTGGCTACAAGGTACGACCGGTCACGAAATCGCGGGGTGCTGTATTCAGGCGGCGACGCGGGACTTCGCACGCTTCGGTCTGTTCGTACTGGCAAACGGTAAAGTCGGCGACAAACAAATCGTTCCCGAGGACTGGTTTTCTCAAGCCACAAAAAAACAAATGGATACTACGGTCTCGGACAAAGGCTACGGCTTTCAATGGTGGACTTACGGGGACGGTGCTGTCGCGGCACAAGGCATTTTCGGTCAAGGGATCTTCATCGATCCGCAACGCCGCCTAGTGATCGCCAGCAATTCTAACTGGACAAGAGCGACTCGCGGCCCCGAATCGAAAGCACGAGAGGAGTTCTACCAGAGAATTCGCACATTGATCGATCGTGAGTAGCATCCGTTAGCATTCATTTATAACGTTTCAAATCAGCAAAGAGAGATTTTATTTTCTTGCTGGCTTGATATCGATGATGACTAATCGCCCCTGCTCGCGGACGACAGAAAAAATCACGGCATCTCCCACCTTGATCGTCTGCAGCATCGAGGGATCACGAACATAAAAGGGCATCGTCATCGCAGACATACTGATGCTCTTGATCTCCTCGTGACGTAGCGTTACGCGAACACTCTCGCGATCTATTTTTAGAACCTCAGCCGCGACCCACTCGGGCTCTTCAGCCATCAGAGGTGACGTGATCGACACCAGCAAAGCGAGCAAGATGCCGTGTATCAAGCTTCTAGTTTTCGAAACAGATTCGAACATCAGTCACTCTCCTCCTTGTAAAAACTCATTTAGGATCCGAGAGAGATCTCACAGGCGAAGGTGGTGCGCTCGGGTATTCATATGCCACCGTGCCAGGCGGGTGCCTAAACCAACCCGGATCTGAATAGTCATCACGCGTTTGCCCGCGTCTTACCTTGACCATACTAAACATCCCACCCATGCCGAGTGCGCCGAAAGGCCCGTAACCGGTCACCATCGGAATAGTGTTGTCGGGCAGCGGCATCTCCATCTCGCTCATTTCTTTCATACCCCGCTCGCCCATGACCATGTAGTCGGGGATCAGTTTATTGATCTTGTTCGCTAACTCTCCATGCTGAACTCCGATCATGGTGGGCACGTCATGCCCCATGGCATTCATGGTGTGATGGCTTTTGTGACAGTGAAACGCCCAGTCACCCTCCTCATCTGCCACGAACTCGATTTGACGCATCTGTCCGACCGCAATGTCTTGCGTGACCTCGTTGGTTCGCGTTGAGATCGGGGTCGGTCCGCCGTCGCTCCCAGTCACCAAGAACTCGTGTCCATGTAAATGAATCGGATGATTGGTCATGGTCAGATTTCCGATTCGGATCCGAACCTTGTCCATATGCCTCACGACCAGCGGATCGATCGCGGGGAACACTCGGCTATTCCATGCCCAAACATTAAAATCGAGCATGGTCATGACCTTTGGCGTGAAGCTTCCCGGATCGATATCGAACGCGTTCAACAGAAAGCAAAAGTCCCGATCGACGTCATCGATAAGCGGATGCTTATTACGAGGGTGGGTCACCCAAAACCCCATCATTCCCATCGCAAGTTGCACCATTTCATCGGTGTGGGGGTGATACATGAAGGTGCCTGGACGTCGAGCCATGAACTCGTAGACAAACGTCTTACCGGGAGGGATACCAGGTTGAGTAAGCCCGGTGACACCATCCATACCCGAGGGCAAACGCTGACCGTGCCAGTGAACGCTGGTCATCTCAGGCAGACTATTAGTGACGAATATCCGTACCTTATCGCCCTCGACCACTTCGATAGTAGGGCCAGGACTTTGCCCGTTATAACCCCAGAGATTACCTTTGAAACCCGGTGCGAATTCGCGAACGATCGGTTCCGCGACAAGGTGAAATTCTTTGACACCACGATTCATTCGAAACGGTAAGGTCCAGCCATTCAGGGTGACGACGGGTCGATAAGGGCGCCCCGCGGTTGGCTGCAAAGGAGGCCGTGTCGCAGCAGAGGTTTCAACGATAGGCTCGGGCAAACTTACCATCGCGGCACGTGCCACACTCCCCGCCGCCAGCGCCCCACCGGCAATCCCAGCAAACGCAAAAAAATCCCGTCTGGATTTCATAATTAGTGTCCTTCGCCTCGATCTGAACCCACTGCGGTCCGCGGGGCGATGATTTCGACGCCCTGCGGCTGACCAACTAGCGAGGCCCTGAGCGCCGCATCCGCCAGCCAAAACTGCTGCTGCGCGCCGATCGACGACATTACTGCAGAGACTTGTTCACGCGAATCAGCCAGAAGTTCGAAAACTCCGATCAACATACCGTTATATCGAAGCAGATTTTCTTCGGAGATCGTTTTTCGTAACGGCACTATTTCATCACGGTGATGTTTCGCAAGATCATAGGCCGTCTTGTAGGCTGCGTAATGCTCTCTTAGATGAGAACCGACGGCACGGCGGACTGATTCGTAGCGATTTAAGGCCGCCATCGCCGTAGCGTTCATAGCCGCTCTCTCAAGATCGCCCATATCAAACACTGGCAGTCTTAATTCGACTTCATAACCTCTGACAGTCTCTCGGGTGCCACGGCTGTCATCGAAAATGCTGTCTCGCCGACCGGCGACCTCCGCGTCAATCCAACTCGTCATCCCAGTGAGACCCTGTGCGGCTCGGGTAGATTCGAACTGATATCTTGCCCACTGCAAATCGAGTCGAGCCGTTTTCGCTAATTGACTGATCTCTTCGGTCGACAACGCAGCATCCGGCAAGGACGGCAGCGTCGCAGGCAACACGAGCTTCTTTGCGGCCTCGTCGTCTAAACCGAGCTCCCGGATCAACTCCTCCCGTCGGGCGAGTGACTCTTGTCGTGCGACCACTAATTGAGCGGTGGCGTCCGCATGAAAGGCCTGCTGGCGCGCGCGTGTGATGCGATTGAAATTTCCGGCGGCCTCCATACGCCGAGCGAGCTCGGCACTCGCTTCGGCGCTCTCAAAGACCTGCACGGCATACCCCGCAGTCTGTTGTGCCGCGACGGCTCTGACCCAGCTCTTGCGTACCTTAGTGATTTTTTCGACGACTTCCGCCGAAAGCTTCCACTCCTCTGCGAGTCGGCGTTGGGTCGCAATTTTTCGTCGCTGCGGCAGCGTCAGAAGATCGAGTGCGCTGATCGATAGCAATCGACCGATCTCGAGCTCATCACCGCCGCGAAGACGCTCGAGTGCAAAGACCGGGTTCGGAAGACGCGCGACCTGCATTGCCCCGGCAGCATTTCCCCAGAATTCGTTCAATATGACTTGAAAGATCGGGCTATGCATCAGGGCGATGCGCACCGCCCTCTCCTGAGTCACGGGCTGATCGAGCAGGCCACTGAGAGTGGCCTCGTCGACCTCGACTGATCGCGATAGCCGCAGGTCACCGTAAGTGAAGTCGCGAAACTCGCGGTTGACAGCCGCAACCCGACCTTCAATATCCACCGACGCGCAGCCAGCCAAGAAGATCGTGGCGATTATGACGGCGAGCGCAGACGCCGGAGCGAAAACACTTAAACTTTGGCTGACAAGCATTTTGGTGGTGATCGGTGCGCTCGTTCCAGTCAGTCATCCCTTGAAATCTTTAGCGACGATATAAACCTCTCTCGATTCGGGCCGAGAGGCTTTAGGTTTACGGATCGACACCTTACGAAAACTCTTTCGTAGTTCTTTGACGTATTCATCCGAGCCCTGACCTTGGAACATTTTTGCGATGAACGCTGCTCCGACCTTCAGCGCAAGGCGCACGGTATCAAGAGCCAGTTCCAGAAAGTAAATCGACCGCGCCTGATCGGCAGAGTCGATGCCGCTTAGATTGGGTGCAATGTCAGAAATAATCAAATCGAACTTCTCACCTTCAAGCCAATCCTTGATCTGCCCCACCACTTCATCACTGGTGAAGTCACCTTGGATAAAATCGACTCCTCGGATCGAATCCATCGGCAGAGTATCCGTCGCCAGAACCCGTCCCTTCGCGCCGACCGCTCGGGCCGCAACTTGGGACCATCCTCCCGGGGCGGAGCCCAGATCCAAGACCCACTGACCGGGGCGGAGCAAACGATCTTTCGCGTTGAGTTCGATCAATTTGTACGCCGAACGCGAACGGTAGCCCTCTTTCTGAGCAAGTTTGACGTAGGGGTCGGACACGTGTCGGCGCAACCAACTGCCGCTGCTCTTGGATCGGGTCATGATGGCGATAGACTAGCGAAAACCATGACCTTCGACGAACTAAAGCAGCTGCGTCACCGAGAGGCCCGAGATCAGCTCGGTCTTTATCTGGCCGAGGGTGAGCACCTGGTCCTCGAGTTGATCCGGGCGTTGCCACACACTCCTGAGCTCGCTGCGACAAAAATCCTCGTCACGTACGAATACGAGTTGGAAAATCTTCCGAAGCTCCGGCCAATCGAGTTGTCGCTCCAACGCGTGAGTGCCCGGCAAATGGCGGCGCTGAGTGATACCCGCAGCCCGCCGGGTATCATCGCTGTTGTTCCGATGGTGGACCCATTTGCACCTCGTAAGGAAGAGCGCGTGTTCTATCTGCACGAGGTGCAGGACCCCGGGAATCTCGGGACCCTCTTGCGTACCTTGGCGTGGTTCGGAAACTTCAGATGTCTGCTTTCACCGCAAAGCGCCGATCTTTACAACCGTAAAGTCGTGCGTGCAAGCATGGGGGCCATGTTCCACGTCCCCATCGAGCGCGAGGTCACGCTCGAAATCTTAAAATTACGCTATCCCCAACTGGCGCTACTCAATCTGCAAGGCACACCCATCACCACCTCGACCTTCAAGCGATTCGATGCCTACGTATTCGGAAACGAAGCGCGAGGGCTGCCGAAAGAAATCGTGACGCGCCTGAACGGCGAAGCGTTCTCCATTCCGGGAGCTCGGCAGATCGAATCGCTTAATCTCGCAGCCGCGGTGAATATCTGCGCGTATGAACTCACTCGCCCCTCGGCGAGCGACTAAAAACCCTCGTCTTCGCGCAGGAAGCGCCACTGTCCGACCGGCAGCGCGCCGAGTAACACTCGACCCGTCCGTATGCGCTTCAAGCCCGTCACTTTTAGGCCCACCATCTCGCACATCCGACGAATCTGGCGCTTTCGTCCTTCCCGCAATCCGAAGCGAAGCTGATCTTCGTTCTGCCAAATAACTTGGGCAGGCTTGAGTTTGACCCGATCGAGCGTCAAGCCGTGGCGCAAGCGACGGAGTCCGTCATCCGAGAGAACACCCTGCACACGTACGAGATATTCCTTCTCGACGTCATTCCCGCCGATCAATTGCTTCGCGATGCGACCATCCTGGGAGTACACCATGAGCCCGGTCGAATCGATATCGAGACGGCCTGCGGGCGCCAAGCCGAAAAGTTGTTTCGGATCGAAGCGCCGACCCGAGTCGTCACCCTTCCATCGATTTTCAGGCTGAATCAGAACCGTCGCCGGTTCGTAGCCCTCCTCCGCCTGACCCGACACATATCCGATGGGTTTATTTAAAAGGATGGTGACGAGTTCACTCTGTTGCTCACGCGCGCGGCGATCGATTTCTATTTTCGCGTCCCGACTGATCCGAGAACCGAGGACCTCGACCACTTGACCATCAACACGAACCCAGCCATTAACGATCCACTCTTCGGCCTCTCGCCGAGAACAGAGCCCAAGTTCGCTCAGGCGCTTGGACAATCGGGGCTGATCGTCGAACATCTGGATCACATGATCATTGTGTCAGACCCCCGATCGGTACGGACGGCCTCTGGTTACTAAACATTTTTTTGAATGAACGCAAAAATTTTTATTTCATTATAAAATTCAATGACTTATCTAACTTCTAGTCTCTTTTTTTAGCCGGGTAACTCGGTTCGACCGGCTTGCAACGTAGCCCTTGCTATTGCGGCGCTCATTTGTTTCTATAAGTTCAGAAACACAAAAACGCAGTACCTTTTGTATATTGCGAATTAGGGGAGCTCTCATGGCGAAGAACGTTCGCTTCGGCGAGTATGTGCAGGCCGTCTCGGTGGACACCGCCTCCGTCACCTACGGAGACGTATTGCCCAAACCACAGTTCGATGCGCAAGGGCGCGAAATCCCGCAAAAGATTACCAAGCTGAACATGTCCGGTTCGGACATCGTCAACTTACTCCAACCCTATCTCAGCACTCGTTTCATGGAGCAGGTCACAGCGGTCGTTCCGCTGGCCGTGTTCCTCGCGGTTTTCCAGTGGCTTGTGCTGCAAAAATCGGTGGCGGATGCGACCCTCATCGGAACGGGACTGCTCGCTGTGATGATCGGTCTGATGATTTTCATGGAGGGTCTGAAGCTTGGTCTAATGCCCTTCGGCGACATCATCGGTAGCAACCTGCCCCGCAAACTTCCCCTACCCGGTGTACTTGCCATTGCCGGATTGCTCGGCATCGGGGTGACCTACGCAGAACCGGCCATTGGCACGCTGCAGATGGCCGGATCGATTGTTGACCCACAAAAGGCACCCTACCTGTACACGATGCTAAACGAACGCGTGGCCTCGACCGTGCTCGTCGTCGGCATCGGCGTCGGCGTTGCCGCCATACTCGGAACCGTCCGATTTTTATATGACTGGAGTCTCAAGCCGCTCATTTATCTCAGTCTTGCGCCGGTCATCTTACTCACGGCGTATTGCTCCTTCGATCCATTGCTTATTACGGTGGTTGGCCTCGCGTGGGACTGCGGCGCAGTGACGACGGGACCCGTCACGGTGCCCTTGGTGTTGGCGCTTGGCATTGGCGTCGCGAACTCCGGGGGGAAAGGCAATTCGGCGCTCTCGGGGTTCGGCATCGTCACGCTGGCCTCGGTTTTTCCGATCTTAGCGGTGCTCGCGCTCGCCGTGTTTTGGAAATTCACGGTTCCGGTCGATGTCATCTTTGCGGAGGTCGCTGCGAAGAGCGCAGCCGCAGCGGCGACGTCTGCAAAGGCTTGGTACGAGGTGTCGCCGGGTCTCGATGTGAAGCTCGGGGTGCAGGCGATTGTGCCGCTTGTGATTTTCTTGATGGTCGTGCTCTTCGGTATCCTTAGAGAGAAGCTCCCCAACGCGTTCATCATTGTTTGGGGTCTGTTCCTTTGTGTGCTCGGCATGTGCACCTTCAACGTCGGTCTTACTTATGGTTTAGCCGCGCTCGGCTCACAGACCGGTTCGCTGATCCCTGGGGCATTTGTGGGCATCGAGGCCATGCCAAACGCTCCGTTGTACCCCTACGCCGTCGGTATCTTCCTCGCAGCGGCTTTTGCTTGGGCGTTGGGGTATGCCGCGACGATGGCAGAGCCTGCGTTAAATGCGCTCGGACTGACCGTGCAGAATCTCACGAATGGCGCGTTTAAGAAGTCGATGCTGATGTACGCGGTGGCGATCGGTGTCGCCACCGGCATCATGTTAGGCGTGTGTAAATTGATCTTTAATTTCAATCTGCTCTACATTTTGGTACCCGGGTACATTCTGGCGTTTATCTTAACGGCCATGTCAACCGAGGAGTTCGTGAACGTCGGCTGGGATAGCGCTGGTGTCACCACCGGCCCGGTTACCGTGCCGCTGGTTCTCGCGATGGGGCTAGGCTTTGGTAAAGCCGTCGGAGCTCTCGAAGGCTTCGGGATTTTGGCTGCTGCCTCGATCGCCCCGATCTGTGCAGTACTCATGCTCGGTATTTATGTGCAGTGGAAAACTAAAAAAGAACTGGCTGCGGGTGGGGCGTAGCGTGCTCGCTCGTCATATCGAACTTTTGCTTTTAAGACGCTAGGAGAGATTCATGGCCAAGCGCAGAATGACCAATCTAATCGACGTGTCTTTGATGACCTGCGTCATCCAAAAAGGCATGGCCGATACCATTAACAAAGCATTACTTGAACTCGGTGTTCAAGGTGCAACCGTTCACATGGGCGTCGGCACTGGAGTACGTGAGCGCATGGGACTCCTTGGCGTCGCAGTCGATGTGGAGCGAGAGATCATCAGTTTCATGGTGCCGAGCGATCAGGTGGACCGCATCTTCGAGCGGATTTTCATCGTGGGTCGCCTTGATACGCCGGGTATGGGATACCTGTATGTGACCCCACTTCTTCAAGCAGCGACCTACATCCCGCCAAACTTGTTGACGGAGCGCTCATGAGCGAGGTTCAACGGCTGAACTACACCCGACTCATTACCTGCGTTTTATACGAAGGTGGCGCCGAATCGATGATGGAGTCGCTGTATCAACGGGGCATCCGAGAGGCGTATTTCTATCCGACTCGAGGTAAACCGATTGGTCGCACCAGCGAGGCGGGTGACCTTCCCGAAATCCCTAAAACCGAGGTCCTGCACGCGGTGGTCTCGGCCGATCAATCGGACTATATCTACTCGATGCTTTACCACGACTTTCGGCTGAACGAACCCGGAGTCGGCATGATTACCGTCAATCGACTTAATCTGTCGTCACGACTGTCTCTCCCAGAGGGAGTGTCTTTCGTGTCCACACTACGTCAGGAGTGAGCCATGAGTGAGGAACTGAAGAATCAAACGCAGCGCAACAAGCGCTTAATTTTCGATTCCGAATCCTTCGTCTATCAAAACGTAGGGCTCGTTTCCATTGCTCGCGGACGGGCAGATGAAAATTTCTCTGAGGCGTTGAGACTCTACACGCTTGCGTCAACCAGTAACCGTGAATTGGTCATGCGTCTCACAGACGACGTGTATCGTAATCGGATGCAGATGTTAGATAGCCTTGAGCCCACGACCCCGATCCAAACGATCTTTAAAGGCTCGATGACTAACCGAGATCGAAGCGAGAATTTGGATCATCGATCCAAAGTCAACCGGCAACTGATCGAGGCGAGCGATAAGATGCTCGAGGCGTACCGCCTTGTGAAGGAGGCGGCCCAGATCTTCTCGGGTGTCAACGACACGATGCTCGAACACTGTGACGACGCCGCTGATCGCAACGCGCAGTACTTCGATGGCGAGCTGCTTCGTCAAATGCAGCAGGCCGACCCCGAGACAAATAAAAAGCGTGCAGATGAGAACGATGAACTCGTTGCAGGGATCCGCGAGCGAGCCCAAGGTAATCGCGAGCGTCTCCTTAAGCGCTTTAATGACGCCGTCGCAGAGTCTGAATCGTTAAACGATATGAGCGATCGGCTCGAGAGCCAGCGCTCAGAAATAATGGCGCTTCGAGAGAAAATCGACGCTAACCGTAATCGAATAGCGGAAACCATTTTCAAGATCTAAGTGTGATTAGCTGGCGGAGTCAGCGTTGGCGCAGAGGGCTGTCGTGGACTCTGCCTGTAGTGTTCGCTGCGGCGATCGCGCTCTTCATGGTGGCTTTTCACCAAGGCGAGATGACCGCACAAATCGCTCGTGAGCGGTTACTGGCGCTGTCACCGTGGTGGTTTGTTCTCATCACCCCAATCACGCTCGGTGGCGTACGCTTCTTGACTCTTCGATTCTTCCCCGCTGCAGCCGGGAGCGGTATCCCGCAAGTGATGGCGGTGACCGAGCAATCAATCTCGCCAAAGCGCGCTGGCGAAAAGCTGCTCTTGAGTCCGGTGGGCGCGCTATTCAAGGCGGTCGCTGTATCGCTGTCGATGGCAGGCGGTGGTACGGTCGGTCGAGAGGGTCCGGCCGTTCAAGTGGGCGCCTCACTGCTGAGCTTTGGTTCAAGGCTGTCCGGTAAAGTCGTGATTCCCCACCGAGTTATCGCGATCGCAGGCGCCGCGACAGGACTGGCAGCTGCCTTCAGCACGCCGCTTGCGGGGGTAATGTACGCCTTTGAGGAATTTCTTTGGAGAAGGAGATACCGGGCGATTGCGATCGTTCCAGTCTGTGTTGCCGCGACAGCGATCACCGGCTGGTTGGTGACCCGAGACCGTCAATTTTTTGATGTCGTTGTCGACGTCGTTAATATGCCGCCATGGTGGAGCATACTGACACTTGCCGCGTTTTGTGGGGTCGGAGCAGGCGCGATGGGTTGGCTGATGATGTTCGGTTTACCGCGTATTCTGCCCACGCCCCGTAGCCCCGCCCACGGCGCATGGATCGCCGGGTTGATAGGCCTCGTCCTCGCGTTACTTGGTGTTTGGAGCAACGGGCTATCGATGGGCTCAGGCAACGAGACAAGCGCCGTGTTGCTCGACCCCGCCGCATCCCTCGACACGACCGTGATGTCGGTCGGGCTCACCAAGGCGTTAGCCACAACACTTACTTTCGGCACTGGCGTGCCAGCCGGTATCCTCACCCCGTCTTTGGCGATCGGAGGGGGTTTCGGGTTCGATTTTGCGGCGTTGACCGATCTAAACGAGATGCGACAAGCCTTGGTGCTTTTCGGTATGACCGCGTTCCTCGCGGGGGTGATCCGAACGCCGGTAACGGTCGCGCTGATGGTGGCGGAGATGAGCGGTGCTTATGCCTTTGGAATCGAACTTTTTGTATGTGCCTTAATTGGCGGGTGGAGTGCGAAATCGTTGTGTCGGGAGAGCGTATACGATGTCGCCGTTCACCGAATTTTAAAGAGATAAGACGCCAGAAACATTTGACGAAGTAAACATCAAGATGAGGAGGAGCTTATGACGGAGACGATGCGTACTCTTGAGAGTGAGCTTAATAATCCGAGCACACCGCTCGCCCGGCGTTACATGGTGTTCATGCTCGCGACGATCGTCGGCTCCATTCTCTTTTTGTTCTTACTCGAAGAGTATCCCAACTACTACACCATCGATAACCCGGTCGTTATCGCAATTGAAGCTTTTCTGTTAGTCGCTTTTTCGGTGGATTTGTTCCTCAGAGTCATCTCTTTGAGCGACCACAGCATAAAGAACTGGATGTTCCTGATGTGTGATGGTCTTGCGATCGTTCCGTCAGTATTTGTAGTTGCTAGCGCGCTCGGTTGGGGCGAACATCCGGAACATGTCATCCTTTTATCTCTCTTTCGTCTTTTTCGATTACTGCGTGTGCTGACCCTGCTACGCATGAGTAATTTGCTCGTGGAAGTACTAGGCGCCTCGGTGCTGACTATGGTCTTTGGGGTCGTTTGCGTGCACTTAGGCATTCGAGTATTCACACAGATGCTGCAGCCGGTATTCGGGTTTGATATTTATGAGTTCATCGAAAAACCCGTCATCCTGATGTCGGTCACCGCGGTCGGCTCAGCGTTCGGTATCTCCATGGCGATTACGTTCGGTATGGTGAACAAAAAGCGCGAGGAAATCGGAGAACTACACCGGTTGGCGATGGACGCGGTTGACGGTTTCGAGAACGATTTTCGCCAAGTATTTTCTGAGGCGATGGATACAGATCGACGCACTCAGCTCTTCGGGGGATACCGAGAAAAGATGGCTGCTTTCGTGATCGCTAAAGTGAACTACGAAGACATGAAGGCAGGGACGAACCAATTCCTAAACGAAATACGCACCGTAGTGAAAGGACGTCCGAGTATGGACGTGCCCTTTCACGCAGTGCTTGTACAGAGATTGTCAACATTCCTGACGCGTTCCCAAAGCCATTTCCCATCTGCGTTTTATGCGTGGATGAGGCTTCTTGCGAATCTGTACTTTATCCTCGTGATGCTTGCGGCGCCCGGCGTCTTTGGTCTGTTCATACAGCTACTTATCATACTCGTGTTTTACGGTTTGCTAATGATCATCGAAGATATGGACCTTGCGATCGACGATGGTGCGACGGAGTTCAACGCGAAAATTCTGCAAGTATAACCACGAGGGACTTGACCATGCCTTGGGTGGTCACACGGATGATCGCGGCCGTCGTCTTTGTCGCAGTGGCCGCTATGTCCACAGCGCACGGGTCGGGAGCATCGGAGTCGATCCCATCGGCGCAGTCTGAACTCGAGGCGATAAAGGCGCAGCTGGCACTTTTGCAAGCGCGCCTTGCGCAACTCGAATCCGCACAGAAATCGCAGGCGGAAAAGGCCGCAACGACTGTGGTAGATCAGGCGGCGGTCAATACTAGCCTGCAGGGCTCGATCGATCGGACCGCAGATCAACTCGCTCGGACGGTCGGTGAAGGAGCGAGCTCAGGTTGGTTAGGTCGCTGGGTGTGGAAGGGTGACCTGCGTGTGCGCAATGATCACATCGATCAGGAAGCAACCGTGTCGCCGCGTAATCGAAATCGGATGCGATTACGGGTGGGTGCGTCAGCCCGTGTAAATCCCAGTACGCGTGTCGAATTCCAATTCACGACGGCAGAAGGTGCGGATGCTCGGGCACCGATGCAGTCGTTCACCGATGCAAATTCGCGTAAGCCGCTCGAGATTGATACCGCCTTCGTCGAGTGGTCGCCGAATGAGCACTTTAGGATATCGGCCGGTAAGATGCGCTATCCGTGGGTCCGCACCGCGAGCTTTTTTTTCGATAATGATATTAACCCGGAAGGTGTCGGTGCCCAGTGGCAGCAGGCGGCGAATGGGCTCTTCGGAAGCATGTTCTACACTCAGGTCTCCGAGCGTCCGACAGCAGCAGACTCAGGAATGATGGGTGCACAGATCGGCTGGCGTTGGAATCGATCCGACGGCAGTCGCATACTGATCGCTGGGGCTTACTACGACCATATCGCCGTACGCGGTTACAACCCGTTCCAGAGTGCGAGCGTAAGCTCGGCAGGACTTGGCAGCTTCGGTAACTCAACGAGCACGAGCACAGCCGTTTGCCGTAAGGCGATCGCCGTGGGGACGGCTTGCCTGGCGAACGATTACAATATTTTTGAAGTTCTCGGTGAGTACCAATTTAAAGTCGGTGAACAGCCGTTATTGCTCTTCGCCAATGTTGCGCAGAATACGGCGGCTGATTACTCGATTACGACGACGAGTACGGCGACGACGATCCCGAAGGGACTCGATACGGCTTACGCGGCTGGGATGGT
>Ga0194132_10009159_pt1 | contig 13811 bp, 10 predicted proteins | sample TA2KigOf80mmetaG_FD_148612 | JGI IMG/M metagenome (GOLD analysis project Ga0194132, IMG submission 148612) | Freshwater microbial communities from Lake Tanganyika, Tanzania - TA2015054 Kigoma Offshore 80m | ecosystem: Environmental > Aquatic > Freshwater > Lake | place: Tanzania: Lake... | reverse complement strand
ACGAGATCGGGCGATTGGGACGGGGCCCGCAAACTCTACCGATGGTTTACACCCCTCCTGCATCTGGATGTGCATGTCAAATTCGTCCAGTACATCAAGCTCGCCTTGCAGGAGACCGGCTTGGGCCGGGAATGGGTGCGCCCTCCCCGGCTGCCGCTGGCCGGCAAGGAACGGGCTCAGGTGTTGAAGATCATCCGGGATAGCGTGGCTTGCCGGCCCTCGCTCCCTCGCCCGGCCAAACGCGCCTAACCCGCATGTTATACACTCGACTGGGTAGGGAAACGCTCGCCATCAAGTTTTAACAATGCGGGTTAGATCAAACCGCGCCCCTGCTCAACAAACTCATGCATTTACAATTCGACAACCTGTTGAAAAGAGTTCTGCCTCGGACTCCGCCCAAAGGAAGCGTTTCGTGCAACAAGGGCGCGGTTTCCTTAGCCCGGAAATTCCCGGTCGCGGAACAAGCATGAAATTTCCGGGCTAACCCGCATTCGGCATGTTTCCCCACACCCAACTCGCGGAAAATGTTCCCTGGATTCCGGGGCCGTATCCCGGTGTTTCACTCAAGGTGCTGCACAAGCATCCGGACACGGAGGGGGTCACCGTGCTGCGCCGGTTCGGCGCGGGCATCACGGTGCCGGCTCATTCGCACCCCATGGCGAACGAAACGGTGTACATTTTGTCCGGCGAATGGGAAGAATCGGGGGCGGTTTACGGTCCAGGCGCGTGCTTTTTTGCGCCGCGCGGCACCCGGCACGGTCCGCATGTGGCGCGGACCGAAGTTCTGAGCCTTACGGTGTTCGACGGGCCGCTGACGGTGCTGTGACGCCCCGGGCTTTAGGCCGTTGATGTTCTTGATGCCTGGTTTTCCACTCCGAGATGGATGAATTCCTTCCTCAAGAAGATGGCCCCCCCACTCCCTTTGCCAATCTTCGGGAAAAGGATGGAAAATGTTCTGAAGCGCTGGGGCTGGAAAACGTGCCGACCTCCCTGCTGATCGATGGACAAAGCAAAGTCCTCTCGGTCCATGTCGGCTTTGAAGGCGAATCCACAGGCCAAGCGTTGCGGAAGGAGATCGAAGGCGTGCTGGCAGCAGCCAGGAAATGAGCCGCGCGGGCCGCGTCGCCTCCCCTTTCCACCTCAAGAGGTTTTGTCCTTGAGGCGGGAGCCCTCCCCCCACGGACCGTTCCGCGGTTGATGTTTGCTCGGAGGCGGATACGCTCGGGGCCATGCGCTTCATTGGCAACGTCATCGAAAAGCTGCAACGCCATCCCAAGCGGATCGTATTTCCCGAGGGCACCGAGCCGCGGGTCATCCAGGCCGCGCGGCAATTCCACGCTTTGCGCCTGGGCGCGCCCATCCTGTTGGGAGACCGCGGACGCGTGAAGGAAGCCGCCGCCCGCCTCAACGTGCCCCTCGACGGCGTTCGCATCATCGATCCTGCGACAAGCGAGGAACTGGACCCCTTCACCAAACGATTCGAATTGCTGCGGCGGATGAAGGGCTTGCGCGAGGACGAAGCGCGCCTCGCCATGATGAAGCCCAATCACTTCGGCGCCATGATGGTGGCCATGCACCAGGCAGATGGCGTGGTCTCCGGCGCCAGCGAGACCACCGGCAGCGTGCTGCGTCCCTTCTTCCAAATCATCAAAGTGGCGCCCCAGCACACCACCGCCTCCAGTTGCATGATCCTCGAGGTCGAGAACACCAAGCTCGGCGAGGATGGAGTGCTCTTCCTCGCCGATTGCGGTGTCATTCCCGAACCCACCGTCGAACAACTTTCCGATATCGCCGTCTCGACCGCCAGGCTGGCTCGCCAGATTCTAGGCGTCCGCCCCCGCGTCGCCCTCCTTTCCTACTCCACCAAGGGCAGCGCCACGCATCCCAGCATCGGACGCGTACAAGCCGCGACCGCCCTCGCCCGAAAAAAGGCTCAGGACACCAGTCTGGACGCCGAATTCGACGGCGAATTGCAGGTGGACGCCGCGCTCGTCCCCGAAATCGCGGAGCGAAAACTTCCGGAGAGCCGGGTCGGCGGGCAGGCCAATGTCCTGGTTTTTCCAGATCTCAATTCCGGCAACATCGCCAGCAAGCTCGCGCGCCATCTCGCCCGCGCCAACGCCTACGGCCAAATCCTGCTCGGGTTGGACCGCCCCGCCGCCGACGTGTCCCGGGGTTCGAGTGCCCACGGCGTTCTGGGCGTCGCCGCCATCGTGGGATTGCAAGCCATCACTTCTTCCGAATCCGTGGCCGATCCCGCATGAACTCGGTCACCCCCCGCGTCTTTATCGCCGCCACGCGGCAGAATGACGGCAAGACGACCACGTCGCTTGGCCTGCTCGACGTGTTGCAAAAGACTTATCCACGCGTCGGCTACATCAAGCCCGTCGGCCAGCGTTTCGTTGAAATCGACGAGCAGAAGATCGACGAGGACACGGTTCTCATGGACCGGGTTTACCGGCTCAATTGTCCTTTGGCCGACATGAGTCCGATCGCGGTGGAACCCGATTTTACCCGCAAGTACCTCGAATCTTCCAAGAATGACCAGCTCACGGCCCGCATCTCGAAGGCCTTCGACCGCGTGGCCTGGGAGAAGGATTTCGTGCTCTGCGAAGGCTCCGGGCACGCCGGAGTGGGAGCCGTGTTCGATCTCTCCAATGCTCGCGTCGCGAAGCTGCTCCGCGCCAAAGCGATCATCATCAGCCAGGGCGGCATCGGCAAACCCATTGACGAAGTCGCGCTCAATCAAGCCCTGTTCGAAAAAGAAGGTGTGGAAATTATCGGCGTCATTCTCAACAAGGTGACGCCCGCCAAACTGGATCACATCGCCAAGTTTGCGCGGAAGGGACTCAAGCGAAAAGGCCTCGAATTACTCGGAGTGCTGCCTCACCAGCCCATCCTTTCCCGTCCGAACATGGAATCCATCCGCGAAGTGATGGACGCCAAACCGCTGAACTCGTCCTCCCGGCAAAATAATCTCGTGGGCTCCGTCGTCATCGGCGCCATGAGCGCGCGCAACGCGGCGGCCCTCCTCCAGCCGGCCACACTCATGATCCTCCCGGGAGATCGAACGGATATCCTCGCCGCCGCCCATGCCCATAGAGCCGGCTCCTCCTGGCCCGCCGGGATGATTCTGACCGACGGCATCCAGCCCTCCCGGGAGGCCTTGGCGCTCATCCAGGAGCTTCCCTGGCCCGTCCTCTCGGTCGCAGCCCACTGTTACGATGCGGCCTCCATCGTGCACGACCTCATCGTGAAAACTCGTCCGGACGACACCGAAAAAATTTCCGTCATCCGTGACCTGATCGCCGACCACGTGGACGTCGGCGCCATTTTGAAGCATCTCCGCTCATGAACCGACTGCCCTTTCTTCCTCAACTTGACCGCATCCCCGTCTATGTGCCGGGCCGCCCCATCGACGAGGTGGCTCGCGAACTGGGCCTCGATCCGGCCTCCATCCTCAAACTGGCTTCCAACGAAAATCCGCTCGGCCCCTCGCCCAAAGCGATGGACGCGGTCCGTCAGGCCGTTCCCAGCCTTCACCTCTATCCCGACGGCAGCTCGTTCCGTCTGAAGAAGGCGTTGGCGGCCAAATTTGGCGTTGAGCCCGAGAATCTTCTGCTGGGCAATGGCTCCAACGAAATCCTCGAACTCTCCGCCCACATCGTGCTCCAGCCGGATCAGGAGGTGGTTGTCTCGCAGTATTGCTTCGCGGTCTATCCCATCGTCACTCACATGTTCGGTGGCAAGCTCGTCACCGTGCCCGCCCGCCAGTTCGGCCACGATGTTCCCGCCATGTTAAAGGCGGTGACCCCCAACACCCGCCTCATGTTCGTGGCGAATCCCAACAACCCCACGGGCACGCTGATCGAGCGCGCCGACGTGGCCCTCCTCCTGAACGAGTTGCCGCCTCATGTGTTGCTGGTCATGGATGAAGCCTACATTGAATTCCTTCCCGATCCGATCGATCTGCTGCCTTTTATCCGCTCGGGCACTCACCCGAATTTGCTGCTTTCCCGCACCTTCTCGAAAATCTATGGACTCGCCGGCCTTCGCGTCGGCTACGGCTTCGGCCATCCCGACCTCATCGCCGCGTTGGAAAAGGTGCGGCAGCCGTTCAACTTGAACGCCGCCGCCCAGGCGGGAGCGCTCGGCGCTCTCGCGGACGACGACCATGTGAAACGCACCCGCGAGATGAATGTCGCCGGACGGGCTTACTTCGAGAGAGAGCTCTATCATCTCAAGCTTCACTTCGTGCCTTCCTTCGCCAATTTCATCCTCGTTCACGTCGGGGACGGAGCCCGGGTCTTCCACGCCATGCAACGCCGCGGTGTCATCACGCGTCCCATGGCTTCCTACGGACTCCCCGAATGGTTGCGTCTTACCCTGGGCACGCCCGCGGAAAACCAACGGTGCCTGAAAGCGCTCACGGAGTCCCTGCCGGCCTGAGGCGCCTCCTGGTCGCTTCGGATGGCCACAGCATTTGCGCGGACAGCTCGCGGAGGCTCCCCGTGCGTCCCATCCGCCGCCGCAGTTCTCATTTTGCTGGGTAGGGCGCGTCACTCCGTGCGCGCCGCCTCTGGAAACAACCGGTTTTGGCGCGCAGTGGAGTGCGCACCCTGCCCTTACCAGCCCGAATGAGAACTGCTGCATCCGCCGGTTCGCCGGGAGGCTTCTTGCCAGTCCCCACCCCCGCCGATAGGGTGGGCCGGCAATGCGGTTGCTGGATCGCTATCTTTTGAGGGAACTTTGGGTTCCCCTGCTCTACTGCTTCACCGGATTCCTGGTCTTTTGGATCTCGTTCGAGTTCGCCGGGGACGTGGACGATTTCCAAAAGAGCCGCCTCACTTCGGTCGAGATCACGCGCTACTATGCCGCCCTGCTGCCCAAGCTCCTGGTCGAAATCGTCGCGCCCATCAGCTTTCTTCTCGCGCTCCTTTACGCCGTCACCCAGCACAGCCGACACCAGGAACTGACCGCCATGCGGGCCGCGGGCATCGGACTCTGGCGCTTGTGCCTGCCGTACTGGATGACCGGCTTGTTGCTGAGCGCGGTGTCCTTTTGGCTCAATGAAGCCTGGGTGCCCGGCGGGGTCGAACGCGCGGACCGCATTCTGCGCGGCCACACCCAATCCCCGGCCGGAGAAGATCCCGCCGACTGGGTGCGGACGGTCACCTTCCAAAACCACCGCGATCGGCGGCTTTGGTTGATGGACGCCTTCAACAAGCGCAGCCTCAAGCTCAGCCGTCCTGATGTGGTGTGGAATGCGGCAGACGGAGGGCGCCGCAAGCTGGTCGCGGCGGCGGCGGCTTACCACGAGGGCGCTTGGGTGTTCGATCAAGCGCAACTCTTCTCCTACGACACCGAAGGCAACTTGACCAGCATGCTGCAGACCAACCGGCTCGTCGTCGCGGAATTCGATGAAGTGCCGGAACACATTCGCAACGAGATTCGGGTGCATGCGCGTGGTTCTTTCCGGGAGGCCAAGAAACTCCAGTTCTCGATCCGTGAGATCGAGGATTACCTCGCGCTCCGCGGTTCCTCGCTCGCCGCCCGGGACACCGTCTGGCTGAAAACCCGGCTCTACGAGCGCTACGCCTCGCCTTTCACCTGCCTCGTCGTCGCCCTCATCGCCATCCCCTTTGCCGCGCCCTCGTCCCGGCGAAATGCTTACGTGGGAGTGGCCAGCAGCTTGTTCATCGGATTCTCCTACTTCGTCTTGAAGGAATTGAGCCTCGCCGCGGGCGTCGGCGGACACCTGGAACCCTGGCTGGCCGCGTGGCTGCCCAACCTTGCGTTCGGCCTCTTGGGCGCTTGGCTCCTTCTCCGCGTGCGATGAAAAGCTCCGATCCATCCGGGGTCCAAGCCGCCCTCGCGCGCTCCGAGTCCCGCTGCCACCGGCTGGAACAACTCTACCGCGTCAGCCTGCTGCTGCACTCCACGCTGGATCCGAAGGAGGCGCTGGAACGAGTCGTGCAAGAAGCCGTCCGGTTGGTGTCGGCCCGCAGCGGATCCGTCATCGGCATCAACCCGCTGAACGGCCTGCTCGAGATCCAAGCCTCGTGGGGATTGCCGAAAAGCGCCGAAACGCTGCGCCTGCGGGTCGGAGAGGGCATCACCGGCTGGGTCGCCTCGAACGGCAAACCGGTTCGCGTCGGACATGTGCAATCCGATCCCCGCTATGTCCCGGTGCGCGCCGACGTGCAGTCCGAACTGGCCGTGCCCCTCTGGGTGGCGGGCAGCTTGCGCGGGGTGTTGAACGTCGACGCGGACCGCCTCAACGCCTTCAGCGAGGAAGACCAGGAATGGCTGGAAGAATTGGCCAAGCACGCCGCGCACGTGCTCCAAAACACCTGGCTCTACGAGCAAAGCCGCCACAAAGCGGTCCTTCTGGAATCCCTGTTCAACGTGGCGCAAACCGTCAATACCGTGTTGAACCTGGACGACGCCTTTCAGGTCATCGTGCGGGAATCGTGCCGGTTGATGCACGCCCGCCTCTGCTCGTTGCTCATGGTCGATGCGACCAAAGCATGGCTGGACCTGCGGGCCTGCGCCGGAGCCGGCCGCGCTTACCTCGAAAAGCCGCGCCTGTCCGTCGAGGAATCCCTGGTCGGAATCGTCGTCCGCCGCAAAAAGCCGCTGCAAATCGAAAACGTGCAGAACTCCAGCCGTTATCAAAGCATCGAGATCGCGCGGCAAGAAGGCTTGGTGTCGCTGCTCAGCGTTCCCTTGATGTTCGGCGGCGAAGCCCTGGGCGTGCTGAACGTGTACAAGGACCGGCCTCATTGCTTTTCCAACGAGGAAACGAGGATCCTCTCCGCCCTCGCGGAATTCTCGGCCATCGCGCTGGAGAAGGCGCGCTTGCACGAACGCATCGTGGACGCGGAGGAACGGCTGCGGCAGCAGGAGAAGCTTTCGGCCCTGGGCTTGCTGGCGGCGGAAGTGGCTCACGAGATCCGCAATCCTCTCACGGTGATCAAAATGCTCTTCCACTCGCTTGACCTCGCCTACGACGCGGGGGATCCGCGCGCGCGGGACGTCGAGATCATGCGGGACAAAATCGATCATCTGAACCGCATCGTGGAGCAGATCCTCGCCTTTGCGAGACACGCCGAGCCGGTGCTGGAATCCGTTTCCGTCAACCAACTGCTGGAGAACCTGTCGTTGCTCGTCCGGCACAAACTCCAGCATCAACGCGTGCGGCTGATCCACGTTCTGAGTCCGGCGGATCCCCGGATCACGGCGGACCCTGGCCAGATCGAGCAGGCGTTTTTGAATCTGATGTTGAACGCGGTCGAGGCCATGGAGCAGGGAGGAGCGCTGACGTTGCGCACCTCGGTGGAGCCGCGCAAGGGGGGTAAACCCGGCGCGGGGCAGGTGGTGATCGAGTTCAAGGACAGCGGCGTGGGGATGACGGCGGCGCAGAGGAAAAAAGTGTTCTCGTCGGTGCTGAGCAGCGGCAAACCGGGGGGAACGGGATTGGGCCTGGCCATCGTGGTGCGGATCGTGGAAGCGCACGACGGCCGCATCGAACTCCGCTCTCGCCCCCGCCGCGGCACCACCTTCCGCCTGCTGTTCCCGGGCGCCTGAGGCCATTCGTTCGCGTCTCGGAGCGCGGCTGGTCCATTGGCCAAGCGCAGCAACAATGGTTTTTTTACCCCTAAAACGGTCGATGATCATGATGTTCATCGATCCGACCGAAAGCCTGTCTTCGTTCGTGTGATTGGTGGGCAAATGACTCCCCTCTCCATGGATCGGTGCACCCGCAAGTTGTCGGGGCGCGCCGTTCACGGCGCTTCCGCTCGCGCCGCAGTACCCCGCCCAATTTCTAAACAGGCTCTTAGCCCTTGGCGGCCTCCTGGCCCCATTGAAGACACGCCTTGAAGCGGCCTGAACGCCACGCCCCGGCACTGCCGCGCGCATCACCGACAACCGGTAAATGCATGATCCGTGGATTTGGTCACACCCAAATCCACGGGTAACACGCAGCAACGCATGTTTCCACGACGCCTGGAAGTGCCTTGGACAGGTTCGCATCATCGACATTCCATCGATCACGCCCGCGACAGCGGGCCGTTCTAAATCCGCGCATCCTTCAGCCGCACGAATCACCTTTCGCAAGCCCGTCAGAAGTCTTACGCGCGGATTTAGGTCACACTCTAACTATTGACAAGAAGGGTCCACTTTTGCTTAACAGTTATCCATCAAGGCTAGAAAAGGCGGGTTGGCCACTTTCCAAGGAGTACGGGTTCATGTAAGTCAACCTAAGATCATGTATACTAACACTATGCACGGATTGAGTCTTCATCAGGTTGTCTCTGGACAGAGGTTGTGTAACGCATCTCGAGGTCGCCAACCTTATATCGGGAAATAGTGCGCATGGGCGCTTGTGTGGCTGGGAGCCTGGACAGCGGTCCTCTTTCCTCTCCGATCTCGCGCCATGACCCTTGAGACGTTCCAGAGTTTTCTTACGAATCCTCCCACCATTGAAAGATTGATTTTCGAGCGCACGCTCGAGTTCAAACCGTTCCTGGTCCAGGACAAAAAAGCAGGTGAGAAAGCGATCAAGGACATTCAAAGTGGATCCAAAGTGATGCCCAAGGAAACAGAGCTCTATTTTCCTCGATTTCAAGCCAAACCGGAGGGTTTCGTTTTTCGAAGATTGTCCAAGATCGAGGACCTGAGCGCTCCCCAGCTACCGCGCCTTTCCCCTTGCGACGGGCGTTATGAGTCGGATTGGTGGTGGATCGATCAACCAAGTGTGACGAAGTCGAAATACACCCTTCCAGCTATTTGGCCCAAGGAGGAGAACTTATGCATGTCCTCCTGGCGTCAAGCCACCGAGGTGCTGCGTCTTGGAATATTCGAACTCTTGACCGAAACCCTGCAATGGCAGGGATCCAATTTTACCGCCACTTCTGAAACCGGCCAGCCTATAAGCGGTCAATCGACCCTTGACGCGGATGGTGCGGTCCGATCGTTGCGCTATGTTCTTGGGAAGAATCAGCATCGCGAAATCACGTATCATTACCAATCCATTCCCGCTCGATGGCCGGATGCGTTCGAGACGACCACGCTCTACAGGGATCACCGAGAGCGCAAACCGTATGCTGCCTTCAAGTTCCGGGAAATCGTGCTGGCCGGTGAGCCGCTTTCACGGGATTCCTTTTCGCCGGCGCCCATGCTTCAGGCATCGCATGTCATGTTCGAACTCACCATGGATGGCCAGATGTTTCGATTTGATGGTACAAATCGAATTCCCATCCAAACCTCAGGCTCCACGCTCTCCGATATGAATGAGTGGGTCCGTTTGCTCCGGGTCGTCATCGCGGTTGTCCTTGCCGTGGTAGCCTGGCACACGCTTAAGAGAATCACCGGACTGATGAAGTCGCGCTTCAGTTCCAAATAAGTTCGCCTCCGCCCGCCAATGGGCAATGCAGGCGAATGTGGAGTCAACATCAACCAAGGAGAAACTATGAGATCAGTGCTCGGTATCTTATCTAGTCTAATGCTTATTCAGCTAACGGGACTTGCGTGCTATGTCAGACCATTCGAAGATGTGGCGTGTGTCCTAACAGTTGCATTTATGTCATCGCGTGCGGACTGAACACGAACGGTATCATGACGTGCAATGGAACTTCCAGCGGCGCGAACTACCTCACCGTGATGAACGCCAGCTCGGGAGCTTATAGCTATCTTTCATTCCCGACCGTCTGCGCGGCCCCGGTTCGGCTCGTCGCCGGCTGTTGCGGTGGTGCGCGCACCACGAGCAACGATTGGACTCCAATCAACGAGGAGTACCCGATTTTTCAAGGTTGTCGCCGAACCTGATTCGGATTCCGATGACGAGCCCAGCTGCTTGCGCCCTGTCGTTTGGGCGGCTGGGCCTCGCCATCTTGTTGACTGGAGACAAGTTGCGGTGTGCCCGCCGAATATTGCCAGGCCGCTTCCTTCCCCCATCGCCTCCTCGCCGTCAGGGCTGTCAGCCCAAGCTCATCGACTCGGACACCGGCTTCGGGATGCACGGGTAAGGATCGAGTGTAGTCAGAAATGCATCTCGTTCCGTCCTTGGATTCACGAAGGGTTGGCCCCAGCATCTCGCAATGGCGAACGATGGCCCGACCCGCACCCCACCACCCGACCCACGGGTGGCGGAGTTTTTGCGCCATCTCCGTGAGGAACGAGGCGCATCCGCCTTCACCGTCCGAAATTACGAGCAAGGACTCCGGCATTTCCAAGATTGGTTCCACGCCGCTCGAGGCGCCTTTCCGACTTGGACCGAACTCGGGCGCGACGATCTGCGCGCATACCTTCGCCAGTTGAGCCGCGAGAATCTGGGCCGCGCCACCATCCAGTTGCGTTTCTCGTCGCTGCGCGCCTTCTACCGATTCCTGATTACCCAAGGACACGCCACCCAGTCGCCCGTGCGCGGAATTGCACTTCCGCGGTTGGAGAGGCGATTGCCCCGCTTCCTGCCCCAAACTCAAGTCGAATCGCTGCTCCAAGCGCCCGTCCGCTCCACCCAGGGTGATTCGTCCGGGGAATCCGATCGTGAAAAGCTGGAGCGCGTGCGCGACGCTGCCGTGCTGGAACTGCTCTACTCCTCCGGCCTTCGCATCAGCGAATTGTGCCAACTGACAGGGGGTCAGATTCTGTGGGAGCAAAGTTGCCTGCGCGTGCTGGGCAAAGGACGCAAGGAGCGCGTGGTTCCCACAGGCAGCCCGGCCCTGGAAGCCTTGCGACACTATTGGAAACAATGGGAGTATCACCCAACCTCAGAACAGCCCGTTTTTCTGGCCAAACCAGGGTCGAATCAAGCTCTGGCTCCGGGCCAAGTGCAGAGGCGGCTCAAAAAGTATCTCGCTGCCGCCGGGTTGGATCCCGCCCTCACGCCCCACAAACTCCGCCACAGTTTCGCCACCCATTTGCTGGACAACGGCGCCGATCTCCGCAGCGTGCAAGAGTTGCTCGGCCACGCGCATTTGGTCACCACTCAAGTCTATACCCACGTGAGCCTGGAAAGGCTCCGCGCCGCCTATGACGCGGCCCATCCCCGCTCCTGAAAATCAGCCTCCCATGAATTCCAAACTCTTTTCTGAACTCGGACTCTCCCCCGAAATCCTTCGCGCTATCGACCGGCTCGGCTTCGAACAAGCGTCCCCCATCCAGGCCGAAGCCATCCCGATCCTCATGGCTGGACACGACGCGGTGGGCCAATCGCAAACGGGTTCAGGCAAGACCGCCGCGTTCGCGATTCCGGCCATCGAGAAGACCGATCCCCAGCTCAAAGCCGTCCAGGCTCTGGTCCTCTGCCCGACGCGCGAACTCGCGGTGCAAGTCGCCGAGGAAGTCCATCAACTCGCCTTTTTCAAGCGCGGTATCCAAGCGCTCCCCATCTATGGCGGCCAATCGTATGAGCGCCAGTTCGCGGGGTTGAAACGGGGTGCCCAACTCGTCATCGGCACACCCGGCCGTGTGCTCGACCATCTGGCCCGCGGCACGCTCCGGCTGGATCACGTCAAGATGATGATCCTGGACGAAGCGGACGTGATGCTCGACATGGGATTCCGGGAAGATATCGAAAAAGTCTTGCAAGCGCTTCCGCGGGAAAGGCAAACGGTGTTCTTTTCCGCCACGATGCCTGCCCCCATTCGCGACTGGATCGAGCGCTACGCCCGCGAACCCAAGTCGGTCAAAATCGAGCAGAAAACGCTGACCGTGCCCACCGTGGAGCAGGTTTATTACGAGGTCGACCGGAGATTCAAAGTCGAACTCTTGGCCCGTCTCATCGACATCCACGACCTCCGTTTGGGGATTATTTTCTGCAACACGAAACGCATGGTGGACGAACTGGCCGATCACCTCGAGGCCCAGGGCTATTCCGCCGACCGATTGCACGGGGACATGAGCCAGGGCATGCGCGACCGGGTGATGGGAAAGTTCCGCCAGGGCGGCCTGGAATTTCTGGTCGCCACCGACGTGGCCGCGCGAGGCATCGACGTGGACGACGTGCAAGTGGTCTTCAACTACGATCTTCCCTACGATCCGGAGGATTACGTTCACCGCATCGGCCGAACCGGACGCGCGGGCCGCAGCGGACGGGCCATTTCATTCGTCGCCGGGCGGGAGATCTTCCAAGTGCGCAACATCGAGCGATTCACCCGCACGCGGCTGCATCGAGCGCACATTCCCAGCCTCGACGAAGTGGAAGCCGCTCGCGACCAGGCCTTGGCAGGAAAAGTTCGAACCGTGCTGCTCTCGGGCGAATTCAAACGACAGGATCGCCTGATCGAAACCCTGATGGAAGAAGGTCACGAGTCCACGGATATCGCGTCCGCTCTCATTCATTTGCTGGCCGGCGGTGAAGACGATCCCTCCCCGGAAGCGAACCCCCGGCGCTCTCCTTCGACGGACCATCTCCGTGACAAGTCCGAGTCTAACGCTCGCCCTCGGCGTCCGCGCGAACTTCAAGCTGCGCCGCCAATTCAAGTGAAGAGGTCATTTCCAAATCCTGCGGCCGCTGCTGAATTGCCGTCCGCTGCCCCGAAGGAAGTTGCGCGTCGCGAGGTTCCGCCCCAGACCGCACACCATCCTGTCGTGAAGATTCCTCCACCTCCGCCTATAACTCGTTCTTTACCGACTCCGACGGAGGAAAAGTCATCACGGCCCGCGCCTGCTGCTTCCCATCCGGAACGGTCAACCTCCGCAATCCCTCGCAGCAGCGCGGGAAAGGGGTTTCAGAGTTCTGCTCGGTCCCCAATGATGCCCGATTGGGTGCGCAAGAAAATGGGCCTTCGCGAAGTCCCACCTAAACCTCGCCGGCCAGACCATCGCCCGCCCAGTTCCTCCATTCCTTCGCGACCACAGAAACCGCTCGAAAAATTCACCGCCTCGAAACCGCCTCCACCGCCTCTGTCCAAAGGAGCCCCCGGCTCAAACACCCCCCCTCTTCGATCCACCCGCCGCACCCCTTCCAACCAATCACGCCTCTGGATCAACGTCGGTGAGGAGATGGGCGTCGAAACACGGGACGTGGTGGGCGCGATTTTGGGAGAGACCGGACTGCCTGCAAACTCTGTCGGCACAGTAGACGTCCGATCGCGACATCTTTTCGTCGACGTGGCGACCGAACACGTGGGTACCATTCTCAATGCCCTGAAAAGGACCAAGATCCGCCAACTTCCCATCAAGGCCAAACTGGCCTGAAAGCAATCTGGGTCCCTCAACTTCGCCATGGTGAGGGAGAGGGTGGGAGGGCGGCGTTCCACCGCCGTCCCAAATCATCGTCTCGCGAACGCCCAAAATCATGACCGGAGATTCACCTACCGAGGCACGAAAAGCAGTGGCGGATTTGCTCCATGGTCCCAAAAGGCCCGAGTGGCTAAGTCCAACTGGTCTGTCGCCAAGTTTAACAGCCATGTGTTCAGAGTTAAACTGTTTGTCTGTAACATGTTGCATTACAAGACACCCCGGATCTGATGGCATTCTGTCGGAAAACTTAACAGTGATGGGCTGAACGTCCGTTCCGTTGCTTGTTGTAAACTAAGTTTATCTTGTTAATAGACAACATATTACGATGTTTTTCGCAACGCAATCCTAGGTTCGTACGAAAGCTGTTCATAGTATTGAAGCCCTGTCGTTTGCAGCCTCGAAATTGGGTTTCGAAGGCGGACAAGTAGGGCGGGAAAAAACACATGAAAAACAAAACAACGTTCGGGCTCTTCTGGGTTGTAGCCGCTGTGCTGGCCTCGGTGACGGGGCAAGTGATGGCGACGCCTCCTCCTCCGGTCCCGGATGCGGGATCCAGCGCT
>Ga0194132_10009157_pt1 | contig 13816 bp, 13 predicted proteins | sample TA2KigOf80mmetaG_FD_148612 | JGI IMG/M metagenome (GOLD analysis project Ga0194132, IMG submission 148612) | Freshwater microbial communities from Lake Tanganyika, Tanzania - TA2015054 Kigoma Offshore 80m | ecosystem: Environmental > Aquatic > Freshwater > Lake | place: Tanzania: Lake... | reverse complement strand
CCGGCTGACGCGCGATTCGCGCCTCGGTCACACTCGGCGCGCGAGGGCGACCGGGACGCGCCCGCGGGCGGCGGGAAACAGGACGCGATCACCGATCCATGACGATTGTGCTCCTCGCCGTCCTGGTCCTTCTGATCGCCGTCGTCATCGGTGTCGCGGGCGGCCGGACGCGGGCGGGCGCGGTCGTCGTCTACATGCTGTCCGCGCTGGCGGCCGCGGCGATCCTGGTCGTCGCCTTCGCGCGTGTCGCGGCCGCGCCCGAGACCATCGTTCTCCCGCTCGGGATCCCGTGGCTCGGGCTCAGGCTCCGCATCGATGCGCTCGCCGCGTTCTTTCTCGTGGTCGTCAATCTCGGTGCCGCAGCGGCGAGCGTCTATGCGATCGGCTATGGCCAGCATGAGCGCGCGCCGCACCGGGTCGTTCCGTTCTATCCGGCCTTTCTCGCCGGGATGAACCTCGTTCTTCTCGCCGACGACGCCTTCGCGTTCCTGTTCGGCTGGGAATTCATGTCGCTCGCGTCGTGGGCGCTGGTGATGGCCTATCACCGCGACGGCGCCAACCGCCATGCCGGCTATGTGTACCTGGTGATGGCGAGCTTCGGGACGCTGTCGCTCCTCCTCGCCTTCGGGCTTCTCGCCGGGGCCGGTGGCGGCTACGGGTTCGACGCGATGCGGACGGCGCGCGAGCCGGCGGGAATTGCATTTCTCGTCCTCGTTCTCGCGCTCCTCGGGGCCGGGTCGAAGGCGGGTCTGGTGCCGCTTCATGTGTGGCTGCCGCTCGCCCATCCGGCCGCGCCGAGCCACGTCTCGGCGCTGATGAGCGGCGTGATGACCAAGGTCGCCGTCTACGGCTTCATCCGCATCATGTTCGATCTCGTCGGTCACGCGCCGTGGTGGTGGGGCATTATCGTCCTCGTCATCGCCGCGGCGACCGCGGTCCTCGGCGTCCTCTACGCGCTCATGCAGCACGATCTGAAGCGGCTTCTCGCCTACCACACGGTCGAGAATATCGGGATCATCTTCATCGGCCTCGGCCTCGCGCTCGCCTTCGGCGCGAACGGCATGGGCGAGGCGGCGGCGCTTGCGCTCACCGCCGGTCTCTTCCACGTGTTCAACCACGCCGTCTTCAAGAGTCTCCTCTTCTTCGGCGCGGGCGCCGTCCTCGCCGCGACGGGCGCGCGCGACATGGAGCATCTCGGCGGCCTGATCCATCGCATGCCGACGACCGCGCTCGCCTTCCTGGTGGGCTGCATCGCGATCTCGGCGCTGCCGCCGCTCAACGGCTTCGCGTCCGAGTGGCTTCTGTTCCAGGCGATCGTGCTCGGCACGGGCCTCCCGCAATGGGGGCTGAAATTCGTCGTCCCCGCGGTCGGCGCGACGCTCGCGCTCTCGGCGGCACTCGCCGCGGCGTGCTTCGTCAAGGCGTTCGGCATCACCTTTCTCGGCCGGCCGCGCACGCCCGGAGCCGCATCGGCGCGCGAGGTCGACCCGTTCTCGCGCGGATCGATTATCGCCTTCGCGCTCCTCTGCGTCGCCGCGGGCACGCTGCCCGGTCTCGCCGTCGATTGGATCCAGCCCGTGGTCGGGAGCCTCCTCGACGGCGCCGTGCTCCGCGATCAGGCCGACATGGCCTGGCTCACGCTCGTTCCCGTCGACTGGGATCGGAGCTCCTATAACGGGCTCATCGTGCTCGTCTTCGTCCTGGTCTCCGCCCTCGTCGTGGCGGCGGCGATCCACCGTTTCGCCTCGCGCCGGCTCCGCCGGTCGCCGCCCTGGGATTGCGGCTTTCCCGATGCCGATCCGGCGACGCAATATACTGCGGGCTCGTTCGCTCAGCCGATTCGCCGCGTCTACGGCACGCTCGCCTTCGCGGCGCGCGAGACCGTCGACATGCCGCGTCCCGGCGATACGCGCGCCGCGCGTTTCACAGTCCGTATCCGCGACCTCGTCTGGGAATGGCTATACGCGCCCATCGCCGCGGCGGTCGAGCGCGCGGCGGATGCGCTCAACCAGCTCCAGTTCCTCACCATCCGCCGCTATCTCACCTTCGTGTTCGCCTCGCTCGTCGTTCTACTCCTGGTGCTCGCGCTGTGGCGACCCTAGGCGGTCTCGTCGTCCAGGGCGGGCAGATGCTGCTCGTCCTCCTGATCGCGCCGCTTCTGACGGGGCTCGTGCGACGGGTGAAGGCGATGCTCCTCCGCCGGCGCGGGCCGTCGGTGTTTCAGCCCTATCGCGACATCGCGCGGCTCCTCCGCAAGGAGGCGATCGTCGCCGAGGGTGCGTCCTGGCTGTTCCGGGTCGCGCCTTATCTCGTCTTCGCCTCGATCTGGGTCGCGGCCGCAATGGTGCCGACCTTCGCGACGGGTCTCGTCTTCAGCTGGGCCGCCGACCTCATCGCGATCGTCGGCCTTCTCGCGACCGCGCGCTTCTTCCTGGCGCTCGCCGGTCTCGACGTCGGCACGTCCTTTGGCGGCATCGGGTCGAGCCGCGACATGATGATCGCGACGCTCGCCGAGTCGGCGATGATCATGATCGTGTTCACGCTGTCGCTGCTCGCGGGCTCCACCCAGCTCTCCTCGATCGCGACCTACATGCTCGCGGCCGATGTCGGGCTCCGCGTCTCGCTCGCGCTCGCGCTGTTCGGCCTCGTCATGGTGACCATCGCCGAGAACGCGCGCATTCCGGTCGACAACCCGGCGACCCATCTCGAGCTCACCATGGTGCACGAGGCGATGGTCCTCGAGTACTCGGGCCGCCACCTCGCGATGATCGAGCTTGCGGCCTCGTTGAAGCTCACGCTCTATGTCGCGCTGATCGGCTGCCTGTTCGCGCCCTGGGGCATGGCGACGGCGGGCGAAGGGATCGCTGCCTATGCGCTCGGCGTCGCGATATTCCTCGTCAAGCTCTGCGTGGGCGGCGTGCTGCTCGCGGTGTTCGAGACCTCGATCGCCAAGATGCGGGTGTTCCGCGTGCCGGAGTTCCTGGGTGCGGCGCTGATGCTCGCGCTTCTTGCGGTGACGCTCCTGTTCGTGTCGCGGAGCTTCTGATGGGTGGTCTCTCGTTCGACATCGCCCATCTCCTCGCCGGCGCGCTGGTGCTGGTGAGCTTTCTCCTCCTCTACCAGTCGCGAATCTCGGCGTTGATCAGCGCCTTCGCGCTCCATGCCTTCGTCCTCGCGCTCGCCGTCGCCTGGCAGGCGGCGATCCAGGATGCACCACATCTCTTCGTGACCGCGGCGATCGCGTTTCTGTTCAAGGGGCTCGTCATTCCGATCGTGCTCAACCGCATGGTGGTCCGGCTCCGGATCCACCGCGCGATCGAGACCGTCGGCGGCATCGGACCGACGATGCTCGTCGGCATGGGGCTCGTCGCGCTCGCGATCAGCGTCATGCTGCCGGCGACCGATCTTGCCGATCCCCTGACGCAGGAGGACCTCGCCTTTGCGCTCGCGGTCGTCCTCCTCGGGCTCCTGATGATGGTGACGCGACGCAATGCCGTGAGCCAGGTGATCGGTTTCATGAGCCTCGAGAACGGGCTGATCCTCGCCGCGACCGGCGCCAAGGGCATGCCGCTCGTGGTCGAGATCAGCGTCGCGTTCTCGATCCTGATCGCTTTCATCGTGGTCGGCATATTCCTGTTCCGCATCCGCGAGCGGTTCGACACGGTCGATGTCCAGGCGCTCGACCGCTTCCGCGGCGAACGCCGATGATCGCAGCCGCGGACGCGCTCTATCTCGTGCTCGCGATCCCGTTCGCGGCCGCGGGCGTGCTTGCGCTTCTCCCCGGCTACCGGATCACGGCACGGCTCAACGTGGTCGCGACGGCGGCGACATTCGCGATGGCCTGCATCCTCGTCGTCGACCGGCCGCCGGTCGGCCGCTTCCTGTTCGTCGACGACTTCAACGTCTACCTGATCGTCCTCAACACCTTCGTCGGCTTCACGACGAGCGTGTTCAGCGCGAGCTATATCGGCCACGAGCTCGAGACGGGTCGCCTCACGCCGGCCTATCTCCGCTTCTACCACGCGATGTATCAGGTCCTGATGTTCGCGATGAACCTCGCGCTTCTGTCCGACAATATCGGGCTGATGTGGGTCGCGATCGAGCTCGCGACGCTGACGACCGTGCTGATGGTCGGTATCTACCGTACCCACGAGGCGATCGAGGCGGCGTGGAAGTATTTCATCCTTGGCTCGGTCGGGATCGCGCTCGCCTTGTTCGGGACGATCCTCGTCTATCTCGCGGCGCAGCCGGTGGTGGGCGAGGGGCTCGACGCGCTCTCCTGGACGCGGCTGGTCGAGAGTGCGGCGCGGTTCAACGCGCCCCTCCTCAACATAGCCTTCGTCTTCATCCTACTCGGCTATGGTACCAAGGTCGGGCTCGCGCCGCTCCACGCCTGGCTCCCCGATGCACACGCGGAAGGCCCGACGCCGATCTCGGCCGTCCTCTCCGGTCTCCTCCTCAACGTCGCGCTCTATGCGGTGTTGCGCTTCAAGATGATCCTCGGCGCCAACCCGGAGGCGATCGCGCCGGGGCCGCTGATGATCGTGATGGGCCTCACCTCGCTCATCTTTGCGGCGTTCATGCTGTATCGGCGCCGCGACATCAAGCGGATGTTCGCCTACTCGTCGATCGAGCACATGGGGATCATCACCTTCGCCTTCGGCATGGGCGGCGCACTCGCGAACTTCGCTGGGCTCCTGCACATGACGATGCACAGCCTGACCAAGTCGGCGATATTCTTCGCGGTCGGTCACATCGCGCAGGTCAAGGGCACCCAGCGCATCGCCGAGATCCGTGGTCTCACCGAGACCCATCCCGTGCTCGGCTGGGGTCTTGTCGTCGGCGTCGTCGCGATCGCAGGTCTGCCGCCGCTCGGCATCTTCATGAGCGAGTTCCTGGTGATCAGCTCGACGTTCGCGCGCGAGCCGTTGCTCGCCGTGCCGCTCGTCTTCGGCATCCTGGTCGGCGTTGGCGCGCTCGTGCTCCGGCTCCACGGCGTGGCGTTCGGCGAGCCGCTCGGGAGCACGGCGCCGGTGCGCGCGACCCATGTGCCGATGTTGGCCCATCTCGCGATCGTCCTCGTCGCGGGGCTGTGGCTGCCGCCACCGCTCGTCGCGTGGTTCCAGAACGTCGCGGAACTCCTCCGATGACCACCATGAGCGCGCTCGCCGATCTCCTCGCCGCCGGGCGGCGCGTCGCCGGCCATCGGCCGTGGCCGCGCATCGAGATCGATCGCGCCGACTGGGAACGCGCGACCGCGCTCCTCGGCGACGGCACGCTCGCACTGAGCGGCCTCTGGGGCGATGCGGGCGCCGTCCACATGGCCGTCGCGACGCCTGCGTTCGACGCGCTCGCCGTCGTCACCTTGGCCTGCCCGGATGGCACATTCCCGTCGGTCGGGCGGGTGCACGCACCGGCGATCCGGCTCGAACGCGCGGCCGCCGATCTGTTCGGCCTGGTCTCGATCGATGCCCCCGATCCGCGGCCCTGGCTCGATCACGGCCGCTTCCCGACGCCGCCGCTCGGCCGGTCGGACTTCCGTGCCGATGCGCGCCGACCCTATGTCTTCCTCCCGGTCGAGGGCGAGGGTCTGCACCAGATCCCGGTCGGGCCGGTCCATGCCGGCATCATCGAGCCCGGGCATTTCCGCTTCACCGCCAACGGCGAGACCGTCGTCCGGCTCGAGCAACGGCTCGGCTATGTCCACAAGGGCATCGATGCACTCATGTCGGGCGCGACGCTCGAGCGCGCGGCACGCCTCGCCGGCCGCGTGTCGGGCGATTCGACCGTCGCCTACGCGATCGCCTTCGCCCACGCCGTCGAGGCCGCGCTCGGCGACGAGGCGCCGCCCCGCGCGCAGGCGCTCCGCGCCGTGATGGCCGAGCTCGAGCGCATCGCCAATCATCTCGGCGATATCGGCGCCGTCTGCAACGACGCCTCGTTCAGCCTGATGCACGCCCATTGCGGTGTCCTTCGCGAGCGCGTTCTGCGCGCGGCGGCGAGCTGTTTCGGTCACCGGCTGATGATGGACCGCGTCGTGCCGGGCGGCGTCGCGACGGATCTCGCCGCGGCCGGTGCCGCAACGCTCCGCGCGCTCCTCGCCGAGATCGGTGCCCGCTTCCCCGAGCTCGTCGCGATATATGACGGCACGGCCTCGCTCCAGGACCGCACCGTCGGCACCGGCATCGTCGGCAGGGATCTCGTGATGCACTTCGCGGCCGGCGGTCATGTCGGGCGCGCCTCCGGCCGAGCGATCGATGTGCGGCGGACCCCGGGCTATCCGCCCTATGACCGTCTCGCCTTCGACGTGCCGGTGCTCGAGTCCGGCGATGTCGATGCGCGCGTTCTCATCCGCATGCGCGAGATCGAGGCGAGCCGCGGCCTCATCGCCCGTCTCCTCGACGACCTGCCGGCGGGCCCGGTGGCGCGGACGCTCGATAGCGCGGGCGGCGGCGAGGGGCTCGCGCTCGCCGAGGCGTTCCGCGGCGATGTCCTCGTCTGGGTGCGGATCGAGCCTGGCGGACGGGTCGCGCGCGCCTTCTTGCGCGATGCCTCGTGGTTCCAGTGGCCGCTGCTCGAGGCCGCGATCGAGGGGAACATCGTCGCCGACTTCCCCCTCTGCAACAAATCGTTCAATTGCTCCTATTCCGGCCACGATCTGTGAGCGAGGCACGATGCGGAAGATCCTGCTCGAGAACCTGATCCGGGGCCGGCTGACCGAGCCGGCGCCCGCGGCGAGCGAGGCCGCGCTCGCCGAGCTCGCCGGTCGGTTGGAGCGATCCGCGCAGCGTCGCCTCGGCCGCAGCCTCTCGATCCGCGAGGTCGATGCCGGCTCCTGCAACGGCTGCGAGCTCGAGATCCACGCCCTCAACAACGTGTTCTACGATCTCGAGCGGTTCGGCATCCGCTTCGTCGCCTCGCCGCGCCACGCCGATGTGCTGATGGTCACCGGCCCGGTCACCCACAACATGCGCGAGGCGCTGGAACGCACCTGGCGCGCGACGCCCGATCCGAAATGGGTGGTCGCGGTCGGCGACTGCGCGGTCGACGGCGGCGTGTTCGGGGCTAGCTATGCCTGTGTCGGGCCGGTCGCCGCGGTGGTGCCGGTCGATCTCCACATTCCGGGCTGCCCGCCGACGCCGCAGGCGATGCTCGAGGGCCTGCTCGCGCTCCTCGAGACGAGCGCCAAGGGCTAGCGACGGAGCCGTCGCACGATCGCCGGCGCGAACAGCGCGACGAGCGCGAGCGCCAGCAGCGTCGCCGACAACGGCCGGGTCAGGAACACCATGAGATCACCCTGCGCGATCGTCATCGCGCGGCGGAATTCCTGCTCGGCGAGCGGGCCGAGGATCATGCCGATGATGACCGGCGCGGTCGGAAAGTCGTAGCGCCGCATCAGATAGCCCACCGCCCCCATCGCGTAGAGGAACACGAGATCGACCGGCGAGCGGCTGATGCCGTAGGTGCCGATCGTCGCGAACACCAGGATGCCGCCGTAGAGAAGCGGCGGCGGGATCGAGAGCACCCTCACCCAGAGGCCGATCAGCGGCAGGTTGAGGACGAGCAGCATCACATTGCCGACATAGAGGCTCGCGATCAGCGCCCACACGAGATCGGGCTGGTTCTGGAGGAGGAGTGGGCCCGGGCTGATGCCGTAGCTCTGGAACGCCGACAGTATGATCGCCGCCGTCGCCGACGTCGGCAGCCCGAGCGCGAGCATCGGCACGAGGACGCCCGCGGCAGACGCGTTGTTCGCCGCCTCCGGTCCCGCGACGCCCTCGATCGCACCCTTGCCGAATTCCTCCGGATGACGGGTCAGCCGCCGCTCTACATAGTAGGAGAGAAACGTCGGAATCTCGGCGCCGCCCGCCGGCAACGCCCCGATCGGGAACCCGATGCCGGTACCACGGAGCCACGGCCTCCACGACCGTTTCCAATCCGCGCGCGTCAGCCACATCGAGCCCTGGACCCGCAGCACCTGCCCGGCCAGGCCGCGCGGGTGGATCGCGAGATAGAGCGTCTCGCCGACCGCGAACAGCCCGACCGCGACGACGATGACGTTGATGCCGTCGAGAAGCTCGGGCACGCCGAAGGTGAGCCGCGCCTGCCCGGTCTGAAGGTCGACGCCGATCAGCCCGAGAAAGAGGCCGAGGAAGAGCGCCGTGAGCCCGCGCACGACCGAATTGCCGAGGACGGCCGAGACGGTGACGAAGGCGAGCACCATCAGCGCGAAATACTCGGCCGGGCCGAAGCGGAGCGCGAGATCGACCACGGCGGGCGCGAGGAACGTGATTCCGAGCGTGCCTATGGTCCCGGCGACGAACGAGCCGATTGCGGCCGTGGCAAGGGCCGCCGCGGCGCGGCCGCGCTTGGCCATCTGGTTGCCCTCGAGCGCGGTCACGATGGTGGCGCTCTCGCCGGGCGTGTTGAGGAGGATCGAGGTGGTCGAGCCGCCGTACATCGCGCCGTAGTAGATGCCGGCGAACATGATGAACACGCTCGTCGCATCGACCGAGAACGTGAGCGGCAATAGGAGCGCGATGGTGAGCGCGGGCCCGATACCGGGCAGGACTCCGACCGCGGTGCCGAGGAACACGCCGACGAACGCCCACAAGAGATTGGCCGGTGCAAGCGCGAGCGCGAAGCCCTGGCCGAGCTGGGTGAGGGTTTCCACCTACAACAGACCCTCGATCACGCCGCCCCCGAGATCGATGCCGAGGAGACGGGCGAAACCTGTGTGGGCGGCGAAGGCGAACGCGAAACCGATCGCGATGTCGCGCGCCGGCCGCATCGAACCGAAGGCGCGCGCGGTCGCGCCGAACAGGAGGGTCGAGGTGAGGATGAAGCCGAGCCATGGCATCAGGAGGGCGTTGGCGACGAGGCCTCCGACGAGCCAGAGGACACGCGCCGACGCTGCGGTCGGTCCGCTCTCCTCGCCCGCCGCGGAACGCCAGCCGCCTCGGAACCCTTGCACGAGGAGAAGCGACCCCAGGAGAGCGAGGCCCGCCGCGACCGCATAGGGCATCACCGCCGGGCCGACTTGGGCATAGGCCGGCGGTCGCGCCAGCTGCGCGGTCGAGACGACGACGACGGCAGCGAGCGCGACGACGCCGAGCCCGATCGCGATCTCGGGCAATCCGCGGCTGTTCATGCGCGCGCGGTCAGCTCGCGAGCCCGAGATCCTTGAGAATGGCCGTCACGCGCTGCATCTCGGTCTCGACGAAGCCCGCGAATGGCGCGCCGGCGAGGAAAATGTCGATCCAATCGCGTTGCTTGACGACCTCGGCCCAGCCCGGCGACCGCGCCATGCGCGTGATGAGATCGGTGAGGCTCGCCTGCTGCGCCGCGCTGATGCCGTGTGGTGCGAACACGCCGCGCCAGTTCGCAAGCTCGACGTCGATGCCCTGTTCCTTGAGCGTCGGCACGTCGATGCCGGCGAGCCGCTTCTCCGAGGAAAGCCCGAGCGCGCGCATCTTGCCGGCCTTGATGTGCTCGGCGAACTCGGCCCAGCCGCTGATGCCGCACGTCACCTGGCCACCAATGATCGCGGCGACCGCGGGGCCGCCACCTGCATAGCCGACATAGGCGACCCGGCGCGGATCGACGCCGACGGTGCGCGCGATCATGCCGGCCACGATATGATCGACGCTCGCCGCCGATCCGCCCGCCCACGACACCGCGCCGGGATTGGCCTTGAACGCCGCGACGAGATCGGTGAGCGATTTGTGCGGCGAGTTCGCCGGCACAACCACCACCTGGTACTCGCCGGTGAGCCGCGCGATGGGCACGACCTGCGACAGATTCACCGGCGACTTGTTGGCGATGATCGCGCCGACCATCACCATGCCGGAAACCATCAGCGCGTTGTCCTGGCCCTTCCACTGGTTGATGAACTGCGGCAGGCCCACGGTGCCGCCGGCGCCGCCGACATGGCTGAACTGGACCGCGCGGACGATTCCGGCCGCCTTGAGCGCGTGCTCCATCGACCGCGCGGTCTGATCCCAGCCCCCGCCGGGATTGGCCGGCACGAACACCTTGAGCGTCGCAATCGGGTCGGCACCAAGCGAGGACCGCGGCAGCGCGAGCAGCGCGCCGCCTGCGAGTGCCGTTCCGACGAATCGCCTGCGCGAACGATCCATGTAGTCCTCCCTGGTTTCGTGCCGGCGGACTTGTCCGCCGCGCCGGTCGTATCGTTCTGAGCCGACGGGAGTCTATCCGCGTCGCCGTCATTGTCCAACGTTCGTCCGCGAGATGGACTACCCTGCGTCAACGCGACCGGCTACGATTGAACGCCCGCGGAGGACAAGACGGGCGGCAATAGGAGAGGAACCATGGCAGACGCGGTCGACAAGATCGAGGGCATCGGCGAGGTCTATGCCGAGAAGCTGATCCTGCGCTAGACCAACATGGCGGATCTCATGCGCATCTCGGGCGTCGGCGGCGAGTATGCCGAGCTTCTCGAGGCCGCCGGCGTCGATACGGTGAAGGAGCTCCGCACGCGCAATACCGCCAATCTCGCGAAGGCGATGGCGAGCGCCAACGAGCAGAAGAAGCTGACGCGTCGCGTTCCGAGTGAGACCGAAGTCACGAAGTGGATCAACCAGGCCAAGACGCTCGATCCCAAGGTCAGCTACTGATCGATCCGGACCCGCGGCCGGCCGCGACCGGACTCGTCGGTTATCTGGCGCCCGACGGCTTCGCGGCCGAGCTCGCGCACGAGCTCGGTGAGGCGGCGGCATTCCATGATCGTCTGGCCCTGTTGCCCGGCCCGCCGCGCGCGGCCGCGTGGTCCGAGAATGTCTGGCTTGAGCCGGTCCGCATCGCGATCCGATCGATCGCCGACGGCGCCGCGCAGCTCAGGGCCATCCAGCGCAACTGGGCGCTCCTCCCGACCACGCTCCACCGCCGTGCGGCGCTGATCGAGGCCCGATTGCCGCATGTCGCGGCGCGCCCGATCGCGTTCGGCGATCCCGTTCCGACCGCGCCGCTCGGATCGTGGACGCTCCTCGACGCCGATACGATCCTCGCCGCGGCGCGCTGCACGAGTCCTTTCCCGAACGGCGTCGTCCGCTTCGTCGAGGACAAGGACGGTCCGCCCAACCGCGCCTATCTCAAGCTGTGGGAGGCTCTGACGCTGATCGGCAGACGCCCCGGCCGTGGCATGCGCTGCCTCGATCTCGGGGCCAGTCCGGGCGGCTGGACCTGGGTCCTCGCCTCGCTCGGCGCCGACGTCGTCGCGGTCGACAAGACGGCGCTCGATCCGCGTGTCGCGGCGATGGCGGGCGTCACCGTACTGCGCGACAGCGCCTTCGCGCTCCGCCCGCGCGACATCGGCCGCGTCGACTGGCTCTTCTCCGACGTCGTGTGCTATCCCGATCGCCTCTATCGCCTGGTGGTCGACTGGATCGAATCGGGCGTCTGCCGGAACTTCCTCTGTACGATCAAGTTCCAGGGTCCGACCGATTTCGACGCCCAGGCGCGATTCGCCGCGATTCCCGGGAGCCGTCTCCTGCATCTCCACCACAACAAGCACGAGCTGACCTGGATCCGGCTCGCCGCGCCGGACGCGTGAGGGTCGGGTGCGCGGGTATTTCCCGGTGATGGCCGTCGTCGCTTTGGCGATGCTGGGGCTCGGCGCGCTGTTGCGCCATATGGCGATCGAGCCCGAGTGGATCGGTGTTCTCTGCGATTCGCGGGCGCCGGCCTGGTGGTGCACGCCGCGCCACTGGCTGATCCTTTTCTTCCACCACGGCGGCTTCGGCGGCGTCGCGCTCGGCTCTGCGCTTCTCGCGCTGGTCGTCCGGCGTCGCGGCCTCGTCGCGACCGCGGTCGTGATGGGCGGGATCGGGAGCTTCCTCTACAACCCGAGCCTCGCCGCGCCGGCGCTCGTGCTCGCGCTCATGCTGTCGTTCACGCTCACGCGCGCGCCGCGCTGAGGACCGCGCCACAACGCGAGCGCGGCGAGCGCACAGCCGAGCACGACCCAGCCGAGCGACTGGTGGTTCTCCCATCCCTCCTTGATCGCGACGGCGACCGCGCCGGCGGCGAGGAGGATCGCGAGGAAGCCGTCGATCCGCCGCGCGCCGCCCGTGTCGCGCGGCGCGCCGGCGACGGCGAATACAGCGAGCGCGATCGCCGGCAGCGCATAGTAGGCGACGGGAAAGCCACGATAGCGCGCATCGATCACGAGGCACGCCATCGTCGCCGCGGCGCCGAACAGAGAGGCGAGCCGCAACAGGCCGAGGCGCGGGCCCGCCTGCGTCAGCACCGAGAACGGCCGCGCCGCGAGCGCTTCGAGCACCGCGAGCGAGCCCGCCGGCACCGCGCCACCGCCCGTCACGTGGAGCCGGAGCGCGGCGAGCGCGAGCCAGAGCCCGCCGCCGAGGACCGCGACCGCGACGAACCAGTCGCCGATCGACCAGCTGGTCAGAAGAACCCGATCGCCGGCGAGGACGAATGCCGCGGCGCCCGCCTGGACGACCGCGGCGAGGCCGAGCCAGGACCCAAACCCGCGCCGTCGCCTGCGCCACGCGGCGAAGGCGAGCGCGGCGGTCGCGATCGCCATCCCGGCTCCGGCGAGGAGCGGCCAAGCCGGGTCCTCGACGACGGGACCGTGGATCGGGAATTTGACCGCGCGGGCGGTGGTGTAGACCCCCCAGTGGCCGCCGACGGTACCTTCCTGCACGCGCTTCCAGGGCTGGTCGAAGGCCTCGATCAGGTTGATGTCGATCCGCTCGGCCGCGGCGGCGGCGAGGATGCCGCGGACGAACCAGGCCTGGTTCACCCGGCTCTGGAGCGCCCCTTCTCGCATCCGCCCCTCGGACGGCCAGCCGACCTCGCCCACGAGGATTGGCTTGCCGGGAAAATGGGCGGCCATGCGGCGCCAGATCGTCCGCACGTGGTCGATCGCCCCCTCGTGGAGCCCGATCGGCTCGTCCTCCCAGTAGGGGAGGAGGTGGATGGTTACGATGTCGACATCCTCGGCGATTGCGGCATTGCGCTCCCAGAACTCCCATACGTCGGCATAGGTGACCGGCACCGGGACCGATCGCTTGACCCGGCGGATGATCTCGCGGAGCGCTTCCGCCGGCTGGTCGCGGCGCAAGAGCACCTCATTGCCGACCACGACCGCCCGCACGACATCGCGGTGCTCGTTGGCGAGCGCGATCGCGCACTCGACCTGGCGGGCGTTCTTGTCGCGCTCGCGCCCGATCCAGATGCCGAGGAGCACCTGGAGCCCGTGCTTCCGGGCGAGTTCAGGAACAGCATCGAGCCCCTGGTCGACGGCATAGGTCCGCACGCAAGAGACGCGGCCGGCGAGGAGGCGGAAGTCCTCGTCGATAAAAGACGGCGGCACGACCAGGCTCTCCTGGTGCGGCGACTGACCGTCACGGAACGGGGTGTATGAGACGCAGGGCAGCCGGTCGCCCGGCGGCTCGGGTACCGCGACCGGGCGGTTCGCCTGCCACCATCCGAGACCGGACGCGACGGCCGTGATCAACCAGGCGAGTACGGCGAGGCCGCGCGACATGATGGCTCGGATCGGCGTCGGAAGCGGCCCTGCGGCCGGTCGGCACTGCATGCCCCGGCGGATCCGGCAGGTCAAGCGCACTCGGCAATGCGATGCGACAAAGCCGCGATTGCCAACCCAAAGACGTTGCACTAGAAAGAGCCGCTTTCTGAGCCTCCAGCCAAGTGATCGGCCTTGGACACCGCCTTTCGGGCGCCTGAACCACGCAACCCGGTCCTTTCGCTCGCCGTTCTCACCTTGGTGGGATCGCTGATCGTCGGCCCGTCCGCCGCCCAGGCACCGACG
>Ga0194132_10009156_pt1 | contig 13816 bp, 15 predicted proteins | sample TA2KigOf80mmetaG_FD_148612 | JGI IMG/M metagenome (GOLD analysis project Ga0194132, IMG submission 148612) | Freshwater microbial communities from Lake Tanganyika, Tanzania - TA2015054 Kigoma Offshore 80m | ecosystem: Environmental > Aquatic > Freshwater > Lake | place: Tanzania: Lake... | reverse complement strand
GTGCGGCAACAAGTATCTGAGTTGGGCGTTTGTGGAGGCGGCCAATTTCGCCAAGCGTTCGGACGAGAACTGTCGGCGCTGGTATGACCGCAAAAGGGCCAAGACCAGCAACGGGATTGCGACTAAGGCGCTGGCGTGCAAGCTGGCCAAGGCCGCCTGGCACGTGATGGCCCGACAAACGGACTACGACGCACAACGAATGTTTCCGGAACTGGCCATGAAGAAGAAGTGAATTTGTGAGAGCCGCCGCTAACCAGGAAAGGGGTTGGACCCCGAGCCATAGAACTGATTGGAAGCGGCGGCTCTCCTGAACTGGAAGGAGTCGGCGAAAAAGCTTTTGCAGGTGATTCGACCGCGCCGTGAGTCAATAACGGGTTGGACCCCGGAAGCCCACAAAGCGGCCAGGGAACCAGAGTTCTTAGGAACTGAATGAACACGGCCCGGCACTGAAAGTTTTCTGGATCTCGGTCAATCGAGATTGGGGGCAGTTGGACTGCGGCTTGCCGGCAACGGGGCTGCGGTGGTAAGAAACAGATGACCAAGAAAACCGAGCCAGAGGGAGCACGAACCGGGATTACGCATTCGGGCCCGCTCCTTTCGGTTCGAAATTGGGTTCAAGAACAACTGGTCTCATTGGAGCGCTAGAACCAGATGCGATGGGTGACTGAACGGATCGCCTCGGTGCGCAATGGCTCACCGGGGGCGGATACGGAATCAGAACGAACGAAAACGCAGGATCGGGTCCGACCTGCGAGACGCGATTTCGAGGCCGAAGACGGAACCGGTAGCGAAAAAAACCGGCACGGACTAACGTTTTTTCTGTTGACCAGGGCCCTAATGGGCGCCCGTTCATGGAAGCCGACGTGCTCCGCAAGCGCCCGAACATCAAGTGGGGCAAAGACCGTGGCAAAAACCCGCCCGGCTCCCTCTGGGGCGAGGAGCGCGACAACGACCGGCATTTGACGCTGGTGGAGAAACGCGCCGCACAAGGAGAGTGATCCGCAGATGACACAGATTTCGCAGACGAAGACCTAACAAATCTGCGTCCATCGGCGGAATCTGCGGATTTCAGTGGTTTCGTCCAGGTAGAATCGCCAATGAAAACAAGGCTGCAAACGATGTTCTTGCATTTTAGACTTGTAGCATCCAGATTTCACGGACGCCTATGATACCTCGCCCTGAGCTTGTCGCGAGAGTGAACGACGGACTGGCGCACAGCCCGGTTACGTTGATCCTGGGACCGCGCCAGTGCGGCAAGACGACGCTGGCCCAGATGTTGGGTGAGAGGCAGGCCGGAAGCTACTACGACTTGGAAAGCCCGCGAGACTTGACGCGACTGGCGCATCCACAAACGGTGCTGGAGGCGGCGCGCGGGTTGGTCGTCCTGGACGAGATCCATCAACGGCCTGACCTGATGCCGCTGTTGCGGGTGCTGGCAGATCGGAAGCCGTCGCCCTGTCGGTTTCTGCTGCTGGGCAGCGCGTCGCCAGACCTGATGAAGAAATGCTCGGAGACGCTGGCGGGGCGGGTCTATTTCGTGGACATGAGCGGTTTCACCTTGGGCGAGACGGGAGTCGAACGCCAGACCGAATTGTTGGTGCGGGGAGGATTCCCGAATTCGTTTCTAGCGGCGAACGAGCCTCTGAGTCTCAAGTGGCGGGAGGATTTCATCCAAACCTTTCTGCAACGGGACCTTCCCATGCTGGGCGTGCAAGTGCCAGCGGTCACGTTGCACCGGTTTTGGACCATGCTGGCGCATTACCACGGCGGGATTTGGAATGGATCGGAGATCGGCGCGTCTCTCGGCGTGACGCATCACGCGGCGCGGCGCTATCTGGACACGATGAGCGGGGCGTTCATGCTGCGGCAACTTCAGCCGTGGTTCGAGAATCTGGGCAAGCGCGTGGTGAAGTCGCCCAAGGTGTATGTGCGGGATTCCGGGTTGCTGCACGCCCTCCTGGGCATCCCGGATTTGGCCGCGCTGCAGGGGCATCCTAAACTCGGGGCGTCGTGGGAGGGATTCGTCATTGAACAAATCCTGTCGTGGGCCGGAGAACGGAACGCTTACTTCTGGGCCACGCACAGCCGGGCGGAACTGGATTTGATGGTGCTGGCGAAAGGCAAACGCTGGGGCTTCGAGATCAAATACCAGGATGCGCCGAGGATCACGAAGTCCATGCGCATCGTGATGCAGGACTTGAAGCTGGAGAAGCTCTGGGTGGTTTATCCGGGCAAGACCGGCTACCTGATGGATGAGAACATCGAGTGCGTGTCGCTGGCGGAACTGAGCCGGGTCCGGGAGGCGTTGAAATGAAGTTTCTTCCACAGATTACGCAGATGAACACAGAAATTGGTTCTCCGGTAAGGAGCAACGAGGTGGGCTTGTGGGTCGTCTGGAAAATCACCCATCTGCGATAATCTGCGGATAAATGCCCATGACCGTTCTCGACGCCATCATCCAATCGCTCAGCCGGTCCGGTGAATCCAACCGGGACGACCAAGTTGCGCCTGCGGTGATCCTGTGGCCGGACAAGGAGCGCCAGTGGGAGCCGGTGCTGCCGGTGTTGCGCGAGCGGTTGCCGCAACTGCTCACGCTGGGGCCGTATGCCGCCAACTGCAAGGCCGGGCCAGCCATTTGGCTCCGGTGCATGATTTCCCGCGCACTGCAGGAGGCTACCTGGCCGGAGAAGACCACGCCAATCCTCTACCTGCCCGGCGTAAACGGGTTAGTCCCCCACATTGACACTACCGTCGCCCCCCGCCCTCCGCTCCTCCATTAACCGCTCGAACTGCTGACGCCCGGCGGCGCTGTCATTGGGCGGCCACACTGACTTCTGCTCCCGTGAGGTTGAACCTACTTCTTAGATTGTTGAATTGTGAGATGTGACCCCGGCCGCACTGAGCCCAAACTTTGCGCGGCACGAAACAATTAGAAACAATTAACTCCGGTGGTGTGGGACGGGAACTTGATCTGTGCCCGCGGCCATCAGCGGGGGCGGTTGCAGAACGCCGTCCATCCATGAACCGGCGGCGGGCGCGCCGTCACGACTGCTTCCCCTCGCGCTTTAACCAACTGTAAAGGGTCTTGCGGGTCACGCGCAGATCGCGCGCGGCGGCGGCGAGATTGCCGCCGCAGGCTTCCACGGTGGCGCGAGCCCGCGCGCGGCGAGCGGGCAGCGGCTCGTGCTGCGGCACCGGAGCGGCGGGGGTCTGCAACGAGTCGGCCAGATGGAAATGGTCGCGCAGCCATTCGACGCGGAACCGTTCGCCCCGGCCCAGGATGAAGCAGCGTTCAACCGCGTTGCGTAACTCGCGAATGTTGCCCGGCCAGGGGTGCGACTGAAAGGCGGCCAGCACGGCGGGCGGCACTTCCGGCACGGGCGTGGCGTATTGCTGGCTGAAGGCGTGGGTCAGTTCGTGCTGTGTCCACCCCTGTTGAGCGCCGAGGATTACGCCGGGTCGAACCTGGAGGACTGGCTCCGCAACGGATTCTTCGATCAGCACAGCAAGCTGTTCCATCATCGCCCGTTCATGGAAGCCGACCTGTCTGCGTGCGGCGCACAGGCAGGGGTGCTCCGCAAGCGCCCCAACGTCAAGTGGGGCAAAGACCGTGGCAAAAACCCGCCCATGCCTGCCGGCAGGCATGGGCGGCTCCCCCTGTGTGGCGAGGAGCGCGACAACCACCGGCATTTGACACTGGCGGAGAAACGCGCCGCGAGAAGGGAGTGAATGATTGGCCACGAAGAGCCGCAAAAGGGGCGCGGGATTCATCGCGCTTCGGCCTGCGTCGTCCCGGCGGCGAAGCGGACTAAAGTCCGCGCTCCAGCCGTCATTTTTGCGTGTTTTGAGCTTTCTTGCGGCCATTCAGTGCGTTGCAAGTGGCTCGAATTGCCGTTGATAACGGGTGTCTGAACTTGACTTTATATTTCTCGTCTTAATATAAAGTTTTGTATGTTTGATCGTTGGTATGCCGGAACCTTGCAGGATAAGCTCACGCGTCCCTATGTCCACTTGGTGTTCGGGGCGCGGCAGACGGGGAAGTCCACGCTGCTCCGGGCCTTGCTGCCGTCGGAGACCCTCGTGGTGGACTTTTCCGATCCCAAAGAGCGGACGCGGCACTTGGCGGACCCGGGGGCGTTTGTGGAGGTCTGCCGCAAATTGCCGTCGGACAAGCAGGGGCAGTTTGTCTTCGTGGACGAGGCGCAGGCGGTGCCGACGATCTTCGATGGCGTGCAGCACCTGTATGATCGCGACAAGACGCGCTGGCGGTTTGTGCTGTGCGGCAGTTCGGCGCGCAAGCTGAGGCGCATCGGGGCCAATCTACTGCCGGGGCGGAGCTTTTACCATCGTCTGCTGCCGCTGACGCTGGCGGAGCACCCGGCGAATCACCCGCCGATTCCTTACGCCGTGTCGCCGTTGCCGTTTCCGTGGGTCGAGGGTCAGGCGCACGAGAATCCGTTTCCCGCGGAAGATCTGTTGACTCGCCTGGCTTATGGCGACTTGCCCGGCGTGGTGGCGGCGTCGGCCGCCGACCGGGCGGAACTGCTGCGGTCGTTTGCGTTTGTGCATCTGGAGGAGGAAATCCGGCGCGAGGCGTTGGTGAAGGATTGGGGTGCGTTTGTGCGCTTCATGCAACTGGCCGCGGCGGAGTCGGGGCAGATTCTGAACTTCGCCAGCATCTCGCAGGAGAGCGGCGTGTCGCAACCGACGGTCAAGAGCTACTACCAGTTGCTGGAGGACATGTTTGTCGGGTTCCGGGTCAACGCCTTCTCGCGCAGCCCGCGCAAGGCGCTGCTCTCGACGCCCAAGTTTCTGTTCTTCGATCTGGGCGTGCGCCACGCGGCTGGGGATTTGGTGGCCAGCCCGGAGGTGGTGAAGGTGAATCCGGGATCGTTCTTCGAGCAGTGGGTGGGGATCGAGCTTTGGAAACGGCTTCAATACCTCAGCGAGGGCAAGCTGTTCCATTTGCGCACGAAGGATGGAGCCGAAGTGGATTTCATCATTGAGCAGGGCGGCACGCTCACGCCCATCGAGGTAAAGTGGAGCGAGAGGCCGACGGTCCAGGATGCGCGGCACTTGCTGACGTTTCTCGGCGAACACCCGAAGCAGGCCAAGCACGGCTACATCGTCTGCCGCTGCTCGGCCCCATTGCACCTTCACGATCAGATCACGGCGCTGCCGTGGTTTTGCCTATGAAGAAAATGAGCCCGCCACAAAGTGGCACAAGAAGCGCAAAAAGGGAAAGAACCAGTTTCTTCCTTTTGTGCCTTCTTGCGGCTATCCCTCCCCTATGACCATTCTTGAGGCGCTCATCCAATCGCTCAGCCGAGCCGGTGAATACAACCGGGACGACCAGGTTCCGCCTGCGGTGATCCTGTGGCCGGACAAGGAGCGCCAGTAGGAGCCGGTGCTGCTGGTGTTGCGCGAGCGGTTGCCGCACCTGCTCACGATGTGGCCGTATGCCGTCAACGGCAAAACCGGCCCGGCGATCTGGCTTCGTTGCATGATCTACCAAAGTGGTGCAAACGTCCCGGTTGCTTTTCAACAGGCGCGCAGGCCAGAGTCTTGCACCACAAGTAGTGCAACCGTCCCGGTTGCTGCCCAAGGCAAGCCGGAGGCTTTCACCACTTTTGGGCGGATTCTCCAGGAAACGGTCTATTTCAATCCCTACGAACCCATCGAAATCACCGAGCGCAACTTACCGCATTGGCGCCAGCCCAATGTCACATATTTCGTCACATTCCGCTTAGCCGATGCCTTGCCTGCGGAGAAGCTGACGGCGCTCAAAACGGAACGGGAAACATGGCTGAAGTCTCACCCGGAACCCCACAGTGCCCCGCCGATCAGGAGGAATACCACCGTCTCTTTTCCGAGTGCATCCAAGACTGGCTGGACGCCGGGTCCGGCTCCTTTCTGCTTCGCGATGAGCGCGTCGGGAGAATCGTTGCCGGCGGCCTCCAGCACTTCGATGGGCAGCGTTACACTCTTGGCTCATGGGTGGTGATGTCCAATCACGTGCATGCGGTGGTCACCCCAAAGGAAGAATGATCGCTCGATCAGGTTCTGCATTCGTGGAAGTCCTTCACGGCTCACGCGATCAACGAGCTGCTCCACCGTTTCTGGTCCGGTTTGGCAGCACGAAGGCTACGATCACATCGTGCGCCATCCAAGGGCCCTGTGGAAAATCGAGGATTACATCGCTGCCAACCCCCGCAGAGCGGGGATTCAGACGAAGTTCATTCATTCGCGACTGCCTGAACAAGGTGGTGCAACCGTTCCGGGTGCCACGGCTGCCGCAGCAAGCAAGCCAGAGGCTTGCACCACTTTGGCTGACCTGGCCAAGGGCACAGCCATCTTGTTCGCGGATGGATTGCGGTTCGATCTGGCCCAGAAGCTGAAGACCAAGCTCGCGGAGAAGGGATTGCAGTTGGAGTTGAGTTGGCGCTGGACGGCGCTGCCGACCGTGACCCCTACAGCAAAGCCCGCCGCCTCGCCCATCTCGGAATTGTTTACGGGCGACGAGGGCTGCGAGGAGTTCCGGCCCCGGATCAAGGACGGCGGCAAAGACCTGACCAGCGACCGGTTCAAGCAACTCCTGGAGGAACGCGGCTGCCAGGTGCTCAGTGACAAGAAGCTGGGCCAGCCGGACGGCGTGGAGAAGTTCGTGGTCACGCCGGAACTCCAGAGCGAGGACAGCATCGGCTCCGATCCACTGCCGCCCGGCCAAATCTGGACGATCAGCCCGGGCGGGTTGGACGAGAACGCCGGGCTTTACCGGATCGAGGTCACGGAAGGACCGGGGTCCGGCGTGAAGATTCTGAACCGGCCAGCTCCGGCACCGTTCTCGGAGAGCGAGCGCTACGCCGGACAGAACTTGTATTCGCGGGCCAAGCAGTTGACCGGCGAGCCTTGAATGACGCGCGTGCCGGCGTTTTTGAACGCGCGCGCGATGGCGGTCGAATGCTGCCGGTAGGTCGCGCCGATCCGATCTTCATACGCGCGGTATTCGTGGTCGTTCATGCCGTAACAGGTCGTGGCGATGGTGGGTTTGAAACGCAGGCAATCGTTGGTCATGCGGGCCAGGAACCCGGGCGCGCGTCAATCCGGCCGACGACCGCTTCCTCAGTCCCGACGACATGCCCGAGGCGATCGCGAGTTCGCGAGTTACTGCCGTGAAACCGGTCAGGCGGTTCCAGGCCATCCGGGAGCGGCCATCCGCTGCGCGTTGGAAAGCCTGGCCCTGCTATATCGCCGACGGCTCGATGAACTCGAGCGGTTGACCGGCCGAAAAATTGAGCGCCTCCACATTGTCGGCGGCGGGAGCCGGAACGGGTTGCTCAATCAATTCACAGCCAATGCCTGTCAGGTGCCCGTGCTGGCGGGACCGGCCGAGGCCACGGCGGCCGGGAACATTCTCATCCAGGCCATCGCCCTCGGACACCTGGCGTCACTCGAGGCAGCGCGCCAAATCGTCAAACGGTCCTTTCCCGTTCGCGTGTTCGAGCCTCTCGAAACGGACCAATGGATGGCGGTGAACGCGCGGTTCGAATCGCTGACGCGCGCCTGATTTAATCTTGGCCTTTGCCGGCCTCGCGCTAAAAATCGCGCATGCCATCCACTCGCGTCTCATCCGCTCGCTTCTTTCTTGCGGCTGCGCTGGCGCTGTCCATCGGCTGGGGCATTCGAGGAAACTTTGGCCACGAATTCGGCGCCATGATTCCCGGAGCGCTAACGGCTCTAACCGTGGTGATCCTGTCGAATCGCGCGGATTGGTGGCCTCGGGCCGGATGGTTTTCTTTCTTTGGCGCGCTCGGATGGTCCTTCGGAGGCAGCATTTCCTACATGCAAGTGATTGGCTACACGCACTCGGGCCATTCGGGCTCGGTGCTCTACGGATTTGCCGGGTTGTTTGTCATCGGATTTCTCTGGGCGGCCATGGGAGGCGCAGGCACGGCCCTGCCCGCCGTTCTGAATCGCGAGGCGCTCGCTGAATTCTTTCCGCCGTTGCTCGCGGTCTTCGCCGCCTGGCTGCTCCAGGATGTCTTCGAATCCTGGGTCGTTTCCATCGATTCCGATTTCCGCCAGCAAAGCCCGTTCTACTGGTACGACACCGATTGGCTGGCCGCGCTTACGGCCATTGTCGCCGTGTTGCTGTTGGCCGGCTTGCGCCGCCGATGGGACCGGGCCAGCTCGCTGATACTCTGGATGGCCCTGGGCTGGTGGACCGGTTTTGTCCTGTTCGTGCTCGTCCTGGGCTGGAGAATGACGCCGCCTCGAGGCGACAATTGGGCCGGGTGCACCGGGATGGTGGTGGGCATGATTCTTTATTTCGCGCGCCAGGGCTGGCGGCCGCTCGTCTTTGCCACGTTGACCAGCGGATTCGTCGGCGGATTCGGATTTGCCACGGCCACGCTTTTCAAGCTCATCGAAGTGAAGTCAGGTCTGCAAACGAACTGGCACAGTGTCCTCGAGCAAACGTATGGCTTCATCAATGGCCTGGGCGTTGCCCTGACATTTTGGTTCCTCAAAAGCAGGACGCCACGGCTCGAGGAGGAATGCACGCCCGGTTGGACGCAAGATTTCTCGGTCATTTTCGCGCTCTTCGGCATTACCTGGCTGAACCTGCAAAAGAATCCCGAGGCCTGGGTCAAAGCCAAGTCCATGACCAACCCGCTCTGGGTTCTTCCTCCGATCGCGTGGTTCAACCTGGCCTACGCCGCTGCGGTCGCTCTGGCGGTTTTTTTGTTGGTGTGTCATCGGCGCCGTCCTTTGCCCTGGCTGCCGGCAACGGCGCTGGGCAAGGCACAACTGCTCCTGGTGGCTTTGCTCTGGTGCATGGTCATCGGCAACTTCGAACGCGCGCTCGTGTCCTTCGCGCCTCAAAGGCTGATCACGGAAGGGGTGATCTTCCTGAATGCGCTGCTCCTTTCGGCAGTGGCGCTCAGCGCGGGAAGTTCCGCCGGCACCCGACCCGACATCATCCCGGCCGACTTCGGCCATCTGTGGAAAAAGGCGGCTGCAATCGGACTCGTCTTCACGGTTCTCACTGTGCTCGCGGATTGGGGAATTGTGCGCGCGATTTACGGAGATCAATTCGCCGGACACGCGGGCAAACACATCCGGTTCGGTCCGAACGCGACGGCCACAACGGCTCAGCCGAAGCCGGGGCAACCGCATCCCTGACCAGCGGTTGAAACCGAGACTTATTTCTGGCCAGGCCCGACTTGATTGAAGCGGGTCAATCTCCGAAGAGCTTTTTCAATTGATCCCGGGCCTTGGCTTCGCGCGGGTCGGCGCCTTGTCCGACAAATTCCCGCCGGGCCATTTCGCACCATTCGCAGAAGTTGGCCATGTGTTTCTCGGCCACGGGTTCCGCCCGCCGATCCCGGCATTGGTGGGCCACTTTGGGATCGTAGCTGACGCAATTGAGGCAGACCTTGAGGTCCGATCCGCAGCGATGGCACGAATCGTTTCGGCCCGGCTGGCCGGACAGGGTCCATTCCCAGCCGCATTTCCAGCAATGACGTGTCATGGCGCGGAGTTTAGCACGGACGGATGCGAAGTTGAGTCAAATCAGGTCATTCGCGGCCAGCGGCGGCGATGAACGCTTTCAACGCCACCATCAATTGCTCGAATCCAGGCAGATCGACCTGTTGCGCTCCGTCGCTCCAGGCTTCGGCCGGGTTGGGATGGACCTCGATGAGCAAGTCATCTGCGCCGATGGCCACGGCGCCTTTGCACATCGAGACGACGAGATCGGCGCGGCCCGAGCCCTGACTGGGGTCGATGACGATAGGGCAGTGCGATTCCTTTTTGATGATGGGGATGGTGGAAAGGTCGAGCGTGTTGGGCGTGTAGGTTTCGAACGTTCGAATGCCGCGTTCGCAAAAGAGCAGGTTGGGGTTGTCGTGGGCCAGGATGTATTCCCCTGGCAGCAGCCATTCTTCGATCTTCATGGACAAGCCGCGTTTGAGCAGGACCGGCTTTCCGGTTCGAGCGGCGGCAATCAGAAGCTGAAAGTTCTGGGCGTTGCGCGCGCCGATTTAAATGATGTCCGTGTATTCGGCCACAAGTTCGGCATGCGTTTCGGAGAGCAGTTCGGTAATGATGGCGAGGCCGGTTTCGCGGCGCGCTTTGGCCAGGAGCTTCAATCCCTTGGGACCCAGCCCTTGAAATTCGCAGGGGGAGGTTCGTGGCTTGAACGCTCCGCCACGCAGGACGGTGGCCCCGGCTTTTTGCACGGCTTCGGCTGTGGTCAGGAGTTGCGTTTCGCTCTCGACGGAACACGGCCCGGCCATGACGTGAAATTTGCGGCCCCCGATCACGGCGCCGTTGGGCAGGTTGATGGTGGAATTGGCCTTGTGGGCCTCGCGGCTAACCAGTTTATGGCGTTTCTGGACCGGCATCACCTTCTCCACTTGCGGCCAGACGGCAAGTGTTTCGAGGGTATGATGCGTCCGTTCGTCGCCGATGGCACCGATAACCGTCCGTTCGACCCCGCGCATGACATGGAGCCTAGTTTGCGGATTTCCTTGAGGACGGCCGCTTCGTCCTTTTTCGTGATGTTAGGTTTGAGGACAACGATCATATGTTCTTTCGGGGCATCGCGCCGCGTCTCAACAAAAAAGCCGCAGGCGACGACCTGCGGCTTTGGGCTGAGGGTGAGAGTTAACGCAGCCCGCAGCGCAGGTGAGACGTAAACGGGTCAGTCCCACACATTGACACTACCGTCGCCCCCGCCCTCCGGTCCTCCATTAACCGCTCGAACTGCTGACGCCGGGCGGCGCTGTCATTGGGCAGCCGCACTGACTTCTGCTCCCGTGAGGTTGAACCTACTTCTTAGATTGTTGAATTGTCAGATGTGACCCCGGCCGCATTGAGCCATTTCAATCACGAATTCCGCCGGCAGATGGGGCGCACCCCGCGCGCCTGCCGGGAGCACTATCGCCAGGCTCGGACCTGATAGCCGTTCCTGAACAAGATCCCGCCGCTCGCGGATGAGTTCGGGCACGTCGCGGTTACCGCGCGCAAGATGTGGCGGCGTTGCGGAAAGGCTTTGCCCAGCCCCCGCGCGATGCGATTCCCGCGCTTGTTGCGTCGCCGGGTTGTCGCTATCCTCGCCCCAGTTCATGATCTGGATCGCCCCATCCGAGAAAGCCACCGACAACGCCGCGCTGGAGAAGCGCCTCTGGGACAGTGCCGACCAGTTCCGCGCCAACTCCGGCCTCAAGGCTCAGGAATACTCCGGCCCGATCCTCGGCATCATCTTCCTCCGGTTCGCCGAAGTCCGCTTCGCCCAGCAACGGCTGAAGCTGGAGAAAGCCTCCGCCTCCTCCCGCCGTGGCAGCCGTGTGGATGAACCCGCCGCCTACCACGCCGAAGGCATCCTCTACCTCGCGCCCAATGCCCGCTTCGACTTCCTGCTCAACCTCCCCGAGGCGCAGAACATCGGCGCGAAGGTCAACGACGCCATGCGCGACATCGAGAAGCACAACCCGCAACCGATGGCCTTGCAAGAGTGAGCTGCGCAGAGTTTTCTTCGCCTGAACCTCCCCTACATGAACAAGAAGACCCTCAGCGAACGCGACATCTGCACCAAGTTCATCACCCCAGCCTTGGTGAAGGCCGGCTGGGACGTGCAGACGCAGATTCGTGAGGAAGTGAACCTGACCAAGGGCAAGGTGATCGTCTCCGGCAAGACCCACAAACGCGGCGAAGCCAAGCGCGCCGACTATCTCCTGCACTACAAGCCCAACCTCCCGCTCGCCATCATCGAGGCCAAGGACAACAACCACACCATCGCCGCCGGGATGCAGCAGGGGCTCGGCTATGCGGACATCCTCAAGGATGTCCCTTTCGTGTTCAGTTCCAACGGCGATGGCTTCCTGTTTCACGACCGCACGGTGAAGTCCGGCCCGGTCGAAAAGGAACTCACCCTCGATCAATTCCCCTCGCCCGAAGCCCTCTGGCAGCGCTATTGCCAGTGGAAGGAATTGGACTCGCCGCAGGCCACGGTGGCCGCGCAGGACTACTACCCCAGTCCCGATAACAAATCGCCCCGCTACTACCAGCTCACCGCCATCAACCGCACCATTGAAGCCATCGCCAAGGGCCGCGACCGCATCCTGCTCGTCATGGCCACCGGCACCGGCAAAACCTTCGTCGCCTTCCAGATCATCTGGCGGCTGTGGAAGGCCAAGGCCCGCAAGCGCATTCTGTTCCTCGCCGACCGCAACATCCTCGTGGATCAGGCCCGCACCAACGACTTCAAGCCCTTCGGCGCCGCCCTGACCAAGATCACCAACCGGCAGGTGGACAAATCCTACGAGATTTACCTCTCGCTCTATCAGGCCGTGAGCGGCACCGAGGAGGAGTACAACATCTACAAGCAATTCTCGCCCGACTTCTTCGATCTCATCGTGGTGGATGAATGTCACCGCGGCAGCGCGGCGGAAGATTCCGCCTGGCGCGAGATTCTCGAATACTTCTCCAGCGCCACCCAGATCGGCCTCACCGCCACGCCCAAGGAAACCAAGGACGTTTCCAACATGGATTACTTTGGCGACCCCCTCTTCACCTACTCGCTCAAGGAAGGCATCGAGGACGGCTTCCTCGCCCCGTTCAAGGTGGTGCGCGTGGACATTGACCGCGACGTGCTCGGCTGGCGGCCGGAAGCGGGCCAGCGCGACAAGCACGGCAACGTCATCGAGGACCGCATCTACAACCAGCGCGACATGGACCGCACCCTCGTGCTGGAAAAGCGCACCCAACTCGTCGCCCAACGCATCACGCAGTTCCTCAAAGCCACCGACCGCTTCGCCAAGACCATCGTGTTCTGCGAGGACATCGACCACGCCGAACGGATGCGCCAGGCGCTTGTGAACGAGAACGCGGACCTGATCGCCCAGGATTCCAAATACGTCATGCGCATCACCGGCGACAACGCCGAGGGCAAAGCTGAGCTCGACAACTTCATCCTGCCCGAGAAGCGTTATCCGGTCATCGTCACCACGTCCAAGCTGCTCAACACCGGCGTGGACGCCCAGACCTGCAAGCTCATCGTGCTCGACCAGCGCATCGAGTCCATGACGACCTTCAAGCAGATCATCGGACGCGGCACGCGCATCAACGAGGACTTCGGCAAGTTCTGGTTCACCATCATGGATTTCAAGAAGGCAACCGAACTCTTTGCCGACCCCGACTTCGACGGCCCGCCCATCCAGATTTACCAGCCCAAGCCCGGCGAGCCGGTGGAACCGCCCAACGACCGCCCGGAAGTCCTCGGTGATCCGCCCCCCGAGCCGCCGCCCGGCCAGGTGAAATACGTTGTGAACAACGTCGAGGTGATGGTCCTGCGCGAGCGCGTGCAATACTTCGACGAGGACGGCAAGCCCATCACCGAATCGCTCAAGGACTACACCCGCAAGGCCGTCCGCAAGAATTACGCCTCGCTGGATGCGTGGATGCACCTGTGGGGCGGCGCGGCGCGAAAGCGCGAGTTGATCACGGAACTGGCGCAACGCGGCATCTTCCTTGAAGCCCTGGCCGAGGAAGTGGGCCGGGACTACGACCCCTTCGATCTGGTGTGCCACGTCGCCTACGACCAGCCGGCGCTCACGCGCAAGGAGCGCGCCGCCAATGTCCGCAAGCGCAACTACTTCGCCAAATATGGCGAGCAGGCCCGCGCTGTCCTGAACGCCCTGCTCGACAAATACGCCGACGAAGGGGTGGATGCCGTGGAATCAATGGACATCCTTCGCGTCCAGCCGCTCAACCGCCTCGGCACACCCGTCGAACTCGTCCGCCACTTCGGCGG
>Ga0194132_10009152_pt1 | contig 13821 bp, 9 predicted proteins | sample TA2KigOf80mmetaG_FD_148612 | JGI IMG/M metagenome (GOLD analysis project Ga0194132, IMG submission 148612) | Freshwater microbial communities from Lake Tanganyika, Tanzania - TA2015054 Kigoma Offshore 80m | ecosystem: Environmental > Aquatic > Freshwater > Lake | place: Tanzania: Lake Tanganyika... | reverse complement strand
TCGCACCTTTAATTGCACCCAAGGGCAGGGTGGCGGGAATATAATGCAGTGAAAGGAGGTCTACCATGCCTAGATCGACAGGCACACCCAGCCGCAGCAGTTTCAGTCAAGAGCTCTTCAACCGCGAAAGGAGGTAACTGTATGTGCCACCATCAACCAGTTCGTTGGCAAAGGCTTGTCATCTCATGTGCTTTGGCAATGATGATGACCGGCCGCTTGGACGTCGTTCAGGCCTTCGCCCCTCAGGGCAAGGGGCAGGCTTCCCAGAATCCACCTGTGGAAGAGAAGAAGGAGGCCGAGGTTCCGAAGGCGGCCAAAGACGATTTCATGGTGCAGATTTACCAGGCTCTCGACGCCCAGAAAAAAGACAAGCTGACCCAAAAAGAGAAGTACAAACACGACAAGACGGAGGAGGATGTGGAAGTCGTCCTGTCTTACTTCAACTGGGCGCTGGCCGATGACGACTACTGGAACCGGCAGATCACTATCGACACAAAAACGGGCGAGGGATTCGTCGTCGAAAAAATCGTCAAGAGTGGATTCGGCGAGCTTGGGTATGTGAAACCCGGAGACGCCAAGACCCTGGATTCCTACCGCAAGGAGAAGATCAACGTGAGTGGCAATCAGGCGACTGCCACGATGGCCGATGCTGAGATTGGCGCAGCCGAAAAGGAGCGCTTTCGGAAGTTACTCGAGCGAATGGTGCTGAAAAAATAACCGGGGCTGGTGCTCGTTGGCCCCAGGGTCCCCGGAGTCGAAGTCGTGATCGGAGACCGTGGAGAATACCTGCTCTCCGCTGCTCTCCGCTTATGGTTTTGCCTTCGAAGGGTGGAATGTTTTATAGTGTTGCAGACATTTCAAACAGTGCAGAGCAAATACGCCGTCACTGGCAACAGGGGGCAAACAAAAATGGCAGTCTCTTTTCAGACGAAGATCACTGGCGATGTCTGCGTGTTGAGTCCCGAAGGCAAAATCGTCATTGGCGAGGAAGTCGGAGCACTTCGCGAGAAGATCAGAGAGATCCTCGATGGTGGAAACAAGAACATTTTGATCAATCTCTCGAACGTAACCTACATCGACAGTACTGGGGTGGGTGCCTTGGTCGGATCCTTCACGACGATCCGAAATCAGGGTGGCCAGATGAAGTTGTCCAACCTAAGCCAACGCGTGAGAGACATTCTGCTTGTCACGAAGCTATTAACCGTTTTCGACGTTTATGAAAACGAGGCTGACGGTGCGAAGAGTTTCGCTGCGAGGAAGTAGACTCGCCGTTTGTAGGAAAACCACAAGAAAAGGCCTGGCTAACCGCCAGGCTTTTTTTGTTGGGCGATGTGGCTGAAGACCACAGCGCGTTTGGGCGTAAGCTGGACCGAAACAATGGCGACACGGAGGCCACAAACTTGGCAGGTTGCAGCAGCCGGCTCGCTTTGGATGCTCTCGCTCTGCGTGGAGAGCGCCAGCGCGCAGCGGAAGGAGAACGCGCGCGTCATGGGATTGGTCGAGCTCTACGGGCTCTCTGCTTCCATTGTGCACGGAGACGAGGACCAGCTTGCCGCCAACCTCCTGCTGGAGTTCTTGCGGCCTAACCTGCGTGAACTCAAAACAGTCCCCGCCAAAGGAAGCAAGAACCGCGACGACGACGTGGTGCTCTATCTTGGGAGTTTCGACAAGAACCTTCCGGCTGCCAAGGCCTTCAAGTCATTCGGATACAGCCTGAACTGGGATGCGCTCTCGGAAGGCAGCTTTCTGCTCAAGACATTTCGCAAAGGGGGGAAGACCACCATTTTCGTGGCCGGCAAAGACCGGCAAGGGACGTTATATGCGGCTCAAGAGCTGAAGAACTATTATCTGCGAACCGACATGGGACGCGTGCTGCTCAACGAGCTGAGTATTTCGGAGCGCGCACAGTTGAAGTATCGATGGTTTCGATTGACGGATCGGGACACGGAATCGCGAGTCAAGAGAGCCATCGCCGATACAGCCCCTGCCGGCTCTTCCGGTCAACCGAGCGACCCAGCCCAGCTCAAGGCCGTTGTGGACTACCTGAGTACGCTCAGGCTAAACGGGTTGTTGCTGCGCAGCTTTCCGGGCGTGGGATCCACCGGCGTTGCCGCTGTGCAAGACCTTTGCGCTTATGCGGCCGAACGGGCCGTGCGTATCCTTCCCAGAATTGGGCTCAACGGCTGCGACGGCCCGCATTCCGATGGAGATCGTACGCTGAATCTGGACTCTTGGGCCAAGGCTCATCGGGACCTTTGTGCTGTGGGTCGGAACGGGTCGATTCGGGATGGAATGCTTTGCCCGGAGAAACCAGAGAACCGGCAGCGCTACCGTGAGGGATTGCAGTGGCTCTTTCAGACTGCTCGTGTGGGCGGCGTCAGCATCGAGTTAGAACCTTTCTTCGTCTGCTATTCCGAAGACTGCAAGAAGGCACGGCTGGCGATGGGCGGAGCGGACCCTGACTACTCCAAGGATCTGGCACGGTTCGTGGGGTTCCTGGCGGAGGAAATCCTGAAGTTAGATCCGAGCGCTTGGGTAGCCTATCTTTCCGGCACGGGGTTTGACTACGAATCCATCCAGGCTTCCGCAGCGCGAGCGCTGCCTCCAGGACAGCGAGCGGCATTCCCACCCGAGTTTGTCCATCGCATTCCCGAATCTGCCGTGGCGGAATGGGAATTGGCGCCAATGTTGAAGTCGGGAGTTTGGCCGTCGCCCTTTAGGGCTCCAGGCAAGCACGGGCTCGGCGTCTTGCAGTGGGGTGGCTCAGCAGCGAAGGAGATCTACTGGAAGCGAACAGAGAGCATCACCCATCACGCGATTGCCAGCAACCTGGAGGGTCTGGTGATATCGGGCGGGGGCCGGTCGGATAATCCATTCTCTGAGCTGAACGACTTGGTCTTCGCCGAACTGGCCTTCAACCCAGCGGTCAATTTCGACGAGCTGTTCCGTTTCAAAGTGTCCCGCCTCTACGGTGGGGAAGAAGCCGCGCGGCGGCTTTCGAAAATCCTGGCGTTGCTGGAGGACGAGAAAGGGATGTTGGTGGCGAACTATGACGAAGCGTTGCGCTTGGCCAGACAAGCCGCTGAGGTTTCCGAGCGCAGCGGCAAGGAACGGTGGGCGCAGCTCGTGGAACTCATTCAATCGTTGAAGCGGTAGCATGAGAGGGATGCGCCAGCTGCTCCGAACTGGGCCAGGGAGGCTTTGCGTGAAAAGACAAGTTGGGCAATGTTTCGGATGGTCTATCTTCCTCTTGCTGGCAATCGCGCCGGCACTACTGCCATCCAAAATTTTCGACAAGGCAGGCAAAAAACAGCTGACGGTGTATCTTGACGACATCTGCCAATGGGTTCTGGCTCGGGAGCAGGCTGCCCGTGACGGCCAGATTCCTCCGATCGCCAATACTCCGTTCTCCTTGCAGGGGAATCTGGCGAGGGTGCTTCTGGCCGGTGCGGATCTGACGAAAAATGGTCCGAAATACTTGGAAGAAGCGCTCCGCTGGTGCGACACGTTTGCGGCGCGGCAGCAGCGCGTTGTGACGTCGCTAGGAAATGAAGGAGGCTGCTGGTCTGTCGGATCACCGGGAGACGTCGACCTGGGCGAAAACAGTCTCGCGGCCGTTGCGCTTGCTCGCGGCCTGGCCCACGTCGGTGGCAGCCGTGGGAGGTCATATCGGCAGGCACTCGATCGGTACGCGGCGTTTTTGCTCGAGGGGGTCGGAGCCGGAAACGGCCTGCGACAAACAGTCACGAGTTGGCAGCTGCAAGGAGAAAATAGCGGCGCTCTTGGCGACGGCATCCAGAAACAGATCGCTTCGCTAAAGCCGTCATCGGCTGCCACCTCAGCTGGAACTGCATTCCTGGCTCAGATGTCCGCGATTTCGAGCGATGGACGTCTTCGCAGCGCGGCGCTGCAGGCGTTGGAATGGGTGCTCAAGAATCGGCGGCCCAATGGGGAAATGCCCAACTTTGTGGCTGGGCAGGAGTCGGACCAGATGCCCTTCACGACCATGACAATGGCCAGCGAGGCCATTCAATCGGCTTACTACCTATTGAACGACCAAGCTCTCAACAAACGATTGGGTCCTGATCTCGACAACACTATTCGACGCATGATGCGGCTTCAGGGAGAGAATGGGCTATGGGGCGAAGGCGCCGACAGGCGCAGTTCTTCGGGTGTGCCTACCCTACTAGCCTGGCACTTTCTCAGTTTCAAGGGCGACGAGACGATCCCTCAATCGCTGGAAAAGTTTTGGCAGAACCTATCGAACCCCGTGCATGCCCAATCGTTTGGTGTCTTGCTTCATCCCGTCTCGACTGCCTGGATGGGGCTGACAACCGCCGAAATGATCAAGCCCGGTATCACGTTCAAAAAGATCTGATATCGACCCGGAGCCTGGGGGTGTCAAACCTCGCGTTTTATGGATGACTTCCTCCTCAGGCCCGGCACCGCGGGTTTGTAGTGAAGCACGCGAGTGCTTCACTATGGCCGCACTGCGTGCGGTACTACGAGCGCATAGCCGGCTTCGAAATGTAGAAACTCCAGGACCGGCTAGTTATGGCTTCGCCATTGATATTCTGTTTTGGAAGACACGATCACCGTGTTGTTTGCGGTGGTCGTGGGCACTGGCAGATTGCCACGAAGAGCCCACGGCCAGCGCAGGGGGCGGCGGTCCCCAGCGCTGACTGTGGCTGCCTGAGCGAAACGAGAACAAACTTCTCGTAGCATCGTGCATAGGCCAACCCGGCTCGATACCCGCTTGAGTCGCTTGCAAGCGGCCTCTAGCTACGTTTCAGGTTCTCTTCGAAAAGTCTAAATATTCGCTTGTACTGGTCGGCCCAGCTGCTGGCTTCCTTGAAGGCGTGATCTTCCACGGGGTAGAGCATGACTTCGAAATTAGTCTTGCGGAGTTCGATCAGCCGCTGTGCCAGCCGGATCGTGTCTTGGACGTGAACATTCACGTCGACAAGCCCGTGGCAAATCAGCAACGGATCTTCCAGACCTTCGGCGAAATAGATCGGCGAGCTGCGGCGGAACGCCTCGTCGTCGTCCTGGGGCTGGTTCAGGATGTTGGCTGTGTAGGGATGGTTGTAGTGGGCCCAGTCGGTTACCGGACGCAACGCCGCACCAGCCCCGAAGCTTTTGGGCGCCGTGAAGAGGACCATCAGCGTGATGAAGCCGCCATAGCTTCCACCGTAGATGCCGATGCGCTCAGGTTTGACTCCGTGCTGCTTGACGAGGTACTCCGCCGCGTCGATCTGATCGCTCAGGTCCTTTCCTCCCATGTGGCGGTAGATCGCGGTGCGCCAGTCGCGGCCGTAACCGGCGCTGCCGCGGTAGTCCACGTCGAGCACAATGTAACCCTGCTCCATCAGGAAGTGATGATACATGTACTCGCGGAAGTAGTAAGACCACCAGCGATGCACGTTCTGGAGGTAGCCAGCGCCGTGGACGAAGATGACAGCGGGTCTGGCAGGATGACTCTTGGCTGGAAGATACAATCGAGCGGGCACCTGGACCCCGTCCCGCGCCGGAACTTTGACCAGCTTGGGCTCAGTCCAGGCATAGGACTTGAATGCGGGTGTTGTACTGTCGGTTAAAGACAGACGTTCCGAAGCGAGTTCGCCGCGCTGAACGTACAGCTCCCACGGTTTGTTGCTGAACGAGTAAACGTCGGCCAGAAACGTTTCGTCAGGTGAAAGCGTCACTTGATGATGGCCTATCTCGTTTGTCAGCTTCTTCGGAGTGCCGCCACTCGCAGAGAGCGAGTAGAAATCCATGACTTCGGGTCCATCCTGATTGGAGCGGAAATAAAACGTCCGCTCGTCCCGCGACAGCTTTGCATTCCAGATTTCATGGCGGCCTTCCGTCAGTGCTTGAAGTGAACCACCGGCCAAGGCGGCGGCATACAGATGGCGGAAGCCCATGTGCTCCGACACAAACCAAGCCTTGCGGTTGTCGTCGAAGAAACCGTATTCCAGCAGACTCAGTGATGGTGCATCGTCGTCGTTCATGACCCAAGCGTCATCATGCTCGTGGTTGATCACGCGGCTCGTACCTGCTTCGGGGTCGACGGCAAGCAGCCACTGATCTTTGTTATACGCTGAGCGAACCGTCGAAAGGAGATGGTGGCCAGACTTCGACCACACGGGGCTGTACGCATCCGTCGGTGGGGTTTTGGGCTCCGATCCCTTCTCGGGTTGGGTGCCTGCGGGCGCAGTCTCGGAGTGGTTCGGAAGCTTGACTTCGAAGGATTGAGACGTCTCGAGATTCAGCACGGTCAAAAAATAGAGCTTACGGGCATCTCCCACTTTGACACGGGCCTTCAATTCGTCTGTGAAGCCTGAGAGAGTGACGTAATCGGGGACTTGTGCCACTCGCTGGTCCTTAGGTTCTTCAGCCATCTCCACGGTGACGAAACGCTCGTCGGCCGAAAGCGACAGCCTTTCGACCTTCTTGTCTTCGATGTAGAAAGGCTGTGGACGCCGTGCTTTCTTTCGTTCGTCGTCCTCCCTCTGCTTCTTTGCCTTGGCGCCGAGAACTGAGAATAACTCCTCCTGCTGGTCTTTGAGGTATTTGCGCTGTCCTGCCTTCTCTTTCTTCTCCTTTTCGAGATCGGGATTCTTCCCAATCCGAATGTCGGTGAGCTGGCGGACGAATGGCTCCCCTTTGCGTGGGATAAGGAAAAGGTTCTCGCCGCGCCGAAAAGATATTCTTCCTCCATCGCGCGTGAAGGCGGGATCGGTCTCGACCTCCGCGGTCTGTGTGATCTTTCTGAACCTTCCGGAATGCGTATCCAGCAGGTGAATGTCACCTTCGAAGCTGTAGACCGCCCACCGCCCAGAAACGTCGCGCTCTGCTGTATAGGGCGGCGCGCCTGCTTCTTCGTCCTTCGTCAGCCGCCGAGGAGCGCCGCCGGTTCGTGAAACCTCGAAAACGCCAAGCTCCCTCTCTCCAGGTCTCTTCCACCGGAACCAAAGCTTCGAGTTGTCCCCGGCCCAGCTGATCTCGCTCGGTGCAGTCCCGGCAAAGTCAGCGCCGAGCATGATCAGATCGATGTCGAGTTTCTTTACAGGAGCCTGCGTTCGTTCCAACAAGGCCTCTTGCAGCCCTTCGGCGCGCGCCGAGGCTCGCTTTGCGCCAGGTCTTGCGGGCACCTGCTCTGCCGTTTCGCCAATGGTTGTGGAAGAAAGTTGCAGTGCGAGAATGGAAACGACGAGTCGCTTCATAGCCAGTGTCTGTGTTGGAAGATGGTATTGATTCGCTTGGACCGCGGACGCGCCCCAGTGGAGCGCCGCATGCGGCACCAGAGCGCTCTTTGCACTAGCCGTCGCTGATCAATTGCGACGAAAAGCTCACAACCAGCGCCAGGAGACGACGTTTCCTGTGCTGGCGGTGACGGCCCAAACTTCCAAGCCACAACGAGATCATCGTAGCGTCGTTCATCGCCAGCGACAGCGCTTCGAAAACTCAGGTGCGTTCACCTGTTCGGCAGTTCGACGATGCTGAGGTTCTTGAAATCCAGATTCGTCGTTGGGTCATGCGCCTGCAGACTCAACGTGCCGGCGGCTAGACGGGCCTCTTTCCGCGCGTTGCGGCCTTCGGGGCGAGTGTCGGTGTAGTCGCTGGTCTGGACGCCATTGACCCAGACAGCCATGTGGCGGCCACTGGCTGCAATCGTCTTGCTGAAGAACTCGCCATCGTTCGGAATGACGTGCCGGGCCGGCTGGTAGTGGTAGATGCCGCCGGTTCCGAAATCCACGGGCTGGGCTCGATCTTGGCCTTTGAATTCGTTCCTTATTTGAGATTCATAACCGGTCCAGAAGCCATCTCTGTCTCCTCGAAAGAAGATGCCACTGTTCGGGTGATGATTGTTGTCGCGCGGGTGAGTGCGAATGTCCAGCTGGAAGACGAAGTTCTGGAAGGTATTCGTCGTTTCCAACTGGCCTGGGCCGCGCTCGACATGGATCATCGCTTGCTTCACTGTCCACTCTGGCGTGCCCCGGCTCAAGTCAGGGCTATTCACTTTCCGCCAACCGTTGAGATCTCTGCCGTTAAAGATGGGCCGGAGTCCAAGCGGCTTGAGCTTCAAGTTGCGGAACTCGATCTGCTTGTCTTTGTTGTACTGCAATCCGATGTGACCCACGGTGTGCGTCGGGTCGTTGCCCTTGAGCAACGTCTTGCCATCGAGCTTGACGACAAACGCCCCACCCTCCGCACGCACTTCGTAGCTGTGCCACTGGTTTGGAACGATTCTCGCTTTCTTAGCTTTCAAATGATTGACCAGGCTTCCTGTGGTGTATTCCTTGTGAGCGTCGAAGATCTGCAACTCGTAACCGGTCTGGTGAGGTTGGCCTTCTTTGCTAGATCGCAGGAAGATCCCACTGTTCCCATCGGCGCCTGTTCGGAAATCTGCCTTGAGGATAAAGTCGCCAAACGAAGCGTTGTTGGCAAGCCAGCCGTTGCCGCCTGACGAAGCCGTCAAAATTCCATCCGTAATCTTCCACTCTGCCTCTCCGCGAGATTCCCAACCAAAGGTCGTTTCACCATCCCACAGCAAGATCCAACCTTCCGCGACTTCTTTCAACGTCAATGAATTCGGCTTCGACTGAGCTAGCAACCCAGAGCCAGAGAGGGCAACAATCAGAAAGCCCAGGGCAGGCGCAAACCATTTCCGCATCGAATGCCTCCTTGATCGTCAGCTTCTTTTTCGGGCACGCATACCCATGAGCGCGGGTCGGACAGAATCGATCTGCGTCCACAGGTCGGTGTTCACCACCTCACCCGCTTTAGGAATCTCAGACTTTCGGGGATTTGTTGGCCAGACGTCGGGGATTCGTCCTCAATGAAGTAGTACTTGACGCCGGCCCTTTCGGCAGCTTGGAGAATGGCGGGCCAGTTCATCTGGCCGGTTCCGAGTGTAACGTCGTTGGTTACGTCCGACTTACCGCTCAAGTTGCCGGTCTTGACACCTTTCTTCATGTCTTTCACGTGCATCAGCTCCCAACGCTTGCCGTATTTGGCCAGTAGCTTCGCCGGGTCCTGGCCTGGATGCACTACCCAGAAGACATCCATCTCATAGAACACAGACTCCGGATTCGTCTCGGCCATCAGCAAATCGAAGAGCGTGCCCTGTTTGTGTGGCTGAAACTCAAACCCATGTGTGTGGTAGAAGAACTTCAAGCCGTGCTTCGCCAAAGCGGCGCCAGCACGATTGAACACTTCAGCGGCGCCTCGGCATTGCTTTTCGTCGAAGACGCCTGTATGGGGGATCCAAGCGCAGCCAGCGTACCGCACCCCGAGTGCCTTGGCTTCGCGTGCGACCGATTCAGGATCGTCTTTGAAGCGATCGTACGGGAAGTGTGCACTCACGGGGTTGAGACCGTGAGCCCCGAGCAGCTCTTTGAACTTCGCAGGCGGAAGATCGTAGGTGCCAGCCAACTCGACCAGGCGAATTCCAAACGCTTGCACCTTCTTTAGGGTCCCTGGAACATCTTTCTTGAAGTCGTCGCGCAGGCTGTAAAACTGAAGTCCGGGTTCAGCCTTGAACGAGCCCGCTCGGGCCATGGCTGGTAACCCTATGAACCATGAGCTGAGAAAAACCAACATGTAGGTTGTGATGTTTCCTTTCATGCAGTCACCTCACCGGCGGCAAACGTGCGAAACCTCATTCGCCGAGGGCACTCCAGCGGAACTAGAAATCGAAGAGATAGTTGTATTTGACGAAGAATGCACGATTGAGCGTTCGACGATCGATCTGTTCGTGCGGATCCGTGTAGTCGATGGTCGAGATCCGCGAGTTGTAAACGACAAACAGCCCGGTGCTTGAATTGGAAAGCAATCCCAGTCGGAGATTCAATCCCACCTGGTTGGAGCGGCTGTTGTATTGAACGAACGACTGAAAGTAGCTCTTTGGGGACAGTGCCCAGTTGAATCGCCAGCCCACCAAATCGGTGTTGAAGTTGCCCTCCGGCAGCCGAATCCAGTTGCGGACGTAGCTTGCTGTGAAGGTGTAATCGTAGCCGATGCGGTAACCTCCGTTAGCATTGACAGTGCGAATGGTGCCGCCATAGAAATCGCCGATAGCCGTATTGCCAGAGCCGAACAACATTGCGCTCGGGTCAGTTGAGAAGTTGGCTACCGTTTCGTTGTACCGGTAGGTGCCCGGGCGAATCGCGATGCCCGGAAAAATTTCGAAGGGTTTGTCGATACGCTCGAAGTTCCGGTTGAAAGCGATTCCGTATTGCGATCCATTCTGCCAACGCGAATCCAGATGATAATGCTCGAAGCCGGACTCCTGTCCCTGGGATCCGTTCCTGGCGGCAATCGTGTACCAACGGTTCCACTGGAAATGCGGGAAAACGCTACGCAAATATTTGCCTTCCGGCGTAAACGTGTAGCGATAGCCAAACGAAGGCTTTCGAAACCCAAGTCGCCGAACGAAGCCGACTTCTGGATTGAAGTTGCGGCCGACTTCCTGGTAAGCGGCATCGATCCGGTTGTGACGGTCGTCGTAGGCCAGCGTGGTGGCGCCTGCCTGATTGCTCATGTTGCGGCCAGGTGTGAAAGACTTGGCAAAGTAGCTAAACACGTTGGCATAACGGCCCAGTCCCAGGTTGACGTCCGCGCCAAAAGTACTGTTGGTAGACCGGTCCGGGAGCCCAAAGCGAGACGACGTGGACTGCCGTGCTACGGCGATGCCGCCCACGGAACTGCGGCGGCCAAACTCACGACTCAGACGGGCCACGCTGAAATTGTTTGCTGGAGCAGTGGCAGCGACTCGCCGCGTCTGAACGTTCAACAGGCCGAGGTTGTAGTGGCCCGCCTTGCCCGACAGGCGCACTCCCGCATCGATCGGGACTTGTGTCCCCGAGTCATCGATGCCGATGCGGCGCGAAAAAAAGATCTCCGTTTCCTGGGGCGAGCCGAAATCGAAGAAGCCCGAGTTCTCGAGAAAAAACGGGCGCTTCTCGGGAAAGAAGAGATCGAACCGGGTCAGGTTGATCTGCTCGTCGTCAACTTCTACTTGGGCGAAGTCTGTGTTGAACGTGCCATCCAGCGTGAGGCTGCTGGTCAGTCCATATTTGAGGTCGAGCCCGCCCGTGTGGGCTGGGTCCGTGCGGTCGACGACGCGGGTGAAATCTTGCTTGACGCCTCCGAGAACGTAAGGCAGCAGCTTGAGATTGCGATGAGCCTTCAGGCTCAGATGTTCCAGTTGCCCGGCCATTTCAACCTGCGACAGTGTGTAGGCTCTGGAAAGCGGCGACCAGAACGACTGCTCGTTATGGCGTCGCAGGTTCCGCTTGATGTTCATGCCCCACGTGATGTTGTTTCCCGGGTTGTAGCGCAGAGTGCGCAGCGGGATCTTGAATTCGGCTTCCCAGCCACGCGTGCTGATTTGCGAGCGCACGGTCCACACAGCGTCCCAGTTGATGTTCAGCGCGGCGGCGCCACCGCGCTGGGCGCCGCCTGTGACACCCCCGCCTCCGGCCCGCGCCGGTGTGCCGCCCCCGCCTCTTCCTTGTCCGGCCTTTGAAATCTGCGCGTCGTATTCGATGCCCGTGGGGCTCGTGCCGAAGACCACGCCGTTCTGCTTGTCGTTGAACGTGTCAAATAGGATTTCCACCGAGTCGGTATTCTCGAGGCTGGCATCGCGCCGATTCTGAGTGACCACGATGTGGTCCGGTTGGCTGTCCAGACAGATCACCCCAAGGTACAGATGGTCGTCATCGAAGCCAATGCGTACCTCCGTCTGCTCTGTCGAGGGCTCGCCGTTGTTTGGCTCCTGCTGGACGAAGTCCGACGCGGGCTCCATTTCCCTCCAAAGAGGCTCATTGACCAGACCGTCAATCAGAGGCGGCACCGCGACACGATAGGCGCGGGCCGTCGGGCGCGCGCGCAGGTCGATGTCCACCGGGACGCCTGGCGATCCCGTCTTGGAGCGCGCTACGAGGTTACTGTCCAGCAACAGAAGAAGGCCTAGGAGTGCGACGCTGCTTCGCAAAAGCAGGGTCAAACCAGCGTCCTTTCGATCAATCGCCTGCCGAGCAACGTTGCTTCGAGCGGACAGGCCAGCTTGTCCGCCGCCAAGCCCATGCCCGCACAAGAATGCCTTTCGAGCCAACACACACCTACCGCTCGCGGAAGTTTGTTCCTTGTTTGCAGATAAGGTCCGGGGGACTTACACCTTCTCAGGCACAACGTACGGGCTGCGGTACTTTCTCCCCAGATGCGCATTGGCCTCTGCGTCACCAGGGAAGGTCTCCGACTGAGGATCGAAGACGAGCGTTCGACCCAGCCGATAAGACAGATTGGCCAAGTGCGCTAGCGCGCTGGAACGGTGGCCCTCTTCAATATCGGCATTCAACATCTCGGGTTTCCGGCTTCGCACCGCCTGAATGAAGTTGGCGAAGTGATCGCCGTCTTCGTCGCGGGTTCCACTGGGTTTGGCTTCTTTGCCAAGAAAGATTCGATACTGGCCATAGCTGGAAATTTCCATGTAACCTTTGGAACCCAGAAAAAGAACGCCGATCTTCAAGTCGGTGCCTTCGGCCGGTGTGTCCCAGTGGCGGACCTCGAAAGTGAGAAGCTTCTTCTCTGCCGGGTACATGAACGCTGTGAGCTGCGTGTTGGGCGTTTCCTGGTCGTCGTCAAACATGAAGTGGCCGCCCATGGATTGAACCTTCGACGGCAAACCAACACCCAGGCCCCAGCGGGCCACGTCGAGCTGATGCACGCCTTGATTGCCGATGTCGCCGTTGCCGTAGGCCCATTGCCAATGCCACTGATAGTGGAAGCGGTTACGGGTGAATGGGCGGGCGGGAGCGGGACCCATCCAGAGATCGTAATGCACCCCGCTCGGAACGGCTTCCTCGGAAGCTTTCCCAATCGTGTCGCGCCGCTTGTAGCAAAGCCCTTTGGCCATGTAGACATCACCAATAGCACCCTCACGTAGAAGCTGCATCGCTTCCTGGATGGCCGGGCTGCTTCGAATTTGCGTGCCGTGCTGCACGATGCGATGGTATTTGCGCGCGGCTTCCACCATCTTCCGGCCCTCGAAGATGTTGTGCGAGGCTGGTTTTTCGACGTACACATCCTTTCCCGCCTGGCAGGCCCAGGTAGTGCCAAGCGCATGCCAGTGGTTCGGCGTGGCGAAGGACACGACATCGATCGACTTATCGTCGAACACGCGGCGCATGTCGGTGAACGCGCCCAGTTTCTTGATCGACTGCTTTTCCGCTTCGGCGAGCCGCCGGTTCAGCACGCTCTCGTCCACGTCGCAGAGCGCTGCCAGCTCGACGTTCTGTTTCGACAGCGCGGCGAAGCCGCTGATGTGCGAACCGCCACGTCCTTTCACGCCGATGACCGCGACGCGAATCCGGTTGTTTGCCCCATTTAGAGAAGAGGCGCGAGCCGCCAGTGGCGCGGCAACACCCAGTCCCGAAGACATGAGAAAGTAACGGCGAGTCACGGAGTTCATAGATCTCCTTCCTGTCGTCTGATGTGACCACTCATAGTGCAAATCCATTTGCGATACTTTACAACAAAACCCAGGCGTTGGGGCTAATTCATCGAGGGTGCGCAGCGAACCCACGTCGGGTGCCCCGTCCACCGTTGGGCCTAGGGTATTGTCCAGCAACTAACTGGACAATAACAAGAGATTAGTTTATTGTCTGGGCATGCCGATGGTTTTGCCTCCACTGACGCTGAGTGCCACCGATCGAGGAGAAATCGAGCGCTGGTTGAAGGCCCACGGAACACCCCAACAGGTGGTAAGGCGAAGCCGGATTGTCTTGGCCGCCGCGGCGGGTCAGCCCGACAGTG
>Ga0194132_10009149_pt1 | contig 13826 bp, 11 predicted proteins | sample TA2KigOf80mmetaG_FD_148612 | JGI IMG/M metagenome (GOLD analysis project Ga0194132, IMG submission 148612) | Freshwater microbial communities from Lake Tanganyika, Tanzania - TA2015054 Kigoma Offshore 80m | ecosystem: Environmental > Aquatic > Freshwater > Lake | place: Tanzania: Lake... | reverse complement strand
CACGTCGGCATCACGCGCGGGCGCCGTGGCGAACGTGCCGCGCGCCTCCACGCCGTCGTGGCTGACCTCGTATCGGTAGCGCGTGCCGGGCGCGAGCGGCGCGAGCACCGTGCGTCCCGTGTGATCGCGCGCGGCCGCGAGCGCGACCGTCGTCTCGTTCACCGCGGTCGAATCGTCGGCGGAACCGTAGCGCAGCCGGACCGGCGTCGTGCCGTCACCGCGGACCCAGAGCGCGGCGCGGTCGGAACCGACCTCGCCGACGGTGACGAGCAGACCGTGGCGCTCGACGGAGGGAAGCGGCGCGGCGGGCGAGAGCGCGCTCGGCGCCATGCCGAGCAGCAACAGCGCGGACGACATCTCGCGGGCCAGGCGCATACGACGTTCCCGGCGGCCCGCGAGAAGCTAATTAATTGGCTACGCTCTTGAGAAGGCCGGCGCTCGAGGCGTTCATCGAGCCGGAACTACACGACGCGAACTACGCCCCGACACCATTGTTCGTGCAGTTCTATGTCGCGGCCAGTACAGAACCTGCCCGTGGGCACCACGCCGGCTACTTGTACGAAGCTGCGTCTTCAGCCCACGGATTGGACAGCATGTCGCATATGGTCATCCTGGCCCCGAACCAGCGGCCCGACGGTACCACCCAAGAACATCTTCTTGAAATCTCAGAGACCTTCGGAGGAAGTAACGGAGATACGCCTAGACATGTTTCCATTCCGCTTACAGTAGCGGAGAACGAACCAGTAGTGTTCTCACGCTTTCTGCGGAGCGCCCATCTCGAGGTCGCGGGCCCGTTGGTTCTCGGATATGAAGGCAACGAGTTTGAGCTACACGATGTTGAGATTCGCTGTCGTCGCCTGGAGCTTCGCGCCAACGCCTTGGCGGTCCGCTGTCCGGAGGCGACCGCCACGATCGTAGTCGCGGAAAGGTTCGTTCAGGTCAGCCCCGTCCTTCGCTCGGACGTCAAAGGCGGAGGAACATTCGGCGTGTCGTGGCCTGGCTGCGAGACACATCCGTGGATTCACTACAACGTCGACGCGACGCTGGCCGAAGCGGTTGATCGGGAGAGCGGACTACTTGCGGTTCGCAAGATCCTGACGTGGTTCCGCCGAGATAAGAAGGAGGATTCGGAGGCGCGACTATCTCCTTTCGAGACAAATCCTCGTTGATCGTGGATCCATGTCACTCTTGTCCAAATTCAGGACTCCTGACATAGCCCCGGCGTGAGCACGTATGTACTTGGGCTCACTCTCGTCCAAATTAGCGGTGCGAGCGGGTGAGCCCCCTGGGGTAGGGTGAGGTCGAGGCCGCCAAGCTTCGACACCATCCACCGACAGGAGGGTCACCCGTGAGTGGATTCTCCAGCATGTTCAGCCAACTGCTCAAGCTGTTTCCGCGCACCGAGTTCCAGGCCCTGGTGAAGCGCACGTATGCCGAGCGTCATGCGCGCGGCTTCACCTGCTGGGGGCAGTTCGTCGCGATGCTGTTCTGCCAGCTGGGGCGCGCGCATTCGCTGCGCGAGATCTGCGGCGGGCTGCGCAGCAGCGAGGGCAAGCTCAAGCACCTGGGGATCACGGCCCCCGCGCGCTCGACGCTGGCCTATGCCAACGAGCATCGGCCGTGGCAGCTCTACCGCGCCGTGTTCCAGGCATTGCTCGAGCGCGCGCAGGCGCGGGCCAAGGGGCGCAAGAAGTTCCGCTTCAAGAACAAGCTGGTGAGTCTGGACTCCACGGTGATCGACCTGTGCGCGACGCTCTTCGACTGGGCGAAGTTCCGGCGCACCAAGGGGGCGGTCAAGCTGCATTGCCTGCTGGATCACGACGGCTACCTCCCCAGCGTCGTCGTCATCACCGAGGGCAAGCGGCATGACGTGCGGGTGGCCCGCACCTTGCGCTTTGACGCGGGCACCGTCGTCGTCATGGACCGCGGCTACGTCGATTACGCCTGGTTTGGACAGTTGACGGCCCAGGCGGTGTTCTTCGTCACCCGCCTGAAGGACAACGCCGTGTACACGGTGGTCGAACGGCGCCGGGTGCCCGAGCGCAGCGCCGTCCTGCGGGACGAGGTCATCGCGTTGACGGGCGGGGCCGCCGCGACGCACTGCCCGCACCGGCTGCGCCGGGTCGAGGTGGACGACCCTGACAAGAACGGCACTCTGGTCTTCCTGACGAATCACCTCGACTTCGGGGCCACGACGATCGCCGCGATCTACAAGGATCGCTGGCAGGTGGAGCTGTTCTTCAAGGCCGTGAAACAGAACCTGAAGATCAAGACCTTCGTGGGGACCAGCGCCAATGCCCTGAAGGTCCAGGTGTGGACGGCCCTGATCGCCATGCTGCTCCTCAAGTATCTCCAACTGCGCGCCCGCTTCGCGTGGTCGCTGTCGAACTTGGTCGCTCTGTTGCGGATGAACCTCTTTACGCATCGTGAGCTGTGGGCGTGGCTCGATCAGCCGTTTGAAGGCCCGCCGACCGTGCTGACGGCCTCACAGGCGGTGTTGGACCTTGGATAATCTGGACAGCAGAACCCGGCAACCTGATCTCGACCCTGGCCAATCTCGTCCCGTACCCCCAGGAAATCGCACGATCCGTCGGCGGGATCCCGGCTAACTTGGACAGCAGTGACCGCCGCAATACGGGCACCGGACAGCCCTTTGAGCGAGAACAGCGGCGTCTGTGTGCGCGCCGGCAGGAAACAGCTACGCTGGACCGCCCACTCAAGCAGCGCGGCCGCGCGCCGGCAGCGGCTCCCTTCGTTGGCGTAGAACGTGCGGAGCTCGCCCGTGCCCCACGTCCGAAGTTCGCCCGCGTCCCTTTCGTCCGCGGCGGCCTGAGTCTCGCCAATGACGTACGAGGCGATGACGCCTGACTCGTCGTCCGCGGCGAAGCAGCGGATCTCGAGCCCGAAGAACTGCACGGTACGAAGCTGCCCGTTCAGAAACTCGATGACGCGGCGGACTTCCGGGCGCAGCTCGTCGGCGGCAATCACCAATCGGAAGCGCGCCTGACTCAGATTCGACTCGACGATCGACCAGAAACGATCGACGTCGATCTCACCGAAGACGCCGCGCAGGATCTCGTCAACGCTCTTGCCGGCTTTCAGCCAGTATTCCGAGCAAAGCCGCCGCAGGCGGCCGTCACTCCACGACTGTTGGACATTCGCGGCGTACTCCATGACTTGTCCGATGACGTCGCGACGCGATTCTCGGTTCTCAACGAGCTTCGCCTCGATGAGCGTCAGGATTCCGTGCCGATCGACGAGCAGGTGATCGACCGACCAGTCGCCGACCGGCATCTCTCGACGAAGAAGCGCGAAGCGCGGCGGGTCACTGCTGCCTGGAGCAAGTTGCCGTCCGCTCACGAGATTTGGTTCCCGTTCGATCAGCCCTTGGAGCGCGTCCTCGAGCGTCTTGCCGAACAGTCCGGTGCGGAATGCGCGTCCAGGAAGTGGACGGATCTGGCCCTGCGAGTAATAGAAGACACTGTCCGAGCGCATTTTGCCGCCTTCGTCTGAAACGGCTCTGAGCACGCACCCGCGCGCGGTACGTGGAATATCCCAAGCTTGGGATATTAACGCACCCGGTTTGCTGGGGTATTGGACGGCTTGAGTCGGCGGCGGCGATCAGGCCTGACCATCCTGCTGTCCGAATTAGCCAAGGGCCAGCGCCTCCTGTTGAGGCAGGTCGACGGGCGGCGGTGCCGTATACGGGGCATCCAACCAGGCCCACAGATCGCGATGCGTGAAGAGTTAATCGGACCGGTGATTGTGTCGCCTTCATCCGGGCCAACCACGGCGACGTCAACGAGACGGCCGGGGACGGCCTCATGGTGATCTTCCAGAGCGAGGGCAGCCCGACCCGACACGCCCTGAACGCGGCGGGCGCGGCCTTGCAGCTCCTGATGAGAGTCGCCCAGCTCAACCACGACTTCGCGGGCGTCTACCCGCCGGTCGCGATCCACGTCGGCATCAACAGCGGCTCGGCCCTCGTCGGCGCGACGAAGCTCGATGCGGCCGGCGGCGGCCGCTAGACGTTCACCGCCTCCGGCCCGACGACGAACGTGGCCGCGCGCATTGCCGCCCTCACCAGGGGCGCCGAGGTGAAGGTCGGGCCCGAGACGGCGGACCGGATCAAGGGCCACTACGTCCTCCAGGACACCGACGAGCACCAGCTCAGGAACGTGTCCGTCCCGGTGCGGGTCTACCGCCTGGTGCCGGCCGGGGTCTACCGCACCGTCGACCCCTGACGCGGCGTTCCCTGTTTTCGCTCGAACTCCGGCCCCGAGCTTCCCCCACCCGCGAAGCCTTCCCTCAGCCGCCGAGGAAGATCCGCCGGACCCCGGGCGAGCGCCGCAGCGCCTCCGCCGTCCCGTCGAGCACGCTCCGCCCGCTCTCCAGCACGTAGCCGCGCCCGGCCAGGGAGAGCGCCAGCTCGACGTTCTGCTCGATGAACAGGATGGTCACGCCCTCGCGGTTGATCGCCCGGATCGCCTCGGCCAGCTCGGCCACCACGCGGGGCGCCAACCCGAGGAACGGCTCGTCGATCATCAGCAGGCGCGGGCGCGCCATGAGCCCGCGCGCCAGGGCGACCATCTGCTGCTCGCCGCCCGAGAGCGTGTGCGCGAGCTGCGCGCCCCGCGCGGTGACCACCGGGAAAAGCCGGGCGACGCGCTCGAACTGGGCCTCGCGTCCGGCGCGCGCGCCGGGATGGTACGCCCCGAGCCAGACGTTCTGGCGGACGGTGAGGTAGGGGAACAATCGCCGGCGCTCGAGCACGTGGCCGACGCCCCGGCCGACGATCCGGTGCGCCGGCAGCCCGGTGATCGGCGCGCCGTCGAGCGTGATCGCGCCCGCGCGCGGGCGCAGCAGCCCGGAGACGGTGTTGAGGAGCGTCGACTTGCCGGCGCCGTTGGGCCCGAGGAGCGCCACGATCTCGCCCGGCGCCACGGCGAGGCGGGCGCCCCACAGGACCTGGTAGTCCCCCAGGAGGACGTCGAGGTCGCGGACCTCGAGCAGGGCCCTCACGCCCGCCAGGCCTCGCCCAGATAGACGTCGATCACGCGAGGGTCGCGCACGATCTCGGCCGGCGGCGCGTCGGCGATGACCTCGCCGAGCTGGAGGGCCACCACGCGCTGGGCGATGTCCATGATCACGCGCATGTTGTGCTCGATCACGACGAGGGCCAGGCCGGTGGCGTGCAGGTCCCGCACGAGCCGCACCAGACCGGGCACGGTGGCCTGGTCGACGCCGCCCGTCACCTCGTCGAGGAGCAGCAAGCGGGGCCCCGTCGCGAGCGCGCGCGCCAGCTCGAGGCGCTTTCGCTGGCCGGTGGAGAGCCCGCCCGCGTGAGCGTCGGCGCGATCGGCGAGGCCAACGGCCGCCAGGGCGGCGCGGGCCGCCTCCCGCGCGGCGCCAACGTCGGAGGTTTTCTGGAACGCGCCGATCATGACGTTCTCGAGGGTGGTCATGCCGGGAAACGGCCGGAGCTTCTGGAACGTACGCGCGACGCCCAGCCGGCTGATCTCGTCGGGTCGGAGACGCGTGACGTCGCGCCCGTCGAGCCGCACCGTGCCGGCGTCGGGGCGCTCGAACCCGGTGATCAGGTCGAAGAGCGTGGACTTGCCGGCCCCGTTCGGCCCGATCACGCCCACCAGCTCGCCGGGCCGGATCTCGAACGTCACGTCGCGGTTGGCGACGACGCCGCCGAAGCGCTTGGTGACCCCGGCCACCGCCAGCAGGCTCACCCGCGCCGGCCGCGCCCGAGGCGCGCCGCCAGGCCGACGAGCCCGGCGGGCTGGAGGACCGCGATCACCATGATCAGGGCGCCGTAGATCACGAGGTCGAGCGCCCGGCCGGTCCCGCCGAGCCAGACCCGCGTGTACTCGGACAGCGGGACCAGCACCGCCGCGCCCACCACCGGGCCCCACAGGGTCCCGACGCCGCCCAGCACCGCCACGAGGCAGATCAGGATCGACAGGGACAGCGACAGCACCGACTCGGGGTCGATGAAGAAGATGTACTGCGCGTAGAAGGTGCCCCCGAGTGCGGTGAGGCCGGCCGAGACGGCGATCGCCCGGTGCTTCTCTCGCGCCACGTTCACGCCGAGGCTCGCCGCCGCCTGCTGGTCCTCGCGCACCGCGCGGAAGTAGTACCCGTGACGCGACCGCTCCAGCCAGCGCGTGACGGCGAGGCCCAGCAGGAGCAGCCCGAGCGCCACGTAGTAGTAGAGCGCCTTCGACTCGTGGAACTGGAAGTTCCAGAGGCTGTCCGGGCGCTTGATCGGCACGAAGACGCCCCGCGCCCCGCCGGCCCAGTCCCAGTTGATCACGAGGGTCTGGACGATCTCGCCGACGGCGATCGTCGCGATCGCGAAGTAGTGGCCACGCAGGCGGAACACCGGGAACGCGACCGCCTGCGAGAAGACGACGGCCAGCGCCGCGCCCGCGGCCATCCCCGCCCACGGCGTGAGGCCCGCCCGCGCGACGAGGAGGGTCGACGTGTAGGCGCCGATGCCGAAGAACACCGCATGGCCGAGCGAGATCTGCCCGCAGTAGCCAGCGAGGATGTTCCACGCGACGGCCAGCGATCCGTAGAGGAAGATCATGATCATCACGTGCCGGGGAAAGGGCAGCGTGAAGACGGCGGGGAACACCAGCACCGCCGCGAGGAGGGCGAGAAGAGCCGTGCGCTTCACCACCGCCCGAAGAGCCCCTGCGGCCGCCAGAGGACGATCGCCAGGTAGAGGAGGAACACGACCGCGTACTTGATCGCCGGGGCCAGCAGCAGCCCGGCGAACACCTCGACGAGCCCGACCACGACGCCGGCCGCCAGCGTCGCCGGCACGTTGCCGAAGCCGCCGAGCGCCACCGTCACGTACGCCAGGAGTGCGAACGTCCCGCCGACGTCCGGGAAGACGTAGAAGTACATGGCGAGGAGCGCCCCGGCCGCGCCGACGCAGCCCGCGCCGAGCGCCCAGCCGAGGGCGTACATCCGGTCGGTGTCGACGCCCATGAGGGCGGCCGCCTGGCGGTCCTGGGCGGTGGCCTGCAGGGCCACCCCGGTCTCCGAACGGGCCAGGAAGCGCCACAGGCCCAGGAAGGCGACGAGCGCCGCCACGCTCGCCGCCAGCTGCGGCAGCCCCACGAACACCGGGCCGAGCGCCACGCGCCCGCCGAGCCACGGGTCCTGCACCACCCTGAAGTCGACGCCCCAGAGGAACTGCGCGCCGGCCCGCAAGAAGACCGCCAGCCCGAACGTCGCGAAGATCTGCGCCAGCATCGGGCCGCCGAGCACCCAGCGGATGAGCCCGTGGTAGGTCGCCCAGCCGAGGGCGGCCAGCGCCAGGACGGCGAGCGGCAGCGCGAGCAGCGGGTCGAGATGGCCGAGCGCCCACGCGAAGAAGGCCACGTACATGGCGAGCATGAGGAACTCGCCGTGGGCGAAGTTCACGATCTCCATCAGGCCGAAGATGAGGGACAGGCCGGCGGCGATCAGGGCGTAGACGAGCCCGAGCAGGACCCCCCCGATCGCCGCCTGGAGGACGACGTCGAGCGTCAGACTACTTGCGGTCCTTCCACGCCGGGATCGGGTAGAGCACGTCCTTGGTCGCCACGTCGAACGGGTACACCGTGTGGTACTTGCCGCCCAGGAGCTGCAGGATGATGCCCTTCACGAGCGTGTTCTGGCCCGTCTCGTCGAATTTGACGCCGTCCCACGTCATGATGAGCTGCTCGCCCGGGATGCTGGTCGCGATCAGGGCCTTCTGGATCGCGTCCGGCGCCGTCGACCCGGCGCGGTTGATCGCATCGAGCAGCGTCATCATCCCGGTGAACGCGCGCGCCGGGAAGTCGTAGAGGTCCTTGCCCGCACGCTTGCTGTACAGCACGTTGAGCGCCCGCGCGACCGGGCGCTTCTCGATCAGGTCGGTCGAGAACGGCGCGCGCGACATCGTGCCCTCGGCATCCTTGCCGACGGCCGCGATGAAGTCCGGTGAGATGTGCCCGGCGTCCTGCGTCATGATCATCTTGGGATTGAAGTCCAGCTCCTTCATCGTACGCGTGAACAGGATCGCGTCGGTCTGGTACGAGGTCGGCATCCAGACGTCCGGGTTCGCGCCCTTCAGCCGCTGCACCTCGGACTGGAGCGACGTGGCCCGTGCCCGGTACTGGATGTCGAGGACGACCTCGTAGCCGTGCTTCTTGGCGAGGTCCTTCATCACCTTGCCGCTGTCCGCGCCGAACAGCGTGTCCTCGTAGGTGAGGCCCAGGGTCTTGAGCTTCACGCCGCGCTTCTTCTCGAAGTCGCGGAAGAAGTCGAACATCACCTGCGTGAAGTGCTCGTCGTGCGGCGAGGTGCGGAAGAACCACTTGAAGCCGCGCCGCGTGAGCCCCGGCGAGGACGACTCCGGATTCAGGAACGGCACGCCGTGGCGCTCGGCGGCCTGGCTCATCGTCGCGGTGACCGCGGAGTGCCACGAACCGACGAGGGCCGTCACCTTCTCCTGCGTGATGAGGCGCTCGGCCTCCGCCTGGCCCACGTCGGGCTTCCCCTGATGGTCGGCGAAGATGAGCCGGACCTTGGCCCCCTTGAGCCCGGGCATGCCCTTCAGGCGCTGATAGAACGGGAACGGCAGGTCGGTGGCGCCGTTGGCGATCTCGGCGGCCAGCTCGAACACCGCCTTGTTGTCCACGCCGGCCTGGGCGGCCGGCCCCGACATGGGATAGACGACGCCGAGGACCACCTCGCGGGGCTGGGCGGCGGCGAGGGCAGGCAGGGCCAGGACCGAGGCGAGGACGATCGCGAGCGTCTGGCTCATGGGCTCCTCCGTGTGCCGGATGCTATCACTGTCGGCCCCCGCGCTCCAGGAGGCGTCTCATCTGTACCACTTTGCCGCCGAGGTGCGATGATGGGGCGCATGACACCATCGCCCGCTCCGCCCACGCCCGCCCTGGCCCCGGCGATCGACCCGGTCCGCTTCGAGGTCATTCGCCACGCCCTGCTCGCGATCACCGAGGAGATGGGCGCCACGCTGCGGCGGGCGGCGTACTCCACCAACATCAAGACGCGCGGCGACTTCTCGTGCGCCTTCTTCGACGCCGAGCTGCGCACCATCGCCCAGGCCTTCGCCCAGCCGTCGCACCTGGGCTCGCTGGCGCACATCGTGCCGCGCGCCATCCGCACCTACGGCGCCGAGCGCCTGGCCCCGGGCGACGGCATCCTGATCAACGACCCCTACCTGGGCGGCGTGCACTTGAACGACATCACGCTCATCACGCCGGTCTTCCACGAGGGCGCGCGGCTCGGCTACGTGGCCAACATCGCGCATCATGTGGACGTGGGCGGCGGCGCGCCGGGCAGCATCGGGGTCTCGAGCGAGATCTACCAGGAGGGGCTCGTCATCCCGCCGGTACGCTTCGTGAGGGCCGGCCACATCGACCCCGACATCTTCGCCCTGATCCGCTCCAACTTCCGCGGTACCCGCGAGATCTCCGGCGACTTCAGGGCCCAGACGGCGGCCAACCGGCTCGGCGCCCTCCGGATCGCGGCGCTCGTCGCCCAGCACGGCGTCGACACCCTGGCCCGGTACCTCGACGAGCTGCTGCGCTACACCGAGCGGCGCACCCGGGCGGCCTTCGCGGAGTTCCCCGACGGCCGGTTCTCCGCCGAGACGTTCATGGACGGCGACGGTGTCACCGACCAGCCGGTCCGGCTGGCCGCGACGGTGACCATCGAACGCGGCCGTCTCTCCGTCGACCTGACCGATTGCGACGAGCAACGACCATCCCCCACCAACGCGACGTCCTCGCAGACGTACTCGGGTGTCGTGTACGTCCTGAAGTGCCTCATCGACCCCGATATTCCCGTCAATGACGGCTTCTACCGGCTGATCGACATCCGCAGCCGTGCGGGCTCGGTCGTCCACGCCCAGCACCCCGCCGCCGTGGCCGCCGGCTGGGAGATCGCCATGCAGCTCTGCGACCTCCTCTTTCGCGCGCTGGCGCCGGCGCTGCCGGATCGCGTGGTGGCGGGCACCAAGGGCTGCGTCTGCAACATCGCCTTCGGCGGCATGAACCCGGCGAGCGGCGAGTACTTCACCTACTACGAGACCATCGCTGGCGGCTACGGCGCCACGCTGACCACCGACGGGATGGACGCGGTGCAGGCGCACTTCCAGAACACCGAGAACGCGCCCGTCGAGGAGACCGAGGCGAACTATCCCGTGCGCATCCTGCGCTACGAGCTCATCGAGAACTCCGAGGGCGCCGGGCGCCACCGGGGCGGCCTCGGCGTGCGGCGCGACTACACGTTCCCCGGGCATGCGCCGAGCTTCTCGATTCTGTCGGACAAGGCGCGCTTCGCGCCCTGGGGCCTCTTCGGCGGCCAGGACGCGCGCCCGGCGAAGTACGTCCTGAACCCGGAGACGCCGCACGCCCGCGAGCTGCCGTCGAAGGTCACCTTCCAGCTCGCGCCCGGCGACGTGGTGAGCGTCCAGACGCCGGGGGGCGGCGGGACCCAGACGCCGCTGGAGCGCCCCGCCGAGAGCGTCGCCCACGACGCGGCCCTCGGCAAGATCTCGACCGCGCGTGCCCGCGCCGTCTACGGCGTGGTCGTCAGCCCCGCCACGCAGGCGCTCGACGCGCCGGCCACCGCCGCCGAACGGGCGAGGCGGGCCTGATGCGCGCGCTGCGCATCGGCATCGACATCGGCGGCACCTTCACCGACGCCGCGCTGGTCGACGGAGAGACCGGCGCCATCCGCGTCGTGAAAGTGCTCACGACCCCGGACGACGCGGCCCGGGGCTTCATGGCCGCCCTCGAGCGTGGCCTCGCCGAGTGCCGGGCGGGCGGCCCCGACGTGGCCGCCGTGGTCCACGCCACCACGGTCGCGACGAACGCGATCATCGAGGGCAAGACGGCCCGCGTGGGCATGCTGGTCACCCGCGGCTTCCGGGACATCCTGGAGATCGGTCGCCAGATCCGCTCGCGCCTCTACGACGTCCATCTGCAGAAGCCGCTCCCCCTGGTGCCGCGCCGCCTCAGCCGGGAAGTCAGCGAGCGGCTCGACCACGAGGGGCGCGTGCTGCAGCCCCTCGACCTCGACGAGGTGCGCCGGCAGGCGCGGCGGCTCCGCGACGAAGACGTCGAGGCCGTCGTGGTTTGTCTCCTTCACTCCTACCTGAATCCCGCCCACGAGCGCGCGGTGGCGGCCATCGCCCGCGAGGAGCTGCCGGGCGCCTACCTGTCCGTCTCGTCGGACGTCTGCCCGGAGTACCGCGAGTACCTGCGCGCCAGCACCACCGCGGTGAACGCCGCCGTCATGCCGATCGTCTCCCGCTACGTGGACGCGCTGGAGTCTCGCCTGCGCGCGCTCGGCGCCGTCGCGCCGTTCTACGTGATGCAGTCCAACGGCGGCGTGATGACGTCCGCCTCGGCGAAGGCGCGGCCCGTGTACATGGTGGAGTCCGGGCCGGCCGCCGGCGTCATCGCCGCCGGCGCCATCGCCGCGCCCTACGGCTACCGCAACGCGATGTCGTTCGACATGGGCGGCACCACGGCCAAGGTCGGTCTCATCCAGGACGGGCAGCTCCGGCTGTCCACCGAGATCGAGGTGGGCGCCCAGACGGTGACGCCGCTCGGCGAGGGCCGCGGCGGCGGCTATCCCGTCCGCACGCCGGTGATCGATCTCGTGGAGGTCGGCGCCGGCGGCGGCAGCGAGGCGTGGATCGACGCGGGCGGTGCGCTCCGCGTGGGTCCGCGCAGCGCCGGTGCCCGGCCGGGTCCCGCGTGCTACGGCCACGGCGGCACCACGCCGACCATCACCGACGCCAATCTGGTCCTGGGCCGCCTGAACCCCGCGTTCTTCCTGGGCGGCGAGATGGCGCTGGACGCCGAGGCCGCGCGCCGGGCGATCGCCGACCGCGTCGCCATACCGCTGGCGCTCGACCCGCTCGCCGCCGCCGCCGGCATCGTCGAGATCGCCAACGCCCACATGATCGGCGCCATGCGGCTCGTCTCCGTGCAGCGCGGCTACGATCCCCGCGAGTTCGTCCTCGTGGCCTTCGGCGGTGCCGGTCCCCTGCACGCCAACGCCTTGGCGCGCGAGCTCGGCATTCCCGCGGTGCTGGTGCCGCCGAACCCCGGCGTCGCCTCCGCGGTCGGCATGCTGATGACGGACCTTCGCCACGAGTTCGTCACCACGCGCCGCCTGCGCCTGGACACGCTGACGCCCGCCACCCTGGAGGCCCTGTTCGCCGACTTCCTCGCCGAGGGCTCGGCCCGCCTGGACCGCGACGGCGTCCCGGCGGCCGACCAGAAGATGCTCCGCAGCGTCGATCTCCGCTACCACGGCCAGTCGTTCGAGCTGCCGATCGCCGTGCCGCCGGGCCCCCTGACCGCGGCCGACATCACCCGGCTGCGCGTCGAGTTCGATGCCGCCCACGAGCGTGCCTACGGCTATGCCGCACCCGACGACGCCGTGGAGCTGGTCAACGTGCGCCTCGCGGCGATCGGCCTGACGCCCCGGCCGCGCCGCAAGCCGCTGCCGGAGGGCCCCCGCGAACCCGCCGCCGCCCTCAAGGGCACGCGCGAGGTGTGGTTCGCCGAGATCGGCGGCTGGCGGAAGACCAACGTGCTCGATCGCACCAAGCTCCTGGCCGGCAATGTCGTCGCCGGGCCGGCGATCGTCGAGGAGCCCGACGCGAGCACGCTGGTGCATCCGGGCTGGGCGGCGGCGGTCGATCGCCACGGCAACCTGCTGCTGCGCGCGCCGACGTAGAAGACCCCGGCCCGTTCACTCCCGCATCGTCCGCGCCGGACGTAAGCCGGGAGAGCGCCCGAGCCGGTGTACCGGCGAGCCAGGTTGACAGGGGCTCCCTGGCCCGCACGTACTGCCGCTACTTCGCCGATGTGAACCGTCCGATCCCCGTGGGGGCGGGATGGCCCTGGTTCGGGTTCTCGGACAGCTGGTCCTCTCCTCCCGTGACCATCTCCGTGGTGGCCGACGCAGGCGCCTGGCTTTTCGCTCCCGTTCGCCGTGACGAACGCCCCGGGCGCGCCTCGCTCGTGAGCGGCTCCCCGCCGGAGAGCAGTCCGGTCGAGGAGCCGGGGACCCCGGATGTCGAGGAGGGTTCGGCAAGAGTCATGGATCTGTTCAGCTGCGACGTGCTTGTCGTGGGGGGCGGCGGGGCGGGTCTCCGCGCCGCGATCGCCGTGGCCGAGGGCAATCCGCGACTCAGCGTCGCCGTGATCTCCAAGGTGTATCCGATGCGCAGCCACACCGTCTCGGCGGAGGGAGGCGCGGCCGCCGTGATCAAGGCCGGCGTCGAACCGGCCGGGGGCCGTGGAGGACTCGTTCCGGCTTGCCGACGCGATCCGGGGGCAAGGGGTGCAGCGGGCACTGGCGCAGTCCTCCGCGCGTTCGGCGGCATCGGATCCGGCGCTGGCTGAACTCGTGCGGCGGGAGCAGGACACGCAGAAGCAGGTCGGCGCGCTGCAAGGCGCGTTGACCAACGTGCTTTCCGCACCCGAGCGCGACGATACGGCGGAGCGCACGCTGCGCTCGAAGATCGACACGCTGCGCGGCGCGCGGGCGGTGATCCGGCAGGAGATCGAGCGCCGCTTCCCGGACTACGCGAACCTGAGCGATCCACGTCCGGCGACGGTCGAGCAGGCGCGGCGCTCCTTGCGCGCGGGCGAAGCGCTGGTCGCGACCTATGTCGGTAGAGACCAAAGCTTCGTATGGGCGGTCCCGCAGACGGGACCGACGGCGTTCGCCACGGTGCGAGCGGGACAGCGTGAGATCGGCGAGGCCGTCGCGGGCCTGCGAAAGTC
>Ga0194132_10009147_pt1 | contig 13828 bp, 19 predicted proteins | sample TA2KigOf80mmetaG_FD_148612 | JGI IMG/M metagenome (GOLD analysis project Ga0194132, IMG submission 148612) | Freshwater microbial communities from Lake Tanganyika, Tanzania - TA2015054 Kigoma Offshore 80m | ecosystem: Environmental > Aquatic > Freshwater > Lake | place: Tanzania: Lake... | reverse complement strand
TTACCTTCCGTGCAACACCCATGAAACCCGGGGACCTCGTGCGGCTCAGATCGGACATCGACTTCCCGGTGGATCTATACTCGACATGGGGCTCGAACTCCATCATCAACGAAGTCGGAGAAATGTCGTTCAGCGATGTGGGATTAGTGCTTGATTTTATTGATACCCACTGGCGAATTGCAGGCGTACGAATCTCGGTGGGCGGAGTTACAGGATGGACTTACGCGGAATTCTTAGAGGAGATCAAGGAATAAACATGAAGTATCATCATGTAAAACCTTAATGCAAAAAGATAGATTGGATGATAGATGATCACAAAGTCTAAAAAGTTTTGGTTTTCAACCTCGGTGGCTTTCTTGGTCACCACAGGCTTCTTTTCATATCCAAGGGCCCTTCGATGGCAAGTGGAGAAACGCCTTCCCCCAGGCGTCCAGTTTCGGTCGGCTTCTTTAAACCTCTCGGGAGTCGAATTGACGGGAGTCTCTGTCAACAAAGGATGGGTCTCAGGTGAACTAGACAGCGTTACATCAGACTTCGGCGGAAAAAACATCAAGATTACCGGAGGATCTCTTAACGCCTACCTTGACACTCGACTTCGAGGAGAAGAAACAACCTCATCACAAAAGAACATCCAGTTCACCGGTCTCTCTCTAACGGTATCATACCATAACTATGTGGCAGACCTGAAGGATGTTCGATCAGACGGACGCAAGGTTTGCTTCTCTGAAGCAAAATTACGGGTTCCTCAGGTAGAGACAGGGACAGGATGTCTAGACAGAGAATCGAACACCATCATTGTCAAGAAAGTGTCGGCAAGGATGTTCACCTCGTGGGGCATCACTATCGAAAACTTGACTGCAAACACCGTCACATACAATAAGAATATTGGAAAGGCCACCGCGGAAGACTTTGCAGCTCAGATAACTTTCAAGAACCAGACATTCCTTGTTGAAGCCAGTGACACGACGGTGACAACGTCACCCATCTCAGCGGAAACAAGAACGATTCGTATCAAACACTCATGGTTGTCGCCCGGATGGGTGACGCTTGAACATGTAAAGCTCAGCGGAGAAAAAACATGGGACGTCATCGCAGCAAACAGCCGTGTCAAGATTGACCCAGAGACGCTGACTGTTTCCGGATCCGAAAGCTGCTCAACATGGATTTCATCACTTCCACACGAGATCAAGATACCTCTCTTAGATACGATCAAGATGTCTGGATCGACCAGTTTCTCGATTGGATTCCACCCGAAACCCAGCTTCGTCCTCAAGTCAGACTGCAGAGCGACATGCAACTCTGTACCAAACCTACGGAAACCTTTCACGTACTCGACATACACGCCGACAGGCGAAAGGACCCAACGAGAGACAGGGCCAGGATCCAAATCATGGGTCTCTCTTGGATACACAGGAGACATGCCTCTCGCCGTGACAACAATGGAAGACCCAGGATTCCAACGCCACAGGGGGTTCATCACTCAGGCATTCTTCAACAGCTTCGTCGATAACATCAAACACAACGGGTTTCTGCGGGGAGGATCGACAATCACAATGCAACTTGCCAAGAACATCTGGCTCAACAGAGAAAAAACGCTCGGCAGAAAAATCCAAGAGTTCTTCCTGGCACAGACCATCGAGTCATGCTATTCGAAGGACGAGATTATGGAACTATACCTCAATGCCATTGAATTTGGTCCTAACTGCTACGGCGTCGAAGCCGGATCACAACACTGGTTCAAACGAGACCCAGGCGAACTGACTCCAGTAGAATCTTTCTGGCTCGCCAGCATCCTTCCACAACCTAGTCGCACAGGACCACCAACAGAACATTCTTTGAACAAAATCAAGTCTCTCATCAAACAGCTCGCCACGAATGATAGGATCCCAGCAGACATGTTGGAATTCATCGATGATGACGTTGGATCGGATCCAGAACAACCCATCAACCCATGATACAACCTACAAAATTCCTCAAAGGAAACCTCGCCGTTGTCGACACTCCTCCATCATACACCCATGACCTACCAGAAATCCTTGCTATATGGAGCGAACCTCCGGCCGCCAAAGGTTCACAAGTCATCGGTCACCTGAATAAGAATGACATAATTTTAATCATCGATATTCATACACAATATTCAAGGATTTTCTCCGCCTCTTGCGGGACGATCGGCTGGGCAAATTCGAAATTCCTAAGAATGGTACAACAATGACGGTAACAATCGGAACATAAATCTTATTTATTGTCAATTATCAAGAAAAAAGATATCTCGGATGGTACGTAATATCAACAATTCATGTGATACCATCATAAAGAATATATGTTGAATCACAACGTCGACAGAATGAACATCGGCGATATGGTGACATGGACAAGTTCCAGAGGTCATGCTTATTTTGTTGGTCCAAAACAATACGGCATTCTGTTAAAAAAGCTTGAACAGTATGAGCGTTGGATCTTCTGTGATGTTTTGGATGAACAAGGAAAGATTAATAGGGTAATGTTATACAAGAAAGATAATTCTTTATGAAGCCGGGGGATATGGTTGCGTTACGACATGATAGGGTTGTAGTCCAGCTCTTGAGTGATTCGTTGGAAAAAAGGACAAATCTAAAAAAGCTTGTTTTTGCTCCTGACGATTCGAAATCTTTTCGAAGAGGACAAACAGCAATTGTTGTTGAAATAAACCAAAAGAACCTTGCAAGAGTAAAAGTTTTTTATGATTCTGGAACCTGGTGGGGGAACATCTCAGATATGTTAGTTATAGGATAAGAAACCACATGAACTGGAACTACGGAGTGATTCGAACGCGCACGTCGTTTGGTGATCTGTACCAGGTCTATGAGGTATACTATGCTAACGATGGTGAGATAACGCCGTGGACAGAAAATCCCATAAATCCATCCGGTGAAACCATTGACGAATTAAAAGAAGAGTTTTCTAGACAACTTTTATCGCTAGAAACAGATGGGTTAAACTACGATCAACTAAAGTGAGATAGACTTGAAAAAGGGTGACCTCGTACATTTTGAGTATTTGACTAATCATCACAATGGAATTGGCTGGGAATTTCATAGAGGAATAGGATTAATCGTAGACTACAAAGCTGAAAATGATTCTTATCGAATTATGACAACTGATGGAAAAATAGTTGAAAGACTTGATATGAAAATTGATTTGGTATCAGGATGATGGAAACTTGTTATTATAATGATATTATTACATTTGGATTTATTAATATATGGATGATAAAAACAAAAAGATTAAATATAAAGTTTATGACATGATGACCGAGTTGTATCAAGATGGAGGTCTTGACAAATACACTGGAGAACCTACATGGAATTCACAAGGTAAATCATGGACCAATATTGGCGAATTACAATCGCATTTTAAAAACCTAGAAGAACGAAGAATTGCAGTTTCTCCTCTTTGGGAAATCATCGAAATGATAGGTATGAAGAAAGAATCACAACGTTACCCTGCGAACGTATTGAGCAAGAAAAATCGAAAACTATGATAGAAAGAGGCATTTTTTATAATACTGTGGACTTAATTCTTTATACCTATCATTAATCAAATGAAGAAATCCAAACTCAAAGTGGTTGAGAATCCTGATGGAACAATCAAAATTAACACCAAACTAAAATGAGTGTTCCTCGCTACGACGTGGCCGAAAGAGGCTGACCAAAAAACTCGTTGAGGATTTTGTGTTATCTGCTATACAGAAACGTTTGCAAATGACGAATAAACCTAGGTGACCTCGTCTCCGTGGTACCACACCATTCAACATTTGGCTCACTTTTTCTTTTATGGAAAGTCCGCAAAATATTTATGGTTAACCTTTGATTTCTTTTTCTTTTCATACAATAATCGAGAAAATTCATTTACGAATGATTTGTTTAATGGTATCTAGTGTAACTTCCACGCTTAATAAATACTAACTAAAACTCTACAAAGTTTTTCATATAGAATTATTCTATATCAGTCGGTAAGAAACAGATTAAAAACTTTAACACTCGGATTAAAAGTTTAAATGAAAATTGATTAAAATTGGTCATAAAATATAAAAAAGGATACCTTGTATATTGCAACGAAAGGAACGAGCTATCAAGAAGGATACCAGATTTTAGGCATATTTCATTCAAAAAATGATGTAATAAAAAGATGCCTAGAACAATCCACCCTTGTGTTAGAAAAAAGGTGGATTGAACAAGAAGAAATTGAAAACCATTGGACAAACGGGTTAACATTATTCGTAAAAGTTATTACGTAAAAAGTGATGTAAACAAATCAAAAACATAGTTTACATTATAAGAGTATCTCGTTTAAGAGTTAAGAAAGTAAAATAAATGAGCCAAGAAGATAGTACCCCACAAGATATATCAGCAGAACAAACAGATCCACGACTCATTTTATGCAGAGTCGTGGACGTCAATCAAGCAATTCAAAGTTCTTTTACAAGATTTATTGAATCAGAAAATAAGTCTCTAGAAGATCTTGCGATGCTTCTAAGAGAAGAGATGTCAAGGATTGAGCTTTTTGTTCCATCGAAGGCACCGACCTCTCAACAGTGAGTTAAGCTAATATACCTTAAATGCAAAAGGCCTCATGAGAGGCCTTTTGTATTATGACATATTTTATGATTTAAAAAGACTCATTAATTGAATATATTCATTTTATGAAAGAAAAGCGTATCAAAGGTTCAGCTATCATACGTCTAGATGTATATAAAATCATTGATGATACAATCTATACAGCAATTCAGTACGGTTACTCGCGGGCTCATAAACATACAGAAACGCCATCGAAAGATCATTTGATCGAAGAGATTCACAGGGCTATCATGAACGATCTTTCTGAAATTTTAAATTTTGACGATGAATAAAAAGTGTAAAAGACCGGTACCTTAGGATAAGGTAATGATATCTGGTGGCAAGGAACAAACCAACAGATAAACGGAACGGTGGTGAAATTAGGTTATACACACTCGTCTCATAAACGAGCGCTTCGGCTTGTGGGTTCAAGTCCCACCCGTTCCACTGAAAGGAACCTTTAGATTAATCTAAAGGTTCCTTTTTTTATTTGTTCTATTTCTCTTTTCCTAAGAACTATTAACTTTTCAGGAAAGTGGGTCCATTTAGCCCGGTCTCGTTCTGTTTCAAATCCTTTGACTTCCACATAAACATTTAAAGTCGGCAAATAAAAATCAGGGTAATAATTTCTAATTCCATTCCACTCGTACGGAAAAGAGGTTAAACACTTCTTAGGATTCAAACCTGATTCTTTTGCCCATTGATAAAATAAGACTTCCCACATTCCTAATAACTTTATTTCGTCGATTATGTAAGTTTTTACTTTTCCCCTATTTGCTCCTAAAAAAGCATCAGGATTCTCTTTTGCTTTTCTTTTCATCACGTCAGATAAGTGTTTTCTTTTTTCTTCTGGCATTTTAGGTGGTAAATTTAAAGCTCTCTTTATCGATCTTTTTTGCTTTTGATCAAATAGTTTTCGCTCTTCTTCAGACATATTAGAAACGTCTAAGTAGGATTCTCTTCCTCTAGGATGCTTATCGCAAAACTTCTTTGATCGTCTAGTCGCTAAAAAAGTTTCATTACATTTTTGACATATTGCTTCAAACTTCTTTTCAAGCTTTTTACCTTTACTCCATCCAGGTTTACCAGCCAGCGTGTCTGATACTTTTTTGTTGATTTCTTTACGAGTATTTTTTGTAGAAAATGATCTGCTACATTTAATCGTACAAAATCTTTTTGGAGAAGAATTTAACTTAATCGTACAAATAAATTGTTGATTACAATTTTCGCAAATTGTTTCCACGCTAATTAACGGTTTTTTAAGCCTTTCTGCAATTTTTATATTTTTTTCTTCTCTGTTCTTTAAAGAAATAAAACGCTGCTTGCAGTCAAATCCGCAAAATCTACCAGACCCATATTTCTCATTTAAAATTTTCTCGCAAACTTCACATAATTTTTCATTCATGGAACTAAATATATTCGAACCTATAAATGTTATGCAAAATTTTTCTTTTGCATGTTATGATGAAGATATCATGATCCGCTTACTCGGAAAGATTCCTAATAAATGTACGGTAGCTTTTTCAGGTGGAGTCGATTCCGTAGCAGTAGTCGACTTTCTATTGAATGGCAGAAAACAAGTCGACCTGGCTTTCTTTCATCACGGCACGAAGACATCGGATGAAGCTCAGTTTTTTACAGAGTGTTTTGCTTCCGAACGAAACCTGAATCTTCACATCGGAAAGATCACTCGAGAAAAGTTGCCTAAAGAATCACGGGAAGAATACTGGAGAAACGAACGGCATAAGTTCTTCGCCACCTTCGACCAGCCTATCATCACTGCACATCACCTAGATGACGCAGTTGAGACCTGGATCTTCACGTCCTTACATGGTGAATCACGATTGATTCCATACACAAGCGGAAATGTGGTTCATCCGTTCCTCATCACACCGAAAGCCGAGTTTGTTTCTTGGTGTGAGAGGAAGAATCTGAGATGGATCGAGGACGGTTCGAACTGTGATCTGCGGTTCATGCGCAACCTGATCAGGCGTCGAATCGTACCTGAAGCATTGCGAGTCAATCCAGGATTGCACAAAGTAATTAAGAAGAAATATTTGGATGGGTTGAATATTCTTTTAGATAAGAAGTATATTGATAAAAACTTATTATGAATTTGCAATTAAATCCATCTCAAATACTTTCATTGTATGAATTATTGGTGTCGTCTCTAACATCGAATATGGATCTTGAGACTTCAACAAGGCTAAAAGAGATCAAACAAAAGTTTGATGCATTAATCATGCAGTCTCTTGATGAGAAACATTCAAGCGAAAATAAAGCTAAATTTTCAGCTTGGTCATCAAGAGAGAATGAAAAAATCGTATCATTAAAAAATGATCTTCAAAATCTAAAAATCTTTGAGATTAATAAGCCATCATCACCCATAATTGAAGTTCAACATTATGCCCAAAAAGAGATCTAATGTTGCCTGGTGATCTTGTTTATTACGATAAGTGTGGTGGACCTTTTCAAATGACTTTTCCTTTTGGGGAACCAAACATAAGAGGAATTGGTATTGTCGTCTCAGAAGTAGCGACGTACGAGTACCAAGGTGAAGACATCCACTGGGTCTGGATCTTGGATGAAAATGGAAATAAATTAGACTTTGCCTTGGATTATTTAGAACCTGTGATTATTTAAAATTGTGAATATCAAAGGCATCATCACTTTTATTTTGATTGCAACACCATGGACGTTTGTTATACCTGGTATTATGTATGCATATAGGCGTTTAAAAAATAAACAAAAATAAAGCAAAATTTATAAATTAATTCAATTTATTCAAAAAAAGTTTCAATCAAAAGAGGACAAAAAGAAACTTTCTCAAGCTAAAAAGAACCGAAGAAAAGAAAAAATAAAAAAACTAAGGAAGGATATTTTGTTCTTCCTCGAGAATTACCAGTTATAAACTATTGAATTATTTAATAAATCTCAAGAATCCCTCCACAAATTATTTGCGGCAAAAACTAGAACCTCCTCTGCTGATTCTGGAGAATATGAGTAATTTTTTATCATTGTCTCGACCATATCGCTATACTTCTTTTGTTGATCTTCGTCACGAGTCTTTGACTTGGTTACGATTCGTGCCATTGACCTGACAGAAGAGATTAAGTAAGATTCAATTGCGTTCTTGAGAGGCTCATAGGTTTTGAAAGAAACTTTCTCGCCTCGACGCATCTTCGCGAACATGTATGCTGTGACATCTGAGCGAAAACCGTCCTTCGCAGAACCAGTGACACCGATTTGCTCTTCGATGGATTCCATAAACTTTTCGTCAGGTTTTCGTTCTTCTTTTGTAACTTTATCTTTTAATTTTGCTCTAGTTGTATGAGCTTCTGCATTATCAAGATAAGAATCAAATAATGATTGAGCCTGCTCTTCATATGCAGCAATGAAAGCCTTTGCGATCTCAACTTCCAAAATTTTTAGATACTCTTCTCTAATCGTCTTTTGAAGAAGTTCCAAACATTTTGTCTTGAGTTGCTCATCTATCAATTGTTCTTTGACCATTTTTGTTAATGAATCTAAAACAGAGATAGGCGTAATCATGTTCTTATCTGAAGCCGTCAATGCGTTGTCGAGTGCCTTCGTGATGAAGCGTGTAGAAATACCGTCCATGCCTTCATTCTTTGCCTCTTCTCGAAGGTCCTTGATATCAACCTTACGAACACGACCCTTTTCAAGGACTTCTTCACCATTGTAAATCTTCATTTTTGTCAATGCGTCGCACTTTGCAGAATCCTTCAAGCGACTCATGACCGAGAACATTGCAGCTACTCTGAGGGTGTGTGGAGCGATATGCGACTTGAATTCTGACTTGCCTAGCATCTTTTCGTAGATCTTCATCTCTTGATTTAGCTCGAGGCAGTAAGGAACAGAGATCTTCACGATGCGGTCCATGATGGCTTCATTCGTGTGTTCTGACTGGAATCTATTCCACTCAGCTTCGTTACAGTGAGCGAGAATGACGCCGTCAAAGTGAAGCATATCTGACTTGCCAGGTGAGGGAACCCTCTTCTCTTGAGTGGCCGTGATGATTGTGTGAAGGAATTCAATTTCATTCTTAAAAACCTCGACGAGCTCTACGATACCACGGTTGCCCACGTTGAATGCGCCATTTAGTGATAGCGCGCGCGGATCATCCTCTGCATACTTATCTAACTTCGAGATATCGACCGAGCCGACAAGGACCGAGATGTCTTGGGAGTTTGCATCCATTGGAGGAACAGAAGCGACACCGCGGCGCCCTCTCTGAGAGAAGGTCACTTCTTCGACTTCAAAATCCTCGTACTTTCCTGCATAATCATTAAGAAGCATGTACCTAACAACTGGTGAAATATCACCATCAATCTTTACGCCTAGAGATGATTCTACAGAAGAACGAAGAGATCGAGGAATCAATTGAAGAGGTTCTCCGCGGTGAGGGTCGCCTTTCAAGGTGAAGTACTTCTTTCCTTCAAGGACCTTCTTGATGTGCTCAGTTAGGGCCGACTTGCCGGCGCCGACGGGACCCATGAGCAGGAGGACCTGACGAGATTCCTCACCTTTGTGAGCGGCAGAAGATAGAAAGCTCATCACCTTCTCGATGACTGTCTCCATTCCAAAAAACTCCCCCTCGAAGTACTTGTGGATCTTGATCTGCTCACCATCAAAGATCTTAAACTTTCGTGAATCAGAATCCGGCATCACATAGGAGCCGTGTTCTTCGATAGCGTCATGGAGACGTTTATGGGCGGATTTGACGATAGTGGGGTCTTTTTCAACAATTTCAACGTAATCTATTAAGTTTCCAGAAAACTTTTTGACTTTGTTTGATTCTTCACGCTGCATTTTAATCTGCTGGAGAAGTTGTTTTTTTATGCTGCTCATAATCTATATGTATTCTTTCTTGTTGTTATAGTTAATCTATTTCCCAAGGTTCGTCTTCAAGAATCGTATAGAACCTAACTTGTTCGCCCCAAAGATATTTTATATATTCTACGACTTCATTGGCATGTTTGATTTCTAAGTCTCTACCATCATGTTCATGTCTTACAATCAACATGCCGTCTCTTTTCATTTCATCAACATATACGACAGGTATTGAGCCGCCCGACACATTTTTGATGAGATCCTCTTTGACTTCTTTCCACCCTTTTTCGTCTGAAACATCATCAACTGTGACGCTTGACTTCTTCTTCTCAGAATAGCTAAAAAGATTTAGTTCAACGCAGTCTTCTTCAGTAAGATATTGACGCAAGAATGACGCATCGTAGCAGACTTCACGTGCCAAGAAACACTCGTCGATTCCATGACGTTCTTTTATTTTTTGAAATAGATAAAATCCAAGATGATATGGATTAATAGAACCGATGTGCGGTCTAACCACTGCGTTATGCATCTTGACAATAGGAAGGTGAAGCTCACCTGGGAGGTCTAATTCATGGCACAATTCATAATGAGTCATACTAGCCCAGCCCTCATTCATGATCTTGGTTTGAATCTGCGGCCAGAAATATTGTCCCTCTTCACGACAAATGTGGACGATGTCACGTTTCCAGTCAGCAATATCGGCATTTTCCTCTATAAATCCCAATAAGTCATAATCAGGTTCAATAGGATACATGTTGATATTAAAATTCCTATATCTTCCGTCCTTATCGTTATTAATTAACTCGACGTATTCTGCTTTTATTTCTTCGTGCGGTCTACGAACTTGACCATATTTCGTCGTTTGGAACTGAAGAGCCTGACATGCGTCCAGCGTTCTTTCAACGAGATCAATACCGACGTGTGGATCTTCAACATATTTTTGTATCCTTTTCTTAGCTGCTCGTAACCGTTGAATGACAGATTCAGGCCTAGTGCTCTTAAACATTCTATTGTTTTTGAAGAAGTCTGAGTGACCGACACAATGAGCCATAATGAGAATCTGGAGGTATAACGGATTTTCTCTCATCAGGTAAGCTAGCGATGGATTTGAATTGATGATTAGCTCGTAGGGTAAACCTTCCATACCGACGTTGTAACGGTTCATCGTCTGTTCGAATGACTTTCCGAATGACCAGTGAGAATACATCGATGGCATGCCGTGATGGACCATGGCACCAATCATCTCGTGATAATCAACAACTTCGTAGTCTAGTTCATACCAGTCAAGGCTATGTTTCTTCGCCAATGTGACAATCTTTTCATCCCACTCCTTTAAATTTTCTAATTTATAACTCATATTATTCCTCCGTTGACGTTGTTCCACCTATAAGATTCGTAAACGCAGGCCAAACATCATCTCGTTTATTGATTCTAACTTCTTTTAGCTTATTTCCTTGAAACGGTTTTAAAAGTTGAAATAACTTTCCAGGATCTGACAACCAGCTGACGTCAGGTTCAATTTCGCAATATCCGTATAACTGAGATATGGACATAATCTTTCTTGCTTCCTCAAGAAATTTTTCATTGTCTTCTTGGAAATTATCACCATCGGAACATTGGAATAGATAAATGTTCCATGATGATGGATGATATCTTTTTTCTATGATATCATTTGCCATCACTAATGCAGAAGACGCTTTCGTGCCTCCAGTAGAAGCCTTTTCAAAAAAGTCTTTTTCATCAACTTCATGAGCTTGAGTATCATGAGAAATAAATACGATGTCGATTGTTTCGTACTTTAAACGTAAAAACTGATAAAGCAAAAAGAAAAAAGATCTAGCAAGAAACTTTTTTTCTTGACTCATTGAACCGCTGACATCCATGACAAAGAAAATAACTGCGTTCGTGCAAGGCTTTTTCTTCATCTTATAATGTCGATAGACAAGATCGTCTTCATGAAATGAAAAAGTTTCACCTTCTTCGGCTTTGTCAGGATCAAACCTAGAAGCTTTCATTCGTTTGATTCTAGAAATTGCAGACTTCTTCCTGTCCAAACGTGGCATTATGCCTTGATGTCTATATCCTTTTCTTTTTAACTTTTCAGTATCTATATTGCTTAGTTGTCTGCGCTGTAATTCTGGTAGCTTTAATTCAGAGAAGAGGTATTCTGCTAATTCTTCGTGCGTAATTTCCACATCATAATACTCTTCGCCTTTATCTCCGCCGGCATTATTAGGTTGTCCGCCTTGTCCCTGAGACGGCGGCTCACCAATTTTTTGGCCGCGCTTAACATCTCTTCCTGGTGCGGAGCCGACTTGTTTTCCGTTACTACCGTAAACGAATCGATATTCTTTTATTCCTCTAACAGGTATTCTGTATTTTTGTTTTCCGTCTTTCCCGATAATACTTTCATCGGCTACAATGTGATGAATACCTTCTTTTATTGCTTTTTCGATTTTTTGTTTATGGCGACGTCGGTCAGATGCAGTTCTATCTGCTACCGTTTTATGTTCTCGAAAAACGCTCATATTTGATTATACTTTTCTTATAGTTCTTAATAAAACATATGTTTTTTTAAAATTATTAAAATTAAATATTCAATTTTAAAAGAAAAAAATTATAAAAACGATTTAAGATTTATACGTCAGAAAGATGACCATTAAAGTTAATGTCGACAAAAATAAAATTATCAAAAGTCTAAATCTACAGGAGAATGATTTCCGCTTCCTGAAGGTCTAGCTTTTGGAATTTTTGTTTTAACTTTTATACCTAAAGTACCAGTAAACAAAGCTATTGCAATTGCTGCTACTACAGCATGTACTAGTAATATTTCCATAGGTTAGTAACTTACTTACTTCGCTTACCGATGTTTAATGTCTTGGGGTAACCTTTTTGTCCTGGCTTTAAACGAGGTTTATTTTTTTTTCGCCGTAATCGAATGTAGTGCCATAAGCCTTTTTTCTTTGTTTCATCCAAGGGTTCATCGTCAATATCTAACATCATGCCATCTTCATCATAATGAAGATCATTATGAGATTTTGATTCTATATACCCGAAAACTTCAGACATGTCGTTATAAGAACGCCCTAGCAAATACTGTACCCACGCAGGAAATTCATCATTCTCACCGACTATATCAAGAAGCATATTTGCCATTTCTACAATCCTATGAAGCTGCGAAACTACCATTTCTCCTTCATGATCAGGATGACCATTATTCCAGTCATACCCTTCTTGATTATCAATATCTTCTTGCATATCTTTACCTGTTTGGATATATATTACAAAATCTTATGAAGATAACCGTTGCGCAATTAAAACAATTAATTAGAGAGGTAACTAAATCTCACATAGAGGATGAATCAACTCTACCACCTGGCAGTTGGAACTTAACTAGCGAACCTATGTCCCCTGAAGAAGCTTCGCATCTCGACGACGGAATATGGGCCGGTGGATACGTCGATGAAAACGAAGAGGATTTAGAGGAAAAAGAGGTTGCAGTTTCGCATGATATGATGCAAGAAATTGTATCAGAAGGAATCATGTTGGCGCAGCTCGGGGTTTTAGAACAATTTGAGTTAGACATAGAAGAGATTAAAGAATCCGTTCTAGAAGAAGCCAAATATAAAGGTCACGAAGTTAAGCTTGGCAAACCAATGCGTGGAGATAGAAAAAAGTACAAAGTATACGTTAAGGATCCGAAAACAGGAAACGTAAAGAAAGTAGAGTTCGGTGATCCTAACATGGAAATTCGTCGTGATAATCCCAAAGCAAGAAAGTCTTTTAGGGCTCGTCATGGATGCGGCACGCCAAGGGCTTCCAACAGGACGAAAGCGGCCTACTGGGCATGCCGCCTATGGTCTAGAAAGCCAGTTTCCAAGATTTTAAAAGGAAAATGATCTTCCGGTGGTCTTGTCCAATGTGGACAATACTTATAATTCATGAAGAATCGTAAGAAGCACCATTTTGTCTACAAGATCACAAACCTGATCAATCAAAAGTACTACATCGGGGTTCATTCTACCGATAACCTTGACGACGGGTACATGGGTAGTGGAACTGCGATAAAAAATGCCATCGAAAAGTACGGCATAGAAAACTTCAAACGAGAAATCATAGAGGTTGTAGGTTCTGCAGAGGAAAAGTGGTTGGCGGAAATAAAACACGTGACACTAGAGGTTGTTCGTGATGAAAACTCTTACAACATGGCTCCTGGAGGAAAGAACTGGATTGCTGCCATGAAGAGAGAAAATGACCCAAAGTTTTTAGAACATCAATCTAATGCAGGAAAATTGGGTGCCAAAGCTTATTTGGGTTCTCTTACCGAAGAAGAAAAAAGAAATTGGCACAGCAAAGGTGGTAAAAAAGCCGTACAGAAA
>Ga0194132_10009145_pt1 | contig 13829 bp, 8 predicted proteins | sample TA2KigOf80mmetaG_FD_148612 | JGI IMG/M metagenome (GOLD analysis project Ga0194132, IMG submission 148612) | Freshwater microbial communities from Lake Tanganyika, Tanzania - TA2015054 Kigoma Offshore 80m | ecosystem: Environmental > Aquatic > Freshwater > Lake | place: Tanzania: Lake Tanganyika... | reverse complement strand
CCAGCCGCCTCACCGCGGCCAGCTTGAATTCCTTGGTGAACTTCCTACGTGATAATCCCATGACTCAATTCTCCATTCGATGAAGGTTGAGTCTTAACTGCCTGTCTCATTTTAGGGGCCCAGCCCAAACCTCTGTACTCTCTCGCAGTCGATGGCACCGTCATCGGCCAGTTCGATGACTGGCCAGAATCCTGGCGCAAGCTGCCGTAGCTACTTCTGCTCGAACGCCACCTCGCCGCCCACCACCGTCATTACGACGTTCACATCCCGGATCTTCTCCGGCTCAATCTTCGTAATGTCCTGGCCAAGGATTGCGAAATCGGCGATCATTCCCGGCTTAATCATCCCCTTCGCCGTCTCCTCCACAGCCGCGTACGCCCCTCCGTACGTATACGCCCGCAGAGCCTCCTCCACCTTGATTTTCTGCTCCGGAATCCACCCGCCGGGATGCTTGCCATCAAGCGTCCTCCGCGTCACCGCCGCGTAGATCCCTTCCATCACCGAAGGCGGTGCGACAAACCAGTCGCTCCCGAACGCAAGGATCGCTCCCGCGTCGAGCAATGAGCGGAACGCATAGGCGGTCTTGGCCCGCTCCGGACCAATTGCCTTCTCCGCCCACCGTCCGTCATCGATCACGTGATACGGCTGCATGCTCGCGATCACACCCAGCTTGGCGAACCGGGCGATGTCGGCGGGATGCAGGTGCTGCGCATGCTCCACGCGGAACCGGTGATCCTTATTGGGACGCGTCTTTTCGAATTCCTCGATGACGTTGAGGAGGATCCGGTTGGCGCGGTCGCCGATCGCATGTACCGCCGAGAACAGTCCTTGGCTTTCCAACACATACATCCGGTCGAACAGCGCCTGCGGCGAAGTGACCAGGAACCCCGAGTTGTCCGGATTGTCGCTGTACGGTTTGTCGAACGCAGCCGTCCGCGATCCGAGCGAGCCGTCGAGGAAGGCCTTGAGCAAGCCCCAACGGATCCACCGGTCGCCGTAGCTTGTAAAGGTCAGCTTGTCGATCGGCTTCCACGAGTCAAATGGAAACGCCACATAGACGCGAACCTTGAGTTTCCCGTCCACACGCGCGCTCTGAAAGTGGTCCAGATCCGTCGCCGCTCCCATGTGGTGGACCGTGGTGACGCCGTTGCGCAGCATCTCCCCCGACGCCGCCTCGATCGCCGCGGATACTTCAGCCGGACCGAGCTCCGGACGCGCCCGCTCGACCAGCTCCATCGCGTTGTCCTTGAGGATCCCCGTTGGCTCACCGGCCGCGGTCCGGACGATGGTCCCGCCAGCCACCGCCATCGATTCCCGGCTGACCTTGGCAAGCTTCAACGCCAGACTGTTGGCCAATCCCATGTGGCCGTCCAGCCGCGTGATCCAGACCGGATGCTTCGGCGTGGCCGCGTCGATCCATTGCCGCTCCGGCAGCTCGCCGCCCCAGTTCTCGTGATCCCAGTCTCCGCCCGTGATCCAGGTGCCCTCGGGCTTCCCCGCCGCGAACTTGCGGATCCGCGCCACGAACTCCTCGCGCGTCTTGGCGCTGCGAAGCTGGACAGAACTCATCCGCGCGCCCGCCTCGATGAAGTGGACGTGGCTGTCGATGAAGCCCGGCGTCACCAACCGGCCCCCGGCGTCGATGATTCGGCCCCCAGGGCTTAGCTTGATGCCCGCTGGTACTTTGCCGACAATGGTGATCAGCTCACCCGCAGCGGCCACCGAATCCGCCCACGGATTCTGCGGATCGCCAGTCCACACGCGCGCATTTCGAATGACCAGCGAGGCGGACTGCGCCCACAGGAGCGAGCCCGCCAGCGCCAGCCCTATCAACCGGGCCGCCGTCACTTCATCGGCGAGTAGTCGACCGCCTCCATGAACACCGCGTCCACGTGGTCAACCAACTTGCCGTCCTTTTCGGAAGCATCGCGCGCCTTGATCCATTCCGGGTCCTCGCGGAACGCCTTCCAGCTCGCGGTTGCCGCTTCCCGGCTCTTGTGCCGCAACACGTAGATCAGGGTGTTGCCCTTGTCCGGCATGCCAGGCTTCTTGGCCTGATCGGTCGGGGCCCAGTAGCCGACATTGTTCATGCCGTGCTTTTCAAAAAGCTTCAGCGTGTGATTGCGGAACCGGGAGTGCAGCGCCTGCAGCTTTCCGGGCATCGCGTAGTACGTACGGAGCTCAAAGACATCAGCGTTCATCAGGGTTACCATCCCCAGGGTCAGAAATACGAGACGAAGTGTTCTCATGACCATTCATTCTCCACTGCCACGGCAGTGGCAAGCAAGGCCGCATCCTGGCCCGGAGCCGCGGCGATCTGCAGTCCGAGCGGGAGAGCGCCTCCAACGGGCATCGGGACGCTGATCGCCGGCGACCCGATTCCGGTCCATGGCGCGTTCATCCGCGGGTCTCCCGTGAAGCTTAAGTCCCGGGGCGCAGCGCCCAACGCAGCCGCGGTCAACACTACCGGATACTGCCGGAACACGGCCTCCATGTCACGCCGCGCCTGCCGTAGCTGTGAGAGCGCAGCCTGGAATGTCTCTTCGGGAGTGGACAATCCGCGCTCGATCAATCCCGCGAGCTTTACACCCATCGCGGTCCCATGCCTGCGCCAGATCTCGCAGTGCGTGCGCCCGCCCTCCACTTCCTGAATCAACCGGACCACCGCGGCCAGTTCCCGGAACGAATCCGGTGGATCGATCCAGTGGGCGCCCAGCCGCTCGACGGCCCGTGAAAACGCCTCGCGCATGGGTGCCTCCACCTCGGCAACCGGCGCGAATGCCGCCATCGGACCCGCTGGTGACGCCTCTGCCGCAAGCCCCATCTTCCCCCACAACGCGCTCATCGCCGAAGCCGTGGGAGTGAAGAGCCCTGCCGTGTCAAGCTCCGGGGAAAACGGCATCGCGCCCGCGATCGGAAGCAGTCCCAGCGTGGGCTTGAATCCCACACAACCGCAGAACGAGGCCGGGCGCAGCACCGAACCTTGCGTCTGCGACCCGATCGCGAACGGAACCATGCCCGCGGCGACCGCCGCCGCCGATCCGCTCGAGCTGCCTCCCGGCGTGCACTCGAGGTCGTGTGGATTCCGCGTCGGCGCGGCATCAAAATAGGCGAACGAAGTCGTGTGCGTCTTGCCCACCATGATCCCGCCGCGCTCGCGCAACATCCGCACGAGGGGACAATCCACCTCGGGAATCCGGCCGGCCATGAGTGGCGATCCCCATTCGGTCGGCACCCCGGCGGTGTCGAAGATGTCCTTCACTCCGAACGCAACGCCTGAAAGCGGACCCTCACCGAGCGGCGGCTGCGGATCCACCCGGACCCAGGCCCGGATCCGCGAATCATCAAACGTGAAGGACTGCAACCCCTAGATGGTAGCAGTCTCCGCGCCCAGGCCGGTAGAATCAAGGTAGAGTGAATTTGCTGCAACTCACTGTCATCTGGGTCTTGGCCGCCGCCTTGCTTCCGGCCCAGACCACCACCGCCCGCATCACCGGACACGTCGTCGATCCTTCCACCTCCCGCGTTCCGAACGCAGTGGTCCGCGCCACCAATGAAGCAACCAATTTTCATCTGGAGACGCGGTCAAACGCCGAAGGAACCTACGTTCTGCCCCTGCTCCCGATCGGCCGGTACCGCCTCAATGTCGAGGCAGCCGGATTCGCCAAAGCCGAGCTGACCGGAATCCTGCTCCAGGTCGACCAGACGATCCGCCTGAACGTCCAGCTCCAGCCGGCTACGGTCGAGCAGACGATCACGGTCGAGGCGCGGCCCCCGCTGGTCGACACCGAATCGGGCGCGCGCGGCGCAGTGATCGAAAACAAGCGGATCGTCGACCTGCCGCTGAACGGACGCCAGTACCTCGAACTCGCCAAGCTCACCCCCGGCGTGAACCAGAACGCGGGCGGGAGTCTGCGCGCCGAGTTCACGGGAAACCTTGCCGGACCCGCGATCACTGTCTACGGCGCGCGCGAGTCCGACAACTACTACTCGATCGACGGCGTCTCGTCGAACGACCGCTTCTACAACTCGCCAACCGTTCTGCCTTCAGTCGACGCCGTGGCGGAGTTCAAAGTCCAGTCGTCTTCCTACGCGGCTGAGTCCGGCGGCCAGGGCGGCGCCAACATCAACCTGCAGATCAAGTCCGGGACCGACAATGTCCATGGCTCAGTCTTCTATTTCCTCCGCAACAACAAGCTCGACGCCCGCAATCCGTTCGACCTGCTGAGCAGCAAGACGCCTGGATTCCAACAGAACCAGTACGGCGCCTCCATCGGCGGTCCGATCCAAAAATCGAAGACTTTCGGATTCGCCGCCTGGGAAGGACTGCGGATCCGCAAGACCGTCACCCAACTCCAGACCGTGCCGACACTTGCCATGCGCCAGGGCGACTTCCGCGAGATCCGCGCGCCCGGCTCGCCCGTCGGCCGCATCATCGATCCGCTCACCAACCAGGAGTTCACGGCTGCGAACGTGATTCCAGCGGGCCGCATTGATCCTACCGCGCGCCGCCTGCTCGCCCTCATCCCGGCGCCGAACCGCGCGGGCATCTCGCAGAACTACGTCGCCCAGCCCAAGGAAGAGAACAACACCGACCAGGGGATCCTGCGCATCGACCGCTACTACAACGACCGCGACCGCGTCTACGGCCGCCTGGTGATCGCCAACGCCGAGGGCTTCAGCCCCTTCGGCACCCGCAACGTGCTCGGCAACCCGCGTCCGGCGCTTGCAGGGTTCGGCAACTTCATCACCTTGAACTCGCGCAACGCCGCCCTGGTGTGGACCCGCACCTTCTCACCCAGCCTCCTTGGCGAAGGACGCCTCGGATACAACCGCGTCTCCGGCGGCCAGCTCCCACAGAACTCGGGCAACAACTTCGCGCGCGAGGCGGGGCTGTCCGGAATCCCCGACCTGCGCGCCGACTACCGCGGCTATCCGCGCTTCTCCATCGCCGGATATCCCGAGTTCGGCGACATCGAATTCAACATCGTGCGCCGGAACAACGAGTACTCGGGCGAGTACGTGCTCAGCTACGTGCGGCCGCGCCACACCTACAAGCTGGGCGGAATGTTCCGCCGCGTGCAGTTCGCCCCGCAGTCGTTCCAGATTCCCCGGGGACAGTTCCAGTTCGGTGGCGCTACCACCGGCGCCTTCTCCGGGAACGCCCTCGCCGACTTCCTGATGGGACATCCGGACACGGCCAACCTCGCCACCATTGATGAAGGCTACATGTTCGGCAACGAGTACTCGGGATTTGCCCAGAGCGACTGGCGCTTGTCACGGCGCCTCACTGTCAATCTCGGCGCGCGGTACGAGTTCTTCGGAACCCTGTACGAGAAGTACGGCCGCATGTCCACCTTCGACCCCGCGACCCGCTCGTTCGTCATCTCCAGCCACGGCGGACGCCCCGCCGATCCGAGCTTCGTGATCCCTGTGGCCGGATACGGGCAGAAGGAACTGAGCGTCACCAATCCCGCGGGCACCTTCCGCTTCCCCGTGCGGACCACTGAAGAACTCGGCCTCCCTCGCGGCATCATCCGGAATGACCGCAACAACTTCGCTCCCCGCTTCGGCTTCGCCTTCGATCCATTCGCCAACGGACGCAACGTAATCCGCGGCGGCTACGGGATTTTCTACTCGCGCCCGATGTATTCGACGCGCGCGCTGCTCGGGAGCCAGCCACCCTATTCCAACCGCTACCAGCGGGTCTTCCCCACCGGCGGGACCGCCGCTCAGCCAGTCACCATCGCCAACGCGATGTCCTCGTTCCCCACGCCGACGCTGATCAACACGAGCCAGTTCCCGGACATCAACTTCCCCACAGGCTACGTCCAGCAATGGAACATGACGATGGAGCGTGAATTGCCCGCCAAGTTCCTGCTCAGCGTTTCCTATGTCGGCGCCAAGGGAACCAAGCTGTTCAGCAACCGCCTCTACAACTATCCCCGGCCCGGTGCCGAACCGGGCGGCAACGTCGCCGCCAACCGCGGCGCGAATCCAAACATCGGCATCCCCGGCGGACCCACGGGATTCACCGGAGGTCCGCCGCCCGAGCTGCGCGTCCAGGGTCCGGCGTTCCTGCGCTTTGACGCGCTGCCGGAATCCCCCGGACTGTTCTTTGCGTTCCAGATGACGCCGAGCGGATTCTCGAATTATCACGGCGGCTCCGTCCGCATCGAGAAGCGCTATGCGAGCAAGCTGACGCTCGACGCCAGCTACACGTGGTCCAAGTCGATCGACAATGACTCGCTGGGAATTCCCGTGGCCGACTCATCCTCGACAGATCAGAATCCGTTCGACAAGTCGCTCGAAAAGGCCCGCTCCTCCTACGATCTGCGCCACCGCTTTGTGTCGAGCTTCGCCTATGACATGCCGTTGGCCCTGCAGTTTGGCGGCATCGTGACAATCGAGTCCGGCCTGCCTTTCACGGTGAACCTGAACGGCGACTACTACGGCATTGGATCCAGCCGCCGCGGCCGTCCCGATCTCGTGGCCGACCCCAATCACGGCCCCCAGACCACGGGCAAGTGGTTCAACACCCAGGCCTTCGCGCTGCCGCCCGTAGCCGTGACCACGTTCCCGTTCCTATTCGTTCCCGGACCCGACTTCGTCCGCCGCATGCCCACGCCGCTCGGCAACTTCGGCACCGCCGGCCGCAATATCGTGGACTCGGACAACGTCGCCACTGCGAATCTTTCGCTGCTGCGGAATTTCCGTGTGGGCGAGGGCAAGACAATCCAACTGCGCACTGAGTACTTCAACCTGCTCAATCATCCCAACTACGGATTCCCGAACCGCGAGTTCCTCGTGCCGCCCGCCCAGGTGACCCTCAGCCCCACGTGGGACCGCCGGACGCTCAACCCGGACTTCGGCAAGATTAGCAACACGCGCGTCGATTCACGGCAGATCCAGTTTGCGATAAAATTCCTCTTCTGAGCGAGCTCTGGTTCAAGTCGAGTGAATCCGCCGGATCGATCGCGGTCAAGTTGCGCGCCGGAGCGAGTGCCGTGGAAAAAGTTCGCTTGGATTGTCCCGGCTTCTTCACACCGAAGGCCATCGCCGGCCTGCACCTGCCGAAGCTCACCAGCCTCTCGACCACCACCATGCCGCTCACCGAACCGGCGTGCCGCGAATGGTTCTATGCGCTTCCGTCTCTGACACGCCTCCAGGCGGGCTACACAAAGGCAGACGGCCAGATCCTCGATGCCCTTGGCGCCGCGCCTTGGTGGAGCCGGTTGACCTACTTCGAGTGGGTGGTGTCGAATCTCACCAAGACCACCCGTTGGCGCGCACTGTGGGAGGGCCGGACTTTCGCCCTGCGCACGCTGTGCCTTCAGTATCTGAACACGCAGCAGGCTCTCGATCTGCTGTCGGCGCGCTTCCCGGATCTCGAGTTCCTCGCCGTGGGACATGAAATCGACGAGAGCTTTCTCGATACACTCGCTCGCGCGGATCTACCCTCGTTGCGGGACATCGAGCTTCGGTTCACCGGCGTGCGCGACATCAGGCAGTTCGCCGCGCGCCGCCATCCGGGACTCCCCAAACTCGAGCGGATCGGCATCACCGCGTTCAGCGACCGCGAGGAGACCTACCATGATTGGGACGGCTCGGTGGTCGGCCGTGGGAACGTCAAAATGGACGACCGGGAAGTGCAGGAAGCCTTCTTTCGCGAAAGCCCTTATCGCCTGCTGCCCTCCGATTCTGGGACTTGGCAGCGGTTCAACTCCAGCCAGTCGCAATATGCTTTCGGCTGGTTCATGGAGCGGCCGAAATAGCCAGGACTTGCAGTGAACTCCGCGATGAGGCTCTTACGCAAGCACTCCCGCCGCTGGGCCGGTGCTATCCGCGAACCGCTCCACTGGCGTCCCGAAGGCGTCGAGCATGCTCACGTACAGATTCGCCGCCGGAGAATCCGGCCCGTACACGAGATGCTTGCCCGAATCGATCCGGCCACCCGCCCGTCCGGCGAGCACCAGGGGCATGTTGTGCGGATCATGCCGGTTCCCGTCGCGGATCCCTGACCCCAACAGGACCATCGAGTTGTCCAGTACGTTGCCCTCGCCTTCCTTCATCGCGGCGAGCTTGGTGAGCAAATATGCGTACTGCGCCACGTGCCACTGGTTGATCATCTGATACTGCTTGAGCTTTTCCGCCTGCTTCTCGTGGTGCGAGATATCGTGGAACCCGCCCTTGACGCCGTCAAGGAATCCGAAATTCTGGTTCGACACCTCGTTGCCGAACATGAACGTCGCCACCCGCGTCGTATCGGTCTGAAACGCCAGTGCGATCATGTCCATCATCAGGCGCACCAACTCGGCGTAATCCTTGTGCTCGGCGGGCTTCGCAGCCGGATCAACCGGCACACGCGGCTTCCACGACGCCATCCCCTTGGCCCCGGCACGCTCAAGCCGTTCCTCAAGCGACCGGACCACCGACAGGTACTCGTCAATCCGCAGCCGGTCCGCCACGCCCAACCCGGACTTCAGTTGCCGCGCGTCTTCGAGCACCAGGTCGAGCAGCGCCTTATCGCCTTTGCCTGATGCCGCTCCCGGACGTCCCGCGCGGAACAGCCGCTCGAACGCCAGGCCCGGATCGATTTCCTTGGCGAGCGGCGTCGTGGGTCCGCTCCAGGCGATGTGCGACCCATACACGCGCGTGTAGCCGACATTGCGGTCGACACCCGTGCTCACCGGTGAGGTGGCCAGTTCGAGCGACGGGAGCGGAGTCTGCGCGCCCGCCTTGCGCGCCGCGAGTTGATCCATCGACACGCCATTGACGCTGATGTCGACGCCGAGCGTCTTGGTGATCGTGGTGCACGTGAGCCAGCCTGAAATCTTCACGTAATGGCCGTCCCCGCCCACGCTGCCCGCGTTCCACAGGTTGGTGAGCACCAGCAGCCGGTCCTTCAGCGGCGCGAGCGGCGCGAGCGTCGGCGACAGCGTGAACTCGCGGCCCTGCCCCTCCGGCGTCCACATTTCCGGATGCACGCCGTTCGGCATGTACAGCGCGGCCATACGCACCGGCCCCTTGGCCCGCGCCGGATCGGCAGCCATCGCTTCAAGCCAGGGAAGTGCAAGCGCGCAGCCTGAGCCGCGCAACAGAGTCCGGCGGGAGAGGTTTCGTGTCATGGTCGTTTCACTACCGGTGTTTTGGGTTCGTAAAGGAACGGCTCGCTCAGGACAATCTCGCGCACCAGCGTCTGGGCGCGGAATCCGTCCGCTTGAACCGCTGCAACAATCTTATCAACCGCGCACTGGTCCTCGGCGGTGAGCCCGCGAGCCAGCGCGTATCCGAACAGCTTGGAGGCGAGATAACGGACGAACAGCTCTTTCTTCTCCATCAGCACGGCCTTCAACTGTTCCGGTCCGTCGAACGTGGATCCATCGGGAAGCTGGCCGCGCGCATCCACCGGCTTGCCCGCGTCCTCGGCGCGCCAGCGTCCAATCACGTCGAAGTTCTCAAGTCCGAATCCGATCGGATCCATGCGGTTGTGGCAGCCAGAGCACGCTGGATTCGCGCGGTGCGCCTCCAGCCGTTCGCGCAGCGATTTCGGCGCCGCATCGTGACTCTCGGGCAGCTCCGGAACATTCGGAGGCGGTGGAGGCGGAGGCGTGCCGAGCATCGACTCCAGCACCCACTTGCCCCTCAGCACCGGACTCGTGCGGTTGGCGTGCGAGGACACCGCCAGCACCGCCGCCATTCCGAGCAGTCCGCCGCGGTGGCTGTCCGGCGGCAAGTCGACCGGCACGGGCTGCTGCCGGATTCCCGGTGTCGGCTTCAGACCATAGAACCGCTGCAGCCGGTTCGACATCACCGTCCACTTCGAGTCGATGAAATCGAGCAGCGGCTTGTTCTGCGCGATGACTTCCTGGAAGAAGATGATGGGCTCGTACTTGATCCCGGACTGAATCTCGGCGTCATAGAACGGCGCAAACAGCTTCGGATCGGGCTTCACTTCGCGCCCCAGGTCGCGGGTTCCCAGCCACTGCTCGACGAAGCGCTCGGCGAACTCGGTGGCCTTGACATCCGTCACCATCCGCGCGATCTCGCATTTCAACGTGGCCGGGTCGCGGAGCATTTCCTGTTCCGCCATGCTGAACAGTTGCTTGTCCGGCATGCTGCCCCACAGGAAGTAGGACAGCCGCGAGGCGATCGCGTACTGTCCCGTCTCCAGCCGGAACAGGAAGTGTGGCGACATGAGCACGGCCTGGATCGCGTGCAGAACCGCGTCGTCGAACGTGCCGCCCCGTTTGCGCTCAGCTTCGAACAGCGCCAGGTAGCGGTCCACTTCGCCCGGCCGCGCGGGACGGCGGAAGGCGCGCGGCAGGAAGCCCTCGAGGATTCCACGCGCGTCACCCTTGGGCTCCAGGAACACGGCGCGCGACCGCGGATCGCGCCGGGCGTAGTCCAGCGCGAGCTTGGCCGCGTCCATGTATTTTTCCGCGTGGATCGGCGACAGGAAGAGCGTCTCGGCCGCGTTGTCGAAGCCTTCGCCTCCCGCGCCGTCGGCGGGCAGCGCGTGGCCCGCGTTGATGTGGATGTTCAGCAGATCGCGGACCGTCGCCGCGTACTCGTTCCGGTTCAACCGGCGAAGGCGCGGATTCGGCGGCTGGATGCCGTCGGCGCAGGCGGCGGCCTTGATGCGCGCGGCGGCAAAGCTGGTGAATGAGTCGCGGGCTTCAGGCGTGGGTCCAGGCTGTCCTTTGGGCGGCATGGATGCGTCGCGGACGCGGGACACGGCCTGGTTCCAGAGTCCAGCCCGGGTGGCGAACGAATCCGCGGCGCCCAGCAGCGGCTGGAGATTCACGCCGCCGGTGGCTGCCTTCGGGTTGTGGCACCGGAGGCAGTATTGCTTGATCAGCGTGTGCGCGTTGGCAAGGTCCGGCTGCGCATGTGCCGCGGCGGGAAGAAGGAGCACCCACCCCATTGCCCGCATCAGCTCACACCCGGACGCCAGTTCAGCACGACTTCGATGTGCCGGTTGGGCGCGCCCACACTGGATATGTAGACGAAGCGCTGGCCGTCGCTGGACACAGCGAACCGGCCCAGCGACCGTACGTCTCGGTTCCCGGCGATTTTGAAGAGCAGCTTCGGTGCGCCCACCTGCAAGCCGCCGTCACCCGGCCTCACAGGGACGGCCATGATCCCTTGGCTATCACGATAGTACAACTCGCCGCCGTCGCCGCGCCACCGCGGGCAATCACTTACGCCATGGGTTACTTGCCACTTACCCTGCCCCGGCGGGTAGCTCTGGATGAACAGACCGCCCGTGTCCCGGTAAGCGATCCAACGGCCATCCGCCGAAAACTGAGGATCCGTGCCGGCAAACAGGGTCACCGGCTTGGAGCCGGCTTTGAGATCCGCGATCGCAAGGAGGGCGGTGGTGCTTGCCACGGTCACGGCTTCAAAAACCAGCAAGCCGCGATCGGCCGAGAAATGCTTGTGGTGGCTCGGCGCGTCGACGGCCGGTTGAGGTGCGCCGCCGCCGCTGGCGGGCATCCGCAGGATCTTGTCCGAGGCGCTAAACAGGATGTCACCGCCCGAAGCCCAGACCGGTACGTGGTTTTGCGGTCCGAAGGTGAGGCGGGTGTGGGCGCCCCGGGTGGGATCCAACAGCCAGACATCGAGTTCGCGAGTGCGGGGGGCCATCCGGTCGACAAGGATCCGCTTGCCGTCGGGAGAGATTTCCGGATGGCCGAAAGTGCCGCCGCCGGGAGGGCTAAAAGTAGCGAGTTTCTTGCCCTCGCGGTCCGCTAACACCATTTCAGCAGATTCCCCCTCGGGTGGCGCCGATTGATAGACGAGGACTGAATTCCGCGAGAGTGTGGGACCAGTGGCGTTGGCGGCCACCAGAATCGCATCCCCCTCGGGCTCCAGAGTCCGCGGGTTCACCTTCTGAGCCATGATCGCGTCTTCGTTAGGAGAAAAGACAACACCCTGATATACGCGAGCCTGCTGAAGTTCTGTCGGAACATGTGGCGAGCCGTCAAGCGTGGTGAGGCAGACCGGCCCCCGGCCGCCGGACTTCGCCACACGGAAGATGATCCGGTCCGGCCCAACGGCATAGGGGCTGTTGTGGTGCGTCTCCCCAGCGCCCGTATCGAGCTTCGTCGCCGGCTTCGCTGTCCCGCCCGCGGCAGGGACTGTCAACAACGGACCGCTGGCGGCATCGAACACGATCTGTCCACTCTCGAGCCAAGCTCCAACCGTGGCGCCAACAGCATCGCAAATCACGCGGGCCGGCGCGCCTGCGATGGAGGCGGACTTCAACTTGCCGGAAGCGAAGAACGCGATCGACTTGTTGTCCGGAGACCAGAAGGGAAAGGCCCCACCCTCACTTCCCGGAACCGCAGCCGGCTCCACCGATCTCAAGCGCTGGAGCCACAACCGCGGTCCCTGGGGGTCAGTTGCGCGATACACGATCATGGTTCCGTCCGGAGACACACGGCCCCAACCGGTATTATCGGACAGGCGCGCTCCTTCCGGTGGCGAAATGCGGAAACGCACCTGTTGCGGCTCCGGACCCGGCGGCCTTCGAACCAGCGCACCCGCGCACAATGCCAGCGCCGCCGCTAGCCCGGCGGCACCGTACTTCCAGCGATTGCTCGCGGGCGCGAACGTTACGGGCGCGGGGCCGCCCGCCACGCAATCCCGCAGTGCCAACGCGACATCCCGCGCCGACTGCCAGCGCTCGTCCGGATTCTTGGCCAGACAGTTCCGGATCACCCGGTCCAGCGCCGCCGGCGCCGCGGGCACCAACCCGGCCACCGAAGGCGGATCCGCGGTCAGAATGTTCGCGGCAAGACTCGCCTGGTTATCGCCCGTAAAGGCGCGCTTTCCCGTGGCCAGCTCATAGATCACCGCGCCCAGCGCCCAGATGTCGGTCCGGACATCGGCTTCCTTGCCCTGCACCTGCTCGGGCGCCATGTACGGGACCGTGCCCAGCACCTCCCCTTCGCTCGTGACGGGCTGCTCCGCCGTCATGGTGGAATCATCCGCTGGCTGGCCATTCGCGGCCGCCGCCTTCGCTAGTCCGAAGTCGAGCAGCTTGATCCCGTTGGCCGTGACCAGGATGTTGGCGGGCTTCAGGTCGCGGTGGATGATTCCCCGCTTGTGCGCGGCATCGAGCGCCAGGCAGATCTGCGATACCTGGCTGATCAGCGTGTCCAGCGGCATCGGACCTTGGGGCCGCTCGCCCTCGAGATACTCCATCACCAGGTAGTCGCGGCCGTTCTCCGATCCGATGTCGAACAACGTGCAGATGTTGGGATGGCTGAGGCGGGCGATGGCGCGGGCCTCGCGCTCGAAGCGGTCAGAGAAGCGCTCCGCCGAAATCTTGATGGCCACGGGCCGTCCGACGCGCGGGTCCTCGGCGCGATACACTTCGCCCATGCCACCTTTGCCCAACAGGCGGGTGATGCGGTAGGGGCCGAGTGTGGCGCCTTCGGCGAGCGTCATCGCAGATCTGATGATACTGCAATGGCGTGGCAGTGCGCGACCGGACACATCCTTGACACTTTAGCCTGGATTCTTGCTTGACACTTATCAAGGGCGGGTGCGGCTCGATCTTCACCTTACACCTTCTCCGCGCGATTGTCAATACCTCGATATTCCGGATTTCTTGGTTTCCTGAACGCCCCATTTTCGGAGAAAATGGGGCCTTTTCCCCGGCGCGCGTGACGTAAGGAGCCCGAAGGGCGACTGGAGTCAGGCGCGCCCAGCCGGGCCGGGCGCAGCCCGGGCCCGGGGCGGGGCCTGTGTTGCTCCGCGTCATTCGGGGAGTGTCTGACGATCCTCACCTGGCGCCGCCTTGCGTGCCCACTTCTCGG
>Ga0194132_10009144_pt1 | contig 13832 bp, 14 predicted proteins | sample TA2KigOf80mmetaG_FD_148612 | JGI IMG/M metagenome (GOLD analysis project Ga0194132, IMG submission 148612) | Freshwater microbial communities from Lake Tanganyika, Tanzania - TA2015054 Kigoma Offshore 80m | ecosystem: Environmental > Aquatic > Freshwater > Lake | place: Tanzania: Lake... | reverse complement strand
GCCGAAGCCGTTGCCGCCGATGCCGCCGTCGCCGCCGTTGCCGCCGCTGCCGCCGGCGATGCCGCCGTCGCCGCCGTTGCCGCCGAGGGCTTTATTATCCTTTAACACACAGTTGGTAAGCGTTAGCGTACCCTTGTTCAGGATCGCGCCGCCCCAATTCGCTCGCCCGTTTTTCAACGTCATATTTTCGATCACGACGGTCTTCCCTGACGCCACCTCAAACAATCACGTAGCGTTATCCCCGAAGATAACCACCGTGGTCCGGTTCCCCGATATACCGCGGATCGTGAGGTTTTTGTCCAACAGGATCGGGGCTGTCAACGTGATCGTCGTCGCAGAGATTTCGATAACGTCGCCGGCATCGGCAACCGCCACCATCTGCCGAAGACTGCCCGTGCCGGCATTGTCAGGGATGGTCACGGTATGCGTCGCCGCTTGCACCACGGGTGGCGCTGTCATCGGCAGGCCGAACGCCAACGCAAGGGAGAGCATCCATGTCACCGGGAATACACGGAACAGGCGCGCGCGCCATGCTCCGGTGCTACGCTCATGAGGGAGTCCGTAGCTTTTCATCATGAAACCCCCTTTGGGAAGTGTGAAGGGTGAAGTTTGAAGTTTGAAGGTGAAGATAAAAGATAAAGCCAAATTGAAGCCTCCCACGCCGTCTTACGAAGACAGCTTTACGTCTTCCACCTGCGGGGAGTACACTTGCCGGTAGTACCGCAAGCGATCTTCGTCAGTAAGGAGTAGGCGCTCTTGCGGCCGTTCTGCCGCAAGATATGTTGATGGTTTGGAGGTTGCTCGTTTACCCCGCAGTTTGTTGCAAGGTATGCACTCGCTGTTCTGTTCAAAGGAAATCCCATGTATCCGGAAGTTAGCCAAGGCTTTCCGGGAATCTCACTCAGATTCCGTCCGGGGGATATCCTTAAGTCTTTGGTAATCAGACAAACACCGTTTGGAGCGAAAAATAGGGCAATGGGGGGCGCTGTCAATGATACAGATCACATTTCGAGGGGAAAGTGAAAACCTTCCTGCCGTATCGCTACAGGGTAAACACGCGCGGTTCGATTCGACGCATGAAGGGGGAGCAAAGGTAAAAAACGCTGGTATTCAGGGTATGATCATGGTATTGTACAGGTTATGCTTCCATTGATCATCGCCCATCGCGGCGCATCGGGGGTCGGGTTGGCCCCGGAAAACACGCTTGCGGCGTTTCGTCTTGCGCTCGAACTGGGTGCTGACTTGGTCGAATTGGATGTCCATCGCACCGGAGACGGACGGATCGTGGTCATTCACGATGCCACGCTCGACCGCACCACCGACCGCCGGGGCGCGGTGCGCGATCTTGCATTTTCCGAAATCCTCGATGCGGACGCGGGCGGCGGTCAGCCCATCCCGGCACTGTTCGAGGTGCTCGAACTGGTCCGAAACCGGGCACTGGCCCTTATAGAGATCAAACCACCCGACATAACCCAAAGCGTCATCGCCGCCATTCGGGACGCCGAAGCGTCCGATTTTGTGGTGTTGCAGTCCTTTTATCCTAACGTTATCGCCGAAACCTTACAACTTGCGCCCGACATTCCGCGTGCGTTGCTCATCGGCAAGCCGGGCGGAGATATCATCCGGCAGGCCAACGCCGTCGGAGCGGGGGTGGTGGTTCCCGCCTTCTCCTTTGTCACCGCAGAAACAATCCGTGAGACCCGCCTCCGAGGTCTTGCGGTGTGGACCTATACGGTGGATGCGGAACCCGATATGCGCCGGATGATCGCCTTGGGGGTCGATGGAATCATTACGAATTATCCAGATAGAAAGAAAATTACTAATTACTAATTATGAATGGTACGTTGAAGGGAGGACGAAGGCGTTTGCGATACGGATAATACGTATGTATGCCGTCTTGCCAAAGCGTACGGAAGCGCAGATACGGGTCAGGCAAATTCTTTGTAGGGGAACATCGGCAGGAGCGCATTGTCGAGAAGCAAAACGCGCTCGATCCAAAGCTGAATTTGTGAGCAAGCTGGAAGTCGGTATCCATGAGTTTGAGGAAACCCGTTACTGAATGGAACTGCTGATGGAAGCGGGTATCACGTCGGAGGCTTCAATACATCCATCGGAGCATTTTTTTGATGCTTACGCCTTTCATAATTCATAATTCGTAATTCATAATTCATCCCTCCAAGGAGTTTTCCATGCTCTTACCCCAACAATGTAAAGAACGCATGGGCCGGTTTGCCGATCGGTGCCGGGTCATGGGGCTTGATCTTGCGGTGGTCGCCAGCACAAAACATATCGCTTATCTGACGGGGTTTCTACGGCCCGATGTCGGTGTGGGGGATATGAAAACCACACTGTTGCTGGTCTATCCGGACCGGGGGTCTGTGCTGCTCAACAGCAACATGTTCAAAGCGCTGGCGGAAAAAACCTACTCCGACGAGATGGTTGTCTATACCGACTACGACATACGTGGAAAGATGGTCACGCACATCGAGGATGCGCTGACGGTGTTGCGGGAGCGGTTGTCGCGCGAGACCGCGCCGCGTCGGCTCGGTGTCGAAAGCCGGTACACGCCGCTTGCCGTGGCGGACCTGCTCCGCGCGATGTACCCGTCTGCGCCGATGTCGGATATTTCGGATGAAATTCTTCATCTGCGCCGTATCAAGGACGACGACGAGATGGCGTTGATACGGGAGAGCGAGGTCCAGATCGCGCTGGGCTATAAAACCGTCAAAGAGGCGATCGCCGAAGGAGCGACCGAACTTGACGCGCTGTTGGCCGGTACGGCGGCGTTGACCCGGCGTGCCGGGTCGGCGACATTTTTTTATGGCGATTTTGTATCGGGTGAGCGTTCGCTCGATATGGGCGGCCCCCCCACCCCGCGTGTGCTCAAAAACGGCGATCTATTTATCTTTGACCTGTGGACCACGACCTGTGGATACTGGGCCGACACCTGCCGGACGTTTGTCGTCGGCGGCAACCCTACGCCGGACCAGATTCGGCTCCACGATACCGTCATGCGCGCGGTGGATGCCGGAGAAAAGCGGCTCCGACCCGGAAACCGCGCCCGGGATGTGTATCAGGCGATGTACGACGCCATTGCGGCGGCGGGTTACGAGGGTCGTTTTCCGCATCACGGAGGACACGGCATCGGGCTTCATGCGCACGAGACGCCGTTTTTTATTCCCGGCAGCGATGACATCCTCGAAGAAGGGATGACCGCCACACTCGAACCGGGGGTATATGTCCCTGGAATCGGGGGAGTGCGATCCGAAGACAACTATTTGATTACCACAACCGGTCCCGAAAATCTGACGCCATATCCGAGGGGGTTGTAGCGTGTCTTACGACGCGCATCCCCATTCGTGGTGTTCGCTTGCAGTTCGTCCGTCCGTCGTGCGGCGCGCCGTCAAAATGGCGTGTATCGTCGGGACGGTGCTGATCTCGATCAACCACGGCGATGCCATTCTGCGGGGCGAAGTGGACAGCGGGCGTCTCACCAAAATGCTGTTGACCGTGATGGTTCCGTTTGCCGTTTCGACGATTTCCAGCGTGGGCGCGCTTATGGAGAAGGAGAGAGCAAATACGCGATAAGCTGCTGTCGTTCTTCTTCTTCATGGCAAACTGCGGCATGATCGTTTTGTATTGCTCTTTGAGCGTCTGTAAGCGGGGGTCTTTTTCTATGTAGGCGGCAGGTTTTTCAAGATAGCTCCGCAACGTTTCCGGGGTCCAAAGATGGCGAAGCCCTTCGAGCGGGGGGCCTTTGGCGGTTCCTGCCCGCTCCGGACCGTGACACTGCGGACACCCGGAGCGAACGTACACTTCCTGTCCGGGGTGAGAAGCACAGGCCATGAGAAAGAGAAGTGTGAGGTGTGAAGTATGAAGTGTGAAAAAAGACAAAGTCCTCAGCCGGGGCAAACAGATCTTTTTGCGTGTACAACCCCCTGAAGAAACGCCAAGCCGTTTTTTCATAAACACTGTACCCCAAAATATGTATGATCTTTATCTCTTCGAAATTCGAAATTCGAAATTCGAACTTCTATTGATTATATCTCTCCCGGTAGTTTCGTTGCAGGGCTTCGGCCTCCTCTTTGCTCAACCCTTTTTTGCCACCGATGCGATTCTTGCGCCAGCAGTTCGTTTACCCGTTGTTCGTATTTGTTTTTCATCGCCGGGCCTTTGGTTTCCGCGGCCTTGACGATGGCGGGTAGAAACTTCTGGTAGAAATGTTTGGATACCTCGTACATCCCGTGCCAGTGGGTGTAGTCCGGCCCCATCATGCTGGCGCCATGCCGGGCGCGGCGGCCTTCATGATGCCAGAGTTCATAGAACACCCATTGCACCTCGTGTTCGAATGGGGCGCTCTTGTCGAGCACGCCGTCCGCGATCAGGTCGTCCATAAGCTTCTGCGCCGGTCGGGCAAACTTTTCGTTGTAGAGCACGATCAGATCGTCAAACTGTTTATAGAAATTGTCGATATACGCATCGATGTGACAGTTGCGACACGCGCCTTTCATGGTCTCTCGCCGATTTTCCCATGTGACGATGCGGGCGACTTTGTGCCGCACGGTTTTGCTGACCAACTGTTCGTTTTCCACGATTTTTTCGACCGTATCTATTTCCTCGCCGATTTTGGGAGTGGGTCGCATATCCGGGTAGTCTTCTTTGAAGCCGTCTTCAAACACCACGAGGTTGAGTTTGGTGCTGATGACGGGCCGCAGCGTCCATGAGATGCGTTCGCCGACGTCGTGGTTGTTGGCTTTGTATACCCCCTGCGGTGTCATGTAGCTGCTGATGTGACACGTCGCGCAGGTGGGCGCCGCCGAATAATCGCGTCCCAATACCCAGTCGCCTTCTTTGTCCAGCGCCATCTGGTCCCGGTTGGCATAAAACGCGATGCTGTGTTTGGATTCGTTGTAGATCTCGATTTGCGGATGATCCGGTCCCATGTGACATTTGCCGCAGTTTTCGGGGGAGCGAGAGAGTTTGGCTTCAAAGGCGTGACGCGAATGACACGCATGACACGAACCCTTCGACCCGTCCGGGTTGAGACGCCCCATACAGGAGGTGGGCCACGTGTCGGCGTCGATCACAGGGTTGTTTTCCTTGCCGGTCCGAAGCACTTGGCCTTGTTCGTCACGCGCGAATTTAACGATACTCCCGTGACACTGCCAGCACCCGTTGACGGCATCGGCGATGTTGCCGGGCATACCGGCGGCCTTTTCGGCCAGCACATTGTCCAAGCTGGCAAGGATTTCACCGGCTCTGGCGTGATGGCTTCTGGAAAACTCCTCGACCTCACGGGTATGACACCGTCCGCAGTCTTTAGGGGTTACAAGCGCCGCCACGTGAACGCCCTCGTGTTGCCAAGCATCCGGATCGCCCTGCTCGGCGGCGTGACAGTCGAGGCAACCTACGCCAAATTGGGCATGACGCGACCGCTCCCATTCCATCACCATGGCGGGGCTGTCCTGGCGGTGACACGAAACACAGCCTTCGTTGGCCCCCGTGATCACCGGTTCCAGACCTGTATCCACGCGATGCCGCTTTGATTCCTGATAAGCGAAGACAAGAAGCGCCAGCAGAAAAAAGAACGAGATGCCTGCTACTACGTGCCGCTTGTTGACCAGTGTCATGCGTTCCTCCGGGTATCTATGCGAGACTTTCCCATACGGTCAGCACCAGAAAACCGAAAAAACCGAGTACCCCCATCGCCACGGAAAACGAATCCGAAAGTCGGAATCTTTTTTGAAGCCATTCTTCGATAAACGGCCATAAAAAGATAGCGGCTCCGAATGCCATAGTCAGCACTACCCTCACTTTGAGCGAGGTCAGTTTGAGCAGACGAAAGCTGAAATAGAAATACCATTCCGGTTTGATATGCGGAGGGGTGGTCGTCGGATCCGCGGGTTCGCCGAGTCCTGCCGGAAAGACGAGCGCCATGATCGTCAGCAGGTACATGAGCAATACGCCGATAAGCAGTTCCGTGGTGGCGTGATCGGGCCAGAACTTGAAAAAACGCTCTTTGACCGGCACTTTTTCGTCTTCGAACTTGAGTTCCGTAACTCCGTGCAGACGGACAAAAAAGATGTGCAGACCGATCAGGGCCATGGTCAGCGTGGGGAGAAAACCGATATGAAGGATATAAAACCGGGTAAGCGTATTTTCGCCTACTTCCGGGCCACCCCGGAGAAAATGGCCGATATAGGGGCCGACAAGCGGAACCGCATCCGCGAGGTTGCAGGCGACGGTCGCCCCCCAGAAGCTGAGTTCTTCATATACAAGCGAGTAGCCGGTAAACCCAAAGGTCAGGGTAACGCCCAACAGTGAGCATCCGACGAGCCAATTCAACTGACGCGGACTTCGATAGCCGCCGGTAAAGTAGACGCGGACGACGTGTAGAAACATGGCGAAAATCATCAGATTGGCCGCCCATTTGTGGAGCGAGCGGATATACCATCCAAACCGCATCTCGCCGGTGATCGGCGCGATGCTGGCATAGGCTTCCTGGGCACGTAGTAGAACGTCAACATGACGCCTGTCACCACTTGCACCACGAACAGATACATGACCGTGCCGCCAAGACAAAATTACCAGCGTTTGAGATGATGCGGAATCGGTTCGACCCCGGCGTGACGAATCAAATCCCAGTCGAACGGCACCATCTCGTCAAACCGTGCGCCCAGTCCCGATGGCCGGGTCGGAGGTCAGTCGGCGGGTTTGTTCTGCTCCGTGTCGGCGCTCATGTCCGTCTCCTCTTTACGTCTTTGACTTCCATAAACACCGCGCCCGACGCATCGACCTCCACGGAAACCGGGTACAGATGCTGACCGCCGTCGGCCGGCGGACCGGAGACAGGCGCGCCGTTTACATCGAACACGCCGTTGTGACACGGGCAGAAAAATTGTCGTTTGTCGGCCTCCCAGTGGACACGACACCCCAAATGCGGACAGGTGGAGCTAAAAGCTTGAAACCCGTCGCTTGTGCGCGAAACGAGGATGAGATTGCCTTCGAGGTCGTAAAAACTCCGGACGCTCCCTACCTCGTACTGATCCGCGTTTCCGGTAAACAGTTTGCGGGTGCGAGGTTTGAGACGTTCGGGAAGCAAAAACAAAACCCCTTGGACGGCCAGCGTGCCGTAGCTGAGCGCCAGCCCGATACCCATCGCGACGGAAGCCAGCCACGATCTTCTGGATACGTCGGCCATGCGTACTCCCGTATGGAGTCGAACGGTGATGCGGTTGATATAAAGAGAGTATGGACGGCCCGATGGCCGTGAACAAGCTAATAGGACGATATCAAAAAACCCGCAAGGGGGGCGGGAAAATTTTCAGGGCAAGTGTTTCAGGGTGTCTTCGAGGGCATCGAGAAACGCATCGTTTTCCGCGGCGGTTCCGATGGTCGCCCGCATAGCGCGTTCGAGCATGGGATAACGGCTGACGTCGCGGATCAGCACGTCGCGGTCGATCAGCGCGTTAAAAACGGTTTTGACCGGACGGTCGGTTTCGAAGAGGATAAAATTGGCTTCGGAAGGATAGGGACGGATGCCGGGGAGGGTTTGAAGACGGGCAAAAACGCGTGCGCGTTCCGAACGGATAAAAGCCACGCGCTCCGCCAGCATTTCCGGCTCGTCCAACAGCCGTTCCGTGGCGATAAGCGAGATGAGATTGACGTTGTAGGGGAGTTTGACCTTGTCGATTTCGTGGGCGATGTCGGGATGGGCGACAAGATAGCCGATGCGAAGCCCTGCCGCGCCGAGCGCTTTGGAAAACGTGCGGGTGACGATCAGGTTGGGGTGTTCGGCGAGCAGGGACACATGCGAAGTCTCGCCAAATTCGACGTATGCCTCGTCCATCACCACCCATCCGGCGGCGGCGGCGGCGATACGGGCGACATTTTGCGTGTCAAGCACCGACCCTGTGGGGTTGTTGGGAGCGCACAGCACTACCAACTTAGTGCCGGGCTGTGCCCCTTCTTCGATGAGACGGTCCACATCGAAGGTCATGTCGCGTCGTAGATGCACGGCGCGCAGTTGGCCTTCGAGCGCCGTGTTCATGAGGCTGTAGAGCGTAAAGGTCGGCACGGACAGCACGACCCGGTCACCGGCCGAGACCGTTGCCATAAACAGCGCCTGAATAAGCTCGTTGGAGCCGTTCCCCACGAGGATAGATTCGGGTCCCAACCCATGATGAGCGCCAAGACGGGTTTTTACTTCCATCGGCACAAAATCGGGATACCGACCCCAGTTGCGTGTCATGGCCCGGTCCACGATCTCGCGCTTGATCGTCTCCGGCACGTCGAATGGGCATTCGTTTTGGTTGAGTTTTACCAAACAGACGGGCTGTACCAGCGTATAGCCACCCATAGCCCGGATGCCGGGTTTGACGGCGTCTGCAGGGTTTTGCATCAGTAGATCACCTTGTTGAGCGGATATTCGACCAACCCTTGCGCGCCGGCCCGTTTGAGCGCCGGGATGATCTCGCGCACCTGCGACTCGTCCATCATGACTTCGAGCGCCACCCACTCGTTGTCCGCCAGTGGCGAGATCGTGGGGGTTTTGAGCGCAGGCAGGAGCGCGATGACGTTTTCCAGGTTTTTGCGCGGGACGTTCATTTTAAGCCCCACCATCTCTTCGGCCAGCATCGCACCTTTGAGCAACATGGCCATGTTTTCGATCTTGCGGCGTTTCCACGGGTCCTCCCAACTGGCTTTGTTGGCGATCAACCGGGTGGTGGACACCAAAAGGGTATCGAGGATGCGGAGTTTGTTGGCACGGAGCGATCCCCCGGTTTCGGTGCCGTCTACGATGGCGTCCACAAGGTCCGGTGCTTTGGCTTCGGTAGCGCCCCACGAAAACTCGATATTCGCTTCTACGCCGTGTTTTGCCAGAAATGTTTTTGTCGTGTTGACGATTTCGGTGGCGATGCGTTTGCCTTGCAAGTCTTTAATCGTTCTGATCTCCGAATTTTCCGGAACCGCTATCACCCAGCGGTACGGCTGGCGGGACTGTTTGGAATACACCAGTTCCGCCGCTTCGACCACATCCGCGCCTGATTCGATAATCCAGTCCATGCCCGTAAGCCCCGCGTCAAACACGCCGTCTTCCACGTACCGGGCGATTTCCTGCGAGCGGATCAGCATGGCTTCCAACTCGTCGTCGTCGATCCACGGAAAATAAGACCGTGTGCTGATGGTAAAATGAAACCCCGCCTTGCGCATGAGTTCGAGCGTGGAATCCTGCAAACTGCCTTTGGGTAGTGCCATCTTGAGTTTCATGTTGTGCTCCTTGCGTCTTTGCCGATGTCTGCGTCTGTAAAAACAAAACGCCCCAAGATAATGTTGCCACGCGCAAAAGTCCATCGGGAAATGCGTCTTGTATGGTCTTGGCGTCTCATGTCCGGCGGTCTCCGGTATGTCTGTGTCGCGGATACGAAAAAGGTTGCGCCCCTGCGTCTTGCTTCATGGCGCGTCAGGGGTGGGTGGATACTTGCGCCGGATGGATTGAACCGCTTCATCGAGTTTTTGAAGAAACAGCGACCGGTCGCGTGGGGTGAGCGGCGGCGGCCCGCCCGTTATCGTTCCGGCCCCGCGAAGCTCCGAAAGCAAATCCCGCGTTGCCAACGCCTGTCCTATGTTATACGCTGTAAACGGCTTTCCGGTCGGACCGATGACCCATGCCTCTTTCTTGAGACATCGGTTCGCCAGCGGAATGTCGGCGGTAACCACGATATCGCCCGTTTGAACGTGTTCGACGATCCAGTCGTCGGCCGCGTCAAAGCCGTCCGTTACCACTTTGAGCGCCAGCCAAGGTTCGTGCGGAACCCGCATCGGGGCGTTGGTTACGAGGGTGACAGATAAACGATACCGAGTGGCGACGCGGTATACCTCCTGCTTGACCGGACACGCATCGGCGTCTACAAAGATATGGAGCATACGCCGCCTTCCCTTCTTGACAGACCAAAATTCCGGGTCATATTGCACGCAAGATATGGCGAGACACGGAAAGCGTTCCGCTTCTTTCCCTCTTTGTCGAAAATCGCTGGGATGCGATCTCGTCCGTATCTTTGAAGACCGCCAGAGCATACCTTGGAGCGTATGATTGCAGAAACCGCCGGATACCTTTCCTGAAGGAGGAATCTGTGAGCTTTGCCGTCTACGATTTTCACACCGACATCCGCAATATTCTTGTTACGCCTCAGATACGGTCACGATTTCTTCGAATGGAACCGGGCCAGGTCGCTCAGACGCACAGCCATGACCTCGGACATGAGATTTTTCTTATTCTACAGGGTACAGTCGAGTTCGAGATCGATGGTGCCACACAGGTCGTGCGTCCGGGTCAGTTGTGTATAGCCCTGACCGACCAGTTGCACCGGGTAAGGGTTATTGGCGAGGAGCCTGTGATCATGTACCTCTCGGTCACGCCGCACATCCAGCCGACGCACACCTTCTGGATCGACGACGGTCGGAAACAACCGCCACATTTTTTGCCGGATTCCGCGTACGACGTAACCCCAGACCCTTTTGTAACGACCGAACAGCATCTGGACCATCATCTGAACGCCGTCGATGCGATCGATGTGGCCGTCAAGACGTTTGTCATGGCCCAGCACGAGCAGGTGGCTCGTCTGAGACAGGCGCTTGCCGACGGTGACGACGATGCAGTCCGGAAGGCCCGTGAGGCCATGTGGACGACCCTATCGCCTGTGTTCAAGACGCTCCACACCATGGGGGACGCATGGAATGGTCTTGCCGCCGCCCTCGAAACAAAGTCGAAGTAAACGCGGCGGTCATCCCGTCTTCAGGCGCTCAAGTTTCCCTCGAACGAATGCCAGACAGTCCGGCACCTGCGCTTCCGTGAGGCTGTGCAGTACTACCGAGCCGGTGAACCCCGTCTCCTTGAGCAAACGCAGGTAATGGTTGTAATCAAGCAGACCGGTTCCGGCTGCGTCATGCCCTGCGTCGCCATCGCGGCGCAAATCCTTCGCATGCGCCAAAACGATGTGTTCCCCTAATAGAACAAAGGCGTGATCCAGCACCTCGGCCATGCGGGGCAGTTCTCCGGCGTGAAACAGGTTGGCGCCATCTATCACCACCTTGAGATGCGGCGATCCGATCTCATCGATGAGGCGTCGCGCCTTGTCTGCCGAATCCACGACGTTATTCACCTCTGGTTCGAACGCAACCACGACCCCGTGTCGTTCGGCGATACGGACGGTCTGTTCCATCGCATCCAGCAGGTCCGTCCACGCGCCGGGGGACCCATTTTCAGGATGATACCGCCACAGATAACCCGGATCGCGCGTTCCGGTGCACAGCGTCACGATATCGGTTCCCATCCCACGCGCCGATGCGATCAGGGTGGCCAGGCGTCGCAACGCTTTCTCGCGTTCCACCTTGTTGGGATGGATCATGTTGACCGTGCCGGACAGTGCCGCCATCTCGATCCCCCGCTCAGCGAAACCCTGCCGGATCCGGTCGCAAAAATCCGCATCGAGCACGTCCGGCGTGTCGGAAAGACCGGCCGAACTCAGACCGAACTGGACGGATTCGAACCCGCCGGACCGGACCGCATCAAGCGTTCGTTCGAGTGTCGGTCGTTCGAAAACCGTGGTAAAAATGCCGAGTTTCATCGGTTCTCCTCATGTATCGGCGTCAAAGCCATTCTTGACAGACTCCGGTGACAAGCCATATTCCGAAATGACGGCCCACAACGACTCAAAGACACTGTGCCCTTTCTTTCCCAGGAGACCTCGATGCCCGACCCCTTGCCCCTTGTCGCCTTTCCGGACCTTACTAGCCGGGTCGAGGCGCTCGAACGCGACGGCTATGTATATCTTCCCAAAGTGCTCGATACCGAAAAAATCGCCTTGCTACGATCTCGCATGGACACGCTGGAATCGCTCCCGGAGAGCTACGACCGACACGATACACCGGAGCATCACGGTTTTCTCAACAAATGTATCAACAATACCTTCAATCGAGATGCGCTGTTTCTTCCTTTTCTCGACTGGCCCGGTGTCATCGAGATCGAAGAAGCGGTGCATGGCGCAGATTGTCACGTCATCGGCATGACGGCGTGGTTGACCGGACCGGGACGACCGGACCAGTCGCTTCATGCGGACTGGGTGGCTGTGACGCTTCCCGAAGACGTGATGACCGATCCAAGGATAAAAATACCCCTTTTTATCACGACTGCACATTATTATCTCGACGATCTCTACGAGGCGCTGGGGCCGACGCAGTTTGTTCCCGGAAGCCATCAATCCGGACGCCGGCCGGAGGGCGAAACCGAATGGCACGGGGCAAAACCGCAGAGCATCCTGTGTCGGGCGGGTGATGTGGTAATTTTTCGTAGCGAAGTATGGCATCGCGGAACAGCCAACACAAGCCGTCAGACGCGGTATCTTTTGCAGGTTCACTATGCCAACCGAATGATAACGCAGAAATACCCGCCGTATCTAAACCGGTTTCAATTCGACCCGGGCATACTGGCTCAAGCGACGCCGCGTCAGCGTCGTCTTATGGGCGAGCACCGCAAGGGATCGTACGATTGAACGCTACAACGAGCAGCAACCCTTTCGGTTTGCTGCGTGGTAGCCTTCGACCCTCGAAAGGAGTTTGTCATGTCCTCTACCCAGCTTACCCAGCAACAGCTCAATTTTTTCCACACCTTTGGCTATCTCCATTTCCCCGGTCTGATGGCCGATTGCGTAGATCGGATCATCGCCTCTTTCGAGCATGTCTGGGCCCAACACGGCGGCGGGCATCACGGCAAACCGCACGACGGCAAGGCGCGCGCCTGCATCGTTCCGTTTCCGGATCAGGACGCCTACCTCAGCAGTCTGTTGGACGATCCGCGTATCCACGACATCGCTGCCGCCATCCTCGGCGACGATTTCAACTATACGAGCGGTGACGGAAATCTTTACGTGGGTGACACAGGCTGGCATTCGGACGGCTACAGCGGAATGCGCATCCCCAGCATCAAAATTGCGTTTTACTTAGATCCCCTGACCCGTGATACCGGTGCGGTGCGGATCATCCCCGGCAGTCATCATTGCGGTGACGCCTATGCCGACGGTCTGGAAAGCCGGATACGCGACAGCCAGGACAACTGGGGGCTTGCGCCCAACCAAGTACCCTGCGTGGTGGTCGAAACAAAACCCGGTGACATTGTCGTATTCTGGCACAACACCAAACACGCGGCCTTTGGCGGTTCTCTGCGTCGGCGCATGTATACGATGAACTTCTATGAACATGTACCCGACGACCGGTTGGAGTGGTTTCAAAATGCCTTGTCACACGAAGGCCGGTTCTGGATCGATCGTATCCACGGCCCGGAAATGTTGCGCACCGCCACACCCGAACGTATGGTGCATTTGCAACAGGTGATCGAGAACGATTTTAAAGTAAAGGAAGTCCACGCACGGTTGCGAGCCGAACGCGCTGAGCCGTCGCGGGGGTAAAGACGCCGTGGCGACCTGCGCTTGCTTGATGTGGGCGGATCGGGCACCGGCATCAAACAGGGTATAGTTGAGAAAAAGCCCTGCCTGCACCAGTGTCCGGTCAAAAAGCGGCAATGCTCCCGGTGTAAATCCGTGTATGGGTGTAACGGCCATCGGTTCCTGATAACGGGTCAGCGAAGAGGAGAAGAAAAAAGAGGGATACCGGCCTGCTTTGGCTTCTTCGATGGTGGAAAGCGCGCCGGATTGCGCGGCCTTTGCCCCGGCCGGCGCCGGGTGATACGCCAGCGCACGCGCTACGGCGGCGCTCGGAGACAGCCGGGAGACGACCGACTCCTGGCCGTCGTTTCAGAAAAACAGCAAAACAGAAAT
>Ga0194132_10009143_pt1 | contig 13832 bp, 13 predicted proteins | sample TA2KigOf80mmetaG_FD_148612 | JGI IMG/M metagenome (GOLD analysis project Ga0194132, IMG submission 148612) | Freshwater microbial communities from Lake Tanganyika, Tanzania - TA2015054 Kigoma Offshore 80m | ecosystem: Environmental > Aquatic > Freshwater > Lake | place: Tanzania: Lake... | reverse complement strand
TGGGGTACAGGTCGTCGCGCAGCGCGGCAGCGAACATCGCGATGAGCTCACACCGACGGGCTTCACCCGCAACAACTCGGGCGGTGTGCTCGGCGGCATTTCGAGCGGGCAGGACATCATCGTCCACGCCTCGCTCAAGCCCACCTCCAGCATTCAGGTGCCGGGTCGCACCATCACGGTCGATGGTGAGCCCACCGAGATCATCACCACCGGTCGTCACGACCCGTGTGTCGGTATTCGAGCGACGCCCATCGCGGAGGCGATGATGGCGATCGTACTCATGGATCATTGGCTGCGCCATCGCGCACAGAACGCTGACGTCAAATCGACGACGCCGGTCATCACGAGGTCGGAGAAGAATCGATGAGTCGTCAGTGGAATGTCGCCGTGCTTGGGGCAACCGGCCTCGTGGGCGACACTATCATCAAAGTGCTCGAAGAGCGGAAGTTCCCGGTCGGCGAGCTTTATCCGCTCGCGAGCAATCGTTCGCTCGGCAAGAGCGTCGAGTTCAATGGTAAGACCTATCCCGTCCTCGACGTTGATACCTTCGACTTTTCTATGGCGGACATCGGTCTTTTCTCTGCAGGCGGCGACGTGTCTCGTGTCATCGCGCCGAAGGCGGCTGCAGCAGGCTGTGTCGTCATCGACAACACCTCCGAGTTTCGTTACGAGGACAACATTCCGCTCATCATCCCCGAGGTGAACGCCGCAGCGATCTCGCAGTTCACCAAGCGTCGCATCATCGCGAACCCGAACTGTTCGACGATCCAGATGCTGGTTGCGCTCAAGCCCATCTATGACGCCGTCGGCATCGAGCGCATCAACGTCGCAACCTATCAGTCGGTGTCGGGCGCGGGCAAAGAAGCCGTCGAAGAGCTTGCCGAGCAGACGGTCGCACTCGTGAGCGGCAAGGGCCCGGTCAAGCCCAAGGTCGTCGCGGTGCAGATCGCCTTCAACGTTGTGCCGCAAATCGACAAGTTCATGGATAACGGCTACACCAAAGAAGAGATGAAGATGTTCTGGGAGACTCAGAAAATCTTCGGTGATCCCAACATCAAGGTGAATGCGACCACCGTTCGTGTGCCCGTATTCTTCGGGCACTCCGAGGTCGTCAACATCGAGACCCGTCAAAAAATCACGGTGCCTGAGGTACGCAAACTGCTCGAGAGGGCTCCGGGTGTGAAGGTCATCGACAAGCGCGAGGCGGGCGGCTACCCGACGGCAGCGGTGCAGGCGGCGAATGACGATCGCGTTTTCGTCGGGCGCATCCGCGAGGACATCTCGCACGAGCGCGGCCTCAATTTTTGGATCGTCTCGGACAACATCCGCAAGGGTGCGGCCACCAACAGCGTACAGATTGCGGAAATTCTCATTCGCGATCATCTTTGAGCGAAGCGCGGTCAGCCGGGGGTGACATCGTGACGCAACGCCAACAATCTTTGACCGTGAGGTCCCGGATGGTCCCCCATCCTCTGCGCCTGGCCCTTGCCCTTGCGCTTGCTTTCGGCGTAGCCGGGGCGACGGCACTCGAACTCGGCACTGCGCGGCTCGTATCGTCGCCGGGTGCCACGCTTGAAATCGAAGTCGCGCTGCTCGAGGTCGCCGACGGCGAACTCGAAACGCTGAAGCCTCAGCTGCCCGCTAACTCGCGCTCGCCATCCCTCGCGTCCGCCGTGATCGAGCTCGGCCAGTCGTCCTCGGGCGCGCCCGTACTGCGCATTCGGAATGCGACGCCCGTCACGACGGAGGATGTACGGTTCGTGGTCGTCGCCGATTGGGGTCGCGGCCGACGCTTCCGCGATTACATGGTTTCTTTGACCGCGCCCGCAACGCCGGCAGCGCCCGCTGCAGCGACAAGCGCATCGCCCGCCTCATCGACGTCGACACCATCGACCTTGACGTCCGCTGCGCCGAGCCCGCCGACGTCTCAGCGAGCCGTACGCCTCGTACATCGCAACGAAACGTTGATGTCGATTTCGCGTGAGTGGTCCGCGACCACCGGCGTCACGCTGTCGCAGGCGATGGTCGGTATTTTCCGCGCCAACCCCACCGCCTTCGGACGAGGGGGCATGAGCGAGATGATCGTCGGCTCGATCCTCACGCTGCCCGATGCGGCCGCGCTCAACGCGACCTCGCCCACGGCGACCTCAAGCGAAGTCAGCCGAACGCTCGGCATCTGGCGCACGGGTGGGGCGGCTTCGGCCCGGTTCAGTGCACCGGCGCCTAGCACTCAGACCCTGACGACGGCCCCCGCCAAAACTGCACCGCCCACCGAGAACCGTGCGGCGCCGACGCCTGTCCCGACACCGGCTCCGACCGCGACGCCCGAGCCGGCACCGGCCTCGTCCGTCGAGCCGCCCGTCGCCACATCGCTTGCGCTCGAGCCCGTGGTCCCGGCCGAACCGGAGACCCCCGAAGCCAAGGCCGCGCGTCTCGAAGCCGATCTCCAAGCCGCCGCGGCCGAACTCGAGGCCCTTAAGGCCCGTCTTGCCGCCGCAGAGGCTCCCTCGGTCCCCGATGCCGTTGGGCAGGGGGGATGGATGGCCGAAGCCCGTCGCTGGGCTGCCGAAGCCTGGTGGTCAATACCCGCTTTGCTGCTGATCTCGCTCGTTTTGCTGATTGCCTTTCTGGTTAGGGGTCGTCGACGCGCCGAAACCGCCGAGCCCGTCCCCCACCAGGAAATGACCTTCGACCTGCCGCCCATCAAGGCCGCGCAGGACCCCGACGCCCTCATGGACGCGCCGCTGCGTGCCGCCCCCGAGCGTATCGCGCCGGTCGCCGTACCCTCGATCTCGGCCACAACGGCCGCACCACCAATCGAGGAGGACCTCGAAGGCGATCCGCCGCCGGTCGATGAGGCGGGCAGCAAGATCAACCTCGCACGCGCGTTCATCGAGATGGGGCAGCCCGATGCGGCCATCCTCGAGCTGCAGGCAGCACTGCGCCTTGGCGACGAAACGCAGCGGGCCGAGGCGATCCGCTTGCTCGACTCGCTGCCGAAGTCGTGACCCCTGAGATCGTGACGCCAATCGCATGACCCGCTGGGCCATGGGTGTCGAGTACGACGGCACGCGCTTCTGCGGTTGGCAGCACCAGCCCGGGCTACGCACCCTCGAAGATGCTTTTGCGACGGCGATTGGTACCGTTGCAGACCATAATATTTCTTTGATCTGCGGCGGACGCACCGATGCTGGCGTACACGCGGCAGGGCAGGTGATCCACTTCGAGACCGAGGTCTCGCGCTCGCCGCGCGCCTGGGTGCTCGGCACCAATGCCAACCTCGATCGCAAGGCGAGTGTATGCTGGGCGCTGCCCGTGCCCGAGGATTTTCATGCGCGCTTCTCGGCGACTCGTCGTCACTATCGCTACAGCATCTTCAATCGCAGTACGCGCTCAGCGTTGTACGACGGTCAAGCGACGTGGGTGCTCGCACCGCTCGATGTCGCGCGCATGCACGAGGGCGCACAGCATCTCGTCGGTCAGCATGACTTCAGCGCGTTTCGATCATCCGAGTGCCAATCAAAATCACCCATTCGCCGAATCGACCACCTTTCGGTGTGGCGCGAAGGCGAACTCGTCTACATCGATGTTGCCGCGAACGCGTTCTTGCACCATATGGTGCGCAACATCGCAGGGCTCCTGATCGAAGTCGGTCGCGGTCTGCGCCCCACCGATGGGGTCAAAACCTTGCTCGAGGGTCGCGACCGTCGCCGCAATGCGTCGACCGCCGAGCCCGAAGGGCTGTGCCTGCGTCGCATCGAGTATCCCGCGGCGTTCGGATTGCCTGATCCGGTATAGTCGTCGCATGGCCTGGTTCGAAAAAATCGTACCCTCGCGCATTAAGACCGAGCGTCGTTCGCGTTCGGTGCCCGAGGGGCTTTGGATCAAGTGCACCGCCTGCGACTCGCCGCTCTACCGCGCCGAGCTCGAACGTAATCTCTTCGTCTGCCCGAAGTGCGCGAACCACATGCGCATCGGTGCGCGCGATCGATTGCTGCGCTTTCTCGATCCTGATACTGCCAAAGAAATCGGCGAGCGTATCACGCCCGAAGATCCGCTCAAGTTCCGTGATAGCAAGCGCTATCGCGATCGTCTATCGGCCGCTCAGAAAAGTACCGGCGAAAAAGATGCACTCATTGCGATGTCGGGGACGCTCGAAGAGTTACCGGTCGTCGCCTGCGCGTTCGAATTCCAGTTCTTGGGTGGCTCGATGGGTTCGGTCGTGGGCGAGCGGTTCCGTCGCGCCGTCGATCACGCCATCAAACACCGTGCGCCGCTCATCTGCTTCTCGGCAAGCGGGGGTGCGCGCATGCAGGAAGCCCTGTTTTCTCTTTTGCAGATGGCGAAGACGAGCGCCGCACTCACCGAGTTGCAGGCCGCGGGTCTGCCGTTCATCTCGGTGCTCACCGACCCGACGACGGGTGGTGTCTCGGCGAGTCTGGCGATGCTCGGTGATCTCAACATCGCCGAGCCGCGTGCGCTCATTGGTTTTGCCGGCCCGCGCGTCATCGAGCAGACCGTGCGCGAAAAACTTCCCGAAGGGTTCCAGCGCAGTGAGTTTTTGCTCGAGCACGGCGTGATCGACCAGATCATCGACCGTCGTGATCTTCGGCCGCGCCTCGCGGAGCTGCTGCGCAAGCTGATGCGGCAGCCCGCGGCGCCTTCGGCCGCTCATGCAGCTCCTTGACTGGCTCGCCTACCAACAGGCGCAGCACCCTAACGCGATCGAACTCGGACTCGACCGCGTGCGCGAGGTCGCGCAGCGCCTCCATCTTTTACCCGCCCAATACCCCTCGATCATCGTCGGCGGTACCAACGGCAAGGGCTCGACCGTCGCGTTCCTGACAGCCTTTTGTCGCGCCGCGGGCCTGCGCACCGGCACCTACACCTCGCCGCATCTGCAGCGCTATAACGAGCGCGTTGCGATCGACGGTCAACCGGTCAATGACGCCACGCTGATCTGCGCCTTCGAGCGCATCGAGCAGGCGAGGGGCGATACGCCGCTCACCTTTTTCGAATACGGCACCCTCGCGGCTCTCGTCATCTTCGACGAGGCCTCGGTCGGTGCAGCTGTCATCGAAGTCGGGCTCGGCGGTCGGCTCGATGCGACCAATATCATTGATGCCGACGTCGCCGTGCTGTGCTCGGTCGGACTCGATCATCAAGATTGGCTCGGGCCGACGGTTGAAGAGATCGGACGCGAAAAGGCGGGCATCTTCCGCGAGCGACGGCCCGTGATCTTGGGGTCGCTCGAGATGCCGACGAGCGTTTACGAGGCCATTGCGCGTCTGCAGTGCGAGGTCACGCAGAGCGATCAGGATTTTTTCTTCGAGCAAGACGGCGAGGGCTGGCGCTGGCGGGGAAAAGGTCACGTGTTTGACTTGCTCCCGCTACCTGCGCTCAAAGGGCCCATTCAGATGTGTAACGCCGCAACCGCCATCGCCGCGTTCACTGCGTGGCAGCGGGTCTGCCCGACACCTCACCGCGAACTCATCGCTCGCGGACTCACGACCGCCGAACTGCGCGGTCGGTTTCAGCGCATCGAGCCGTCGCAGGCGGACGACCCCGAGTGGATTTTAGATGTCGCCCACAACGAAGACTCGGCCCGAGTGCTCGCCGAGGCACTCAAGGCGTCACCCGCCGAAGGTAAAACCGTGGGGGTCGTCGGAATCCTTCAGGACAAGGAAGCCGTCACCATCGGCGAGTCGCTCGCCGGGGTCATCGACGAGTGGGTGCTCTGCGGTCTCGACGGTCCGCGCGGCCGCAGCGCCGAAGACTTGCGCGCACAATTACCCGCTAAATGCCGCAGCATTGCGCTCGCACCCGATGTCTCCCATGGGTGTGCGACGGCGAGGGCGCTCGCTCGTCGCGGCGATCGCATCGTCGTCTTCGGATCCTTTCACGTCGTCGGTCCGACGCTCGACTGGCTTGGCCTATAATTTATCACTTGAACACCGCGCTCAAACACCGGCTAACCGGTGCCGTCATTCTCGTTTTGCTGGCCGTGCTGCTGTTACCGGAGTTGCTGACCGGTTCCGGCGAGGCCGCGAAGTCATCGGCGGCTGCCACCTACACCGCGGGTGACGGCGAGCGTCGCTTCGAAGTCGACCTCACCGAATCCGCGTCCGCTCCCGCCTCGGCGATGCCGCAACCGCAGCCGCAAGCTCCACCGATGCCCGCGGTCGAGGCCGAGCCCAGAGTCGAACCCAAGGCCGAACCCAAGGTCGTCGCCAAAGAAGAGCCGCTGCCTGCCCCCAGAGCTGAACCCAAGCCTGAAACGAAGCCCGTCGCCACGCCCGCGGGCGGTTACTACATGCAGATCGGTGTCTTTGTAAATGGGGCGAGTGCGCGCCGACTCGAGCGTCAGCTGCGCGACAAAAAATTTGCCGTCGTCGTCGATGAAATATCGCGTTCGGGTAAGACTATGTTCCGCGTGCGCGTCGGACCCGAGCTCGATCGAGCGGCAGCGGACGTGCTCGCAAAGAAACTCGCCGATGCTGGGCACAAAGGTTCGGTCGTGAAGTAGAATTCAAGTCATGACGTGGCTCGATATTGTCATCACCGTCGTCTTTCTGGTCTTCGCCGCGTTCGGTCTCATGCGCGGCCTCATCGCTGAAGTCTTTAGTCTCCTCTCCTGGATCGTCGTGCTCTACGTCGGCTCCCATTACGGCGAACTCGCGCAACCCTACGTCGAGTCCTTCGTCACCAACACCAAATACCAAGGCCTCGTTGCCTGTGTGCTCGTCGGCATCGTCACCTTCATCATCGTAGCGCTCATCGGTATTTTGCTCAGCAAAAAAATCAACGCGACGATCTTCGCGCCGATCAACCGCATGCTCGGTATGTTCTTCGGTGCTGCGCGCGGCGCGATCGTCGTCGGCTTCTTTACGCTGATCGCGCTGCAGTTCGGCCTCGAAGACGAGGCGGTCTGGAAAGCCTCGAAACTGCGCACGGCAGCCACCACCTCTGCAGAGCTTCTCGACAGTCTCGTCGACTTCGAGGCACTCCTCCGTAATCGAAGTATTGTCGAGCGCCCGAGCGCTCCCACTTGATCATCTCGAGGTGAACCCATGTGCGGCATTGCAGGAATCGTCGGTAAAAGTCCCGTCAACTCGCGGCTCTATGACGCGTTGACGGTACTGCAGCACCGCGGTCAGGATGCCGCCGGCATCGTCACCGCCGTCGACGGTCTCGTCTGCATGCGCAAGGGGCAGGGCCTCGTGCGCGACGTCTTCAGTCAGCAAGACATGCTCGAGCTGCGCGGCAACATTGGCATCGGTCATGTGCGTTATCCTACCGCGGGCGACGACAACGTCGCCGAAGCACAGCCGTTCTATGTGAATGCACCCTACGGCATCGCGCTCGGTCATAACGGAAACCTCACGAACGCCGCCGAACTTGCGAACGTGCTCATCCGCGAAGAACGGCGTCATCTCAACACCTCGTCCGACTCCGAAGTGCTGCTCAACGTCCTCGCTTCCGAGTTGCAGCGCGTCGGCACGCCTCGCGTAACCGCCGCCGATGTTTTCGCTGCGGTGAGTGCGCTCTTCCGTCGTTGCCGCGGCGCCTACGCCGTCGTCGCGACGGTGATCGGTCACGGCATCTTGGGTTTTCGGGATCCGAACGGCATCCGTCCGCTTGTGATCGGTCAGCGCGAGACGGCGAAGGGTGTCGAGTTCATGCTCGCCTCTGAGTCGGTCGCGCTCGACATGCTCGGGTTCACGCACGTGCGCGATGTCGCGCCGGGCGAGGCGGTGTTCATCGATGAAGCCGGTCGCTTGAGTTCCCAGCAGTGCGTCGCGACGACGCGCCAAGCGCCCTGTATCTTTGAATACGTTTATTTCGCGCGGCCTGACAGTATCATCGACAACGTGTTGGTGCAGCGTGCGCGCATGCGCATGGGTGATCGTCTTGCCGAGAAAATCCGTCGTGAACGACCGGACCATGACATCGACGTCGTGATCCCCGTGCCCGATACAAGCCGCGTCGCGGCACTGCAGTTGGCGCAGGGTCTCGGCATCAAGTTCCGCGAAGGGTTCATCAAGAACCGTTACATCGGCCGCACCTTCATCATGCCCGGCCAAGAGGAGCGTCAAAAATCGGTGCGTTCCAAACTCAACGCGATCGATCTTGAGTTCCGCAACAAGAACGTGCTCCTCGTCGACGACTCGATCGTCCGTGGTACGACCTCGGCGCAAATAATTGAGCTCGCGCGTGAGGCGGGTGCCCGCAAAGTGTATTTCGCCTCGGCGGCACCACCCGTGCGACACCCGAACGTCTATGGCATCGACATGCCGGCCGCGAGCGAACTCGTAGCGGCTGGGCGCACCGAAGAAGAGGTGCGCCAAGTCATCCATGCCGATTGGCTCATTTACCAAGAGCTCGCTGATCTCGAGCTCGCGTGTCAGCACGACGACTCGCATGTCACCGAGTTCGACACCTCGTGCTTCTCGGGCAAATACATCACGGGCGATGTGACCCCTGAATACCTCGAGCGTTTGCAGGAAGAGCGTTCCGATGCCGCCAAGGCGCGTCGACGGAGCGGTAGTTTGCTCAAGGTCGTCCGCGGCGTCTGATGCGGCCGCCGCTGCGCGCTGCGACCCCGCTCGAGTGGGTCGACGAAGCGATCCGTCGCTGGCCTGAGTTGCTCGCCGATCATGCCAACTGCGAAAAGAAAGCCGCGTCCACCGCGCTCGCGCTGATGTTCGCATATCCTGAAGATCGTACGCTCGCGATGCGACTCTCGAAGCTCGCTCGCGAAGAGCTGCGTCACTTCGAGCAAGTCGATAAATTGATGCAGACGCACGCCGTGCCTTACCTGCGTCGCAAGCCCGGTCGCTACGCCTCGGCCCTGCGCGAGTCCATGACGAGCCACGAGCCGTATCGAAAGCTAGACCTTTTGCTTTGCGGCGCGCTCATCGAAGCGCGATCGTGCGAGCGGTTTTCTTTGCTCTCAAGTCGTGCTGAAGGCGAGGGTTTGCCGACGGATGTCGCAGCGCTTTACGAGGGGCTTCAGGCTTCCGAGGCGCGACATTTCGAGCTTTATCTCAAGCTCGCCGAAGCGCATGTCAAAGCTCACCCCGAGTGCGAGCGCCAAAGACCTTGGTCAGCGCGCCTCGAAGAACTCGCAACCCTCGAAGCCGAGCTCGCCACGAGCCCGGATGCGGAGTTTAGGTTTCATTCAGGGTTGCCGCAGGGAGGGTCAGCGCGGAGCTGAGCGAGATCGCTCGAGTTTGTATTGATAACTCGGGTCCCAGTCTAGGGTGCCCATCAAGCCCAGAAGCCTCCTCTGTTTTCGAAGCCCGATGAACTCCTCAAGTGCTTGAGTCACGACCGCAGACGCGTCTGTCTCAGGGCTGACTTCGAGAGCGGCTCGGATAAGTTGCGGATCGATACGTAGGCTGGTCGGCGTAAACCCTCCGATCGATAAAAGAAATCGTCGCGCTTTAGTTTACCGTCCGTCTTTGCCAACCGTCAGCCGTCACTTCCAGAAATTCCCCCGCCTCATCCCATGCGGCGAGCACGACCCGTTCTGCCTCGCCGTTCCGCGTCGCGTGGTGATGCTCGGCAGGGCGATGCGTGTGCCCATGGATCATCTTTCGCGTGCCGCTCGCCTCGAAGGCCGCGATCACTGCGGACGGCGTGACATCCATGATCGTCGCCGCCGTGGCGCGGGTGTATGCCTTGCTACCCGCGCGCGCGGCATGGGCGAGCATCTGTCGCGTGTCGATGGGAAGCTTGAGCACGCGGTCCCTGAACCCCCGGTCACGCACCGTCGTGCGCAGCTCCTGATACGCGGCATCGCCGGTGCACAAGAGATCGCCGTGCGTCAGCAGGACGCGCTCGCTGAACAGGGTGACGACCGCTGGGTCCGACACCAGCGTCCCACCGATACGTTGTTCGAACGCCTCGCCGAGCAGAAAATCGCGATTGCCCTGAATCACGTAGAGGGCGACACCGGAGTCCGATAGCGCGCGCAGCGCTCGACAGACTCGATCGCGCGCCGGATCCGGATCGTCATCACCGATCCAGATCTCGAAGAGGTCACCGAGGATATGCAGGGACGTCGCTCCGCGAGCCTCGCCCTCAAGGAAGCGCAAAAACGCCTCGATGGTCGCAGGCGCGCTCGAGTCGAGATGCAGGTCGGAGACGAACAGGTGGCGCACGAGCGAGATTCTAGGGAATTTCTTAAGAAAGATGTTGGACTATTTGACAACGCCCTTTCGGTGTTGGTATTTTCTCCAACATGAAGGCTGTGGAGCTCATCGATCGTCGAGTTGTCGTGAGCACCGATGCCTTCATCGAGCTCGTAGTCTGGCGGGTGGGCGAGCCGGTCACGCCGTCTTCTCCTCGGTTTAAATACCGTTTGGCATACGTCGTTTGCGATCGATGTGTTCTCCGCTGCGACAAAGAGCGAGGTAAGGGGGATCACCGTCACATCGATGGCGTTGAGAAGCCCTACCGGTTTGTGAGTGTTGGGGATTTACTCGAGGATTTTTCTCGTGATGTTGCGAGGTGGAACCATGAAAACGGTCGTGCTTGAAGTAAAGTCGCTGGCAGACACGCTCGCCGAAGTCTCCAAAACCGCCAAAACCGGTCGCGCCGAACGCGAGGCGCGCATCAGTTTTGCGACGCCTGAGTTGCTTTGGGAGGTGCTCACCGCCAAGCGTTGGGAGCTACTTAAGACGCTGTGTGGCGCTGGGCCGTTATCTATTCGTGAGGCGGCGAGGCGGGTCGGTCGAGACGTCAAAGCCGTTCACGGTGACGTGAAAACCTTGCTTCAGTCGGGTGTACTGCGACGCGCGGACGACGGGCGTATCGAATTTCCGTATCGCGCCGTCAAAGTGGAGTTTTTGCTGCAGGCTGTCTTATGACCCATCCCTCGACCACCACCCGCTTCGCACCGAGCCCCACGGGCGAGTTGCACCTCGGCAATGCGCGCACCGCGCTCTTCAACTGGCTGCTCGCCCGGCGCGATGGCGGCCGATTCCTGCTGCGCATCGAAGACACGGACGCAGAGCGCAGCAAACCCGAGTTCACCCAACAACTCATGGAAGACCTGCAATGGCTCGGTCTCTCTTGGGATGGCGAGCTCGTTACGCAGAGTCAGCGCGGTCTGGTCTTTCGCGAAGCGCTCGACAAGCTCGAGCGGGCAGGGCGCGTCTACCCCTGCTACTGCACGCCGCTCGAGATCGAAGTCAGTCGTAAGTCGCAGCTTGCCTCGGGTCGGTCTCCGCGTTACGCAGGCACATGCCGCAACCTCAATGATTCCGAGCGTGCCGCCAAACTCGCCGAAGGTCGCAAGCCGACGCTGCGCTTCAAAGTGCCCAATGGCGGTTGCGTCGAGTTCGTCGATCTCGTGCACGGTGAGCAGCGCTTCGAGTGCTCGGACATCGGTGACTTTATTGTTCAGCGCGCCGATGGCTCAGCGGCGTTCTTCTTCTCGAACGTACTCGATGACGCCTTGAGCGGCGTTACCACGGTGTTACGCGGTGAAGATCACCTTTCCAACACGCCGCGCCAGTTGCTTATCGCGATGGCGCTCGAGCTTACGGCTCCGACCTACGGCCACCTCTCGCTCATCACCGCCGCCGACGGCTCGCCGCTCTCAAAACGTCACGGCGCAAGATCTTTGAGACAACTGCGCGAGCAGGGCTATTTGCCGAAAGCGCTCGTCAATCACCTCTTCAGGCTCGGGCACTCGAGCGATCTGCACGATCTGCTCGGTCTACAAAAACTCGCTGCAGGGTTCAACCCCGTGCATCTCGTTCGCTCGCCCGCTCGGTTCGATCCTGTACGACTCGAGGTGTGGCAGCGTCAGGCCGTGCACGCGCTTTCGAGCGACGAAGCGCTCGCGTGGATGCGGCCGCACCTGTCGAACACGCTCGATGTCCCCTCAGCAAGTGCCTTTGCTGCGGCACTTCACCAAAATCTTCTCTTGCCCTCAGATGCAGCCTACTGGGTACAGGTCGTCTTCGGTGAACTGCCCGAGCATGATGCCGAGGGCACAGAGCTCATCAACGCCGCAGGTCCTGCATTCTTCGAGGCGGCCGCTGTAGCGATCCGCACGCATGGCGCCGATTGGAAAGCCGTCACCACGGCGATTCGTGAGCAGACTGGTCGCAAAGGCCCTGAGCTTTTCAAGCCGCTTCGACAAGCGCTCACCGGGCGACGCGATGGTCCCGAGCTCGCACCGCTCCTCAAGATCATGACGGCCGCGCGCGCCATCGCGCGCCTCGAGCGGCTATCATCCGCAGGCCCGTGACGATCCGCATTCACAACTCGCTGACCGGTCAAAAGCAAACGCTCACGCCGATTCGTCCGGGCGAGGTTCGCATGTACCTCTGCGGCGACACGGTCTACGACTTCTGCCATATCGGTCACGCGCGCTCGAAGGTCGCGTTCGACATCGTGCACCGGTACCTGCGGCATCGCGGCCTCAAAGTGATCTTCGTCCGTAATATCACTGACATCGACGACAAGATCATCCGCCGCGCCGCCGAGCTCGGTGAGCCCATCGATACCTTCACCGCGCGTTTCATCGACGCGATGCACGAAGACTATGATCACCTAAATATCTTGCGGCCCGATCACGAGCCGCGCGCGACGCGATACGTGCCCGGCATGATCAGGCTCACGCAAACGCTCATCGATACGGGCCACGCCTACGTCGCGAGCGACGGTGATGTCATGTACTCGGTCGGCAGTTTCGCAGACTACGGCAAACTTTCGGGAAAACGCCTGGCCGATCTGCGAGCCGGGGCGCGCATCGAGGTCGACACCGCCAAGCGCGACCCGCTCGATTTCGTGCTTTGGAAAAAAGCAAAGCCCGGCGAGCCCGCGTGGGAGTCGCCCTGGGGTCCGGGGCGTCCGGGCTGGCATATCGAGTGCTCGGTGATGTCCGGTGAAATCTTAGGCAGTCACTTCGACATCCACGCCGGTGGCATGGACCTCAAGTTCCCGCACCACGAGAACGAGATCGCGCAGTCCTGCGCGGCCACGGGCGATCACTTCGCCAATCTTTGGATGCACAACGGATTCGTCAATGTCGATGACGAGAAGATGTCGAAGTCACTTGGCAACTTCTTTACTATCCGCGAGGTGCTCGGTTCCGGTCACATCCGTCACCCCGAAGTGCTGCGTTATTTCTTGACCGGCAGTCACTATCGCGGCCCGATCAATTACTCGCTCGCGCAAATCGAGCAAGCGGACGCCTCGCTCGGTCGTCTCTACACTGCGCTTCGCGGCCTCGATGCGCCGCCCGTCAAAGCGCCGCAAACCGGCGACTCGCCAGCCTGGCAGACGTTCCATGCTGCGATGGACGATGACTTCAACACGCCCGAAGCCATCGCCGTTCTGCAAGCTATCGCTGGCGAAATCAATCGGGCTCGCGATGCCGGTGACGTCGCGGGCGCCACGGCCAAAGCGCGCGAACTTCGTCCGATTGGCTCAGTGCTCGGACTGCTGACGCTCAACGCAGAAGACTGGTTCAAAGCCTCGAAAGGGCAGAGCACCGAAGGTGACTGGGACGATGCGCGCATCGAAGCGGCCATCGCCGAACGTCAGGACGCGCGCAAGTCAAAGAATTTTAAACGCTCGGATGAGATCCGCAAAGAGCTCGCGGCGGCGGGCATCGTGCTCGAAGATAAGCCGGGCAGCGCGACCGTCTGGCGACGTTCCTGACGGGTCTCGCGGCGATTCCACCGCCGCCCCCAAAGCCCGCATGCGCCCCCGACGAACCAGGGATCTAAGCCGACAGAATCCTTTTCACGTTCGTGATCCGCCACGTCGCATCGATGACACAGCACGTATTCCGTTGGCTCGAAGAAGGG